>FUFK010050283.1_pt1 | contig 18802 bp, 18 predicted proteins | sample 1021851 | NCBI WGS metagenome assembly FUFK01 (sample SAMEA51879418, study PRJEB19060) | metagenome
GAATAGTTTATTCCTGAAAGCTTTTCAAGAAATAAATCCATATCTATACTATTAAAAACTAGATACACAAGTACACCTCCTAGTACTAATGAAAGAAGAGTGTTAATTAAAATATTTTGTTTTTTCAAGGGCTTATTTTGAAGTGCAAATTTAAGATATATTCATTATCGAATGTTAATATTTAATAATGATTAAATCATAAAATTGAAAAATGACTTATTTTATTTAAATTTGTGCCTCATTTAATTATTTAAGAATCACCGATATTATGGCAAAAAGTTTTAGAGTTCTTTATGTAGCTTCAGAAATTAAACCTTTCTTAAATGAGACTTACGTTTCCGAGATAGTTAGAAAACTTCCTCAAGAGATGCAAGAAAAAGGAGTTGAAATAAGAATTTTAGTGCCAAGGTTTGGTCTGATAAATGAAAGAAAGAATAGATTACATGAAGTTGTAAGATTGTCTGGATTAAATATTTCAATTGGTGATGATGACAAACCTTTAATTATTAAAGTTGCTTCAATACCAGCCGCAAAACTTCAAGTTTATTTCATCGACAACGAAGACTATTTTAAAAGAAAAACTGTATTCAAAAATAAGAGTGGAAAATTCCATAAAGATAATGACGAGAGATGTCTTTTCTTTTGTAGAGGTGTTTTAGAGACAGTTATTAAATTAGGATGGTCACCAGATATTATTCACTGTAATGACTGGATGAGTTCTCTGATCCCTTTACTTATTAAAACTTCCTTCTCTGAGTCACATCTGTTTGAAAATACAAAATGTATTTTCTCGATTTATAAAAATGAATTTAAAGAAAAACTTGATAAAAAATTTATTGAAAAAATCTTGGATGACGAGGAAATCGATGAGAAGATGCTTTCCTCATTAAAGACAAACGATTATAACGGTTTACTGAGTGTTGCAGCAGAATATTCTAATGCTGTCATAAGACCAAAAGAAGAACTTAGTAAAAAAGTTGAAGAAACAATTTCCAATATTTCTCCAAAAAAGAAATTGCATACTATTGATAACGATGAAAAATCAGTAGAATCGCATTATAAATTATATAATGAAATTCTTAACTAGATTATTAATATTCACTTCTTTTATTTTTTACTCCTGTAACGAAACTAGTGAGGTTGGTATTGACGAATTATTAATCAATCAAAAAGAAAAGATCAAAGTTCATTATGTAGAAATTCCATTGGAGACATCTAATATTTATTTTGATTCTGTAAGAACTGATGATGGAGATTTATATTTTGGAAGAAATAATGATCCTGTTTTTGGAGATTTAGAAGCAATAGCCTATTCACAATTTATTTATCAGGAGGGTCTTGATGTCTTAATTCCAGGTGAATCTNCAGAAAATTATTATTTACCTAATGAATCTTCACAGCTTGACTCAGCTGTTCTTTATTTAAAATTCTCTAAAGCTTACGGAGGGTCAGACTTTGACGAGCAGGAAATTACAATTTCACAAATTGAAGACACACTTTTTTCTTCTGCATTGTATACTTCTAACAGATACACTGAGATTAGCCCCCCAAGAGGAATTATTGGGTTTACTAGGTTCAATATTGTTAATAGTGTAGATACGTTCTTAACAATTCCAATAAAAGACAATTACGGAAAGTTTATCATGAATAGAATAATTGACGGAACTCCTGAAGTACAACTTATTGACCAACTTAGAGGTTTAGCTATTATACCTGGCGAGCAGAATAATAGACTAATTGGTTTCGATTTAGAAGATGAAAAATCAAAATTTGTTCTTTATTTTAATAATCCTGAAGCTGGAAATGCCAATAGTCCGGCTGATGATTCACTACAGTTTGTTCTAAGAATGAATTCACCATTGACAAAGCACTATAGCTACTACGATATCGATAGGTCATCATCAGAATTATCAGTAGTTGATAACCTGAACAAAAACGAAAAATTTAATTTTCAAGATAAAATATACTGGCAATCTGCCTCGGGTATTTATCCAATTATTGATCTAGGAAATTATCATAATTTTCTCGACACTGCCGATAATATAATTTTAAACAAGGTTGAAATCGTTATTGGCCCTATCGATAATATGATCAACACAACACCTCCATCTAAGGCATTATATTATATTGCTAGAAATAATAAATTGGACCCTGTCGGTATTATATCAAATCCTGAGGAAAATGTTGTAATGAAAGACAATGCTTANTATTCCGAGGATTCTGATCCTTCAGAACATATTTATGATAGCATTGTTTCCTTTTCTTATAAAGGAGAATCGACTGTATTCTTTCAAGAATTAGCAATGGATAATTTATCTGCTAATTCATTGATTGCATTTCCAGAATTTCCAAATTCTTTTGATAAGATGGTAATAGATAAAGACAAGATTTATCTTAAAGTATTTTACACAAAATATAAAAATCAAAATTGATTCCCCAGTTAGAAGTCTGCACTTTTAATATCTCAGATTTAAAAAAAACTATTAAATACAACGTCTCAAGGATAGAGTTATGTATTAATAAGGATGTAGGTGGCTTAACTCCACCGAAAAAAGACATTGAGTTTGCAGTAGAGACTAATATGCCAATTCATCCTATTATTAGACCAAGAGGTGGAGACTTTTTATATAATAATCAGGAAATGAAATCTATGATTAACTCAATTTCTTTTTGTAGGGAAATGGGGTGCAAGGGAATAGTAATTGGCGTATTAGATAAAAAAAATGATATAGATATTCAAAAGTGTAATGAGTTAATAAAATATGCCTATGGTATGTCTTTAACTTTTCATATGGCGTTCGATCAAGTTGATAATCCCTTTGAATCAATGGAGCAAATAATTGATCTTGGATTTGATAGAATTTTAACTGCAGGTAAAAAAAATAGTGCAATAGAAGGAATTGATCTAATAAACGAACTAGCTCTAAAAGGTGAAAAAAGAATATCGATAATGCCCGGATCTAAATTGAGGGCCTCAAATATTGATAGATTTTTAGATAGTAACTTAATANATGAATACCATTCATCTTGNTANATAAACAACTCATTTTCTACTCTAGAATTAGAATCTTTAATTAAAAAGATCTACTCCTAAAAAGTTTTTAAAGTTTCTCTCACTTGAAAAAAATAGTAGGATAATATACTGAAAACAATAACTTTCTGCGAGGTAACTTGAACGAAAAGAGATTCATTATTTTCAAAAGGGTTTGGACCAAACTCCATTATCAAAACAAATAAAAATAAGATTACTGAAAACACTAATGAAACATTATATAATACTTTACTAAAGTCTTCTATTGATTTAATAAATATTGTTTGAACTAAACAATGAAAGAGTAAGGAATAAAACCCAATTTTTACGAAAAGAATATGTAACTCAAATGTTTCGGGATCAGAAGAAAATAAAGCAACACATACAAAGCCAATTAATGAAATTGATATACTAGATATTAGAAGAAATTTAAGAATGGCATTTTTACTTTTTTTAATTACGATCATTAAAAAGTTATAATAAAAAACAGAGTAAGAGACAGCTAAAACTATCATTGAAATATTGAATAGTATTGCAGAATAAAAATTTGGGTCACCATTTTTTGCGGTCCACTCTCCTAGATTACTTAAGAAATTATAGAAGAATAAATATCCAACGGTTGAAGAATCTATAATTGTCCCTCCAGGATATAAGACCATAGATATCAAACAAAGTAAGCTAAAAATTGATATTCCAAAGTATCCNTGTTTTATAAATGTTTTTCTCATAGTTAAAAATAATAAATCTATATTTATGGAAAGTATTATTTAACTAACGTAAAATGAAAATTGCGGTTATAGGTTCAGGAATATGGGGAGCATGTACGGCTTATCATTTAAATAAAGCTGGAGCTGACGTTGATCTTTACGACATGTGGGGAGCTGGAAACTCTAGGTCAGGATCAGGTGGTGCATCGAGAATAATTAGACTGGCATATGGAGACGATAAAATTTATACAGAGTTAACAAATAATTCATTTGATTTTTGGGAGAAACTCTCTAAGGAAAGTGAAAGAAAACTATACGATGAGTGTGGNATGNTNTGGNTNGTAAGNCAAGANGANAANAGCTACATNNNAAAATCAANAAAACATATNNAAANTNNAGGANATAANATNGANGANATTTCNANAAAAGAAGCCAAAGAAAAATATCCATTAATAAATTTTGATGATATCAATGAGTTATACTTTGAAAAGAGAGCTGGTGCATTGATGGCAAGTAGATGTTGCAAACAAGTTGTTAGAAAATTTAAGAAAAATGGGGGTAAAGTTTTTTTGGGTGAAGTAAAAATTGACGAAAAAAATTTAGATAAAAAAAGCTCAATAACAATTAATGGTAACATTATAGAAGCAGATAAATTTGTTATTGCTTGTGGTCCATGGAATAGAAAATTGTTTCCAGAAATGTTAGAAGACACAACATATATTTCTAGACAAGAAGTATATTATTTTGGAGTGCCTAATAGTAAGGCTGATGAATATAACTTAGATAAAATACCATGCTGGCTTGATTTAAATGCAAATAACCCCTCTTATTATGGAATTCCTTTTCATTTGAATAAAGGATTTAAAATAGCATATGATGAGAGATCAACTATATTTGATCCAGACACATCAGATAGAATACCTCTACCGGAATTAGTAAAGCGAACAAAATCATATATATATCATAGGTTTCCAGATTTAAAAAATATACCAATTGCAGAAACACGAGTTTGTCAATATGAAAATAGTTTAGATGGAAATTTTATTATGAATTACCATAAAAAAAATGATAAGGTTCTAGTACTATCTGGCAGTTCTGGACATGGATTTAAACTTGGACCTGGCCTAGGGGAAATGGTTAAAAATATTTTAATTTTTAATGATGAAATTCCAAAAGAATTTAATGTTGAAAGACTAAAAACGAAAGATACTTCATCCCAATACTACAATGCTCAAATTAAATACAAAGAGAATAAAAGGTTATTTAATTAATTTAAAGTTTATAATCTTATTACTTTTTATTTTCGCGTCTTGTCATGATAATTATCAAAATTGCATCGATCTTGACTACGGTTCAGAATATATTAAAATTAGGGGAGTTGAAGAATCGGATAAAAATTATTTTAAGTATTTCTGCAAAACAACTGAAGTATTTGGTGTCAAAATATATGCAACAGAGAATGTGGCTAATGATAAAATATTTCATGCTGCATCAGTACTGGCACAGTACCTAGATAATGATGAAGATGGAGTTGTTGATAATGAATTAGTGCTAAACGAATTGGTAGAAAAAAAAGTTTGGCTACTAATGGTTGAAAATGAATCTGAATTAGATGCTGCTATTAGAATACCTCCTATGGGCAAACCCTTTCAAGACTTGCATGATGAAGAGGTTACTTTGATAAACGGTTCACCGAGATTTGATGCATCACTTGAAGAGGTTTTACATTTAATTACACAACATGGTTATGCAGAAGTGTATCCTAACATATTTGGAGAAAATAAAGACTCAGAAATTGCTAAAGCAATGGATATGGCTAGAGGTGGATACTTTAAGAATGTACCAAATTCATATCCATCAAATGCATGGTATACCTACGACGATAAAACATGTGATTATTCCTGCCAAATAACTGAATATACTTATTGGGCTTTGACATCAATTCTAGGCGGTCAAAATTATCCAGGTAGACTTGATGAAATAAAGCAAGAATGGAGACTAAATACGAAAGAAAAAGTTAAAAATAGTGATCCAATTGTGTTTTCATTGATGACAGATCCTCAGTTTAATTTGCCAACAAATATTCCTGATGGAAAGTATAGAGAATAAAACAAATTATAAATCTATATTGTAATGAACTTTAAAATATTTTATAAGGGTCATGACTAATGATTCAGAATAATTTTTTCTTTGTAATGAATTTTCTCTAATTCCTGGTTTTGGAAGCTCAAGTTGAATAGAACTTATAGGACTTCCATCTATTGCTGAACCATGAGTCTGTGTATTATATCCTCCACTATAATAATGAGTTCCATTTGTACTTGGATCATTAATACTAGGAACTGATTTATATCCAAGGCTATCAAGTAAAGAACCAAGACTATTACTCCCCCTAAGAACATCTATAAAGTTTTCAGGAGATACTATTGAAAGAGTTTTAATACTACTTTTATCCTGATATTTTTCATTATCTAATTCTTGATCTGATAGTTGTAATTCATCTTTATTTAATAAATACCCTAACCATGTTCTCATATCATAAAAACCATCTGGATTTGCTCCGTGGCCATGTATATCGAGAAACAATCCATAATTAAAATCTTGTTGAATCATTTTTTTAGATTCATTAATATAATAGTGAAATTCTTCCCATGCTCTTCTTGCATATATATTTCCTTGAGCTCCCTCAATACTATCTCTATTAGCATCAAATTTTGTTCTCTTCAAATTATTAATAATAACGTAGGGAGTTTTACCCAGCTTTGATAGAAAGGCGTTTTTTATGGCTAATGTTAGTTCTTTTGTATTACTATCTGTAACCATAGTACCATATGTTCTGTCTGGGATTTCAGAAGGTATTAAGTCACCACCGTGAGGAGCTGATATAATTATTGGAAGAGAGCCAGGGTGAAATTCTATGTATTTATTTCTTCCAAAATAAATATTATTATAGATATAAGGTTTATCATATCCTAAATCTTGAAATACTTCTTCTGTTATCTGATTATCGCAGCATTCCTCTGAGTCAACATTACAAGAAATAAAAAGTAACAATAAAAAATTGCTAAGTAAAAATTTATTCATCAAAGTAGTTAGACAATCGATAATGTAAGTTTTCTCTAATATTCAACCAAAAAAAGTTAAAGTCTCCAGCATGAAAACTTTCTTTCTCAAAAATTTTAATCCAAGGAATATTTAACTCTATCAATTGTAAAGATCCCTTATTAGACTGAGCTGCAATTTTATTTTCATTTTTGAGCTTTAAGGGCCCTATAGGTTGATTTAATATTCTATATTTAAACATTTGAAAGAAACTAGGCATTAAAATACCTTTGTGTGACTCTAAGGAGCTGATACTTTTATCAGAAGAGAATGTGATTGGATTATTTGCTACAATTTCTTCATAAACTTCATTATCATATGGAAAATAGTTATTTCCATGAGTATTCCATGACATAAAACAGTTCAACTGAACAGGATCTTCACATACGGGATAATCTTTAAACTGACGGGACACAGGCATACCTATTAGGTAAGCAAGAATTAGTTTACTTTTTAGACTTTTATTCGGTAAAATAACTTCATCAATCAATCTAGCTGCGTGAAGAGTCCCCTGACTATGAGACGCAATTATTATTTTTTTATCATTGTTTTCTTTGTCTAAATAGGTTAGAAATGCTCTCTTTATATCATTATAAGCTAGGTCAAAAGATTCTTTTGCGTATAACTTTAATTTGTTGTTTTCAAATGAAAAAAGTTCTAATGATTTATTAGAGTAAATAAGATCTTTATAATATTTAAAATTATTCTTGAGTTTAGGGTCTAAAGCAATATCTGTCAAAAGCTCATTGGTATTATGATAAACCAAACCATCATAAAATAGTTGTCTGTATAAAGGTGTGTATACATTAGTTATACCAGCAAAAACACTAGCCTGATTTTTTAGTGCAAGAGCATCTACCCTATTTATATGATCCTCACTTTCTGGGTTTGAATTCCAAAAATTTCCATTGTACCCCCCATAATATACTGTTGGGTATATATAGAATACATCTACTTTGTCTTTAAAATTTTCTAGGGAATCAACATAATTCGAAGGCAATGAAATTTCTTTTTTTGGAGATGATATCCAATTCTTCATATACTTATAATCTGGCGCTTTAGGAAACCCAGTATTTGAAACCAAATATTTTGTAGATGTACAACTAAATAGAAAAAGACTTATTAATAAAAAATAATTTATTCTCATATTTTTAATAAATTAATACTTATATATTTAATTAAATAACATAAACTCATAATATATAATGATAAGAATTAAAACTCTCTTATTGCTAGTAATAATTTCCATTAATTATTCTGCAATCTATGGACAAAAAACAGAAAAGTATACAAGAAAAATTTTTTTTCCTGACATAGATGGATACAAAACTTTACTAACTGATTTTCATCAGCATACTGTTTTTTCTGATGGGTCCGTTTGGCCTACAATCAGAGTGGAGGAAGCAATAAAAGATGGATTAGACGCAATATCTCTTACAGAACATCTAGAATATCAACCCTATTCAAAAGATATACCTAACCCAGATAGAAATAGAGCTTATAACATAGCAAAAAGTTTTGCAGAAAATAAAAACAAGTCATTAGACAGAAAACTAATTGTTATAAATGGACAAGAGATAACTAGATCGATGCCACCAGGACATATTAATGCTATTTTTCTAAATGACGCAAATAAACTTTTACATCCTAAAGACTCCTTAAAAGGAATTTTAGCAGCAAATAAACAAGATGCTTTTGTTTTCTGGAACCATCCTGCATGGCCAGCACAGAGAAGTGACGGGATTGCAAAATTAGATGAGTTTCATAAATATTTAATTGAAAAAAAATTACTTCACGGTATCGAAGTTGTTAATGAATTATATTATTCAGAAGAAGCATTAAGGCTCGCCTTGGAAAATGACTTAACTATTATGGGAACTTCCGATATACATGGTCTTGTTGACTGGTTATTCAAAGTTCCTGACGACAATGAAAGTTCAAATGGCACATTACCAGGTCATAGACCGGTAACCATTATTTTTTCTAAAGATAAATCTGAAGATGGTATTAAAGATGCATTATTTGCGGGAAAAACTGCTGTTTTTTATAATGAATTACTGATAGGAAAAGAGGAGAACCTTAAACCTTTAGTTGAAAAATGTCTTGTTATAAATAATATAAATGATTTAGAACTAGGATATTCAGAGGATGGAAAATCTACAATTAAAAAGGTTGAAATTAAAAATGTTTCAGACGCACCTTTTATCTTGAAGAATCTAAATTCATTCACGTTTGAAACAAACAGCGATATAATAAATATAATGCCAAATTCAATTCATTCTATCTCTGTTAAAACAAAAGGGGAACCTCTTAATGAATTAAAATTTGAGGTACTTAATGGAATAATTGCACCTAAAAAGTATCTAAACATAAGCCTACAAATAGCTAAATAATGGGATTAAATATTTCAAATGAAACAAATGATTTAGTTTCAGTTATATTAGGAATCGCTGATGAAATGGGAAAAAAACCATCTGCAGAAGACTGTATAGATCCAAAAACGAAATATCACATTATTAATAACTCCTACCCTAAAGAAGAAGACTGTAAAATTGAAATAGAAAATTTCAATAATATATTATTTAAAAATGGAGTAGAGGTTTTAAGGCCAAATAGCATACAAAATTTAGATCAAATTTTCACTAGAGATATTGCATTTGTAGTTGGTAATAAAATTTTTGTTCCTGAAATAATAGAATCAAGAAATAGAGAAAAGGATGGAATAAAATATTTTCTTGATAATCTAGAAACAAATGAAAAAGTGATAATTCCTGAAGAAATTAAAATTGAAGGAGGCGACATTATAATCCATAATGACTTTATTTTCATTGGATACTCAGATGATAATTCATATAAAGTTTCCAGAACATCACCAGAATCAATTCAATTTATACAAAAACATTTCCCGGATAAGGAAGTACTAGGTTTCAATCTTTTTAAAGATGACGACGACCCTTACAAAAGTGTTTTACACCTAGATTGTGCAATGCAACCAGTAGGGAAAGAAAATATAATTATATATGAAGAGGGTTTTAAAAATATAAATGAACTAGATAAGCTAAAGAAAATATTTGGAAAAAATAATATGATCCAAATTGATGAGAATGAAATGTACCAAGGATTCTCAAATATTTTTTCAATAAGTAATGAAATTGTAGTTTCTGACTCTACATTTACAAGATTAAATAGTATTCTTAAAAGCTTAAATATAAAAGTTGAAGAAGTCTATTATAGGGAAATATCTAAATTTGGCGGATTATTCCGTTGTTCAACTTTACCAATTAATAGATCAGACTAAAAATAGCTTATTTGTCATTAATTGATTATTTTACAATAATTTTTTAGGATACAATTAAGGATACACTATTGAAAATTCAACTCTGGAAGAGAAAAAACTATAGTAAAAATAGATATAACTTATACATAAGATATAGGATAAGCCAGAATAAGGCTAAGGTAGAAAGTCTGAATTTATGGGAATGGATTTCTCCAAAAGGAAAAGTAGAAACAAAACACAACTATGACGTGAAGATCGCTTGTGATGAAATACTAAGAAGGACTAGAGATGACATAGAGAATGGAAGATCAAATATTAATATAGATCAAAGCAATGACTACTCATTTAAAAATGCATTTTTTAAATATTCAAAAATTAATAATACACAAGCTGTTTACAGATTTATAAAAAATCAAAAAGAAAATATAGACCTATTAAGCTTAGGAGATATTAATGAGAAGTTCCTAAATGAACTCAAAATATTAATAGAAAACAAAATAGCAGGGAATGATATTATGGGTAGTACAGCATCAAAATATTGGAACAATTTTAAGACAGTACTAATTAATATAAATAAAAATGGTCTATGTGAATATCCGAAAGTATCAGGAATTAAGTATTCAAAAAAGAAAAGAACAAATAAAGTATTTTCAAAAAGTGAAATTGAAAAATTGAGAAGAAATAAATCAAATAATAATTTAATAAATGCTTTCTTATTTACTTGCGCTACAGGAACCAAACTATCTATTATTAGAAAACTGAAGTGGGATGAAATTAAAAGTAATAATAACCACAACTACTACATACGATTTAAATCTAAAAATAAAGAAAGAATAATACCTTTTGATTTAGAAACAAGACTATATCTTGGCAAGAGAAAAAAAGATAATACATATGTTTTTAACCTAGATAAAAATAAATCTAGCTTATCGAGACAATTCAAGAAGGAACTTATGAAAGCAAATATTGATGTTCATAAAAATTATGATGATGGCATAAACACTTATGCTAAAGACATGTATGCTAAAACAAAAAATATTTATCTAATATCTGCAAGTTTAGGACACAACTCCATTAATAAGACTAAAGAACACTATCCTTATATGGAAGAAAAAGATATTTTTAAAAATTATTTTGAAATTAAGCCAAAAGAAGATAAAAGTGTTAAAAGGAAAATTGGTAAAAAATTATTTAAAAAGGGAAATTTATTAGGCTATAAAAAGGATACACTATAGGATACACTACACAAAAAAGACCTCATAAGCACAAAGAATATAATAAATAAATAAAAAAAAGAATGAAACAAACAACTTCTAATCTTATAATGGTAAGACCAAAACACTTCAATTTCAACAAGGAAACTGCCNAAAACAATCATTTTCAAAAAGAAGAAAAAAATATCACAGCAATAGAAATTAGAGATAAAGCAATCAAAGAGTTTAATTNATTTTCTAAGCTTTTAACTAAGAAGNGCATTGAAGTCAAAATTTTTAATGATAGAGATGATATTATAACAACTGATAGTGTGTTTCCAAATAATTGGATATCGTTTCATGAAAATGGAGATATTTTTTTATATCCAATGTATTCAAAGAATCGAAGAAAGGAGAGAAGATCAGACATAGTAAAGGAGTTAGTTAATATGGGCTACTATGTTAAATCAACTATTGACCTAACCCACTTTGAAAATGAAAATAAATTTCTTGAGGGCACCGGAAGTATGGTTCTTGACAGAGAAAATAAAATTTGTTATGCTGCAGTTTCAGAAAGGACTAATCATAATCTATTAATAGAGTTTTGCTCAAAAACTGAATATGAGCTCGTATCGTTTAAATCTTATCAGTCCGTTGGAAATAAGAGAAAAGAAATATACCACACAAATGTAATTATGTGCATTGCAGATAAATACGCTATAATATGTCTTGAAAGCGTTGATAATAAGAAGGAAAAAGAAAAAATTATTGAAAAATTAAAGGATACAAACAAAAAAATAATAAAGATATCTGAAGATCAATGCAGTAAATTTGCAGGCAATATGCTTCAAGTAGAAAATGTAAAAAATGAAAAGTTTTTGATAATGAGTGAGTCTGCTTTTAATTCATTAGACGATAAACAATTAGCAACAATTAATGAATTTAATGAAATAATTTACTCAGATTTAAAAACCATTGAAAAGTTAGGGGGAGGAAGCGCAAGATGCATGATTGCTGAAAATTTTTTAAGAAAAAAATAAAATATTAAATTGTAAAAAAACACAAAACCATGAAAGAACCAATATTAACAAAGAATGCACCACAACCAATAGGACCATATAGTCAAGCTATAAAATATGATAATATGCTTTTCATTTCAGGTCAAATTCCTATGAATCCAGAAACTGAAAAATTAGTTGATTCGGGAATAGCTGATGAAACAACACAAGTTATGAAAAACTTAGAAGCTGTCCTTATAGAGTCTGGAATGTCATTTAAAGATGTTGTAAAGACAACTATTTTTCTTAAGAGTATGGATGATTTTGCATTTGTTAATTCGGAATATGGAAAAAGTTTTGAGGGCAGCACACCTCCCGCAAGAGAGACAGTTGAAGTATCTAAGTTGCCACTAAATGTCAATGTTGAAATTTCTTGTATTGCAATAAAGAAATAAATGTCAAAGGTAAGGTTAAGATTTGCGCCCAGTCCTACAGGACCCTTGCACATAGGGGGTCTCCGAACTGCGCTTTATAACTATTTAATTGCTAAAAGTCTACAAGGAAGCTTCATTTTAAGAATAGAGGATACTGACCAAAACAGATTTGATGAGCGTGCTGAGAGGCACATAACTGAATCCCTATTATGGTCAAAAATTATACCTNATGAAAGTCCTGANAACCCTGGAAAATATGGACCATACAGACAATCTGAGAGAAAAGAAATATATCAAAAATATGTTCAAAGACTAATTGATGAGGGGAAAGCTTATTATGCTTTTGATAATAAAGAACAACTTGACAAGTTAAGATCAGAACACGAAAAAAAAGGGGAAACATTCGTATATAACTGGAAGAATAGAAGTCAACTACGAAATTCGATTTCATTAAATAAAGAGGAAGTAAAAAAAGAATTAGAAAAAGGAGATTACGTAGTTCGATTTAATTCATATGAAGAAAAAAATAAAAATGAGTTCATAACTATTAAAGATGAAATAAGAGGAGAAATAAAAGTAGACTTAAAAATATTAGATGATAAGATAATTTTGAAAAATGATGGGATGCCGACTTATCATTTAGCAAATGTAGTTGATGACCACCTTATGGAAATATCACATGTTATAAGAGGTGAGGAATGGTTACCTTCATTAGCTCTCCATCAACTTTTATATAATGCTTTTCAGTGGAACAAACCTATTTTTGCTCACTTACCATTAATCTTGAAGCCAACTGGAAAAGGAAAATTAAGCAAAAGAGACGGAGAGAAATTTGGCATTCCAGTTTATCCTATTGAATGGAAAGAAAGTGAGAGTTTAACTTATAAAGGATTTAGAGAGATTGGCTTTGAAATTGAAGCTTTCATTAATTTTATCTGTATGATTGGTTGGAATCCAGGAACAGAAGATGAAATTTTTACATTAGAAACTTTAACTAAAATTTTTGATACCAAAAGAATAATAAAAAGCGGAGCAAAATATGATTACGAAAAAGCAAAATGGTTTAATCTTGAACATTTAAAAAAAATCGAAACAGATTCACTTAAAAAAGAATTTGAGAATAAAATATTAAAAGCAAATAAAGATTTTTTAGAGGAGAAAATGCTTGACAAACTCATTGATTTAGCTAAGAACAGAATAAATTTCAGAAAGAATCTGGCTGAAGAAACAAATAAAATTCTTAGCTATGATGAAAACAAACTAAGAGATAATTTGCTTAAAATAAATTTTAACAGTGGCTTGATAAAATTGATTGAATTTTTTCAAAAAGAAATTAAAACCACAAATAACCTTAAAGATCTAAAAGAAAAATATTTTCTTAAAATGAAGAATTTAAATATAAAAGTTGGAGACGGCATGAAAGGTTTAAGACTCTCTCTAACTTCAGAGATTAGTGGAGCTGACCTCTTCACAATTATTGAAATCTTAAATATTGAAATAATTAACTACAGACTAACTAATAGCTTAAAAATAATGTATGATAAAAGTAGGGATAACTAAAGAATATAAAATACCAAATGATTTTAGAACACCATTTACTCCTAAACAAAGTAAAATCATAGATGATTCCTCAAATTTCAGATTAGTATGTCAAAGAAGTGAAATACGATGTTATAAAGATGATGAGTATTTAGAAAACAAAATTTCACTTGTTGACAAATTAGATGATTGTGATGTTATTTTCGGAATAAAAGAAGTTCCTATTAGAAAGCTGATTGACAATAAAACATATTTCATGTTCTCTCATACAATCAAAAAACAAAAACAAAACAAAGAACTCCTTCAAAAAATAATTGAAAAAAAAATAAGATTAATTGACTACGAATGCTTAACTGAAAACAATCAAAGAATTATTGCATTTGGAAAATATGCTGGGATAGCAGGTTCATATAATGCATTAATTGCTTTCGGTCATAAATATAATTTTTTTGAACTCAAAAGACTTAGTCATTATAAAGACACAGAAGACCTTTATAGGTTCACAAATAAATTTAAAATTGATTCATCAATTAAAATAGTAGTGATTGGAGATGGCAGAGTTGCGCAAGGAGCAGTGGAATTACTAGAGTCTTTTAATATTAAAAAAGTTGCTGTAGATGATTATATAAATAAAAAATTCAATGGACCATGCTTTTGTCAGTTATCTGTTACTGATTATATAAGAAAGAAAGACAAAAAACCTTTTAAACAAGAGGAGTATTTTTCAAAACCTGAGGCTTTTCAGTCTAACTTTGATATGTTCAGTGACAAAACTGATATATTGATTAATGCTGCATATTGGGATCCTAGATCACCCAGACTTTTTGAGGAAGATGATATTAATGAAAANTTTAAGCCTAAAATAATAGGTGATATAAGCTGTGATATTAACGGAGCTATACCATGTACAAAAAAAGCATCAACAATCGAAAAGCCATTCTTTGATTATTGTATAAAAACAAAAAAAATAGAGGAGCCTTTTAATAAAGAAGACAATATAACAATAATGTCAATAGATAATTTGCCATCAGAACTACCAAGAGATTCATCTAGATACTTTGGAAATATTTTAGTTGAAAAAATTTTACCCTTATTAAGCTTAGAAGGAAATGAAATAATTGAAAATGCAACAATTACAAAAAACGGAGGATTAACAGAAAAATTTAAATATCTATCTGATTATATAATCTAAATATTCACAGAATTTAATAGTTTATAAAACTCATCTCTCTTATTATAGATATTAAAGTCACCACCATACATTTCGGTTACAGTTGAGCTTGTATAATCTTTAATACCCCTTGATGAAACACACATGTGCTTCGCCTCAATAACAACCATTACACTATCTGTATCAAGAACGTTTTTTAGTTCATCATAAATCTGTTTTGTCAATCTCTCTTGAACTTGAGGTCTGTGAGAATAATATTGAACAATTCTGTTAAGCTTTGACAAACCAATTACCTTACCGCTAGATATGTAAGAAACATGTGCTTTTCCTGTGATAGGAAGAAAATGATGTTCACATGTTGAGTTTAAATTTATATTNTTTTCAATAAGCATTTTATTGTAGTTATACTTATTATCAAATAATGAAATCTTAGGTTTNTTTTCTGGNTCTAGTCCGCTGAAAATTTCTTTAACATACATCTTAGCAACTCTGTAAGGGGTGCCACTTATACTATCATCATTAAGGTCAAGCCCTAACTCATCAACTATTTTCGTGAAATGCTTTTCNATATTTTTGATTTTCTCATCATTAGATTTTACGAAGGCATCGTCTCTTAAAGGAGTTTCAAGAGAGAAGAGCTCATGGTTATCACCAATTAATTCAATTTTTTTTGTGTCCATAATTATAATTTATAATTCATTTATACTAAAAATAGAGGAAAATGTTTCTCTAGAACTTTTTATTGTCACGAAGAGTCACTGTTCTATTAAATATTTTATCAGATTTTTTACTATCTAATTTAAAGTATCCTTTTCTCTGAAACTGATAATANTTGTCAAATTCAACATTATTTATGTTTTTCTCCGCACAAGCATTATTAAAANTTTTAAGAGAGTTCTCATTAAGAGAGTCTTTAAAATCATTTTCCTTATCATCATCTGGTGATTCNGAATTAAACAATTTATCATANATATTCACAGATATATTTTCGTAATTGTTTTTGTCTACCCAATGAATAGTCCCTTTAACTTTTCTTAAACTTTCAGGTGATCCTGAACCACTTTTTGATTTTGGGTCATAGCTACAATAAATTTTAGAAATATTTCCCTCAGCATCTTTTTCAACTCTTTCACCCTTTATGATATATGCGTTTTTAAGCCTAACTTCTTTACCAAGTGTTAACCTAAAAAACTTTCTGTTTGCTTCCTCTTTAAAATCTTCTCTTTCAATAAATAATTTTTTTGAAAATGTAATTTCTCTATTTCCATAGCTTTCATCTTCAGGATTATTTTCAGCAACTAAATTTTCACTTTTATCATTTTCATAATTTTCAATAATCAGTTCTACTGGGTCTAAGACAACCATTAATCTGTAGGAAATTTTATTTAAAATTTCTCTAGTACAAAAATCTAATAATGCAAAATCAATTATATTTTCTCTTTTTGAGACCCCTACTTTTTCACAAAAAGCAATTATTGCAGAAGCAGGAACACCTCTCCTTCTTAAACCTGATATAGTTGGCATTCTAGGATCATCCCAACCTGACACTAGACCAGAATCTACCAATTCACTTAACTTTCTTTTACTCATTATTGTGTATGATAAATTTAACCTAGCAAATTCTCTTTGCTTAGGTAATAATTTTCCTTCGCCATAAATATTTTGCAAGAACCAATCATATAACTCTCTGTGAACTTCAAATTCGAGAGTACAGAATGAATGTGAAATCTTTTCAATATAATCTGACTGACCATGAGCCCAATCATAAGTAGGATAAATTTTCCACTTATCATTAGTTCTATGATGAGATGTATTAATTATTCGATATAAAACTGGATCTCTCATATGCATATTTGGTGAGCTCATATCTATTTTAGCTCTCAAAACACAATCTCCAGGTTTAAAATGACCTTTTTTCATTTTTTCAAAAAGATCTAAATTTTCAATTGCTTCTCTATCTCTATGCGGACTTTTTTTACCTGATGAAGTTGGAACACCTCTCTGTTCTGAAATTTCTTCTTGAGATTGGGAGTCAACATATGCTTTTCCTTTCTTAATTAACATTACTGCCCAATCATATAATTGATCAAAATAATCAGAGGCATAACACTCAGAATCCCATTGAAATCCTAACCACGTTATATCCTTTTTAATAGCATCTATAAACTCAGTACTTTCTTTCTCAGGATTAGTATCATCAAATCTTAAATTTACTGGAGCGGAAAATGTTTTTCCAAAACCAAAATTTAAACAAATTGATTTAGCGTGTCCAATATGTAAGAATCCATTTGGCTCAGGAGGGAATCTAAATCTCAGATCTGTATTATCTAACCCATTACTCAAATCATTTTTGATAATTTGCTCTAGAAAGTTTTCATTTAAATTTATTGAATCTGAATTATTCATTGAGAATCTTATAAAGATGAGTCATCTTTTAAAACTTTATCTGAAAGATCACTTTTAAACTTTTTTAATTTATCTGATAACGTATCGTTATTTAAAGCTAAAATTTGAGCAGCAAGAATACCGGCATTCCTAGCTCCGTCAAGAGCAACAGTAGCTACAGGCACCCCTGAAGGCATTTGTAAAATTGACAAAACCGAATCCCATCCATCAATAGAATTTCTTGATTTGATTGGAACACCAATAACTGGAAGATGAGAATTTGAAGCTACCATTCCAGGTAGGTGAGCAGCGCCACCTGCACCTGCAATAATTACACCTACTCCATTACTATGAGCATTTTTACTATAACTCATCATTTTTTCCGGAGTTCTGTGAGCAGAAACTATATTAACTTCATGATCAACACCTAATTCTTTCAAAATATTTACAGCATCTTCCATTACTGGATAGTCTGATTTGCTTCCCATTATAATTCCAACTTTAGCCATTGGTTCTCGATTTAACTTTTATTGTTTGTTTTATAAGTTTCGCTTTTTCGTAAGCTTCTTCAAATTTATCACAAATTATTGTTACATGCCCCATTTTTCTATTGGGTCTTGTTTCTTCCTTACCATAAATATGAAGATTTGCTGACTTAATTTTAAATATAGATTCAATACCTTCATAAAAAACTTTTCCCATATGCTTCTCTTCACCAACTAAATTTATCATAATAGCACATCCACTATGTTTAGTATCACCTAGGTCTAAATTAAATATGGCTCTTAGATGTTCTTGATACTGTGAACTACTACAAGCTTCAATTGAAAAGTGACCACTATTATGAGGTCTTGGAGCAATTTCGTTAACATAAATTTTATCCTTAGTCAAAAACATTTCAACAGCTAACACTCCAACTAAATCTAAAGATTCTGCCAGTTTAACCGCTAGTTCTTTAGCTTCTT
>FUFK010038158.1_pt1 | contig 18796 bp, 14 predicted proteins | sample 1021851 | NCBI WGS metagenome assembly FUFK01 (sample SAMEA51879418, study PRJEB19060) | metagenome
ATGGTCGGCGTGGATGCGGTGGTGTTCTTCCAGGTGCTGGACGCGGGGAAGGCCGCCTATGAAGTGTCGGGCCTGCACAATGCAATCCTGGCGCTGACGACCACCAATCTGCGCACGGTGATGGGTTCGATGGATCTGGACGAAACACTCTCGAAGCGCGACGAGATCAATGCCCGTCTGCTGAGCGTAGTGGATCATGCCACATCGCCCTGGGGCATCAAGATCACCCGCGTCGAGATCAAGGACATCCGCCCGCCGATGGATATTTCCGAAGCCATGGCGCGCCAGATGAAGGCGGAACGGCTCAAGCGTGCGGAAATCCTCGAGGCGGAAGGCGACAAGACCAGTTCGATCCTTCGCGCAGAAGGCCGCAAGCAGTCGGCCATCCTCGAAGCGGAAGGCAAGCGCGAGGCACAGTTCCGCGATGCCGAGGCCCGCGAACGCGCAGCCGAAGCCGAAGCGCGCGCTACCGAGATGGTGTCGAACGCGATCGCTTCGTCGGGCAATCAGGCGATCAATTACTTCGTCGCCCAGGAATATACCAAGGCGGTCGGCAAGTTCGCCGATAGTCCCAATGCCAAGACGATCCTGTTTCCCGTCGAGGCGACACAGCTCATCGGCTCGCTCGGCGGGATCGGTGAACTGATGCGGGGCGCCTTCGACAAGGCGGAGGGGCCGGCCGACACGGGCACACCCATCGCCGACCCGCGTGACCGCGCCCCGGTACGCCGGCCCAGCGTGCCCCCGTCCAGGAACGGATAGGGGCGGGGCCATGGACGGCATCGACACATACTGGATATGGCTGATCGTGGGATTGGCCCTGGCCGCGCTCGAGATGATCGTGCCCGGGGTCTATCTGATCTGGATGGCGATGGCGGCACTGGCGATCGCCGCGCTGGCCTTCGTTTCCGGGCCGCCGCTCGCGATGCAGATCATCGCCTGGGTATCGCTGTCGCTGATCTTTGCCTTTTCCGCCAAGCGCTGGCTGCGCGATCGGCCCATCATTTCCTCCGACCCGCTGCTGAACAATCGGACCGGCAGGCTGGTGGGGGAAACCGCACTGGTGACGAAGGCGATCGAAAGCGGCTCGGGCCGGGTCAAGGTGGGAGACGGCGAATGGAACGCGCGCGGCAGCGATGCCGACATCGGCACGCGCGTACGCATCATCGGGAGCAGGGGCTCGGATCTGCTGGTGGAGCCGGTCGCCTTGCTCGACGGCAGCGCGGCAAAAGACGCCTGATCTAGACGCTCGCCCGTTCGTTGAAGCGGCCGTGCTTGCGGTACTGCACCATCCATTTGTCGAGGAACAGGCTTAGCGGCCGTGGCGAAATGCCGAACTTGTCGAAGCCGGGGTGGTCGCCCGAAACGACATTGCCGGATTTCAGCAGTTCCCACTGGTCGCTCCCCATAGGAGTGCCGGGCAGGGCCGCGAAGATCGCCGAAATCGCATCGGGCATCGGCAGGAAGCTGCGATCGCGGTATTGAGCCTCTGCGATCGCGCGATTGATGTCCATCATCGAAAGCTGTTCCGGACCGCCTAGCTCGTAGATCTTGCCGCCGAAAACGTCGGGTTGCTCGAGCGCGCGCACGGCGGCTTCGGCCACGTCGTCGACATAGACCGGCTGCAGTTTGGCATCCGGAGCGAAAACGGGCAGCACCGGCATGTTCGAAATCAGACCTGCAAACATGTTGATGAACTTGTCGTCCTTGCCGAACACGATGCTGGGGCGAAGGATGGTCGCTTTCGGAAAGGCCGCAAGAACCTGTTTTTCGCCCAGCCGCTTGGCTGCTGCATATTCGATTTCGGCATCTTCGTTCGGTTCGGGCGCAATCGCGCTGACATGNACGAAGGCGCGNGCNCCTGTGCTTGCNGCGGCTTCGGCCATCCAGCCGGGCGCTTCGCCCATNAGGCGGCGCAGATTGCCNTCGAACGCACCGATCAGGTTNACGACCNCGTCGGCCCCGGNGATGCTACGCTCTACCGACGNGCGATCTGCCGCATTGCAGCGCGCAAACTGGATCTGGCCGAGATTGGCGAGGGGCTTCAGCTTGAAAGCCTTNTCGGGATTACGACTGGCGATGCGGACGCGCGCGCCACGTTCGNGCAGGGCCTNGGCAACGTAATTGCCGAGAAAACCGCTGCCACCCATCAGCACTACCAGCTTGCCGTTCAACGCGCCGCTTTTCGCCATGGTATTCGCCTGTATCCTCGAAGGTGGAATCGTTGCTNCGCCCCTAGCCCCAACCTTCGCTGTGCCGCAAGCGTTCCGACATGTGCGAAAGCCATTGACAGAGGAGGGCGCCCTTCGCTAGTGGCCCGCGCCTACCCGCAGCCGTGCTTCGAAGANCGGCTTTGCGACAAGTGTGCCCAGATGGCGGAATTGGTAGACGCACCGTCTTCAGGTGGCGGCGCTCGCAAGGGCGTGGAGGTTCGAGTCCTCTTCTGGGCACCATCAACTCATTCCAAACCATCCCAAAAGGGTCGACAAAACGGCAGAATTCTGCCATTTTCGAACCTCACCTATCCCGGAATGTGTCAGGCGATTTCAGGCAATCCGGGGCCATGGCGTGCCAGAAAAAGGGCGATATGGCCCCGCTCGAAACTCTCATGGCCCCATGACCCTCTTGCACGCTCGTCGGCCATCTCCGGAAACGTTGAGGAGATTCGATCGTGGCGCTCACAGACATGCAAATTCGGAACATCCGTCCGACTGGGAAGATATCCCAGCATACGGATGAGCGTGGCCTCTACCTGGAGGTCCAAGTAAGCGGATCGAAGCTTTGGCGGTACAAATACCGTTATATGGGGAAGCAGAAGCGGCTGGCGCTTGGTCGTTATCCGGATGTCGGTCTCGCCGAAGCTCGCAAGAGGCGGGACGATGCGCGGTCCAAGCTGGATGCGGGCAAGGACCCACTGGCTGAGCGCAAGCGTGAAAAGCTTGTTGCGGCGTTCAACGCGGCAAATACTTTTGTTGAGATCGCCAGGGAGTATATCGACAAGCGGGTCGCTGAAGGACAGTCGGAGGCGACCACGCAGAAAGCCAACTGGCTCCTCGAGCAGCTCAAGCCGATCTGGACCTTCCCAGTCGCGGACATCAAGCCTGTGGACTTGCTGGCTGCGCTCAAGCGGATTGAGGCGCGGGGGAAGTATGAAACCGCGCGGCGTTGCCGATCCTTTGCGGGCCGTGTCTTCCGCTATGCCGTCGCTACCGGACGCGGCGAGACGGATCCCAGTTCAATTCTGCGCGGCGCGCTGGTCGTGCCAAAGGTCACGCATCACGCGGCAATTCTTGATCCCAAGCAGATGGGTGAGTTGCTGCGCGCGATGGACGCATATGCGGGCAATGCAGTCACGCGACTTGCTATGCAGATGTCGGCGCACGTCATGGCGCGACCGGGTGAGATCCGCATGGCGGAGTGGTCTGAGATCGACTTCGACAATGCGGTCTGGAAAATCCCTGCAGATCGCATGAAGATGCGCCGCCCGCATGAAGTTCCGCTGTCCCGTCAGGTGCTTACTTATCTGAAAGAGCTCTTCGCTCTCACGGGACCCGAAGGGTTTGTTTTTCCCGCATTCCATACATGGCGGCGTCCAATGAGCGAGAACACCGTCAATCAGGCCTTTCGCCGCATGGGCTACGCGACAGGAGAAGTGACGGCGCATGGGTTGCGAACCACCGCGTCGACCTTCCTCAACGAAAGCGGCAAGTGGTCGCCGGACGCCATCGAACGATCGCTTGCTCACGCCGACGCCAACAGCGTTCGGGCAGTTTACAATCGAGGCCGCTACTGGGAGGAGCGTGTGGCCATGCATCAATGGTGGAGCGATCATCTCGACATGCTGCGCGATGGCGCGGAAATCATGCCGATCAGCAGGTCGGCATGATCGTGGGCACAAAGCACGACCGCTCCACCTTAGTCCGAAGTAAGCCCTCTGCGCGCTTCAGGCGAACGGTAACCAGGAGGGTTGGCCACCCATCGGTTGATCTCAGCTTCGCTCCAGCCAGCGCCGTGAACGCTGATTGGTATCTGCGGCGGGAACGTCCCTTCGGCGATCTTGCGGTAGACGGTCGATCGCGACAGTCCTGTGCGGTGAAGAACGGTTCTAAGCCGGATGATCCGGTCTGATTCTGGCATGTTCGGCATTCCATTGCTTGGTGGTCACTGACACCCCCTGTCTTGAGATTGATCGGTTTCTCATTTGAGAAAAGGGGCCGCGTGCGCGCGTCGAACAGCAGCGCAAGAAAAGAGGCGGTCGGCGGCGAGAAAATGCTAGGCGTGGTTATGACATCGCCAAATCCGCCGCATAGCAGCTTTGCTCTTCTTAAGGCGCTATGATCATGCACTAAGTGATGCCTGACATCGCGCAAAATATCGTGGAGAGCACGGCTCGGTTGCCCGCCTAAGCCGGGATTTTGAGCTGGCGTCGGCCTATGCCGCAGCAATCAATGCGTTAGGAAGTTCCTCAGCAAGGATGCCGCGCACAGACGCGCCCACCACTTCCGCCAAATCGCAGGGAACTGCATTGCCGATTTGGCGGTATTGTGCGCTTTGGGAACCGGCAAGTTTGTATCCCTTGGGAAACGTTTGGATCGCCAGGCACTCGTCGATGGTGAGCCGTCGCAGATTTGCCGGAGCTAGGCCGCTATAAGGCTTTCCGCCTTCCCAAAGGTGACTGTGATACTCTTCGACGAAGCTTGGAGCATTCTCAAAGATCACGCTCTCATCGACGATCGGCGTCTTGTTGCCGCCCATGGAGGCAGGCAGGGTTGTTGCGCACCCATTGGCAGGTAGTGGCCTGCCAGCGCCATTGAAGAGCATCCCCGCATAGGGTGATCTCCTCAAGACAGGCGACCGGGCATAGGTGATCTTTGCCTTGCAGATGCGCGGGTTCCCATCCGATCCTGCACGACCAAGCTCCCGTACGACTTGGCCAACGGTTCTCGGTTCCTTTTCGCGAGATGCGATGCGAGCTTGAAGGTCGAACTTTAATTCCTCGTCATCACCCCAGTACTCGTCGCGTCTTATTCCAATCAGGAACATGCGCTCGCGATTTTGGGGGATTCCGAAGTCCGAGGCTTTCAGCACAAGCATCGCTACACGATACTTCTTCCGGGCGCGTTCGAGGAGAGATTCCCGCACACGTGACCAGCGCGAAAGAACAGCCAACGCCTTCACGTTCTCACAGACGAACGCGGAAGGCTCGATGCCTTCTACCACGTCAAAGAAAGTGTTTATGAGTTGGCTTCTTTCGTCGTCGGGATCCATCTTCCCAGCAACGGAAAATCCCTGACAAGGCGGTCCACCGAACACCAGGTCTACGCCTTTGCCATTTGCTATCGCCTTGGCAGGATCCAGCCCACCACAAGCGATCTCGCCAAGATCATTCTTAAGGAACGTTGCGCATGCATCTGGGTCGATGTCATTCGCGTAAACGGTTTGGAATCCAGCGCGGTAGAAGCCCACATCCATTCCGCCCGCGCCCGAAAATAGCGATACTGCCTTGAATGTGTTTCCCTGCACGTCGGCACCCAAATGACATTTACCTTACTCTGAGTCGGTAGCTGAACGCGTGGAACAAAGCTAGAGCGAACTGTGACTCATAGTCCGTAGACTTATAATCATCCACAGGCCTAGGCCGCGGGGATGGGGCAACCGCAATCTGAACTCGTGCGAATCTTCGCCCACAATCTCCGAGAAACGAGGCTCAGATCTCGTTTGTCGCAGGAAGAACTCGCATTGCGCGCAGGTCTGGACCGTACCTATGTGAGCGGATGCGAACGCGGAACCCGCAACCCATCGTTGGTTTCGGTAGAGAAGCTTTCAAGCGCTTTGGAAATTGATGCCGATCTTCTCTTGCGGAGGCCCGAATGAGTTTCGAGTTTCGAGCAGCCGTTCGTGGACTCCTACTCCCCGTAGCCCCTGCGCGTGAGGAGGAGTATTTTGAAGCTGTCGAAGCCAGACTTGAGCAAATCGGTATTGTTGACGACAAGCCGTCGTGGATTTCGGTTCAACTCCGGCGTTGGGAAACCGACGGACGGCCCTCCAATGCGCTGAAGGGCGTCGTTCGCGACCTTCTCTTTACCAACGATCGAGACCCACCGACGTTCGTATTTGAGAATTTGGCTGGACCGAATGGCGCAACCTATCGCAACGCTGCCGACGGGTTGGCTCGACGATTTTTTGATCTTCATGCAAGCTTAGTTGAGCAGCATCTACTCACGCACGACGAAGCTCGACAGATTATCTCACACGCAGGGATGATAGTTCGTCTCGCCATCGAAGAGAGGATGACTGCATCTGAGATCAGTCGGCTTGCAGCCGCTCGCGACAATCGCTTTGCGTTGAACTGGCGAATTGTTCGAGCCATCCTCCAGATTGCTCGCTGCGCACCATCGCTTAGCCGGGAGAGGGCAGAAGAGATATTTGCATCTGACACCGCAGCGGAACCAGTTCTGCTAGGCGATCTCGATCTTTTGGATTCAATTCAGCGAATTGACCAAATCGCTAAGGAGTTGGGTTGCGCAGGCGATTTCAGCACGTGGCTCGAAGATATCTTTCTCAACGACCTCCATCCACCCTACCTGCTACTGCTCCACTACCAGATGTTGATCCAGGCCGAGTATGATCACGCCGTTACCTACGCCTATGAGTTCGCTCCGCGTGGCCAACTCGGCGACTGGCTGACCCAATGCTATATCGACCACGGTATCCCCGTTGCAAAAAGCGCCTTCTTGAACAACGCTAAGGCGACACTGCGATTTGACCAGGTCTGGGTTTCAGGCCGAGCCGATCATCTTCGCTCGGCAACGGCGTTATCGAGCATCTTGGGTGCACTCGAAAATCTGGGGGCGCTCGCGAAGGACGAACTGGCAAGCCAAATCAGAGGCTTGCTTCATAGGTACATGCGGCGCGAGAACGAAAGACATCAAGGCGCACTACCACACATAATACCGGCGCTTAGTGATGCAGAAGTCCAGGAGCTGATTACGGCAATTGGAGATGGAAACACAGGCACTACCGGCATCCTCGAGCAAAGGCTGGTCGATTGCTGGAGCTTCGCACTGAATCCGGAAGCGCAGGGTTGGAGCCAAAGAGGACTTGGAGACTCAGTCTTTGCGGCCAATACATTTCGGCGGAAGTTCGGAGACGTTGAGTTCGAACAAGCAGACCGAGACAATCCACGCATAGCGGCCTTCGAATCTCACGGAGGCCGTCTCACAGAGCCATATGTGCTGGATCACATCGATAGCTTTCGAGCAGTTCTAGCTGCGAGAAACCAAGATCTGAACTCGATCGCTCCGCTGGCAACGTGGTCGTTTACTGTCACGTTCGTCGCCCATGAATTTGAAGAAGGCCTACCTGAAGTTCTGCAGGTGAATGATATCGAACTCGACCTTAGCTATCGGACGTTCGCAGAATGTGCGGCCCAACTTGTCGCTGAAGGACAAGAGGATCTTATCCGAGAGCTATTGCTCGAAAAGTTGAATGAGGGCTTTGTTCACCCGAACGTCCGGCAAGCGGCGCTCGGTTTGAGCGGCGCGTGAGAAGAGGGGACGATCTACCATTTCTCGGCAAAAGTCATTTCCCGCAGCGCCGGATCGAGCGCGGTCGCCTCTGCCGCCTACCGTTCAGCAGGACGGCTCCACGATGACCGGCTCGATCGCACCCACGACTTCACCAACAAGTCGGGTGTCGTCCATTCCGAGGTGCTGCTGCCCGAGGGTGCGCCCGAACGGCTGGGCGACCGCTCGACCCTGTGGAACGAGGTCGAGGCGACCGAACTGCGCAAGGACGCGCAGCTCTCGCGCGAGATCGAGTTTGCGATCCCGCGCGAGCTGGACCAGCAGCAGGGTATCGAGCTTGCCCGCGACTTTGTGAGGTCCGAGTTTGTGGAACGCGGGATGATCGCAGACCTCAATGTCCATTGGGATGTGGGCGCGGACGGTCTCGCCAAGCCGCATGCGCATGTGATGCTCTCGATGCGCGAGGTGGACGAGGACGGGTTCGGCAAGAAGGTGCGCGACTGGAACCGGACCGAGCTGATCGAGACGTGGCGCGAGCGCTGGGCAAGCCACGTCAACGAGCGACTGGCCGAGCTCGATATCGATGCGCGGATCGATCATCGCAGTCTGGACGCGCAGGGGATCGACCTGGAGCCTCAGACCAAGATCGGTGCACCCTCGCTGCGCATGGGCCCCGAGGCCGACCGGCTGATCGAACATCACGCCATCGCCCGCGAGAACGGCGAGCGGATCATCGCCAATCCCGATATTGCCCTTGATGCGATTACGAAGAGCCAGGCAACGTTCACGCGCCGCGACTTGGCGCGGTTCGTGCACCGCCATTCGGATGGAAAGGAGCAGTTTGATCGTGCGCTGGGCGCGGTGGAGTCTTCGCCTGATCTGGTTGCGCTTGGCAAGGATAGTCGCGGGAACGAGCGCTTCACGTCGCGCGACATGATCAAGGTGGAGGCGCGGTTGGAACGCGCTACCGCTTCGATCGCCGAACGCGATCGGCACCGCGTTCACGAGCGTTTCCGTGACCGAGCGCTTGCCGCCGCCGAACGCCGAGGTCTGGTTCTTTCGGGTGAACAGCGCGCGGCCTTCGAGCATGCTACCGCCGGAAGAGATCTCGGTGTAGTCGTTGGCTATGCCGGGACCGGCAAGAGCGCGATGCTGGGCGTTGCCCGCGAGGCCTGGGAAAGCGCTGGCTACAATGTTTGCGGCGCGGCGTTATCCGGCATCGCGGCCGAAGGGCTGGAGAACGGTTCGGGTATCGCATCGCGCACCATCGCCAGCCTCGAGCATCAGTGGGCGCAGGGCCGAGACCGGCTCACCTCGCGTGATGTGCTGGTCATCGACGAGGCTGGCATGGTCGGCACGCGCCAGATTGGGCGGGTTCTGTCTGTCGCGAATGATGCCGGAGCCAAGGTCGTTCTGGTGGGCGATCCGCAGCAGCTGCAGGCGATTGAGGCAGGCGCGGCGTTCCGCGCGATCCATGAGCGCCACGGCGGGGTCGAGATTACCGAAGTGCGGCGCCAGCAGGTCGACTGGCAGCGTGATGCCACGCGCCATCTGGCAACGGGCCGCACCGCCGAGGCATTGGACGCATATTCGGCAAACGGCATGGTGCATGTTGCCGAGACGCGCGACGCTGCGCGCGAGGAACTGATCGAGGGCTGGAATCGCGAACGCGCCGCACGACCCGCTCAGTCACGCATCATTCTCACGCACACCAACGATGAGGTTCGTGCGCTCAATGATCTGGCGCGCGGCAGACTGCGCGAGGACGGCGCGCTGGGCGAGGATGTGTCAATCAATGCCGAGCGCGGCACGAGACAGTTCGCGACCGGCGACCGGTTGATGTTCCTGCGCAACGACCGCGAGCTTGGCGTCAAGAACGGGAGCCTTGGCACAGTGCTATCGGTCAGCGCGCAGCGCATGGCCGTGCTGCTCGATGACGGTCGAAACGTCGCGTTCGACACGAAGGACTATGCCCATATTGACCACGGTTACGCCGCGACCATCCACAAATCGCAGGGCGTAACCGTGGATCGCGTACATGTTCTCGCCACGCCCGGAATGGATCAGCACAGCAGTTATGTCGCGCTGTCACGGCACCGTGAGTCCGTCTCGCTCCACTACGGCAGGGATGATTTTGCAGCTACCGGTAAGCTCGCTCGCACTCTGTCGCGCGAGCGGGTCAAGGATATGGCAAGCGACTATGATCTGAGCGAAACCATGGAGCGAAGCTTTGCCGAGCGGCGCGGCATCAGCTTCCGCGAACGGGTTGCCGAGTTTTTTCGCAAGGCCCCTCAGCAGGTACGCGGCCTGGTCGATGGGATGCGCGCACCGCAGGCAGATCGCCAGGTCAAGGCGCAGGCCGCTGTCCGGCGTCATGCCCGGGCGGTCAGCAATCTGTTCTTGGTGCAGGAAGATGGCAGGAGTATCAATCAGCTTGTCGCGCAGGGTGATCAGGCAGCGCTGACGCAGGAACTCGCCGCCGCGCGCAAGAAGCTGGACGCCTTTGGCGCGAACTATTCACGCGACATCGAGCGCGCCTACCTCGCAGATCAGCCGCTCGCCCACGAAGCCGCCAACGGGCAGGTCCGCCGCGCCATCCTCGCGATGAAGGCCGAGGGAAGAATCAGGGAAGCAGGGCAAGAGCGTGCCAGTGAGTTTGTTGCCCGGTGGCAGAAATTCCAGCGGAAGAGCGAGCAGAGCTTCAAGCATGGCGAGATGACCAGCTACCGGTCGGCAAGGTCTGAAATGGCAAGCATGGCCAAAAGCCTCCAGCGCGATCCGCAGCTTGAATCGCTCCTGACCAATCGCAAGGCCGAGCTGGGCATCGTCACCGTCAGCGGTCGCTCAATTGGCGGTGATCTTGCGTTTCATCATGGCCTCGATCTCGGGCGAGGGCGGGGGATTGGGATTTGACTGGCTTGCGCTGGCGTCTGGGAAAGCAGATCGGCAGGAATGCGCCCTCATCTCGGTCATTCGAGCGACTCAAATATTCACCCGAAAGCTGCCATGAGTTAGGCGAATGCAGACATCAGGGAAGCGCTCCAATTCAGGCGCGTCAGTCCCACCTTTGTCTCCCTGAATACAGGCATTCTGTGCTTATGGGATAGCTGCAGGCATATTTCGGACGCCGTCAGAGGATCGCATCGAGAGCGCGCAGTTCAAAGTGATGTTAAGCCGCCTTCAAGCGCTAGTTCGCTGAGACGGAACTTTTGGACCTTCCCCGATGCCGTTAAGGGAAAATCTTTAACCACGAACCAATCCGCCGGCGTTTTCTGAGGCGACAGGAGCGACCGGCAATGGTCTTTCAGAGCATCTGGCGTTGGTAGAGCAACACCGTCGGCAAACCTGAGACAAGCGGCGACCGTTTCGCCCCATGTGGGATGCGGGACGCCGAAAACCGCCGCTTCGGCGATGGAGAGATGGCGCAGCAACGCGGCCTCGATTTCCGCGGGGTAGATATTCTCTCCGCCACGGATGATCATGTCGCTCAGCCTGCCCGTGACCCGCACGTAGCCGCGTGCGTCCATGTCTCCGAGATCGCCCGTACGAAGCCAGCCATTGGCAAGCAGGGTGCGCGCGGTCTCTGCTTCCTGATCGTGATAGGCGATCATAGTCTGATAGCCGCGAGCCTGTATTTCCCCCTGCTCGCTCAGGGGAAGCGGCTCTTCGGTATCGGGCCGGACGATCCGGACCTCCACTTGCGGGAGCGGTCGTCCCGCCGTGCCCGCTCGATCATCGGGGGTATCATCGTATCCCGTAGCGCAAACGATCGGACTGAGTTCGGTCTGTCCGTAAACCGACATCATCCTGCAACCGAAACGCTGTTCGACGCGCGCCAGCAATTCCGGCGCGACCGGAGCGCCGCCGGAATAAAGCAAACGCAGGCTGGACAGATCGTAATCCCCGCGGTCGATCTCCGCTATCATTGCGGATAGCATCGTCGGCACGCCGCTGGTCACCGTCGCCTTTTCGCGCTCAATGGTCCTCAACATCAGCACCGGATCGAACATAACGGGCAGAACTAGGGTGGACAGGCTGGTGACCGCCCCAAGGGCGTTCAGCACCGATCCCGCCGTATGGAAGAGCGGCATGGGAGTGACCACCGTGTCGCCGCTCTGTCCGATTCGGGCTGCGACAAACGCGGCGTTGGTTACGAGAGCCCTGTGGGCCAGCAACGCCCCCTTGGGGCGCCCGGTCGTGCCCGATGTGAACTGCATCTGTGCCGGTGAATGCGGTGAAACCCCGGGCAGTGGCGCGCCGGATCGGTAATGTGTGATCGCGCTCGTTACCTCTTCAATACCGATCCGGTCGAGCGCCGGAGCGGCTGCACGGGCGATCGCATCCATATCGGTGCCGCGAAATTCGGCGGCATGGATGAGCGCTTTCGCGTTCGAATGCCCAACGACGTGGCCAAGCTCTTCGATCCGCAGCGAAGGGTTCGCCGTAACGAGAACCAGCCCGGCAAGGGCAGCACCGTATTGAACGATGATCCACTCCGGCACATTGGGCGCCCATAAGCAAATGTGATCGCCGGGCGCGAACCTGGTCAGCAACCATCTGGCGCAGGCTTCTGCATCGGCCAGCAACTCGCGATAGGTCCAGCGCCGATCCGTGGTGGCGGCACCGGACAGCGAGGGCGCATTGTCTGGCGAGACCTCGACCAGCGCGCACATATCACCGGCGCGATCGGCTGCCCGGCGCAGCGCATCGCCGGTGGTCATCTCCCACAGGGCAGGTGACGTATCGGCAGGATAGTAGGATGAGGTCAGGCCCCATGTCACGGTGCATTCTCCTGCTCGGGGCGGTCCAATAGTAATCGTGCCGCGTCGATCCAGCCGCGCAACAGTTCGTCGCGATGGGTGTCATCGCGGCGCAGCACGCCCGAAAGCGCCATTCCGCGCACGAGTTCGAGAGTGAGCGCAGCTACGTCCTTGCATCCCGGACGATCGGCCAACGGAGCGAACAGCGCAGCGAGGACCCGATCGCTTTCGAAACGCGCGGCACGTTCCTGCGTCAGCAAGGCTGCGTGGAGATGTCGGTCCGCCCGGGCGACGGCCCAAAGTTCCAGCTCGGCGAGATAGGACGGGCTGGAAGCCGCAGTCGCCAGCACGGTGATCGCATTCGTCAGCGAATCGGCTCGCGTAGCGGCGGCGGCCTCATGCTTGACGATCGCCTCGTTGCGCGAAACCAGTCCGCCCACCGTGGCGGACAGCAGATCGGCATGGGTGGGGAAATGATGCAGCAATGTGCCGCGCCCCACTCCGGACCGCGCCTGCACCTCCAGGGTGGTCGTCCCGGCAACGCCGCGTTCGATCAGCACATCGACCGCAGCATGGACTATGCGGGCGCGCGTCGCCTCGCGCTGTTCGCGCCTTTTCGAAAAGCCGCGCGGCTTTTCGTCGGTCCGGAGATCGGCAGGTTCCACTTCCATTCAATGATCTTCTTATGGTCAGCGTTGACTGTCAACGGCAAACAACGATAGTCAGGGCTGACCACAGAGGAGTTTTCCATGCCAGACTATTCGACCCTTCGCATCGAGCACGATGCCGCCAATCCGCGCATCGCCCGGTTGCTGCTGAACCGTCCCGAGCGATTGAACGCGATCAATGACGAGATGCCGGGCGAAATACGCGCGGCGGTCGAGTGGGCGGAGGACGATGATACGGTCCATGCCATCATTGTCGAAGGAGCGGGAAAAGGGTTTTGCGGCGGCTACGACCTCGTCGGCTATGCGGAGAGCGACAAGGACCATCCGTGCCAGCAGGAGCGCGACCCCTGGGACCCCATGGAAGATTATGCGCATATGAAGCGCAACACGGAAAATTTCATGGCGCTCTGGCGCTCACGCAAACCGACCATCGCGAAGGTCCACGGCGCCGCCGCGGCGGGCGGCAGCGATATCGCGCTGTGCTGCGACCTTCTGGTCATGGCCGAGGATGCGAGGATAGGCTATATGCCGACCCGCGTATGGGGCTGCCCGACGACCGCGATGTGGACCTATCGTCTGGGTCCGATGCGGGCCAAGCAGATGATGTTCACCGGCGATCTTATTTCCGGACGGCAAGCGGCGGACTGGGGTCTTGCGAACCTCGCGGTTCCAGCTGAGGAACTCGAACAAACCGCTCTTGACCTTGCGAACCGGATCGCCGGCGTTCCCCTCGGGCATCTGGCCATGCACAAGCTGGTGGTCAATCAGGTCATGCTCAATATGGGTCTCGAGCAGTCGCAGACCATGGCGACCGTGTTCGACGGCATCACCCGCCACAATCCGGAAGGACTTTGGTTCCGGCGGCACGCGCAGACCCACGGCTTCAAATCCGCCATCGAATGGCGCGACAGCGGCCGCCCGATCCCCGAAGGCGACGAGGCTCGATCGCTGATCAAAGAAATGGATGCTAAGAACAGCGTCTCGGACAACGAAGGCGACGCATGATGACGATCGACACTTTGGCTGGAAACGTCGATTGCGGTCGTCCCGATACTTACCTTAGTTCGGAGAAGCACGATGAGGTGGCTTCTCACTGAAAATCAGATTCAAACGGAGCGGGCTTCATGCAAACACATCATACGACCAGAGCGGTCAAAGCGCTGAAAATCTATTGCCCAATCGACGAAGAAGCGATGAAACTTGTTGTTACCGGGAAGGTTTCTTCGATCGATGGGGACAATTCCCTCTCCAGAATCCTCAATATCATAAGGGCAGACAATCCTCTAGGAGATTTCGGATCCTACAAATCCGTTGTGGAACTGGCACCGGGATTGGAAATATTCTCTCCCCAGCCTGATGCGCAACCGACCCTGGGAGAATACGGAACCGCAACGGTATCGCCGACCGCTATTCTGACGGTCTACATACCAGCGGATGCGCCACACGCCGATGTAACTCATACAATCGACTTGATCTTACGAGAGCATCCTTGGGAAGTCCCTGTAATCGAAATTTGTGACACGTTCGTGGTGATGCGAGCCTGAGCCGAGACCATCGCACCTCGATTGCTTCTCGAGCTGCATTTGCCTTCAGATTAACTCAATCTAAGCACTAATAGCAGACGGACAGCAAACGGCCCCATTCCAGCAATTCCTCTGATCTACCACTCGATGTTTTAGCAACGCCAGCCGGCCAGCTCTTGCTCGCATGAAGGCTGTTGTGGTTGGAGTTACACGCAAGCCAAACTGCCGACCTTGTGTTTGTCAGCCAGTTTTGCTTTTGCCTTGTTCGGAATGAAAGGGAGAAATGGGACATGAGGGTACGTTTGGTGACGACCATCCTATTGGGTGCGGGGTTCGCAATGACGGGGTGTTCGTCCGAAACGGAAGCTTACGAGATGCAGCCAGTCGAAACTGAGGATTCGACGAGAACAGCTGCGGACGCCAGCGACCCGGTCGCGGAACCCGAGGATGAATTTGGCTGGGAGGGGCTTGATGACCCCGAAGTTCAGGCCGCGATCGCTGCTCGCGTAGAGGCGTTCGCCAGAAGGACAGGGTATCGCTATGGCTTTCTTGCCGTCGATCGACTGGCCGATGAGGACAGATTTGGCGCGGCCGGCATGGCAGCATGGGATCTTGGCACACCAGCAATCGTTGCCTCGATCGAGCAACGCGATGTCCAGATTGTAGGCGATGAAGCGCTCGCTTACATGGAAGACACGCGCAATCGCATCGCTGGCGAAACAGCAGACTATTTTAATCGAGGGGAGTTCCAGGCGGGCGTTAGCCACGCACTCGAACAGATCGAGGCATCGTGGAGTTCAGAGGGCTGACGCTACAACGCGTTTGCTTCTTGGTCCGTATAAGGCAGACTTCTAATCGAATAACATTCCTGCTTGCGGTTGTCCGGAACGCTTCGCGTGCAATGCGTGATGAAATCATTCCGGCGTTGGGCGAGACGCTGGCATTCGCTGTAACCGTATTGAGCAACGCAGCCGCCTGCTGCGCTGACATTGGTAGTCATCGCCTCCTCTATATTGTCGCCTTCCTGATAGCCTGGCATTTTCCATCGCTCGTCGATGATCCAGGCATAGCGATCAAGGACCGCCTCGGGAGCATTTTCTGCCGTCCAAGGATTGATCAGCATTGATTTCTCAAAAGGATTTTCGGCAAAAACACGAAGCGGTCGAGTTGGCGGCTCAGCGTCCAAACCGATCGTGCCGATGACATTTCCGTCAGGCGAGAGGACTTTCACGCTGTAAGCCTTACCGACCACAGTGCGCCGTTGGTCGTCGCGGACCTTTTCCCATCCGGCTTCGAGTGGGGTGAACGCTACCTCCAGATCAACGGCGGAGTTACTAAGAGAGTTGCTCCGCTTTTCGGCATCTTCGACCGGCATGGGCAGAATGTCGAGTTCATCGGTGCCTTCCAGCGCGAGCGCAAAATCGAGACCTTCGGAGCCGCTGGCGTCTGCACTGAATGTCACCATCGTCCGATCATAAAGCCCGTCTATCGGAAATCCTTCGCGGTCGAAGTCGTAGCCTTCGAGTCCGCCACTGAGCGTGACCGTATAGACCTTGGCCGAGACGGCCTNGTCGACCAGTTTGGCGAACTCGTCGAAATTCTCCTCGAGAAATCGCCTGCGCGCGAATTCATCATCGAACCTCAATTTGAGCGGCTCCGTCATCATGCGATCGATCGATGCTGGTTCACCCGACATGCGATGATACAGGTAGGCTACATTCGTTGCGTCGATCTCAAGGGCGCCCGACCGTTTGGGACCATCGAGATAAAGATCGCTCCGACCATCGGAACTTCCGGCCTGAACTTTCGGGGCGTTGTCCTCATCTGCGACCGTGTCGCCAGGTTCAGTGCCGGCCTGACCGGAACAGCCCGTCAGCGCAACTGCCGCGACAAAGAATAAAGCGTATTGCTTCGCTTTCATAATATCCATGGGGTCCTCCCTCTCATTGGATGAAGAAAAAAGGAAAGTTGCGCGAAGTCAACGTTGAATGACTATGGCCGGGAATTCGCGACTTACTCCTTCCAGTTTGACGCAGGATGCCGACAGCTGACAACCATAATTGAGCGATCCATGTCTGCGCTGGCCAAGCGGGTGTGAAGAGTGCCGGTAAATGACACGAGCTGCCCGCAACCCGTTCGTTTTTGCAATNGATCGGCACTGGGGCTACGCAGTGCACTCATCGCAACATTGCGAATGGGGGAAAGCATATGAATTCTATGGTGGGCGGCATTGCCGCTGCGGTCCTGCTGACGCTTACCGCATGCTCAGGCGGCAGCACATCGGACATGGACCCGGCCGAGGCGCGCGAGAAACTGACTGAGCAGGGCATGGCGATCACACCCGACGGCCTGCGAAGCGCGGTTGATTTGAAGGACGCGGATGCGGTCGGCATGTATATCGCCGCTGGGTTCGATAGGAGCGCCCTGATGGACGCGCTCAGTTACGCGCCGACCATACCCGGAGATTCCAACAACCCCAAGCTACCCGGTCCGATCGAAGCAAACTACGCCGACCCTGCCTATAGNGNCATGCTGCAGGTGATGTTTGACGCNGGGCTAACGCCGAACGACACGCTGTTCGCAAACGACAANAACGGGCGCGGATTCAGCAACTTNAACACGAGCTTGATCGCAGAGGGGNTGAGGATTGGCGACGCGGATTTCCTCGACTTTCTGGCGAAGCAGGACTCGGACTGGACCGCGCCTCCGCGCTGCTATGGCGAGAACCCGAATTGTGAGCGGCTGGGTACGTTGTCCTCTTGGCTGTTCTACATTCCGATGAAGGCCGGGAAGGTCTGGTCGCTTGACGATAGTATCGCCGCANTCGAACGGCTACGCGCACTGAATCCTGGCGGCGGCGANANCCGNCCTGACCCNTACCTCAAGGCGATCCTGGCCTANCGCCACATGNTGTGGTCGCCGGATGAGGAGCGCATCGCAGCTCTCTGGCGCGAAGCAGGTAGTCCGCAGCCTATCCTGCCCGACGGGTGGACGGTGGAGCACGATGTGCAGAAGCAAGTCGATCCGAACCAGAGCAAGTCGATGCGCGCATGGGCGGGAATCTCGAACAGCGCCCGAATGTCCCGCCAGGCGGAATATTTGCGCGGACCGGTCTATCTCTGTCTCTCGGAACGCGAATACGAGGCCTGCCTCGCGAACCCGCCGCCGCGCGAAGAGTGATCGGCTCAAGGCCGGGGCTGGCAAACGGTGCAATCAGTTATCGGGCCGGGGAACGTCTTGGCACCCAAAGCAGCCAGTCCGCTGCCGGCTCCAAAACCCCGACTAAGTGATTTTGACAGAACTGTAAGCCGGCTGTGCAACTGCCAGTGCTCCAGCTATGTGTCTCAAATGAAAGAAAATTTGGAAACAGGGCACGCCGCCGCCGCAGATCGCCACGCCGGTGTTNGGTTACAAGAGCCACATAAGCATCGACCGACGCTTCGGCTTTATCCGCAAGGGGAATCCGGTTCGCGAACTCCCATACAGNCCAGCGGAACTNCGCCGCNCCANCAGGCCGGACCGATGGCAGTATCCGAACAAAGCCAGACCCGATTTTCACCCTTNCTTCTATAGGGGCGTCGACNGATCGNANTGGGCAAAACGNNACAGTGTGACGCCGAAAATCGGGCGCTCAAGCCGCCAATCCGCTTGCCCAATCACTGATCCTATCGTTTGCGCCAAAAACGCATGGTTATTGCGGGTGTCTAGGTTGCGAAATTAACATAATTCATCCTATGCTCCGGATCGCGACGAAACCGGGGGGCTTTGATGAACGAAGATACGCGATCCGATAAACCGTACAAGCTGGGCGATGGATCGTACACGACCCTTGCCGAACTCGCCGCCGCTCTCGCCGAAAATCACGAGCTTGCCGGCGAGCATATCGAGCGCGGCTATGTGCAGAAATGGATCGAGGAAGACCTGCGCGATTACGATGCACGTATCGCGCTGGACAAGCTGCTCGAGGAAAATGTTACCGAGCTGGCCCTGTTCGAATTCGCCCTACGCTATGCGCCGCAATGGACGCCGATGATCGAGGGGCTGCCGGTCCAGGCCGAGTTTCTGGATGAATACCTGCCGCAACTGTTGAAAGACGACTATGTCGTTTGCACGCAGGAACTCGCGAATTTCGCTGGCAGCTTGTATAGCTGGGGCGTCCTTACCGACGAGCGGGTATCGAAGGGGAACGCCGAGCGCTGGGCCGCAATCGATGCGGCATGGCGGCGGGAGTTTCACGACACCCTGCTGACGCATGGCGAGATGCTGCTTTACCGTTCCTTGTGGAACGCGCCCGGCAGTGCCCTCGATGATGCCCTGCT
>FUFK010075178.1_pt1 | contig 18792 bp, 32 predicted proteins | sample 1021851 | NCBI WGS metagenome assembly FUFK01 (sample SAMEA51879418, study PRJEB19060) | metagenome
AATGGTGCTCCCGATGCTTTTTGTTCGATGATCACTGTATCAGGATCCCAATATTTGTACTGTTCCATTGCAGCTTTTTTTAGTTCAGGAAAGTCCCATCTGCCCTTCAATGCATCGAGAAGCAAGACTCCTGTGCCAAGCATCCCTTCATGTTGAAACACACCCCATGTAGTGATTGCTGAATAGTCAGCAGTTTCTTTTTTAGAGAAGGCTGTATCATACGATTGTATGGTATGAAGCATGTTAGGCATGGGCTTGTCCCATTTGTTCCACCATTCTCTTTTCAAAATAGCTGTTTCCTCTGATGTAGGATTCTGTTGATATTGTGACTGCCACTTGCTTTCGCTTATTGCAGCTTTTACTTTTAATAATTCTTCTGCTTTCCAATACTCAGGCCATACAGGATTACCACTTGGTAGTATGGCGGGAAACTCAATGACCTCCCATTTATCACCATGATTGCTTTTTGCTTGTGCTCTAATAAGCTGTCCTGTTAAATCTTTTTCAGACCACCGAGTCATAACCACAACAATTGCACCACCTGGCTGTAAACGCTGACGAGGACCTGAAGTATACCAATCATAAACATTATCCATTGCAGTAGAACTCATGGCATCTTGTTCTGTGTGAGGATCATCAATGATTAATAAATCTGCACCACGACCTGTAATCGCTCCACCTACACCTGCCGCGTAATATTCGCCACCATGATTAGTTTCCCAACGACCAGATGCCTTACTATCAGTAGCTATACTCACATCAAATATTTGTTGAAATAAACTGTCATCTACAAGGTTCTTCATCTTTCTACCGAACCGTGTAGCGAGTTCCGTGTTGTGTGATGTTTGAATTATTTTTAATTTAGGATTTTTACCGATCATCCAAGCAGGGAAAAGATAAGAAGCGAACTCAGACTTTGTGTGTCGAGGAGGCATGTTAACAATTAATCTTTTAATTTCACCCGTAGCTATCTTTTCAAATTTCTCTGCTATCTGTCTATGGTGGGAGCCATCTATAAATTCAGGCCAACAATGTTTGACGAAAGGAATAAATTTTTTTTCGCAGTTTTCTAAGAATAATAATCTTTGTTGTATTAGTTGTTGTTCTAGCTCTTCGCGTTGTAAAGAGTCGAGATCCGTGTTGCTAGAAACTTGATTCATTAACCAAGAAGAAGGTTAGTTGTACCACCTGCTAATCTTCTGCCTTTAGGATCAAATCTACCTGCAGGTGTGTCTAGAAAATCAGGAGCCTTGCCTCTCGGCTCAGATACACCTACAAGAGAGTCTAAACCTCCACCACCTTGTGGCATGTCAGTGCCTTTATCTTGTTTAGTAGGCTGTGGATCAGGATCTTTTGTTTCTCGTGGTTCGAATATTTTTAAAAAACCTTTTTTATCTTCTTCACCAAACTGTTTCCATTTTTCTAATGCGTCTGGTCTTATGTTGCCTTGCCTATCAACATATTTTGCATAAGGTGTCGGATTACCAAAAAAATCTTTTTGAAAAAAATTACCTTGTGTTGAAAAAGCTACCTGATCTAAATATTGTGCCAATTCATTAGCAGCACCAAACTCTTTGTCATATTGTTCTCTAAAAAAATCTTTAGGTGATAATTCTGATTCAACTATCTTTTCTTCAAGTTCCGGGGCTATTCGATACTTGCCCTCATCCTCTAGGGTTAGGATTCCTTGATTCTCTAATGTTTGTAGTGCTTTTTTATTTCTATCAGCAATGGCTGCTCTAACAGCTATACCTGCGGGAGGGAAAATAGCTCCTGCTCCAAGAGTCACTAAGCCCTCTTCTGATGGCACAGGNAANAAACCTGCAAATTTACTATCGCNTACGAGAGGAGANGTTTNAGTAATAAAATCNTAATTACCNACATCAGCAGGTAATAAATTACCNCTTAGTANTGCTCTATAAGCACCTGCAGGATTANTTGGATCTAACAAATAGTTAAACTGTGGATTAACTCCACCCATTCCTACTTGTCTAGTAAAAAATCCTGAGGGTTCTATACCATTTGCCATTATCACAAAATATATAAATGTAGAACAGTTTCAAGCATAAATGTTTGTGTAAAACTTGCGCTACAGCTATATATATTATTTTGCCCGTTAATCTGGTCCTCCCCCTCTGGAGCTCGGCTCCAGGTTCTGGCCTCTTGGGTACCTTGTCGTAGTTTGTCGTGGTATGCATCTGGGGGGTCCAGAGCTGCCTCGCCTGGTCGAGTGCCAGGTTCTTCTGGTCTAATGTTGGATCTTAATTTTGCGGATTGCGACAAGAACCAGGAGCTGTTGCAACAGCTCCTAGATAAATAAAATAATTAATAATCTTCTGGCTCGATAGTTTCGCCTAACTCGGACATAAGTTCTCGATACCCGGAACTATCACCAAATATCTCTGGGCGGTATTGTGATCTCAAATCATCTTCACATTTATCACAACACCAACCGCATGAGATACCCATGCTATCGGTTAATTCATAACGATCATAATCCTCATCAGATAAACAAGGATTGTCCTGATCGTGAGCCATCTTGCACTCACTAGGTTGTCTATAATTGAACATGTTATTTTCTCCTTAAAAAGATTTTATTAAATATTTTTATGGAAGTAAAGGGACAGGGAGCAGACGAAGCTGCTCCCTAGGAGAATTAATTTTTCTTTTTTCCCATGATCTCATAGTATTTTTCTTTTTCTACTTTTTCATCAAAGTAAGTAGGAAAAGTATGTATGTGTCCGTTTTCATCCTCCTTGTATATCATCTCTCCAACAATATATTTTATTGGTTTATATATCCAAGGTGCTCCGCCTTCATGTATTGGTAGTCTTGCTATGGTTTTCATTAATTATTCCTCCTTACTTCCTGATAACATTCCCAGACTCTCTTGGATGTTATCCCTGCATCCCGACCATCTTTAAAATTATTATTAGATTTAATTATTCTCTTGATCCATGCACCACGAGTCTTAAAACCTGAGTTGCAGGAATATCCAATAAACATTTTAAAATTAACCTCAGACTCTCTTCCACATAAAACTTTATAAAAGTTAAATCTAAATTCTAATTCTTCAATTGTGTCTTTATGGATAACAGGAACTTCAAGAACACATAACAAGATACCAAGATTAAAATCGTTTTGTCCTGTTCCTAGAAGTTCGGTGGCTTTTTTGTTTTTAACATTTCGCCAATTGGTTTGTAATGGCATTTTAATTACCTCCTAATATTAAAAAAGAAAGAACCAGGAGAAAGAGCCTGAACCCTGATACCTGGCTCTTGGGTTTTGGACTACGCAACTTGAAGAGCCTTATAATGAGCATCTACAATTAATTTGCATTTCTCGTTTATCTCATTGGGAGTTAATCCCATAATTACAGTATCGAGAAGCAGGACACGATTTTTTTTTGTCTTGCCATATTTAATCTCATGAATTATCAAATTAACATCCGAGCCGTCTGGGTAATCAGTAAAATTAAAAGTATATAAATACTCAATATCACCGTGCTCTTGGCTAGTCAATTCATAGGTGTTTCTGCCGTCACGATACAGGCTCGGCTCTTCCTTTTGACTTAATAATCTAGTTATAAAGTCTTTTGCGTTTTTACTGTGCGTCAGATTAGATATCAAATCATAACCTCTATGAGATAAATAACCGTCATAATGGCTATAAATCCAGATGCAGGTCTCACCATAATTAATATTAATGTTTGCTCTTGTACTCATTTTTAGTTTTCTCCGTTTCTAGTTGGGAGTTTATAGGAACTTTAAATAATTATCTAGTTTTAAAAAATCTTTTTTATTAAATTCCAGATGCAGGATACAGGGTTGAAGGTCAAAGCCCTGTTTTAAAAGTTCTTTACCCCTGTTTCCCTCGTATAGTTTAAAGGCTCTCGCTGCTTGGCTCTCGACTATATAAAAATTTCTTGGACTATTAGAAAAATGTTTGTAATTCCATGCTATTTGTAATGGTGAGATATTTACTTTTTTCATTTTAGTACATTTAAATTCAAGCCAAAAAGTAGAGCCGTTGGAATAAAAGCCGTAAATATCAGGTACTCCCATTTTTAGATACATTTCGATTGGAGTGTAGGAACAGGATAAGTTTTTTAAAATTTTCTTTTTGAATTTATTTTCAGGTTTCACTAGGGCTATAATAACCCTAGTGAGAATTAATCAAGATTTAATTTGGGCTAGGCACTTGGGCTTGAGGTAATGCATTGAAATCCTCAATTAAAATATCTAATACACCTTTTACATTTTCTATTATTTCAATGTTAGCCCTGATAATCCTTGCGTCATCAATAGGAACAGAAAAATGAACAGGACTATTATTATTCTCAGGAAGAGCGTCTAACATTACTTGATTTAATCGTCTATTTAATCTCAATCTATTAGCTTTTTTGTTTAAATAGCATAATTTAGTTTTAGGTAAGTAAGTTATATTTACTGTTTTATCCATTTTTGCATAACTCCAAACACTCAGTCAAAGTGTATTTATTTTCAGGAAAGCCAAGATCACGCTCTATCTTTAGTCCAAACGGTAACTTCATTTCCTCTAACTCGTACATTGCGAAACTTCCCATTTCAGGAAAGCCAAGATCAGCAACACCAAAGGCAAGTTTAGTTTTAGGATCATATTCTGAAGCGTACCAAGTACCTATCCCTGTTGGATCAAATAATTTAATAACGGCTTTGTTTTTCATATCCTTATCAGGGTTAGCCTGTTGTAGTTTATGATTTTTTACAAGTTGTTCTTCTTGTTTTTTAGTCATTAGTTTCATAACAATTAACTCCATTTCTATTATGAAATTATCCTAACAAATCCTACATGGCAACATTAAAATTGCCATGAGAGATACCTTAAAATGGATTTTTTTTATTAATTAAATCGGTCTGATTTTAATTTTGATAGTTTTTGATAATGATTAACTAAATTCTCAATGAAATATGGTCGTCTAACTTTAAACAAAAATAAAGTTTTACTAATAGAATAAGAATATTTTTTTTGTTGATTTGGATATGTGCCATTTAAAAGTTTTTCGTGGGTTTTTAATAATTGAATTAGAATAGCTTTTAATTGATCGTATTTATTTTTATCTTTGAATTTTAATTCCAGATAAGCAATTTTATATTGTGGACTATAGCCTTTATCAGTAAAATAAATTAATCTTTTTATAATTGGATTATAATTACTAGCAAATATCTCGTCTATGCCACCTTCTCCATTATCAAAGGTAAATGGGTATGTTTCATCTCGACTGTGGGCTTTCATAGTATCAGCAATTTGTTTTTCTTTAGCCTCATTATAACCTGCCATGCTATCTAAAGAAGTTTTAAGATGTAATTGCTCTGAGAGATAAATATCTTTAAATTGACATTCTTGTCTTGCGTCTATCTGCTCTTCCGTTTCCTGTTCCTCTTCATAATCATCATCATCTTCATCATCAGGCTCAGGCTCTTCATCTTGCTCTTCATCAGTATCTTGGTCGGTATCATCATCTTCTAACTCTTCCTGTTCCTGCTCTTCATTGATGTCATCAGGCTCTTTACCCTCTAACTTATCAATCAAAGCACTAATACATTTATTAGTTTCAATAAGTTCTTTCTCAATCGAGGCTAGTCTTTTTGATCCCTCAATTTGTAATTGCATTTTTTGTATTTTTTCATGCAAATCTTTAGCTAATACCATATTTAATCATCTCCTTTAAATATCTTTAGTCCTAAGAATATAATTAATAATAGGATTACATTCAACACTAAATAAAAAATTATACCTGTCATTATGATATTATGTTTCCCTCCCTATCTCTTTCTATTGCTAGTTCCTCTTTCTCATAAATTATATCTAAACCCTGCCTCTCTAATTCCCTCCATAATTCACCTTTTATGCTATCAGATAAGTCAGTTATTAAATTTAATAAAGTTCTGGCTGATCTATCATAATGTTTCTCAACATATTCATCCATGTCACCACAACAAATAAAAAGTTTTTGATAAAAATCGAATAATATTTTTTTATGATTTTTTTCTAAAAAATGTTTTTTTACTAAGTGGTCATAACTATAAGTCGTACTATCATTCATATTTTGTTTCCTCTCATNGCCCATTTAGGCGTTNNTAANTTTTCAAACCAATCTTTAACTGTTGGAATGAANCCTAAATCCTCTCGTATNTGTTGCTCTGCAATCCAACGAGTAGGAATTTTTTTACCTGTTGATATNGTAATTGTTTTTCCAAACTTCTCNTCACACCAATAACAACCAAGTGAATGATGTTTTAATGCTCTGTGATTTTGGAAAGCATAATGTGATTTAGTATCATCAAACCAATCATGGATGGCTTGATAATCTTCTGGTGTTCCTCCATATTTTTTGGAGGAACTAACAGAATGATGATAAGGATTAGCCATCAATACTCTTCCTCATATTGATAACTTTCAGAAGTAAAGACTGTATAATCGTGACCAATAGACACCTCTTTTAAACCTGCACCACCAAAGGTAAAAGTAAATGTTCCCTCTTGTCCTTCATTGATCTCCCAACCACCATGTCTTTCCTCTAACATGTCATAAACTATATCTTCAAGATAAGTGATAAGACTATTTAATGTTTTATTTATTGGTATTTCTTTTTTATCCTCTTCTGAATAAGAATTACCTTGTGGGAAACTTACTGACTCAGGCTCGTGAGAATAACCAACAAATTTGCTAAAAAGTATTTTATCATCTTTCATAAAATCCATATCCTCTACCGCACCACTATCTCCACTACCTGCATACTTAACTTCTATTTTATTAAAAGTTATTCTGGTAAACGAAAGCATATCATAAAGTTCACAGATTTTATCTTTTGTGACCGTTGCTCTAACTTTAGCCTTCTCTTTTCTTTCTTTGATCCTATCTTCGATAGACATTTCTACTGATTTATTTTCCATAATGATTTCTCCTATATATTATATGGGAGATTATAGGATGATTATGGTTAAGATGTCAAATAAAAAAAGCCCAGACATAATTAAACATCTGGGCTATTGGGAATTGAATAATCTATAACAGTTTAAATCATTTTTTCAATAAACTTTGCAATTTTTTCTAAAANCCAACCTAACATTCCGATACCTCCTCAACTCTAAANTCTTCAATTTTAGTTGTCTTGGGTAGTATCTGTTCTTTCCTACCTGAATTTTCTGACATATTTAATCTTGATCCTTTATTCATAATTAATTCTCCTGCGTGATTTTCATTTCTTGCCTCTACCTCATAAGTCATNAGGTTAGCCTCGTAAACATGAACTTTATATTTATACTTTGGTGACATTTTGTTCATCTCCCATNTCTAAAATTAAATCTACTATTTGTAATTTNATATCTTGNTACCTATCAAATATGAAACTATTTTCTTCNTTCAATTCTGCTTCAGGGTAAAATTTTACGATTAAATCCTGTAATGCTATATCCATATCCTCTTCATCAATAGTTATCATGTTCCTATATCCTTACGATCAATTTCTTTAATCTCAATAATCCTATATTCTTTCACTTCAAGATCACGGGAAACTACAGAGGACTCGGGAGTCTTTGCTCTCTCTAAGGCTTCATCAAAACTTTTAGCTTCAATATAATGTTCCTGCTCTACTATCTTATGCATAATTACTTTAAATGTTTTCATATTATCTCTCCTTATCTGTGACTAAGGAACCTTGCGCATCCTCCACTTGCCACAAGGATTAAGTGATGTCCCTCTTACCTATCGGTAATGTGGATAGGGCTACACATACCTTAGTCTTTGGTGGGTGGTATTTGAAGGTATTTTCATCCTCTCAGCACCACCCGAGCTGTCACTATGAGTTGAATACACCATTACTAGTAAGTACATTCACTGCGGAGAAAATGACTATTTGTGTATTCACCGAGAGTAATTTTGTAAGTCGTTTTAATTGAATCAACACACTCGTACCTCTCTCATAAAAAATAACTTACCTATAATGTTGGGATAGTCAAATCTTTTTTTAAAAAAAATTATTTTTCTTCTATTTCTTTATACTCTGCGTCTTGAATTAATTGATTTTCTTTTTGATAATTTTCTAGTTTTTGTTTTAGCTCTTTCCTAGACATGTTATCAAGCGAGGCGGTCACAACCTCTTTTCTTTCAATATAAAAACCACCAAGTAAACCTCTTCTGTATTCAGCATTAATCGCTGCGGAATATTGATCCTTGTCAATAGCTAAATCTCTTAGCCTGGCTAACTCTCTAGCATGTTTCATAAACTCTATTTTTGCAGATTGAGCATAATCTTTTGTAAGACTATCAATATATTCTACGACTTTAGGAAACATCTTAGGGTTTTGTAGATTACTAGCTATTTGTGTTGCAGACTTTTCAGAGTATCCTGCCATTTTTGCACATTCAGTAGGTGTTGCCCTTCCATTTTCCTTAACTAATATCTGGGCAAAAGACCTTTGCCTCCTAGTTAATCCGTCACTTTCAATTACATCACCTAATGTTTTAGCCATTTTTAATTATCCTAAAGTAATGAAGTAATGATAAAGTATTGTATAAGTAATGCAAGAAACCATTGATATATATAGTATATTTATACATCATTACCTCATTACGCGAAAAAAAAGAAATAGAAATTTTTTTATATATAATATTGTTAAGAATATAACTATATAGATTATTTGTCATAAAGAGGTTTGTTAGTTCTTCTCATCTTATCTATTGTATCGCTTATGAATATACTAGCAGATGTTGCTTCCTCAGGGCTATCAAACTCTAAATAATCACCTTTTTTTATTGCATAATCCATAGCCTTATCACCTAAATCTACTAATTTACCATCTATAAGTCTAATGGTAGGGTATAAAATTTCTTTTCCCTGATATTGATTTGATTCAGTAAATACTGATTTATTATCTATTGTGGGAGATTTTGGATCGAGTGCTCTTTTTACCCAATCAGGTTTTAATATGGCTTCGATATCCATAGATCATATTACTTTCCTTTGAAAGCCTTGCCATATCCCCTCATAGCCAATCTACCTGCTACACGAGGCTTAGAACGGGTTTTTGGCATAGTTTTACCTATGGTGCCACCATTCTTCATTTTCTTTACTGCACCACCGTCTTTGCCTTGTGGTGGTATATCTTGTTTACTCATTTGATTAAGAATTTTTTTAAATAAATCAAAATCTTCTTGAGTTTTTATATCTTTGTAACTATTGACTTCATATTCTGTTTCTGCATCAATGGCTTTTACCGCATTATCGATATCACTTTGATCAAATCGTAAACCGCCACCAAAAGTAAGAACCTTATCAATAAATAATCCTATTTTTTCGGGTAGCTCTGTTTTTTTCTTTTTGTCTGCCATTATTTTTTACCTTTCAAGGCTCGACCATAACCACGCAAGGCTAATCTACCTGCTACTTTTGATTTTTTCTTAGAAACCATGCCACCTTTTTTTGCATAAAGTAGGTCAGCACCGATAGGGTTTTTCTTAGGTTTTTTGTCCTTTTTTTCAGCCTCTCTTAAATTTAAATCCCTTAGTTTCTTATTCATCATATTAGGTATACCTTCCATGTAATCTTTTATCAATTCGTCTATAACACTCGGAGGCAGATCATTCTGTTTACCTTTTTCTTGAATTTTTTTAATATCTTCTTGTATTTTATCTTCAACACTTTTTTCTGACATTATCTTTTCCTTGCTGTTCTTTTAGACCTGGCAAAAGCTGCTGCGGTAGGCGCACCTTTAGCACCCTTTTTACGCATTTTTTCGCCTCTTTTACGCTTAGCATGTATATTAGCATAAAGACCAGGCCTGGACATTATCTTCTCTTTTTAATGGTTTTTTTCTTTTTCTTCATTAAACCACCTCTAGCCTTGTTTGTAGGCTTTGTTGTATCTTTTGCAGCTTTGTCTAAATTTAGTATGCCGTCTTTTAATTCTGCACCGATGATTTTTAATCCTGCACTTGGGCTAGTTCTACCTGATTGAACTGCAAAAACTGTAGACAAGATTTTCTTTTTATCTATGGTCATTATTTTTTCCCCTTATTTTTGGTTTTTTTCTTACGAAGTAGTTTAAAATCTGCACCTGTTATCTTGCCATCTTTGTTGACATCAAGTTTTTTTTGACCGCCGACAAGACCACCTGCCTTCATACATACACCGAAATCATTTCTCATAGGGCTATTTTTATCATTAATGCAAGGTTTTTTCTAGCTTAATTTTAGGATCATAACAATCACAAGGCATTACTATTGCCCTCTCACCAACTACAAACACGGTATATCCTTCACCAAAACAAAGCTCACAAATGGGACTAAATTTTTTTCTTATGCGTTTGGGTTTTCTCTTGCGATGTATTTTTTTCCTGTCTTTAGCCATGCATCCTTACCTAATGCAATGCATTGTTTTATGATAGTTTTTACAGGCAATCCGGTAGACTCCCTAATCTCAGCTATGATTTTATAATCTTCTATATCAGTAGCTAATGATTTGTATTTACTAACATCAGTCATTTAAACATCCTTTCTATTAAACATTTCTATTGAGGTTCTGCCACAATATACAGAGGGGTAATATCCTTGATCCGCTAATCGATCTACCACTAACTTGCCNTCCGCTAAACATTNATTCATTTCTAAATAAGGTTTATCAAAGGTGACGAGCTTACATAATTCATCATGCGGTAAATAATCGTTTGCGATGCATATAACCATAATCATTACATAAGCCATTATTATTTTCCTGCTTCACCCCATGTCCTCCCTCTTCTCTCATTAACAACACTTGGTACTTTTAATTTCTCCACACAATTTTCCATAATTTCCTTGACTTTATCAACTTCTTGGGACTTTTCAAGGCTTATGTCTAACTCATCATGTATCTGCACCTCAGGTACAAAACCCTCCTTGTACAAATCTAACATTGCTTTTTTTGTTTGATCTGCTGCACTACCTTGAATTAATCTATTTAAAGCCTTGAAAGTAAAGGCTCTTCTTATATCTCCACCATATTCTACTTCTGCTCTATCTCGTGGCAACGGTGTCGAGATCCCCCAACGATTAGGCTCCCACAAAGTAAAGCGACACTTTCTCCCTAATAAAGTTCTTATGTGTCCATGTTTACTAGCAGTTCTACTAGCTATCTCTTGCAACTCTTTTATAAATGGAACTGTTTTATGATATTTATTTAAAATTAATTCTGCATCGTGAACCTCGAGCCCTAACTCTGTAGCCATTTTACCTTTACCCATACCATACATAATTCCTAAGTTTATACTCTTAGCCTCATCTCTAGATATATTAGCCATGTCAGCAACCATTTGATGAAAGTCTACATCTTCACCACTGTTGTATTGATCCATTACTTTCTCACTACCAGATAACCCACCCTTAGAACTCAAAGCATAATGAACCAAGATCCGTGGTTCTTGTTGGGAGTAATCAAAGACATGCCACTTCTTTCCCTCCTCAGGTATAAAAATATTTTTAATCATATCAGCGATATACTTATTACGACTTGGCATTTGTTGTAAGTTAGGATTACTATAACTCATGCGACCAGATACTGTGCCACCCTTATCCGATCTAAGCTGATTTATCTCTGCATGGATCTTACCTTTATGAACATGTTTCTTTATCGTTTCGATAAATGTAGTTCGGGCCTTGTTTATTTCTCGACACTTCACAACCAATTGAGGCAACTCGTGAGTATGTGTAGCTAAAAAATTTTTAGCAAAGCTAGGCGCATTACTCTTAGGAGTACGAAGATAAGGTATATCCAAAGCGTCAAATGCCTTAGCCACAGATGCTGCAGCCCAAATCTCAACCGCTACTCCAGAAATATTTTTTATCTGCTTTAATATTTTTTTCTCTTCAGAGAAGAGCCTTGTTTCGAGCTTCTGTAAATTATCTTCATCAATACAAACACCCTTCTTTTTCATGGCATAAGTCATGGGTATTAAATCAGTTTCTAATTCTAGTATATGTCCACACTCTTCTTTTTCTATCTCATGTTTTAATCGGTCATATAATTTTAAAGTTAAAGCTGTATCTTGCTCTGCGTAATTACCCACATACATCGGGGGGAGTTTATACATCTCCGATTTAGCATCGACACCAAACTCAGCCGCAGCTTCTTGTAGTGCAGCCTCGCTTTTCGTTTCACCACAGTAATCGTAGCCAAGTGCATTAAGATTGTACCACCGTCTGTTCTCATCAATCAAAGGAGCCATGATCATTGTATCGTGAACCCTGCCTCCAATTGTAAAACCCTCAGCCTCTAACCAACCAATATCGTAAGATGAATTATGAAACAACTTTGGTGTATCAGAACCCAGAATCTTTTGTAAGGGACCACGGATTATTTCTAAATCAAAATTACCACCGCCATCATGCCTCACAGGGAAATAACCTTTCCACCCGTCTACAGCTAAAGCGATACCTGCAATGAATCCGTCTTGACGACAATAACCTGGTCCTAAAGTTTTAATTTGCGGATCACAAGTTTCTACATCAATGCAAACCATTTTAGCGTCAGCCAGGTTAGGCACTTGTTGTGGTGGCACCCATTCAGGCGGAACTACGAACGGCTTTGGCTTTTCTTCCATACTTCTTTCCTCCACTCTTCCATAATGGCTTTTGATATATCTTCATGTAAAACCATGAGTTGTCCTTTTGTTATCTCAATAGGATTATGATGATTGTCTTGTATTTTTTGTGTTTCTTCTTTTGTCATACTGAATAGTATTTTGTTTTGTTCTAATAATATTCTCATTGAAAGATCTCCGTAAATTCTCTGGAACTATTACTTCTAATAATGTGTAAAGATTTTTTTGCACGAGTAGCACCGACATAAAAAACTCTACGCTCACTATCACGATTGCGTAAAAAACTATCATCTGCTTTACGAGAGAGATCTGTTAATAACATGACATGATCTGCCTCACCACCCTTAGCACCATGTATGGTAGATAGTTTTATTCTTGGCTCTTGACTTAATTCTTTTTTATTTCTTAGCATGATTGATTGTAAGTAAATAGATCTAGAACTAGGAACCTTATCTAAAGCACTTTGCCAGGGGACATTGTTAGTNATNAACAAACCATAATTTTCTCGCAGCTCTCTGTAAGAAAATGTTTGTCCTGGCACTGTTTGAAAGTTCATACCTTTGAACCCTCTCTTCACACCCTGTCCTACTGTCATGTAATAATAAATAGATTTAACATCATCGATAGATATTTCTTGTTTGCGTCTAAGTTTATTCCACGATGATACTGCGTTAGATAATTTGTTTGATATAGAAGGTTGATTACCTCTTGAATAATAGTGACCATACTGTTTAAGATCATGTTCTATCTGGTCTAATAAATAATTTGTTCTAGCTAAAATCATCCATTGACCTTTATTAAAACTATCGCTTGATAATCTGTAAGCGTAGCTACGAGAGAAACCCTTATAATCTCGAGGCCTCCATGACTTAGGTTGTCTATGTTTTATTCTGGTTATTAACCTGTCTGCAATGTCGTGAGAAGTTTTTGGTATACGATAAGATTGTTGCAATACTTCTTTTTCCCAATCTTTAGCATTGATTAATCTATTAGGATCAGCACCCGCCCAATCAAAGATAGCCTGGTCATCATCCCCTGCTAGATAGACTCGTGCTGCGTGTTTCATAATCTTATCTACAACTTGCCATTGTAAATAAGACATGTCTTGTGCCTCGTCTACAATGACTACTTCTAAGTTAGGAACGGCACCTTGATTACAATAATCCTCTAACAAGTCAGTATAATCCCTGACATGCATGGTATTTTTATATTTTATTAATGATTTAGTAATATAATTAGTCTTTTCAAAACCCCCGTCTACTTGACCATATCTTTTATATTCTTGTTTAAGTGTGGTTCCCCTAGCTCGTGATAGGTCATAAATGTGGAGATGTTCATTGTTATGGATAGACACACCAACTTCGTCAGCTGATGTGACACTTACTAGGGGAACTTTTATAATGTCCGATAACTCGGCATAATGTTTTGGTTTCATAATTTCATCCTGAGAATAATTCATAGATTTAAAAACAAATGAATGAATAGTTCGAAACCAAGGTAAATCTTTTTTATCTAATTTAAATTTAGTACAGGCTCTCTGCACTGCTTCTTGTGCAGCTTTACGGGTAAAGGCAAGATAAGCGATACGATCTGGTGGCACACCTATTCTTAACTCCTGTTCTACGATGTTTAATAATCTTGTAGTTTTGCCTGTGCCAGGTGGTCCAAATATTATTTTTCTCATATTACTTTACACACACCTTTTTCATCGACATAAATAAATTTAACTCCTAGTTGTTTTTGTATATCAGATTTAGGTCTATAAATCATTTTACCTTTTAATTTATTAATCTTGACATCTTCACTATATTTCTGAACAGATTTTACATCAAATAAAATTATTTCGTGATCTTTCATAGCTATCAAATCCACGGGACCATTTTTATAAACATTATCAAATACGGTATAACCATGCTGTGCTAAAAACAAAATTGCTGTTTGATGACTGACATTACCTTTTANTGCTCGTGCGGGACTACTGTTCATAATAAGGCATCCGATCCGTCATCCATGTCTGGAACCGAGAAGCTTGTTTCGTGTGACCTCTCATGTGGCACTGTCCACACAAATTCTGTTTTATTGTTTATTGACAAACGATGATCGCCACCTCTTCTTTTTAATCTAATATGTGCAGCCATCTCTGTCGTTGTCATACCTTTAAACTTTTTCTTTTCTTCTAAAAAATTAATTAAAAACTCCATTTTAAAATAGGCTTTCATCACCCCTGTCTTTTCATCTTTTTCGTAAAGAACATTACCTAATTTTATTTGCTCACGACTATCTGCTGTTGGTGTTTCATCTAAAAATGCATTTAATAAAGAATCAAATCGACCTGCCTTTGTTATTTCTCGTGGCATCTCTATTACCTGGACCTTTGATAACAATTCATTAAGCAATCTGATCCACTTCTTTTGGGGCATAGGCTCTGGAAAAGGTATAATGTTTATCTCATCAATACACCTTTTTAAAAATAAACTTTGTGAGTATAACTCATCCGTATTTAATTCAATTGGTTTACCGTCAATATTCATAAACCATATCGATTGATCTGACTGAAACTTACGAAGATCAGATAGTTGTGAAGCATAATCTTCACCGATCCCAAATTTTCTAATACTACACTCTGTAGAATTACAATGATTACACATGGGAGGCACTTTACATTTATATTGATAATCTTGCTTTTTATGTTGATTTATTGTTTTCATCACTTGTGCTGAACTAAGAGGTGGGCGCATATAATCTCTGTTAAACTCATCCACTTTCAAAGCCCATTCATTCTCATCTGACCATTTTCTTTTAGCGTAGACGGTGTATTGATACAGAGCCTCATCACGACCACCCTCTGGAATACCTAAACTCATCATGGTTTGCAGACAAGGTGGTCCATCCGATATCTCTTCATTTTCTTTTTGTTTTATTTTTGCTTTTAATTTTTTAAAATCTTCAACCTTAACGACTACTTCATCATAGTAATCTAAAAAATCTTTAAGTGTTAAAGGCAGTCCGTCATTATCATAAGCATATCTAGTAGAATTTTCCCCTGCAAAATATGGCAGATTTAAAAAATTACCTGTGTCACCCCGATCAACTTTGATTTCTATTTGTTTTGGAAATATCTCACAAGAGGCATAACCTAAATTAGATGCAAACTCCTGTAATTTTTTTCTCATCGCTACTGCAGGTATAAACTTTTCTACAAATAAAAATAAATGTGCACCACCAGATTTACTACGAAACACCACTAATGGTATTTTCTTGTTTTTAATATCCTTTGCTATNTTTCTGTGATCTAGAGGATAAGTNTCTACATCAATACATCCCCACTTACATTGACTATCATCATTAATAGGGATTACACCTAAAGATGCACCCTCACCGTCTAAATGTTTTTTCCATAAAGAATCTGTTATTGATTCTTGTATAACCTTACCGCTACCTTTAATTTTATTTTTATCAGACACTTCCCCTGATGAAATGAAAATACCGTGAGCACGGTTTTGTCCTTCAAATATTTTTTTAAACTTATCTAACATAGAAACAGGGGGCGGTAGAAAGGAGAGAAAAGAGGAAAAACCCGCCCCCTAAAATTTTTATATCATATCACTGTCATCTGTTGCAGTTGTTTCTTGTGTTTCTTCTGCNTCAGGTTTGACAGTAATTTCACCTTTNGTTACTGATTGAGAGAACATTTTTGCATCTTGCAAAGTCTTTGCATCTGCCACTTGCTGATCTAATGTTATTTCCCATAAACCCCATGCCATAGCATCTTTTTTCTTAAGCATACCTTTAATAGTATAAATAAATGCATAAGATGGTGGATTAAATGGTCCTTTACTACCTTGCAATACTTGTGACTTAATCATCGTATTCCACAACTTAGCTTTTTTAAAATTAGTAGAGTACAAAGATAACTGCGCAGGTTTCCAAATATTTTCAGACTCTTCATATAGAACAAAAAAGTTTCCGTCAGTCCTAATGTATTCGTCTGTCATCTCTCCACCCTCAACTAACATATCTTTAGATTCTACTTTTTTAGTTTTAGTAAGAATATCTGATGTGGCATCATACGATCCNAGGAAGCCNCCACCTGCCTCTATACCCTTCCAATGTGTAAATTGTTTAACATAAGCACAAGGNATAACTCTTACACCCACATCCTTAGCCCATACTTGCTTTGTGATGCTATTATAGATATCTGCTTTTCTAATATCCTCTGGTGCATCCTCAGCATTACCATGAAACAATTTTAATCTAGGAACTTCTAAATCGTTTGTTCCTACATTTTGTGATCCATCACCCGCGTGTTCTTCTAAAAAGTTGCCAATATTAATTGTTGCAACATCTGTTTTATTTGCAGTCGCTACTGCTTTTTTCTTTGGTTTAGCTTTTGCCATATTACCTCCTATATTTGTATTTTAGTTTTTTTCCCAATAAAAATATTAAAAGTATCGTCTGGGACATCAATACCTTTTTGTACTAGTTCCTTAATTGTACTCTTTAATGTGCTAGGATGTATTGATTCTTTGTGTGTGACAGGTAAACCCTCACTAATCAATCTCTCTTTTAAAGCTACTGCATCCGAGTCTTGTGTTTTGTCAAACTGTACACCGACTTCGCTTTTTATTATNGATCCAAGTCCATTACCNCTAAACCAATCGTAAGCTTTCGGTTTTTTTTCTTCAGATATGTGTGCATAAACATTATCAACAATAGATATTTTTACACCATTATCTAATTTNAGTTGTTGTAAATTTAATTGTTGCATGGCCTCAGGTATAATTTCTTCAGACATTTTTCTTACTTTATCTTTTATATCTTTGAGTTCTGCTTCTTTAGTTTGTACAATACCTGACCATTTTATGAAATCTTTACAAGCACGAGATAGACTTTCTAGATCAGATTTGTCAGCCTCAAAATCTTGTAAATCATTTTCTAATTGATGAATTAAATTATCTTCCATATTGAAATCTCCTTTAATTACAATATAGTGGGATAAAATGAAATTATCAAGTGGAAAAGAGTATCAATACAAAACTCAACCCTATGATCACCAAAAAAACGCCATAAATAATGCTATTTTGACAGATAGTTATGCCTTTTTTATGGAAATGGGCACGGGTAAATCAAAAGTTTGTATTGATGATATATGCATATCTTATCTAAATAATAAAATTAATTGTGCNATCGTTGTAGCTCCTAAAGGTGTATATCGAAATTGGTCACAACTAGAGCTACTNAAACATGTACCCGATTATATAGAAAAACAAATTGTGACNTGGTCATCAGCACCTACAGCAAAAAATAAAAAAGAGCAAAAGAAACTTTTTGAAAAAAATAATAAGTTAAAATTTTTTGTAATNAATGTAGAAGCATTTAGAACTAGAAAAGGATTAGATTTTACAAAAAAAGTTTTAGAANATAATAGTTGTTATTTCGCTATAGATGAATCNACTGTAATAAAAAATCCACAAGCTTTACAAACAAAAAATATTTTAACATTAAGAAAATTTACTAAACAAAGAAGAATATTATCAGGACTTCCCGTCACTAAATCTCCATTAGATTTATTTACACAATGTTATTTTTTAGATCCTAGTTTGNTAGGTTTTGAAAGTTATTTTGCATTTAGATCTAGATANGCAATATTAGTGCAAAGAACAACATCATCACATAGTTTTCAAGAAGTAGTAGATTATAAAAATTTAGATGAGCTAAATAAAAAATTAGAAAATTTTTCGTCAAGAGTTTTAAAAAAAGACTGTTTAGATTTACCAGACAAAGTTTATACACCTAGGATTGTAGAGTTAACAAAAGAACAGGAAAAAGCTTACATTGAAATGAAGCGTGAAGCGATGGCAATTATTGGTAATGATATAATTAATGTCACCACAGTCTTATCACAGATTACAAAACTACATCAAATAGTTTGTGGTTTTATTTTAAATGCACAAGGTGAGGCAATCTTAATAGAAAATAATAGGTATCAAACACTATTAGATGTCTTACAAGAAACAGGAGATCAAAAGGTAGTTATTTGGGCTAATTATAGATTCGATATAAAAAAAATATTAAAAACAATAAGAGAAAAATATGGATATAAAAGTATCAAAGCCTTCTTTGGTGATACAAAAGACCAGGATAGACAAGACATTGTCACTGAGTTCCAAGATCCA
>FUFK010046452.1_pt1 | contig 18789 bp, 37 predicted proteins | sample 1021851 | NCBI WGS metagenome assembly FUFK01 (sample SAMEA51879418, study PRJEB19060) | metagenome
AAATAGAACAAGATCACAAACAGCTAAATGGGAATCTACAAAAAGAATTAGATCAACTAAAGGAGAGAGAATGATGTCAAACATATATGATAAATTAAGTAAAGCTAGCCAATCTGCCGATAAAGTTATTAAAGCACCTAGAAAAGGTGGGATGCCTTTTAACGCTTTACTTCATGATGAAGTACAAAAAGTTGCGATGAAAGCTTTGCATGAGTTTAAATTATATCCTGTTTGTAATTACGAAAATATTATCTCAGATAAAAATGTTTTTGTTAAATGTGAAATGACAATACATGACACAGAAACAAAAGAACAAATTGTAATACAAGGTTGTTCAGCGTTTGGTGAAACAGATAAATATGGAACTGGTAAAGCCATGTCATATTCTAGGAAGTACGCTTTTTTAAATGCACTAAATTTAGAAACAGGATTAGATAATGAGGATGGATATAATCCTAAAACTAAAGTAACAATTAAAAGTCTAGCTCCAATAAAACAAAATACTAAATCTACAAATACTGCTGCTACTGATTGGATTAATCAAATGCAATCTGTGGCTAAACATTCTAAATCACAATTATATTTTGAAAAAAATTTAACTCCTATCAGAGAAGAATACAAAGATGATTTACATTTGATAGCAACTGATCCAATTGAACAGTTAAGAGTTGATACAGAATACAACAAACTAAAATCACAAATACAAACAAGAGGTACAAATGGCAGATAATAATTATGATAATTCTGGTGCATTATGGAAAAGACAAGCAACTCCAAAAGATGAGCCAGGTAAAAAATATCCACACTACACTGGTAACGTAACTTTAAATGGTGTTAAGAAAAATGCTTCGGCTTGGCTTAATACTGAAAAAGGTACTGATCCAGCAAAAGCTGGGCAACCTGACATATCAATTAAGTTAAACGATCCAATTAAGAAAGATTAACATGGAAAGTAAAAACCCTCCTCACTATCAAAAAGCAATACAAACTTGCGATGCCATTATGAGTCAAATGACTCCAGAAGAAAACATCGGCTTTTTGAGAGGATCAGCAATGAAATACTTATCTAGGTTTGGTGCTAAAGGAGGGCAAACACTAGAGAAAGCAATTATGGATTTAGAAAAATCTAATTGGTTTAATCAAAAGTTAATTAATTATTTAAAAAGTCTTGCAACAGATGGCAATGACTTACGAAGCACTACAACAAATGTAACCAATTTATTTGAGGATAAGAAATGAAAATTAGAACTAATGGCAATGGTCATATCTACCTTAGCCAAATCAAAAAGGATGTGCTGAACTTTATTAAGCACTTTATAGAAACTTATGACTATGCTCCAACCTATAAAGAGATTGGTGAAAAATTTCAATTTACTAGAGCAAGAGCTGGTGCTTTGATTGCAGAGTTTCGTAAATTAAATTTAATAAGCAAAAGCAATCAGGCACATAGAAATATTGCCTTATCAGATAAGCAATTAAAATTAATTCCAACATTAAAAGTTAATAAAAGTTACTCAACAATGGAGTTCAGAAAATGACTAAAGTTTTAAAGGAAAGTTTTTATGAAGCAAACTTTAGAGTTGATGAAGAATTTGACAATGCAGAGTTAGCTGCAAAATCAAATAACCCTAGCGATAATGCTAAGGTTACTGTTCTTGATTTAAAATTTGATAAATCAAGAATTAAATTAACCAAAGATGAGGAGTCTAAAGAGGATGGCTTTAAGTAAAAGTAGCCTTATAAGAAAGTATGCCAAGCTTCAAAAACTTCATAATGAGATTATGAAGCCAATAAAAAATGGTGGCAGACAATGTGTTCATACTTCTACTGCAAAAAAGAAGTATGACAAAACTTATAGGCAGATTGTTGGCACAGAGAATGAAGATGCAAAATTCATTTACTCTAGCGGCTAAGTAACAATAAACTTAAAAGTTGTAAAAAACTATAGGCTAGGAGTCTGCACAAATTAAGGAGAGAAAGATGGCAAACAATAATAATAAAACAGATTTTCAAATATCAATTGATAAATGTATTGGTGCAAAAATTAAAGAAGCAAGATTAAACCATGAAATATTAATAGATCACTTTGACAAAGAAACTAAAAAGGTTTGGAAGAAACCAATTAAAAAATTATGTACACAATCTAAATTAGCTAAAAATATTGGCGTAACATTTCAACAGATTCAAAAATATGAAAAAGGTAAAAATTCAGTTGGCATAGATAAGCTGCTAATGATTTGTGCTTTTTTTAAAAAACCACTGGCTTACTTTCTACATGAAGCAACCGAATTATTGAGGCAAGACACTTCTCTCACTAATAACCCAATAGCTCCCTCTTTAAAAGAGTTTGGGAATAATACCTCAAGTAAGTGTCATTAAATATGTGATAAAACTATAAGAGTTGATCTCATGCTCTTATATTTATTTGTTGTGATTGGGGGGAGAGAAATCTCCCCCTTTTTTTATGTATTTTGTTATTTGGAAACCTAAAGATAAATTTACTAGCTTTACTAATGCACTGTTTGCAACTGAAAAAGAAGCTAAGGAATTTGCAAAAAAAAGTATTAATAGAAAAATAGAATGGGATGTAGTTCTCTATAACTTAGAGAACTACGATAAGTATTGGTATAAATAATTAATTTTTTTTATAAGGTTTTAAAACTTGTTTAGCAGCTAACCTATTTATTGGCATAAATTTTGGAGGAGCATTTACAAGTGTATTAGTTGAACAATGTATATGTGGAGTTTGCTTTAACATTTTTCGTTCAGCATTTTTTCTACCAAGTTCATTAATCTTTTCTTTGTATTGTTCAATTTGCAATTTATTAGACTCTACTTTAGCTTTTACATGATTTTCTAATTTTGCAATTGCCTCTTTTTGTGTATTTGAGTTTATTAAAATTATAATATGCTCAACTAATTTTTTAGTTATTTTTATTTCATTAGTTAGAAAGGCANTATCTAACTCATACTGTTGTATAGATTTTGGCATTAAGACTCCTTTTTAGTTGTTGCAACCTCTATTGTGTGATCTTTATGTTTGATACCCTTATTAACTATCTTGCCTGTAAGTTTTACAGTTGGCTTTATCAGATTAGTGTTTTTGGCTAACTTGTTGTAACCTTGTTGAACATCTATTCCTTTTTTAGCTAACGCTTCTGCTACTGCTTTTGCTAACATATCCATATTTCTCTCCTTGTTTAGTTAAAGTGTTTGTTTTGATAATCTAAGTCCTCTACAGAATTATCGTTTTGTTTAAATGGCTTGATGTAGTTCTCATTAACAAAGTTAATATCCTTATCACCAAGATCCCTAGCCAAGTCCAAAGCATTACCTTTATGCTTTTTGGTATATGCCCAGTAGGTAGCTGTATAATGCCTAAAGAAGTACGATTTTCTTTTGATGGGTAGTTGTACCCTATTTTTAGCTAGAGCCTTGTCTAAATGGCTTATAAGCTGTTCTACGCATATAAATTTACCCCTACTATTAAGGAACAAATAATCCTGATCTACTGGCAGCTTATTAAAATAATCCTGTATTCTGTCTTTTAGGCTAGTAGAAATAGTAAGAGTTCTAACACCACTATCTGTTTTAGTTCCACCTACTACCTTGCCTTTTTTAACTGCCTTATCAAATAGAATAGTAGGTATGTTTAAATGGAACTTAAAACTATTCCTATTTAAAGCTCTAGCCTCACTTGGTCTGCAAGCAGTTTGTAACATAATCTCANTGATTAATTTAACCTGAGTGTTACTTATATCGCTAACAAGATTAGATACCATATCTAACGACCAGGTATTAAAGTCTATTACAGGCTTCTTTTTNCTTNTAACNACTTGCACNGAAACCATGTAATCTTTGTCNTTACATACGTTTTTAGCCAATTTTGATTGTGGTGGATTAACCTGATGCTGCACAATATTAGTAAGTACATTAAAGATTTTTCTTCTAGTACCATTATCTAAATTAGTATTATTAACCAGGTACGATACAAAATCATTAAGNACAGNGTCNGTTAATAATCTTAAATCAATATTACCTAGTCTAGCAATGATGTGATTTAGNTATTGGCTAGTGTACTCATCAATTGTGTTCTGACTAATAGCCTTAACATTTTTACCATCGTTAAAGTCTAGCTTTCTTTGGTTAAGACTTCTGTAGTATTGCTGCCAAGCTTCAGATAAAAAGATTTGCGATGATGATGTTTTTTCTAAACCTATCTCATCTACTTTCTTTTTAGCTAGAACTTCTACAACACTTTTAGTTTTACCAGTTATAAATTTAGNCTTACCATCTACACCAAAGTATGCCCAACGCCATAACCTTTTTGTTTTACCATTAACTTTCTTACTTACTGTTCTGATTAATAGACTCATTTTCTTTCTCCTCTGTTAAACCTAAATGTTTTAATCTTTCTACATTGACCTGGATGTCCTTTTGTTCAATAGGTTTATCTTTTTGATTTTCTAACTTTTCTTTTTTGTATTTACTTGGATGCTTAAAAACAAATGTCATTTACACCTCCTTAAAACAAGATTAGTTGTTTGTTTTTTACCAGGTGCAAATTGAATTTGATGATAATAACTATCTTTTATCTGTTCAATAAATTCTGGTTTGACACCTTTTTTTTTGTAATATGGAAGTAATACATATTGCCAGTTATGACTCCAAGAAGTAGCTTTGTTTCTTTTTCTGACTTTTATATTATCATCACTCCAATTGCCTTGATAAAAACTTGGAAACTTTGCAGAGCAATCTGGCTTAAAGCTCCAAGACTTACATCTGTAACTTTTAAATAATCTACCTTTAGTAAAAAATGTCATACTGCCTCCCTAAATGTATTTATTATTTCTTTTGCATATTTTCTTTTTCTCTCAGCAAGTTTAAAGTATTCATTGCTATCTGGATAATTTACTAACTTACAACTTTTTGAGTATCTTCTTTTGAAATAGTTAGCATTTTTTAAATATGACAAACAAACTTTTAGTTTTGTTTTACGAACTCTTTTTGTTAAAAGTTCTTTTTTCATTTGTTGTAAATAAAAGTTATCCATACCTGGAGCAACATTTCTTGACCAAGTCATTATGCTCTACCTTTTTTAATTTGATCTTTTTGACCCCACTCATCATTAACTCTGTAGTATTTGATGTAATGAGTCCAACCAGCCCAAGTGCTTTTTGCCCAAGCATCAGCAATAACTTCTAATTCTTTTAAACCAAAAGAATTTAAAATTCTGCTTTTNCCTCTACCATTATTAAATGGCATAAATCTTCTGCCATATTTTTCTGCTTCAGAATCTTCTAAAAGCCAAACAGGATTTTTAGTTTTAGAGTAAGGTGTAAATTTATCTTCAACTAAAATCATTTTAGCTTTNAATCTTCTGTTACCATCATANAAACCCAANAAATCATGCTTACCTTTTTTTTCGCACAGTTCTGCTCTTGCTCTTTCAAGCCTTGATGTATCTGCAAGAATTTGTTGAGTAAGAAAACCATCAGTATCACATCTCTGAAAACTTTCTTCTTTTTGATCTATAGCATCTTGTGATAAAGCCATATATTTTTTAGCTTCTTTATCCCAATCAGCTTTTGTCATATTTTCTCTATTTTGCATTTTTCCTCTCCTATATTTATTAAGTTATACGAAAGTTATACTATACCTATNGTTATATTACAAACATAATCAATTGGTAAATAACGCTTAATTTATAAGGATTCTAGCTTATGGTTTAAATAAACCTTATATTCCAGGCAAAAAAAAAGAGCCGAAAAGAATCTTTCGATTCAATTCGGCTTTATAATTTATTGGTTATACCAATAGCAAATGATTCTGTACCCTCCCTAACCCTTTAGTGAACACTAAAACTTTGAGCTAAAAAAAGCTCAACCTATTCGGTTATTTATTTTCTTCTTCTAATAATTTTTTTAAATTACTAATTGCATTTAATGCAGATCCACCAGGTGTAACAGATTTAATAAAATCCATTTCACCATCTGATACAGCACCTTTAAATTCTTTTAATTTTTCTTTATCTTCCTCAGACATACCTAAAGATTTAAAATTATTTTTTAAAAATTTACTTGCCATTATTTACCTCTTTTTTTCTTTTTTGGTTTCTTAGCTGTTTTGGCAGCTGCCCTAAAGTTAGCAGCAGATGGTGCGCCTTTAGCACCTACTTTTCTCATTCGTTCACCGCTACCAGCTTTAATTCTTTTACGCTTTGCATGAATGTTTGCATATAGTCCTCTTTTAGCCATGTTGTTCCTTTTCTTTTTTAAGTTGTTGATCTATTTCTTGTGTAATTGTATTTAAAGCTTTCTGCCTTAAATCATCGTCTTTCTTCATACACAGATAGTGTGCATGACCTTTGGGATAAAAACTTACAAATGAATCTGTATTGACAATATTGCCTGAGCAATACTTACACTTACCAACATCAACTATGATGTTAGTTTTTTTCCATAATTTTTTTGCCACTTAGCAGTTCCATTTTCTAAGAGCTTTGTTTATTCTTGAATTAGGATCTCTTGCTGTCTTGGCAGATGTAAGTCTTTTCTTCATGCCTTTCATTCTGGCACAAAATGATTTACGTCTATTTGCTGCTTTACTACCTTTTTTTAATTTACTTGGTTTAGTAGTAACTGGTGCTTTAAGATTGCCACCAGTAGCTCTATTATAGCTAGCTCTACCTTTAGCATTAAGTCCACCAGACTTTGATTTACCAGCTTTACGCTGCCATGCTGGAGTTGCCATTATGTATTAACCTTTTCTTTTGTATCTTCAGTACACATAAACTTTATGTAAATCTTATTATCGTTCACTTTTACATGACCAAGTTCTTCTAGTTTAAGAATAGACTTTGTGTTTCCAGCTATCATACATGAGTAGCCATCAACAAATAAATCAGGGTATCTGTAAGGAGGTAAGCAAGTTAAGCTTACACCAGAACACATAATTAGATGTAATACATAGTTCATCAATCATCTTTCATATTTATTTGTTTGATCTGATCTTCTAATTCTGTAATTTTTTTATTAGCTTGATCTAAGTCTTGTTGTGAGTGTTCTAATTTTTGTAAGCATCTTTTATTAGCAGAGTCCTTAGACTTGCCAGCATCTTGTAACTCAGCTACTTCTTGCTTTAAGATACGAACTTGATCTTTATATTCGTTAATCAAATCTAAGTTATCAGACATTTATTATTTTTTGCCTACACCTCTGTTTTGGAATATTTGAGTTCCTTTTATTCCATAAATTGAAGCCACTACAAGAATCCAAAGATTGACGAACCATTGAGGAAAATTGTTAAAATGTTCAAAAAATAAATTAATCTTATCCATAGAAGATTCATCACCAAACCAAACACCATAAGCTAAAACCAGGATTGGCAAAGTGAGTATGGCAAGTACCACCTCATCCTTATAATCGTTTTGCCTGGCTTCTAAAAGTTTGCCTGAGTATTCAAGTTGTCCTTGAGCCATCTTAGCAGCATGATTAGCCTGAGCATCTGCCATTAGCATTTTAGTTTCTTGTTTCTTTTTATAGATATGAGTACCAGCGTTTAACGCTAACTTAACTGCACTTAACCACATTATGCCTCCTTTGCTGCTCTCATTTTACCAGCAAGCTTACCNGCTCTAGCTGGAGTTTGTTTTGCCCATAAACTGTCAAGCATTTGNAAACTAGCTTCACCATAATCTTCAGTGTCTAGTGCTTTCCACATATTCTTAAATTTAGATACACCACCCTCACCTATTTGGTACACCATGTTAATAATAACTTCTTTAGCTGTATTATTAATTGGTCTATCACCAATAAGTCTTTCGGCAGCTTCTAGTGTTCTTTGGAAATCTCTTTCAAATACAAGCTCACCCTCTTGTTTAGTNTATTCAATACCATGTTCATATTCATCATCAGGTGTAATCTTATGACCATAAAATATAGTATCAAAACCCTCTGAGCATTTGTAAATCTTATTTACATAACCCTCACAAAGTTTTATTTCTTCTTTTACTTCTTCGTACATTAGTTTTCCTTGTTAGATTTGTTGTGAATACAATCCTATAATACCAAACCTTTGAATAAACTTTTCTGCAAAAACACTCTATTGCTAAGATTATTTTTTCTAATATTTTCATATTGTTCTCCTAACACTGACAACCCTCACAGTTACATAGCTCCTGGTCAAATTTGTTTATGTGTAAGTCGTCTTTGCAATGGCAATCACATTTACAATCTTTGCATTTCTTTTTTTTTCTTTTTGGTTTTGGAAAAAATACTCTGTCTAAATGTTCTGAAAATGTATCTANCCAACCAAAAAATGTGTATAAAATTCTATCTANCATTTTGTAATTTNTTTCTATCGTATAACTTTTTGCTNTTAATAATTTTTTTGGAAAANTGTTTTAGTTGCCTAGCAACAGGGTTNCGTTTCTTGTTTNNNTTACGCATNANTCTAAANTTGAANTATTTGTTATTTTTTTATTACCTGAGTATTCATCTATAATTACAGTTGCCTTAACCCTAGTGCATTGATATTTCGCATTACTACTTCTCTCAGCAACTCTTTTCATTTTTAAGCAAGTTGCCATCTTTTGATCTTGAATATACAAATGTTCTTTTAATACAGATGGCTCTCCTAAAAACATTAATAAACTAATGACTATTTCCATTGCCATTTTCCCTTACTTTGTCTTTTAATTTTTCAATATCTGTTAATGCTTTTTCTAATTGTTTTTCTAAATGTTGCAGCATTACTTGATTGTGAATATTTTTATTTAATAATTCTGTGTGTTGATCAGTAGTTTTGTAAAGTTCTTCCAGGAGGATGTACTGCTCTTTGTCCACAGTAGTCTGTTCACTTGCTTTTAGCAAATCTGCGTTCATCAATTCTCTTGATGTTTCTAAAGATGTAAGTCTTGCTGTAATTTCAGTATAGGCAAATATACCCATTGATACTCCAACAATTATACCAACCATATTTTTAATTGGCATAGCAACAGATGTGTTTTCACTAACTTTCATATTTTGTTACCATGATCTACCATTACAATTTTTATACCTAGTTTTTTTTGTTTAGCAGTAGGTGATCGCCAAATTTTTCTTCTGTAAGGTTTTACATTTTTTCTATATGTGTTTGTTTTTATGTCTAGCAATTGGACTCTGCCAGTAGGTGAAACAGTAACTAAATCAAATGGACATTGTGGATCACAAGCTTTAGCTACCCACAACCCTTGCCTACTTAGATTTACAATCTCTTGGTACTCTGCAATTGTGCCTTTGATATTTGTACTTAGCTTAGTAGGTTTACTATTAGGCTTATCAAGGAGCTTAGACTTACTAGACCGACTGCCCATAGAAGTTTATAAACATTGTCCACTTTAGTATCTAAGTGGGTTAAATGATTATCCTTTATTACTGAAATCTTGTTGTGTATTAATTTGATCTCACCTTGTAATTTTATAATCTGTTCAGAATTTTTTTGTGATTGTGTAGCCATTATTCTGTTTGTCCTGCACCAACTGTTACAGCTCTTAATAATGATAGTGCTGTATTATAATCTTTCCAATCTTGTGTTAAATCTATAAAAGCTTGAATACCTTTGTCGCTTGTTAATGCTTCTGCAATTATTTTAGAATTTTTGGAAAAAGTTCTATCATTATACCAATTAACAATACCATCTTTAACTGGAAAGCCACCAGCAACAAAAGCAACTTTGTTTTTACTTGCTTGTTCTTTAAATAATAAATTACTTGCAGTTGGTGATCCTGCTTTACCACCTTGTGCAGTTGCTTTTAATATATCTGCAAAAGATTCTATTGCTTTTTTAACATCTGATAATTTAACATTTGAGTCTGTTTGTTTAGCTAGTTCAAACATCATTTGTGTTAAATTAGCTTTTTGTTTAGGATCTTTCATTATAGCATCATGGAATATAACACCTTGACTTAAACCTTTATCTATATGTTTAGATTGTGATTTTATAAAAGCATTATTTATATAACCAGTTACTACATTTTCCCAAGCACCAGGTACACCACTTTTGTTTAAAGATTTAGCCATAGCAGTTATATCTGATGGTACTGCTTTAGTTTCTAAGAACTTCCACATTGTACCAATTTTATTTACATCTTCTGCATTTTTAGCTTTTTCTAAACTTTTAAATAATTCTGTTACAGATCCTTTTGTAATAGGTTTTACATACTCATCATTATATTTAATATATGCTTTTTGAGCTTTGACATAATCTTTGTTTGTACTCATAAGAGTATTCAAACTATCTGCCATAAATTTATATTTTTTAACTGCTTGAATATCAGAAGCTTTTACACCTTGATTAACTGTGCCATAAAAGATTTCTCTAACACCTCTGTAAACTTCATGCATCGCCTGACCATTGCCTTTAGTTTTTTGTAAATTTTTAGCAAATTGTAAAATAGTTTTTGCATCAGATGGTTCTAAATTTTTTGCTAAATTTTTCCATTGTATGACAAGGTTATCTACTTTTTGAGAGTCGTAAAAAAACTTTTCAAGTTTACCACCACCTGCATTTAACCAAGCTGTACTTCTTTGTGATTGTAATGCAACAGCAGCTTTTTTTAATTGTTTGTAATATTCTTTATCAGAAACAAATCGTCTATTTGTAATTACAATACCATTTTGTTGACCCCATTTTTCAATTAGTCTTTTTAATTTCTCTGGTCGTTCAGTCCAAAATTTGTCCATAATTTTTGTACCTACTATGGTAGATTGGACATTAGTTTCTGCTGATTTGATTGCAGAAGAACCTGTAACTTCTGCTGCTGATAAATTAAAATCTTTATCTATTTTTTTTACATCTTTTTCTATTTTTTTAGCTTTTTCTATAACTGCTTTTGATGGCAACATATCTTTACTTAAAACAGCAAGATTGCCTTTTTTAAGTGCATACAAGTCCATCATAATGTTAGTTCCAACACCAACAGTAGTACCTGCTAATTCATTTGAATTGTTAGTAACCAATTGATCAGCAGCACCACTAACAGCACCAGTACCTGTAAACAAAGCTTTTGCTTTAGTAGTTTTACCTAAAATACCACCAGGTGCAGCATACTCACCCATAGTCATAGCATACTTACCCAAGTCTGATTTACTTTTATAAGTTAAAAAATTATCTCTTATATATTCGCCAGGTAAAAACTTATCAGCTTTTTCTACTGCAATTTGCACATCTGATTTCATTTCATTAGCTTCATCATTAGAAAAGCCAATAGCTTCAGCAGCTTTATCAAAAACAAATTCACTACCTGAGTCTATTGCTTGTACTAAGTAAAATGGTAAATCAATAACATAAGTAATACCTTTAGCAGCACCTACAGCTCCAGATACAGCAACATCTTCTGCTGTTTGTAAACCACTAAGATTACCCTCTGTTAAAATTTGTTCTTCTTGTTTAGTACCCTCACTTAATATTTTTTTTTCTTCTTCTTTTTTTAAATATTCTTCTGTATTAAAATTATTTAAAAATTCACTAACTGATGACATTATTACATACTCCCTGTTTTAGCTTTATAGTAAGTATCAAAAATTTCTTCCCAATCTATACCTTTGTATTCATCGTTTAATAATCCAATAATAGTTTCTTGATCATAACCATCTAACTTATAACTAATCATTAAATTTTCTATCATTTCACCAGATGGTGTAATCTTGCCTTTGATAAATTCTAAATACTCTTTTGTATATTCACCTTGATCATTAGTTGGAGATTTACCTTTTGTTTTTAAAAATTCTCTAGCATTATTAATTAATTTTTCTTGAATAATTATTTGGTTTTTAAGTTTTGCTCTAAATGTAGCTGGAGTATCTTTATCACTTGGAATAGACTCTTGAATCCAACCAATTTCTTTTTCACCAGCAGCTACACCAGTAACTGATTTTCTGTAATCATTAAAGTATTGTTGGTTGGTTTGTAGCCAAGTTGAATAACGATTTACATAACCTCTTTCTTCAACAGTTAATGGTTTGTTTGTAATATCTGCTACTTTGTCTTTTTCTTTTAAAAATAAAAATTTTGCTTTACCTTTAGTAGTTAAAAATTCATCGTCAAAAAGTAAATCTTGTCTTTTTAGGTTCGTTAATAAATCTGTACCTTTAATAATAGTTTTAGTTAAATTAGTTTTATTTGATTTAGGAAGTAAATCATCAGCAGATTTACCAGCTATACTTTGTGAAACTATATCATAACCATTTGCTGTTAGTTCAGTAGCTTTTGCCAATCCATCTTTTGTATTAATATTTATTGTTTGTTTATCACCATCTGCGTTCATAAATGTTGTAAACTTAGGAGCTTTAGGTGTAGCAAATTCATTTTTCTTCAAATACTCTAAAGGAAAAGCTTTGAACAATGCTTTATCTTCTTCTGGTACTTTATCAGCATAATCTTTTATTAATTTTCTTTTTTCTTCTTCTTGTTCCATAGCAGAAAACATAGATGCTGTTTTCATACCTTGAATTAAATTTGGTAGAGCTGCACCAGGATTTTGACCTGATAGTCCAGCAGTTAATAAACCAATACCACCTAAAACTTCTGGTGAGTATAATAAACCTTTAAAGGGTGATTCTGCCATTAGATTAGTCCTTGTTCTTTTAAGTAGTTATAATAAATATTACTTGCTGACATATTAGCATTNTAACCAAACTGATTTGCATTAGTTGTCATGTTTAATGTTTTAGCTAATTTTTCTTTTGCTGCATTATATGTATTTAAAAAATCATTTGATATTCCAAGATTATTAGATGTATTAGAAAAATAATCATTAACCATTGAGTTTTCATTTGTTTCAATAGTTTTAAAATCTTCTGGATTATCAAATAAAATTATATTGTTGTTTTGACCATCACCACCATCATTATTATTACCTGTATCGGTAGTGTCAAAATAACCAGCATCTGTTAAAAAATTAAATTCATCAGATCCTGGTACAATAGTTGCATTAGGATCAAATGCTTTTCCATAAGTTATGTAAAAATCTCTTGATAAAGGCATACCAAATTTATCAGTACCCTTTAAAAAATTAGTTCTTCTTTTTTTATTAGCTGCATTTGCAAAAGGAGCTACAATTTCACTTAATGTATTAAGTGTAAAAAAGGGTGAACTTGTAATTCTTTCTAAGGAAGTTTTACCAGTTAAAGCATCATTAAGATTGACACCACTATTAACTAAATCAACAACATTCTTAGCTTCAACTCTTTGCTCTTTAGCTTCAGACATTGCTGTATTGTATTGGGTGCTTTGATTACCTTGAAAAGCAGAAGTTGATCCACCACCACTTGATTGTGAACCACTATCATCTCTACCTCTATCCATATCTCTTGATACATCGCCACCAGCTCTGTTTTGTCCTGGATCTCTTGAACCAAAACCATCAAAACTTAATAAACCAGATGCACCTATATTAGGCTCATTGTTTAATAGAGAGCCATGTAAATTAGCTTCTAACAATAAACCTTTTTCAGCATCTGTAATATATGCTAATTCTGTATCTGGACTGTCTGGTGATGATTTCCAAAACTTAGGTGCAGTAACTTCTTCTGTTTTACCTAAGTAGTTTTTTACACCACCTTGTACTGCATAATCTTTTTCCATTAAAATATAATTCCAAGAACACTAAGTATTAATAATAACATGATGTACTTTGAAGTTTTTCTATCTATATCAACCTCAATATCAAAAATTATTTTTTTTAATTTATCCATTATAGTAACCCTCCTAAAAATCCTAAACCACCACCAATAGCTGCACCAACCCCACCAAATTTTGATCCGATTAATGCACCACCCATAGCAGTTGTTATAGGATTAGCTTGTGTTTGTGTTGAGCCTGTTTGTACTGGAAAACCACTAGCAATTGGATTTACCAAACTACTGTATTGTTGTAGTGAAGCAAAAGGTGCAAGGTTTTTTTGTCTTTCAATATTTTCTAATTGAGCTCCAGTTTGTACTAAAGTAGGTGTAGCACTAGCAATACCTAATTGTCTTTGTCGTTCTCTTTCGTAAGCATCAAATGCCATCGGCATAGCTGCATCTGCAACACCTTGTATTATTTGTTGTTGATTCATTGCTGATCCTGGTGTTCTCCCAGCACCACTAAATTCTGTATTAATTGCAGTTGCTATATCTGCTCCTGCACCTTGTAATAAAGGTGATAAAAATGGATTTAGATATTTACCAGATAATGTATCTGATAGCTGTTGTTGTGCAGCAGTACCCATTAATTCTTGTCCAGCAAGTCCTTTTATTGTTTGCTGAGATGGAGCTACATAGCCAGATGCTTTTACTCCTTGTCCATATAAATTTCCAGCTTCTGATATAATTTGATTTAAAGCTGGTCTTGCAGGTTCGTATGGATTTACAGTTTGTATCTGTTGTCCACCACCACTATTTCCACCACCAAATGACATTAATCATTCTCCTTTTTATTTAATTGTTTTTCTAAAACTACATGAGTTCTTTTGTAATCTAAGTTTTGCATTATTTTATCCCAACCTGGTCTTGCAAAAAGTTCCATAGCATTACAGTCATTATCTATTGCAAACTTTTCTAGCTCACTTACTAAGTGCTGCCACTTTTGTCTGTGCCTACCTGTAACAATAAATATATTGCAAGATCGTTTAAGTTTTCTTTGTATTATTTCTGTAACTACAACACCATAATATTTATCTAATGTTGTAGATTTAGATTTATCCCAAATAATCCAAAGTTGAAATTTCTTTTCTTTCAATTTTTCTAAAACAAAATCACTATCAGTATAATTTCCTGAGTATGATAAAGCTTCTTGAATATTTTTAGAAACTAAACCCCAAACATCATTTATATTTGATGTGGGTATTTGTACTATGTTCATTATGTAATGCTCAAATAACTTATTCCTATGTGAACACTATCTGTTGAACTGATTGTTGCTTTAAGTGCATCTGAGTTTTCTAAAACTAAAGGCACACTTAATAACTCCTCTGAATTATTTGCTGTAAGTGATTTTGTATTAAATATTGTAAATTCTGCACTAGCTGAATTATCTAAAACATCCATAGATACAGTTGGTGTGTTACCAGTATTATTTGTAATTCTTATAGATTTTATAATTATAGTTTCATTACTAGCAGCAGTTACTAAAGTAGTTTCTGATGCAGTAGCCAAAGCTTTACCTAAAAATCTATATGAGTTAGCCATGACTACCTAGCTGTACATGGTACATTATTTGAACCTACTAATGATTGACCAAATGCCATGTAGATGTATGTAACTCCACTTGCTGAATAAGTACCACTTCTTAATTTAAAACCATTAGAAACTAAATCTACAAAATCGTTTGAAGTATTTTCAGCAGCATTATTATTCGGTGCTAAATTATCACTTTCATTAAAACCTGGTCTTTTATTATCAAATATTTGCCAATTTCCTGTCGTAGAACTTGGTTTAATAATTATCATACTAGGTTTAAATCCTGTATAAATAAAAGTTCCATCACCTGCTCCATCAACACCAGCAGTTCCATTACCAGTATAAGAACCAAACTTGCTGTAGCCTTTTTTCTCTGCGAAACAGTAGGCAATACAAGTATTTCCATTTCCATTTATAGTAGATTCAGTTCCTACAGAAAATACTGAACTTGTTGGTGCAGTATCATTAAAAATTGTAACTTCATCAGCAGTTGCGTCTGTTGTATTTAATTTTAAAAAATCTGTTTCTGGTGCTGATGTATTTTTATGATGATATACTAACCAATTTCCTGTGCTACCTCTAATTTTTTGTATTATCACAGCTGGTGTTGCACCTAGTCCATGACCAATCGTTGCACCAGCAGTACCATTTCCTGTATATTTTACAATGCTAAATCCTGCTGTTGTATTAGCAGATACAGTTGAGTTTATAGAGCCATCATAATTAGTTGAACCTGCACCATTTGCTTTCCAGTTCCATGATGCGTAAGTTGTTGAATTATTATTTACATCAGCTTCAGTTCCAACTGTAAAACCATCTGAATTAAAACTTTTTAAAGTTTCTGTTAGTGTGTTTTCTGCACTTGTTGCGTCAGATTTTATATACTTTGTTGCACCTCTAACAGCATCAAAAAGCATATGATTATAAGATGCACTATTCCTTGATTTAATCCATGTCCAATCAGGTTGAAATCCAACACCTGTAATTGATTGTGTTGAACCATTACCTGTATAAAGTTTAGTATTAAAATAGTCTGTCGATTTATTTATAGTTGTGTATGCCATATTATTCGTTTAATCCTTTTGTTGATAAAGCTGTGTAGCCAGTTGGTACATCATATTCAAATATTCCATTACCACTTGCGTTAGTTCCTGCACTAGATACTGCTGTTGTTCCGAAGTAGCCATTGCCGAAGTTTGCCTGACAATAACTGGAATGTGTTGTAGCATCACCCCATGCAAAAAAATAAGTTCCAGCAGTTATTGTTATCGCTCCTGTGCTTGTAGTTGGATCAGCACTATTTTGCCATGTTCCATTTTTACTAAAAAATAATCTGTTATTATCTAAATCCATAGCTACACCAATAATATCATTTTGTGTCCAAGTATTCCCACTCCATGAAATATTAGAATTATTATTTCTTACATATCCTGTATTGTCATAATAACCCCAAGAAGTAGATGTACTTCCTAATTGAGCAGACGCAGATGTTGTTGGAGATTGTGTAATACCTACAAGTTGTCTATAAGGTGTAGCAGAGCCACCATTGTGTTTCAATTCAAAATAATATTTACCAGAAGATGCTGCTAAAGTTGATGTGTTCCAAGTTTCAATACTAGTACCACCACTATTTAAAGCAGTATTACCAGAACTAAATGTTGAACTAGCATAATAATTATCTAAAGGATTCCATGTAGCAAAAACATTACTTGGACAATCTTCTGTTTTTGTAAGTGTACCACTAGAAACTGTTAAGTTATTAGTATTTGGAGATTGATCTGTTAAAGAATTACCATCTTTAAGAACAAAGAAACCATTAGTTCCATAAGAAACACTTGGAGAAGTTTTAATTTTCCATTCTCCAGTTGTACTATCTGTTTCTCCAAAATCTGATGCAGAATAAGTATAATTATCACAAAAATGAATATGAGATAAAACACCATCAAGATAATTACCAGAACTACCATTATTTCCAACCTTAGTATAAGTTGTATAATTAATTAAACTTTCTCTACCAGATGTTGGATTGGTTCTTGAACTAAAAGATGTTTCTTCTACACCATTCACCCAAATTTTCATTCTATCGTCTGCTGTAGAGTTATTAGTATCCCATCTTAAAACAATATGATACCAAGCATTAGTATCTCTAAATACTCTATTAGTAACTAAATTTCCACCATTAGAATAACCACCTGCTTGAACACTAGCAAATTGTAATCTATCGCTTGAATCAAAAGCTATTTTGTCTTTATTATTACTATCTAGATATGAACCAAATATAGTATGTTCTGCTCCTGTAGAACATCTTTTAACCCAAAAACTAGTTGTCCACTTTGTTCTTGTTCCACTTGAAGTTGTTGATACTGATAAATATGTACTAGCCATTAGTTAAATTGTCCTCCACCTGTTGCACCGAAGCTAGATTGTAAACTAAAATCTCTATCTACAGTTTGATTCTCTGCATCGGTTATTCTTAATGTAAAATTATATAAAGTTGCTGCTGTAGAAGTTCCACCAAAATCAGTTGTAGTTATTACACCATTTGAAGCTAAACTACAATTAGCACCTGATGAAGCAGTTAATACATTTCCACCTGATGTAACTTCACTAAATGTTATTGCACTATCAGATGATCCTGTAACTGTTGCAACTGTACCAGAAAAATCACCAGCAATAGTTCCAAGAGAACCTGCTGCTGTTGAGAAACTTGGTGCAGTAGAAGCTGTTATAATATTGTTTGTTGATCTACCAGCAAGACCAGTTGGATTTTCAACTCTAACAAAATAGTTGCCCAATGCTAAAGTTACATTGACTGATAATGTTGTAGCATTAGTAAATGAAACTGTGTTTGCATTTGTTATAGCTCCAGTAGAGCCATTAACAAATTGTACTTGTGGTATAGAAACAAATCCTGTTCCTGTAATACTTATTGTTGTAGCAGTAGCAGGTGCAATTGTTTGTGATACATCAGCTACTGTTGGTTTTGTTTCGGCAGCATCAACCCAAGATAATTGATTACTATTACTTCCATTGGTAGCAAGTACCTGTCCATTTGTACCCACATTTTGTGGTAAAATTAAATTATAAGATTGTCCAGCAGAATGTGGTGGTGCTTGTATAGACACCCCATGACTGTTTTGACTACAATTCAATGTTAGTTTCGCATCAGCACTAGAGCCATCACCTTTAATCTTTAAGACAGAGTTTTCTATTGTGCTGGTAGTTCCTGAAACTATATTTCCAAGATTCCTTGCTTTAGACATTATTTAATTTTCCTTTATTATTTTAAATTTTGTAATGGCTAGATATTTCTACCTAGCCATATAATTTACAATACTATTGTATTAGCTTCTTCTTCAGTTAATGCTTCACCTGCTACAAGTTTAGCTTTAGCACTAGCTTTAAGATTTTCTTTTTCAGCTTTTGCATTATCTTCAGCAGTCTTTTCAGCTTCCATATTAGCAATTTCAGTTTCTCTTTTTGAAACTTCTTCAGCAGTTAAATCAACTTCTTCAATGCCATTTGGTGTTATATTTATTTTTTTCATTATTATTTACTCCTATTTATATCCATAAATTTTGATGTAGTT
>FUFK010044439.1_pt1 | contig 18785 bp, 8 predicted proteins | sample 1021851 | NCBI WGS metagenome assembly FUFK01 (sample SAMEA51879418, study PRJEB19060) | metagenome
AATACCTAAACTCAACACCACGATCCTTAGCATCATTGTTGCTAGGAGCAGTGTCACCACCTAAAGTAATAATAGGATCGTCTAACGTAACAACAGTAGAATTAACTGTGCTTGTTGTGCCGTTAACAGTTAGGTTACCTTCTATTGTAGCATTCGTGTCAACAATTAGTGACCCATTGATTCTAACGTCGTCAGTTAGAGTTGTGTTGCTATTGACTGTAAGAGTATCGGTGTTTGCATTACCGATAGTTACGTTGTCAGTAAACTGTGTATTGTCATTAAAGGTTGCGTCACCGTGGACTGTCAAAGTACCTGTGCCTTGTCCAACACGACCAATTATTGTATTACCATTATCACTATCAACTGCAAACTGTATCTGACCAGAAGCATTGTTGATATTAAAGACTTCGTTATCAGACTGTAAGATTATAGAATCGTAGACTGTGGTTGTGCCATCTACAGTTAAAGTAGAATTAAAATCTACTGCCTGATCTACATTAAGAGTTGAATCAAAATCTACCGCTTGATTAACTGTAAGGTTATCTGTAAGGGTAGTGTCTGAGTTAACTGTTAATGTATCACTAGATTGATTACCAATAGTAGCGTTGCCATCTACTTGGAAAGTATTTTCTAATACTACTGCTGATCCTACAGTAAGTGTGCCTCTGATATCTGTATTACCATTTGTAGAAAGGACGGTAAATTTATCATCAGTGCCGTTTGTAATCTTGAAATTCTTACCAGTGGTATCAAGTGTAATATCATCATGGAATACTGAATCATTATCAACATCCAATGTTGAATTAAATGTAACAGCAGAATCTACATCAAGAGTGCTATTAAATGTTACTCCACTATCTACATCTAATGTGCCATCTGTATGTGTATTACCATTATCTGTATCAATATCAAATACACTAGTGCCACCTGCAGTTTTAATCTCGAATTTTTTATTATCTGCTTGTAAAAGAAGACCATCAGTTATAGTTGTTTGTAACTGAATGTCAACTGTACCTTCGATAACTGTGTTACCTGTCGCACTTGCAACAGTAAATTTATCAGTAGTATTATCTCTAATTGCGAAGTTGGCATCTATGTCAACAGTGCCATCTATCTCAACGTTACCATTCAAGTGGGTTGTGCCACCAACGTTAAGGTTTTCAGAAATGCCTGCTCCACCAGTTACTACCAGTGTGCCTGTTGTAGGTGTCTTCCAAGTAGAAGACGTATTGGTTGTTAAGCGGAGATTTCCCGCAATAATAGGAGCATCAGTGCCAGAGTAAACTTCGCTGACATTGGTCGCGTTGTAGAGGAACCTATAGCCGCCAGTGCCAGACCATATGTTAGAGTCCGCGTAATTTTCGTCCCAACCGAAGAAACCAAATCTTTCTTGTGTATCATAGTATCTAAATTCTACACCACGATCCTTGTTATCGTCAACTACTAAAGTATCCTCACCACCTAGTGTGATGATAGGGTCTTGGACTGTTATAGTTGTAGAGTTGACAGTCGTGGTTGTGCCATCAACTTGTAAGTCACCACGAATTTGGACTAGACCTGTGACTGCATCGTCATCATTAGGGTCTAATATCATTGTGGCATTAGTTGTAGATAAAGTATTATCTTGGAATTGATAACCTTCTACGTTTACTCTATTAGAAACATTAGTTGCACTAATAGTGATATCATTATCAGATGTGATATTGATGTTAGCATCACCACTGCCTGAGTTAGTAGATGAAATACTAAGTGCTCTAGGTTGTGTTGTATTTTGAGTAAGATGGAAGTTTAAATTACCACTACCAGTCTTGTCTAGAGTCTGGTCGATTGCACCATCTAGAGTAATGTCTGCATCAGAGAAGTAAGTCCTTACATTAATATCAACTTCTCCTGCACCACCATCAGTAATAGTTAAACTGTTACCTTGTCCTGTATGGTGATGACACCAGTAATATAGAGTTGCGGGTGCATCAGTCTGTACTAATATTTCTGCTACACGAGATGAAGCAGCATTAAAACCACTTACATACCCTGCCATAGTAACGACAGCACCATCTAACTTATAGGTGACGCCATCCATATAATGACCATTACCGTTATGGTCACCATCACTACCCAAACTAAACATCAGTGGATGATTCATTCCACCGTATACTTCGTTGCTATTATCAGATTGGTCGAAGACGTAAGTTACTCCTTTCTTAAGACCAATGCTAGGTTTCTCTACAGCATCTAAGTAAAATACACCTGTGGACTGCCCACCAACATTATCTACACCAACTGTAACTGCTATGTTAGTGATTAACTGTGTAGACCCACTACTACCATCACCAGTATTATTAACACTAAAGAGTAGGTTACCAGTTGTATCGTTTACCTTTGTATAGTTAAGGTAATTGAATCCTCTATAACCAGTAACAGGAGTTAATTCTTGGTCTAATTCAAAGTCTTCTTTTGAGTTACCATCAGCAAAAGAAACGCGATTATTTTGTAGTTGAGTATTATCTACACCCGCAGCAGCGATGGTTACGAAACCACCTTCTACATTACTTGCAGGGTCCCATGCAGTTACATCAAAATCTTCTTGGTTAAATGCTGCTATACCTTTTTGTGGTGCAATAGCAGTCCCTAAGTATCTCCAACTTCCTGTGTCAGATGTATCAGTGTGAGTAGGTTCTCCTGCTCCTGCATTAATATCTAATATTGCTTCATATAATTTATCAGCACTATTCTTTATTTTAGAATATCTTGGGTATGCTGCAGAGTTGCTATATACCGCAGCAAAAGTACCTTCTGTTGCTGTGGCAATAGGTGAAGTTTGTGCAAATGTTAAACGACCATATCTATCAACGTTGAAGTTGGTTGTGTTAACAGTTTCAGTACCTGTTGTAGCAGAGATTAAAGGTGTATCTGCATTACCTATTGGGTTATAGTTATCAACAACAACTGTAGTATCAGCAAGGTCAATAAATGGGTTAGATGATTGACCATTACCATTCTGGACAATAACACGTCCACTACCACCAGTGATTGTCCTAGAGACAATACTACCTTCTGACTGACGAGACAAAAGACCAAACGTGGTCATTGTCTGCCAATGATGTTAGGTCAGNGTCTAATGGTTGAGCGTCANNAATACCATAATCATTCAAACTTGTAGGGTTTGTNGCATCTACGATACGACCTCTAGAGTCGATAGTTACCTGAGAATATGTGCCTTGTGCGTCTAAATCGTTTGCATCATAATGTGGTAGTGCGACCACATAGTTTAATTCTGCTGTGATGGTTAAGTTTGCAGACCCATCAAAAGTACCTGCACCAGACATATCACCACCAAGTGATATCTGACGTGCGTTAGCAAGACGTGTAGCAGTCGCAGCATTACCTATNANAGANGCAGTAATTGCACCCGCTTCAAAGTTACCGTCAGCATCTCTTTTTACTAGAGTGTTAGCGGTATTTGATTCGGTTTCAATAGGTCTCTCATATTTTAGAGAGTTCCACGCTGTAACACCGTCTCCGATTTTGATACGTGAAGTATCAATCTCAATACCTAACTCACCCTGAGCAAGGATTGGATTGACGTTAGCCCATTGCTGTGCACCGTCACGTCGTAGTTGTAGTCTATTTGCCATTACCTTTTATTGTGGGCTGCAGACGATTCCGTCTGATTTATTTATGCAATAACGAAGAGACTCTACGTTTCTGTTATGCTGCAGGCACTTCTGCAGTTTCCTCTACCTCAGTAGGTTCTGGAGGAGCAGGATTCAGATATTGTAGTGTCTCAATAGCACCAAGTAATTTAAGGGCAGTTGCCTCATTATCCTTGATTTTCTTTGCTAACTCTTGGTTTTCTGAAATAAGATTGCTATAGCGAGTTTGAAATTGCTCTAACAATTCTTCTTGTGTAGCAGTTTCCTTCACATCAACTGGCATGATTTTCTCCGTTTACGATAATTTGTTTGAGAAGAGATTTGATTTCATTCAAATCTAATTTTACAGCATCGACATCGGTTTGTAAAGCTTCAAACTTTGCATCCTTTGCCATTCTTTTATTATAAGCTGCCATATAGTCATCATACTCTGTTTTGTTACAGTTTACAACAGCGTTTGATTCTGGGTCTCTGTACCATCCATCCTTTCCCTTGACAGGGATTAGGTCGGGTGAGTATGGCTCAATATGGTCTGTGGATTTATCGGGACTTGACATAGGTCATCATTATGTGTACAATCAACCGTGTTAGGTTGCAAGAGCTATTGCTCTTAGGTCAGCGATGAGTGGTACTCGTGCCTGATTCTTAGAGCGCATTACGATTTTTAATTGGAAAGCATTGAAACTCAATCCTTTCTTCTCGTATGCATAATCCTTCCAAAGATATTCATCTGTTGGACTTGTATCATAGTCTTGATTCAAGGTTGTAATTGGGTCTCCAATCGGTGACCATCCAACGTTATTGGGGTCAGCATTGTCACCTGTTTTGAAAGCACGATAATAAATTCTTACTTCCGTTTGTGGGTGTCTAGTGATTTGGAAATCAACCTTAATTGCTCGCGCTTCACTACCCAATCTTGCAAGACGAGTAATATAAACCGCGTCGTTTTGGTCACCTGTAGGTAACGTTGATACGTCCTGAGTCCTATCAATATCACCTTGTTGTCCGTATGGTGACGGACCACCAGGCCATGTATTGACTCTGTTTGTAGTCGTAATAAGCGACATTCTATCTAGGTCAATAGCAGGAGACAGAGATTCTTTTTCTGTATTCAGCGTTATTGCCATAGTTAGAGACTTATTACCATCCAGTTTGTTTTGCTCATTAACCTTAGATGCAATCATCTGAGGTGATGTAAATGAGTTTTCTTCATTAAGCACGACATCATAATATGTGCCATTGTTAATGAATGAAGATTGGTCTCTTGGAGATGACCCACCTTCACCACCACCATCACCAACTGATGTGGCAGTTGTAGTATTTACACGAGCAATAATCTCAGTTTCTGGAAGTTGCATTGTGGAAACAGTAGGAGTNAAACACTCAAACTGGACGTTTTGTGTGCCCCATACTTCTGCTCCACCACCACGTATACCGTTTGATGCAACGTGGTCAACTTGTAACATATAAGTGTCAATCCAAGGACACTCAATGCTAGAGTGGACTTTGTTAATTTCAACAAGAGGTATACCGTCTAAGTTATAACATTCAACAACTGTGCCAGATGGATGCTCTACGTCAGCAGTACCATTACTACCTCTACCAGAAGTAGCAACTGTTATAACTTGACCGTTAGAAGATATTGCAGAATATGTTATAATTTCATCGCCAATTTTAAGATACCCAGGATTNAAGTTTCCTATTGCAGCACCACCAATNATGTCATGGAATTGTGATGCATCCTGCACCTGTATACTTGTANNNGATTGTGCAAGNGTAGTGGTAAGNGTTGTGNTAGGTACTTCAGATACAACACCCATAATCTCAACGTTATTTGTGCGTTGATGCATACCATGATTTCTATGATAGATAAGTATTTCCTTATCATCAGATGGGAATGATGGTGCTTGTGTTGGGTATGCAGTATATGAATCTCCTGCATAGTTAATAGATGTGATAGTAGCACTTGTGCCACCAGGTTCGTTTAATGTGTCAGATGTATCAAATGCTTTAGTGATGAAATTCAATATTAATGTTGAAGTCCCTGCATCATAAGATGTGCATGTACCTACTGCACCTGATGTTGACCCTGTTACTTGGTCACCAACTTCAAATACACCGTTGAAGATTGCAGATAATACAATCGTCGCTGTAGACTGTGATGAAGTTAAACCTTGGAATGGGTCACCGTTAGTATCGAGGAAACCAGCTGAGAATATTCCACTGATATCTGTCAATGTCATTTTCTCTGGGTCAGATACTGCATCGTATTCTTTAATAGTACCTGCAGCACCTGATGGTTGCTGTACTATTCTTGCACCAACTGTAAAGTTATAATTATTACCCGCAGGCATTAATAACTGTTGTGATGGTTTGATTGTTTGAATTGGGTTTTCGATAAGTTGATGAATACCTCTATTACCTCTACCTAATTCAGCATTATTGAGAATAACTGTGCCAGTAGGTTGTGTGAAACTTGCACGATATATTGTAAACTTCAAATCTTCATACTGGTCAGCAGTCCATGTAGATGCGTTTTGTGATTTGAATAACACACCTGAGTATGGTTGCTCAGATATTGTCCTTGTGCCTGACACATCAATGTCACCCATTCTAGATATCCAAACTTGATATTCATTAGAGTCAGATAGAAGCACAACACAATATTCTGTATCTGCCTTGATGTATACAGGAGACCTAAAGACAAATCTTGATGGTATTGCTGCGTTGTCTGATAATTCAATCTGGTCAGAATCAACTGTGCAGTCAGAGAAAGGTAGAATCTCTTTACTTGGATAACCATTCTCCATAGTCCTTATCTGCATAGAGATAGGAATATTACTATCCTTAGTCTTGAAGAAGATATCAACACTACTTAAGAATACACCACCTTCTTCTGCGACAAGGAATGATTGTGCAAGAGGGTCATACCAACCAATCTGACGTGTAGATGTCCTAGTAGTTGTAACAGTCCTTGTATCATTAACNGTATCTCTGACAACTTCAGCATTTCTAATTGCTAGGATATTCTCTCTAACAACTCTCAATGTACCTGTTGCCTGATATGTGGTATCTGCAGAAGAATCTACTTCACCTGATGCCTTACTATTGGTAGGAGATGTTGTAAATCTAACTGAGCGAGTACCTGTTGCCCAACGTGGGTTTGAATCATTCTTAGGTGATGGGATAAACAATGTACCTTGTAGGTTACCAATGTTATCTGANAATAGACGTCTNTCTCTAACAACAGCACGTGCACCTGATGTCTGNCCNACTAATACCTCACCAANGTTAGCGTTACCAAAGAAGTTTGGATTGACACTTTCTGCCATTGCAGTGATATCAATATTNAAGAATGNTAGTNTGTGATGCATATGACTCTGNTAATGTTGCTTGTCCAACACCATATGGGTCAGTTTTTAATCCATCATTTGCAGGAGCAACTTTTAATTGACACTTAGATGTTTGACCAATAACTGTTTCACCAACAACGAAAGGTGTTTCGTTTGTATTAGGGTCTTGTGTAGATGACTTAGTAATCTCAATGACCTTAGGTAAGATATAACCAGTAACGTCCACACCATCGAAGAATGCATACATTCTTGTGCGTGGTTTTAGTCTGTCAACGTTNAATCCAATATTTCTTGAGCGAATCCAAGGNACTACTGATTGTGATAATATTGTATCNCCAAGTGATTTTCTTTCAATNTTCGGTATAATACGTGTCCTAATACCTTGTCTTGCTTGGTTATTAACAACCCTCCAAGTCCTTCTTTCATGGACGAATAGTGGTTGTCTTCCTTGTCCGTGACCTAATCTACCAAGTCTACGACCACCAGCTGAGAAACTACCAGACCTATTTCTAAATCTAGTGCTAGAAATTAATGATTCACCAGTCCAGTTAGTTTTCCAACCACCCCACTGAATAGGAGCAAAACCATTTTGGTCGACCTGTAAATCTCTTGCTACAGCAGAAAAGTCACCTTCTACGTTTTCAATTCTTGCGGGTTTACGCTCAATATCAATCCAGTCATCAGATGCAGGAGTTAAGTCAACACGACCAATGAAAGTAAACACGTTGAATGGGTTTACATTTTCTACTCTAGATGCATATGGTTGTGTAACAATAGGGACATCAACGTAAGGTAACATCACCATATTACCTTCAGTCTTAATTACGTTGGTTGAGTCTGCTAAGTTTAATTGGAGCGGGACATTGGTTGTATAATGAGAAGGACGTAAATGACCTTGGCTAAAGTCCATGCTGCATTTATAGTCAACATTAAGGACGTCACCAATAGTGTGGTCTGTAAAGTCATCAACAATGTATCCATTCTTAAGTCTATCAAATCCATTATCGTCATAAGATTTTGTATTCTCTGCCTGTGATTCTAGCATAGTCAGAGACGTATAGTACTCAACATGTGACAATCTTGTTTCAATGTCACCAATATCCTTCATCGTATAACGACGAATAATNTCNGGGTTGATTAANATGTCTCTTTCTACATCATATACGTATGGACGATATTCAATTTGTGCTAACAACATAGCGTTGTCAATATTGTCAGGAGGTGGAAGGTCTTCCGAAGATACACCTTTGACAATTTTTAATTGGTTATCGTGAGTTAAAAATAACTTATCTGCTCTAGGTAAGTAGTAACAGTAGTCACATCTAAATTCGCTATTAACTTTAGGTATGTCAAAAATAGTTGACCCTCCTGCACCACCACTGGTATCAAAAGTCCTCGCAGCGAAATCTAATGATGCACAGTTTACATAATAAGGTGCAGTGATGAGACCACTACCTGACGCTAATTCACCCACACCTGGGCGGAAGTCAATTTGGTCTCTTAAGAAGTTAATAGAACCATCCAGTTTGTATTTAGGTATCTCTTTGAATGTAATACCAGTGTATGATTGGTTACTGAAATAATCACCTGATGATTCATGGACAAAGTAGTCAAAGATAACAAGAATCTTTCTGATAGGTGGTGTAAACTGTGGTAACCTAGTCATCTTAGACACATCATAATAATGTGCTTTCTGTCCTGCGTCTAATTCAAACTGACTGGTAACAACTTTACTACCTTTAACTACAGACCCCTCTGCGTCATCAATAATACCAGATAATACAACGTTGTCATCATCAACACCGTCAATAGTTTCACCTGGGATGAATGGAATTTCATTAAGAGCAACAAAGTATAGTCTTAATGTAGAGTTGATAAACTGAATAACTCTACCACGAGCACCAGATGTCCTACCTACAACAACACTACCATTGTCAAAGAATCTAGATTCTGTTAATACAAGATAAGGTGCTGCAGCATCTTCGTCATTTTCTGATTCGTATACAGCATGAATTTTATAAACGTCATTCAGTGCAAATGATATTTCTTCGTCTTCAATACGTGACCCATATAAGTTACCATATGCTAAACCATATCTCTGTTGGTCTTGCTGTATACGTGTGCGACTAACTTTCATTGCACGCATTTTTGCAGCAGTCTTAATCTTTTTGGTAACAATATTCTTAGATACCAACGCGGTTAATTTAACAGTAGATACGTTTGCTAATCCATCAATAGTAACTGACTGTCTATCAGCACCAAATGTAACTGTTAATGTGCCTGCATCATTTAATGCATCGATGTCAAGGTTATCACCTGGGGAGTATGCTGACCCTGATTCTGCTAATATTGTTAGGAAATAATTTTCATTATCTAATGTAGCAAACTGCTCAGATTCTGGTAAAGATACAGTAACACCACCAGATACAACTGTCTTATTATTAAATGTCCTAAACACAAAGAATGATTCGTCAGCGATTGACTTCATTGATGTGCGAGGTGTATCAATGGTCATCTCACCATTCTGGTAGTCCTTCTGGAATACGAAAGGACGCATTCTTAATAGGTTNGTATAGTCACCNTCAGNNATACTACCCTTAGTCAATCCTGTTTCTAGTAATGCTGTCTGTGTTTGATAGTCGAAGATATAACTGGACTGTCCTGTTGCAGCATTTGTTGATACTGTATTGATACCACTAGATGTATCTACTCTTGCAATCCTTAAAGTCCTTTCACCTTCTCCTGTAGAGTTTACAGGTGTAACAACATCACCAGGGCGAAGGTCTGCCTCCATCTTGGTGTTGTTACCTATAATATTTGTATTTCCTGCTTGGTCAATAGTTACACCAACACCTTCAATAATTGCTTGGTCATTTAGTAATAAGTTTGCACCAAATGTAACTGCATTACTTTGGTTTCTACCTCTAACTGTCCTTGCATCAGTCAAGTTATATGAATGTGCTGCTTCTAAAGTACCTATAACACGACCATCTCTTTCTATAACTTCACCATTAATAAAGTCACCTGATACTTGCTCAAGATAACAATGTGTGCCACTTCCTGCATCAGCAACGAAACCTCTAGCATTAGATGTCCTTCCTCTTAATACATCACCAACAACCACTGCATTATTTCCTGCAGCAAAGTTGATACCTGTCCACATCTGTGCATCGAATATCCACATATCATAGACACCCGCATTGTCATCCTGTAACTGAATTGTGCGAGCACGACCAATCTGTCTACCAACAATAGTAGATGTATTGTTTAGTGTCCAATCATCATACAATTCTAATATCTGATATGCAGAAGTAACACCTTCACCAGTTAGGTCAGGCCACCCATACACATCATATACCTTCATAAATTGACCTAGACGGAATGATATAATACCATTCTGCACACACTCAAAATCTCTAGGTTTAGGAGCATCTACAAATTCTGGGACTAAAAACTCAGTCCTATATCCCTTAACGTAAGCACGACCTGGGGATATCTCAAATGATAATAAATCATCTGATGCTAAATTACCATTTGCAGTTGTTGACCCTGCACGGTATACACCGTTGTTAAAACCATCATCTAAGTTTTCTCTAGGTGTAATAGTAAATGTATCAATTACATAGTCACCTGATTCTTCATATGTCCTACGTGCTAATGACTTCTCTAATTCAGAGTATGCTGTAGCAGTAACAAATTCTTCTACCTTAGAATTATTAAGACGTAGTAATTCAATAAAGTTTTTATCTGTAGTATCGTTTATTGCTTTCTTTACAAGACTTGTCCTGATTCTAAATCTATGACCACCTGGGGCAGAATAGTTAGATGTGCCTGCAGCATTGTCATTTAGATTAGGGTCATCTTCTGGAGTTACAATAGATTCGCTGACTTCTAAACCAACACGATAAGATGGTGTGTTAGTATACTGGTCAAGAATCAAATATGAAGATGGGACATCTACAAAGTGTCCTCTAATAAAGTATACACCCGCATTAATATAAGCAACAGATGCTATTGCACTTGAATCAACTGGTAACAACTGTCCAAATGGTGACCCAACTTCAATCAAAGTTGTGCCGAAAGTTATTTCATTTTCTGCTAATAACTGCTCGTTTGGTTGGAAAGTTTTAAGAGTTGTATCAGAAGTGGTGTCACCTGACTCAACATACTTAACATATANAGTTACATATCCACGAGATGACTCAGTTGATGGAATTGAATAGAGGACTTTCGCCTTGATGCCAGTGGTGATACCCTCAATTATTTGTCCATTTAACTGTGTCCTATATGTCTCAATGTCTACACCTAAGAAAGACTGCTGTAATATAATTGCTTGCACTTGAAGGTCATATCCTACCTGACCTGGGATAACCATAGCACCTTCTTTAAAGAAGTGCTGACCTATAGACTCCAACTGATTCTGTAGAATTGACTGCATAGTAGTCAATTCTCTTGCTTGGATAGGATATCCTGGGCGGAAGAGGACTCTGTAGAAATTGTTGTCCTTATCGAAATCGTCGAAATAAGGAGAAATATTCAGATTAGTATTCTGTGGCATCTTAGAACTCGATTACGATTTTTATATCCTCGATTTGGTCACCCGCACGAGTAATTGCTCCTCTGTTATCTATGTAGATAACCTCACCAGAGTTAGGCTCAACTTCGGGTTTTGCATAACCGTTNGTNAATGCCATACCNAAATCATATTCAGTGTTGTTGATGATTCTAGTGCTAGAACCTGATACAATCGGGAAGTTAATATCAGGGTCAGCAGATGCACCAGATGTTGCACCTACAACAGGGTTACCACCTTCAAACTCAATTAGATTTCCAGTAAATTCTGGGAATACACCGTCAATTCTATTTTGATAATATTTTAACACTTTAGTTGTGTTATTCCATGATATTACACGACCACGTGCAGTCACTTGTTGACCACCAATAGTTCTAGATTGTGTAATAATTTCGTCAGTCTGGAAGTTACCTGTGAAGGTTGGTGAAAAGATAACTGCCTTTGTTGCTGATAATGTAAGGTCAGAAGTTAATTCTTCTGTGCCATACTTGTTAGGATTAATAACCAAACCAATACGACGATAGTCGTTGTCAGTTGGGAAGTCACCACTACCTTCAGCGTATGTAAACTTGGTATTAATCATGACTCGGAATCCACCTAACTCAGTTGCAGGGGATGCTCCATGTCCTTGCACTGGAGCAATAACAACTTCGACACTACCGCCTGTTCCTGTACCTGCTCCAATACCATTAACTTCATCGATAATTACTTTACCGAATGTATATCCACTACCACCAGATGTTACAGTAGCAGATACAATTCTACCACCATCAACAACAAGTGATACACGACCACCAATACCATCTCCCTTGATAGGGACGTTTTCATAAGTACCGTTATTATATCCACTACCAGAAGAAGCGATAATAACAGTATCAATTTCTCCACCAATAGCATCTGCTACAACTGCTGTGTCAAACAACACTGGCATATACTCGTTAGAGAAAAACTTCAAAACCTGTCCAACTGGAATAGTATACATATACTTCCAACGATAACCATCAGCAGTTGTGATGATAGATGTAGAAGTACCTGTAGGCTCAACAGTTGAAGGTTTACCGTTAGGGTCGCTAGGTGATGTACCGTTATAGATGCACTTATATACCTGATAACTTGAGTTTACAACGTAGAAATCTGCGTCATATAATTTAGTAGCACCAGAAGATGCAGTCTTTGTAGCACTATAGTCATGTCTATACATGTCATACACATAACCTAATCCTCCAGTAGTTTGCTCTGGGGGAATCCAGTCAGTACGTCTGATAACTTGAATTGTATCATTTGCCAAGACCCTCTTAAGGGATATCATATCCGCATAGTCGTCGGAAAATTCTTGGAAAGAATCTACTGGGTCAGGTGGTGCATTCTCGTTATCCCATGACTGTGGACGACCAATGAATACGTACAAACGGTCACGGTCAGCACCAGCTAAGAGGTCGGACTGTGTTGGGTCAGGACCCTCAAGTGCACTTCTGAAACGCTCGGCAGTAAAGATTCTAAATTGGTCGGTTAATAGTGCCATGTCTAGCGATTGCCTTCTTTATATTTATAGGGGTTAGTCTTCCTCATTTCTGATAAACGTTGTATATTCAACAGAAATGATGTCGGCTTGTGCTCCTGAGGTGTTTCCTCTCAAGATTTCACCGACTGTAAACTTATAAGTTGGGTCATTATCTACAATATTTTCCACTGTCAATGTAAATTGTCCTGCTTTAGGACCTGTTACACGACTGGTAGTTGTTGCAGTCAAACCTGATGTCAATCCTTCTACCACCTCTCCTATGTTAAACAAGGTAGTAGTGTTATATGTAATGACGATAGTTGCGGTTGATGTATGAGTATCACCGTCTCCCAATTCACCCGCAGCTTGGATTGTTGCGGTTAGAGGTGTTGCATTACCATCATATATCTGGTCTCCAACTTGGAATAGAGTGGTATTCTGTCCACCTAATGTTTCCTCAATACCATATTTAGACGAGGCGATGCCACCATCTAGATTAATTTGGTTTTCATATTCAGTGCCAGTATTAACAAGGTCAATAATTCCATCACCAACTCCATTCAATTCATCATCATCTTCAAATTTTCTATTAAGAATTGCACCTAAAGGAGGACCTGTAAATGTGACGATATTATCTCCTTCAGATTCTAATAAAACATGTGGAGCAACACCAGTGCCACTAGACCCAGATGTGCCTCCTACAAATGCTATGATTTGAGATTTTTCATTAGACCTACCACCATCGATAAATGCTAATTCATCAACTTGGAATGTTAGATATAGTGCTCTTTGAGTTGGGTCCCAATCATATACAATAGCAACTCGGTTGTTAGATGATTCAATAACACGTCTTACTTTATCAGTAACAGAGAATTGATACTGGGTAAGACCTGTGTTTGCATCGTCCTGTAAATTATCTAATATAACTTTCTGGTCAAAACGGAAATTTACACCTCTATCACATCCAGTGAAAGATGTTGGTGTCTTACCTGTGTATCTTATAACTTCTCTTCCAATCAAAAACTTACCTGATCCTGGATAGGGGTCAGTAGTTTCTATGTGGACAGTTGTGTCATTCGAGTCAACGTTTGTAAGTATACCAGACAGATTGTATAGGACACTGTTTAATGACTGACGATTTCTTGCAGTGCGGATCAGGTCGGTATCTCTTGTGAAGATAACGCTTGGTGTTCCCTGATATCCGCCACCTCCTGATATAAGGTCAATGTTTGTGATGACCCCTAAGTCAATAAATGCCTCAGCAGATGCACCACTTCCACCACCACCTATAATTTGTATAAGAGGAGGTGTCTCAAAGAATTCTCCTGCATTGGTTAGAGATATAGAAGATACCTCACCAAACTGGTTTACAGAAGCGACACCAGTTGCACCCTGTCCACCTCCACCAGAAATGATGATATTTACATCTTCTTCTGTATAGTTTCTACCCTGCTCTTGAATTGATAAACCTGTTAGTAGTCCTGTGATAGGGACTAATTCTGCACCACTACCTCCACCACCTTCTATAACTGCAGTGGCATCAAANTANNNATCACCNAATCCAGTCATCTGGATAAAGTCTACACCACCNTCATCTTTTAAATATACGTTACCAGTAGCATNACCATTAGAATNTTCATCTTCAATNTTTAAACGTAAAGGGTCATAACCNTCACCTGGGTCTAATACCTCTACTGCAATTATCTCACCCGCATCTCCTGCAATAACTGGTCTTAGCACTGCCTCTCTAATAGGTGTGCCACAGTTTCCTATGCGAAGTCTAGGAGGGTCGTTTGGGTCATATCCACTTCCATTGGCAGTAACGTACACCTCTCTAACACCGTAGACGCTGTTAAACATCGGGACGATTTGTGCACCAGAACCAGGAACTGTACGTGTCATACGATTACTAAGTCACCTATCATTGCTGAGTGTGAAGGAATACCACATTGGTATTTGTAGGTTGTGCCTGCTGATAATGACATAGGTATAGTGTAATACTTAACTCCTTCTTCATCACCGCTTACACCGTCAGTAACATCAGCTCCTCCTGCTGATACTCTGATTTTAAATGGGTGTGATGCACCTGTTAAGTTATTAAATCTATAAGTAAATCCTCTATACAAATATAAAGTTGGATTGTCAGTTGTGCTACCAACTCCTGGTCCTGAAAAACGATATGCTGAAGAACCATTTGCAGAGATATTCCATCCTAATGCTGCTGATGCAACAGTCTCTAAACCATTGTCACCAAAAATAAGAGTTTTATTTTCTCCTACTGAGAATCCACTTTGTAGATATAACTCAGCATTCATTGTCAATGTGTTAGATGAAACAGCAGATGTTAATCCAGTGCCACCAGCTATAGTTACAGTGCTATCACTAGCATTTGCAGTATATGAGCCACTATCACCCGCTACACCCTGTAATACGTTTTGGACAACGTTAGGTGAGGAGTTTGTAATTGTTAAATTATCTCCTGCAACATCTGTTGATATACCAGTGCCACCTATAAAATTAATTACAGTAGCTGTGCTATTTGCAGTTTTACTATTATTGTCTGTGCCTATGGTAGTAAACACATTTTGGTCAGGAGCACCCAATGCACCTGTCATAGCGATAGTAACTGTGTCACCAGCTATTGAGGTAGAAATATTTGAGCCACCCGCAATAGTTAAAGTATCAGTTGCAGCAGATGCTACGGTTGAGCCACTATCTGCGTTTATAGTTTCAAATAAATTCTGTGTAGTCCCTCCACCACCGCCTGTAGCAGTCTCATCATTAGCAGGATACCAATAGTTATTAGTGCCATCCCATTTTAATACTTGTCCATCAGATGCACCACCACCCACAGTTAAGTCAACATCACTAAGAAGACCTATACTACTACTCTCACTTATTATGTTTACCCATCCTCCTGATGTTGCAAATCTTGCTTTAGTGTCACCAGACACATATGCAAACATACCATGATGCACAGTATTATCTGGTAAATCTCCTGTTGTAGCAAACACATTGCTATACTTTAATTTACCATCAGCACCATCAATATATGTTAATGCAGCACCTGTGCCACCACCCCAGAATTTAATATCACCTGTGCCATTAGGTTGAATAGTTATATCACCACTAGAAGATGATATGATTTTATTTCCTGCTACATCAAGGTCTGCTGTTAAAGAATCCAAAGCACCCTCAGCAAACTGAGACCCATTCCATTTTAGAAATTGACCAGTACTAGGAGACCCGACGTTTATCTGTAAATTAGTATCATTACCAAGACTGGTATATAACTCATCGATGACTGAATTTAATTTTATAGCTCCATCTCGCAGGCTGTCACCTGTGCCATCATTCGCAGAAGAGCCTATGTTAAGATTTTGCTTTGCCATTTTCGGTAGTTTTCTACAAGTTTATTTATGTGCCATCAAAGGACTGTGCAGTAGAATCGAAACTACTTGATGTAGAATCAAATCTATTCTGTAAATCTCCACTTCCACCAGAACCAGATACAGTTAGATTTGCCTGATTTGAATCTAGAGGAGAGTTTTGAGCATTGTTGGCAGGTACAGGTCCGATGATACGACAACGATACTTATACCCTGTCATATATGCTAACGCGGTAACACTATATGACGCTGCTGTTGCACCTGTAATAGCAGCAAATGCAAATCCACCATCAGTTGACCTATACCATTGATAAGAGATAGGTCCGTTTTCTGGTATGATAAGTGCATTGACTGTAAAGGTTGCAGTCTCACCCGCATTGACTGTGACACTCTGAGGTTGTAATGTAAACTGCAATGTAGGAGGTGTAGGTGCATCTCCACCACCATCTCCACCACCCTGCTCTTCTTGGACAGGTTGATTAGTAAAGGTAGTATCTATTGTTTCTCTTGTTGTCAACCCAATCATGTAAGGGAAATCAGGCTCACTTTGGTCATCAACAGATAAGAAGTAAGCATATGTGCCATTGGGATATTCTGGTGTTACACAGAATCTACCATTATGGTAGTCCAGTGTGCCAGTCCCTTCCACATACTCCCAGTCGGCAATCAAAGCACCAGCTGGTGGATTCTCAGATGTGCTACCATAGTCAGGTCTCCCAGGTGCTTCGGTATCTCTAGCAGAATATGAGCTAGACATAGTAGTAGTCCCAGAAAGACTATCCCAAGGTTGTGTGTAAGCAAACGGACCGTAAATAGGAAATCCATCAAATGATATACCTATCATTTTAGAATGACCGTCAGGATGTCTAATATTATCACCATTATATTGAGTAGACCCATAGTAATCATTATATGATGCTATTGAAGACCCTTCTCTCCAACAGTCAAGAAAATGTGTGTCATGATAATGATATTGACCAGACTGCTCTGGATGTCCACCACAAGAATCAGGACCGAAAGATACAGGAGAATTAGGAAAATGAGCATTCCAACTAAAACCTGGGGGTGGATTACCACCAGTCCCTGCACTAGGATTGAATAGTGCAACACCATTTGCAGCAATTCCAATAGTGCCTAGAGGTGTTGCAAATCTACCATTTCTTTGGTCATAATATTCGTATGTGCCTGTTGTTGGAGTCAGTGCTTGGTCGTCTACAATTAAATCTAATCTATCATCTGCTGCCAACCAACATTCTCCTGTAATAGACGTAAATGTTGTGCCTCTGAATATAAACGCTAATTTGTAATCTCCAAAGACAAATAAAAGCCTATCGTTTACTTGGATACTTGCATTTGCTCCTGTAAATAATGCAATGTCATTAACAGATAATGTTATAGACCTGATAAATCCGTCATGGGTATACTGATTAGAATCAAAAACTCTACTAATACCAAATGTTCCTCCACGGTATATGAAGTCATGGTCGAAGTCCTGCTCTGTTACTGTATTTGGATTATTTTCATTAGGAAAAGTACCATAGGATACAGGTCTTGGTAGACCATCGGATGCTATGGTTATAACCTTCGTTGCGTTATTAAATGATGCTGTTGCTGCCATGAGATTATTTAGATGTCATCGAAGATTTGGTCAGGTGTGAATCCTGTNATTACAGTAGCACCTGTCTGGACGCTAAGGATAGCAGATAGTGAGTAAACAGGAGTTGCACCCGCAGCAGTTATTGCTACACGATACTCATCACTNTCATCAGCTTGTGTAGTTGNNTTNGTANNGTATGTTGCTTGGTTAGCACCAATNATGTTNCTCCAAGTNTGTGTGCCATACTCCTTCTTCTGCCACTGATAATTCATTGTAGAAGTATTAGTTACAGTAGAAACAACAGTGAATGATGCAGTCTGACCTTGATTAACAGTTACGTTAACTGGGTCTTGGACTATAGCGATTGTACCTTCAGTAATTGTCTGACCACCAGTGTATTCGCTACCCTCACCCGCGAGGACGTCAAATCCACCATTAACAGGTGTGCCTGTAGGTTCTACAAAATCATCTGGGACTTCTGTTTCAACTAAAACTGCAGGCATAGAGTATCCAATACCAGATGTCTTAACATCAATCCTTGTAATACCAGTCAGTGCCTTGATATTTGCATCGAATCCAGAAGATGATATAACATCAACGTTAGGACGTGAGGTATAACCGTCACCTGGGTTTGTAAGGATTGCGTTGGTTATCTGACCACGTGTGACAGTAGCAAGTGCCTGTGCATTTCTACCCTTAACTGACCCTGTATATTCAAA
>FUFK010044754.1_pt1 | contig 18781 bp, 15 predicted proteins | sample 1021851 | NCBI WGS metagenome assembly FUFK01 (sample SAMEA51879418, study PRJEB19060) | metagenome
TGTCGGACCTCGATCGTGCCGTCGGGATCAAACCGCACGGTCGAACGGCTGACCTCGTTGGCGCCGTTTCCGAGACCGGAGTTCTTCAGGCCGAGCCCCATGCCGACGGGGTTCCCGGCAGCGACCGCCGCATCCCATGCCGGTTTCACGGCGTCGAGACAGGCTCGGGCACCGAGGCAGCCGTCGTCCATGATCTGGCCGGGGCCCCACACGACACCGGGCTCGACGACATTTCGGCTGCGGATCTCCCACCCCGAGATCCCGGCCATCTCGGCGAGCCGATCCATCATGCCCTCCATCGCGAACTGGGCCTGGTTGGCGCCGAAACCGCGAAACGCGCCGCACACCGAGTTGTTGGTGCGCACCGCCACGGCGTCGATGTCGATCGTCTCGGTGACGTAAGGCCCGCTTGCGTGACCGGCGGCCCGCTCCAACACCTTCATGCCCACCGAGGCGTACGGACCAGAGTCGCCGATCATGCGGGCCTTGACGGCGAGGAGCTTGCCGTCGGCATCGCAGCCGACCTCGTACTCCATGCGGATCGGGTGACGTTTCGTGTGCACGAGGAACGATTCTTCGCGCGAAAAGGTGGTCTTTACCGGGCGACCGAGCAGCCAGGCGGCGAGGGCGGTCTGGCCCTGGTTCGACATGTCCTCTTTGCCGCCGAATGCGCCGCCGTTCGACACGAGTTCGACGGTGACCTGGTCGGTGCTGACGGCGAGCATCCGGGCGATGTCGTTGCGGTCGTCCCACACGCCCTGGCCGCCGGAATATACGTGCAGCGATTCCGTCGACCCGTCGGCGCCGATGGTCGGAACCGCAAGTGTCGATTCGGGCTCGAGGAACGCATGGTCGATGCGCTGGGTCTGGAAGGTCTGCCGAGCCACGTGGGCCGATCGGGCGAGCGCCTCGTCGACGCCGCCGCGAGCGTACGTCGACCGGCTGAGCTCATTGCCTGGGAGGGTCCAGACGGCATCTTCGTCGGAGGCCAGCGCCGCCGCCGGATCGGTGAGTGGCTCATGAACGTCGTAGGTCACGGTGACCGCCGACGTGGCGGCACGAGCCTGGGCACGCGTGTCGGCCACGACAAGCGCCACCACATCGCCGAGATAGGAGGTACGGCCGCCGACCGGGATGAAGGCCGGCCAGTCCTTGTGAATCAGCCCGCTGCGCAGCTCGCCGGGGACATCATCGGCGGTGAGCACCGCAATCACGCCGGGCATCGCGAGCGCATCGGCCGGATCGATCGCCATGATGTCGGCGCGAGCGTGCTCGCTGAGGACAACCGCTCCGTGCAGACAGCCCTCGGGCTCCATGTCGTCGATGAAGCCGCGGTCGCCGAGCGAGAGCTCCTGACCCTCGTACTTCACGCCGCGTCCNCCGACCCCGCCCTCCGTGATGGCAACNGGGGTCTCGCCGGCGGCAAGCGACTCAACGGCGTCGAGGATCTTCACATAGCCGGTGCAACGGCACAGATGAGCACCGAGATGACGGGCGGCGTCCTCGCGGGTGGTTTCCTTGTCGCGGCCGAGCAACGCAACGGTGCGCATCACGATGCCGGGCGTACAGAAGCCGCACTGCAGAGCCCCGTGGGCNGCGAACGTGTCGGCCATCCGCTGACGCTCGGCCTCGTCGACACCCTCGAGCGTGGTGATCTCGGCGCCAGCCGCCTTTTCGAGCGAGGTCTGGCACGAGATGCGCGCCTTGCCGTCGATCAACACCGTGCAGCACCCGCACTGGCCCGACGGCGAACAGCCGTCCTTTGGTGAGGTGATCCGCAACTCGTCGCGCAGGGCCGCAAGCAGATGATCGTGGTGGTCGCCGACCGAGACGGTCTGACCGTTGACAGTGAACTCAGCCATGGCTGACCTCCGGTGAGGATGGGGGCGTGGCGCCCTTCTGGGCGGTGATCGGNCCGTACGTTTCGGGACGCCGGTATCGCTCGAAGTCGAACAGCGTCTCCCGGTACTTGGTGGTGAGGCTGAGATCGATCTCGGCGGTGACGACCTCGTCGGCTTCGGTGTGGCAGCCGACGATGACCTCACCGCTCGGGGCGATGATGCAGCTCTCAGCGAGCGATGGCACGCCCTCTTCGTCCCCACCTTTTGCGGTGCCGATCACGTAACAGCCGTTCTGGTACGCCCCGGCCTGCATCACGAGCCGATTGTGGAAGCCCTGGAGCGGATCCTGGCTCGGGTCGGGCGCGTAGTGCTTCGGCGTGTTGTAACCGATCAGGATCAGCTCGGCACCGTTCAACGCCAGTACCCGGTAGGTCTCCGGCCAACGGCGGTCGTTGCAGGTGGCCATCCCGACNACGCCGCCGAACGCGTTCCACGTNTCGAACGAATCGCCGGGTTCGAAGTAGCGGCGTTCGAGATGCTGGAACTCCCGCCACGGCTCATGTTCACGATGACCGGGCAGATGGACCTTGTGGTACCTGCCGACGATCGAACCGTCGCGTTCAACAAGGATCTGGGTGTTGAAGCGACGCCCATCGGGGGTGAGCTCGGCGTATCCGAGGCAGAACCCCACCCCGAGTTCGGCGGCACGCGCGAAAAGGCGCTTGGTCTCGGGCCCGGGCATCTCGGTCTCGTAGAACGCGTCGAGATCGAGCTCGGGATCGCCCTCGACGTGCCAGCGGGGGAAGAAGGTCGTGAGCGCGAGTTCCGGGAAGGCGATCAGTTCGGCGCCCTCGCCGTGGGCCTGCTCGAGAAGACGGATCAGGCGGTTGACGACCGATTCTCGTTGTTCGTCGCGGCGGATCGGGCCGAGCTGCCCGGCGGAGACGACGAGGCGTCGCGGTGGTGGCGGCTCGTGGGCGCCACCCGCTGCCGCGTCGGGATCCATCGGGGTTGCGCTCATGTCGCCGCCAATTCGAGCATGACCTGGAGCAGGACGTTGGCGCCTGCCTCGAGATCGGTCGGGCTGGTGTACTCGGCCGGGTTGTGACTCAGCCCGTTCACCGATGGCACGAAGATCATTCCGGTCGGACAGACACGGGCCAGCATCTGCGCGTCGTGGCCGGCGCCGGACGGCATGCGGCGCACGGTGTGGCCCTGGGTGAGGGCCGCTTGCTCGACGCAGGCGACGACCGAATCGTCGAACTCGACCGGATCGAAGCGGGCCAGGCTCTTCGTTGCGACCGTGCAGCCCTCCGCAGCCGCCGCCTCGAGCAGAAACTCGTGGGTTCGGCGTTCGGCATCGAGGAGCACATCGTTGTCGGTGTGGCGCAGATCGATCGTGAAGTCGGCAGTGGCGGGCACGACGTTGACCAGGTTGGGATGCAGATGCATCCGGCCCACGGTTGCGACCTGCGGGTCCCCGAGTTCATCGGCCAGCTCGCGAACGAATGCCGCCGTCCGGAAGGCAACGACGCCGGGATCCTTGCGCAATGCCATCGGGGTGGTGCCGGCGTGGTTGGACTGGCCGGTCACGCTCACTTCGGTCCAGCTAATGCCCTGGACGCCGGTGACTGCTCCGATGGTCAGCTCCTCGGCCTCCAGTACCGGGCCCTGCTCGACATGGAGTTCGACAAAGGCGTGCGGCGCCGGAGCGGGGAGTGGGGCAGGCCCGAGATAGCCGATTCGGTCGAGTTCGCCCCCGACGGTGGCGCCGTCGATGCCTTCGATCGCGTGGGCCTCCTCGACGCTCATGCCGCCGACGTAGACGAGGCTGCCGAGCATGTCGGGCGGGAAGCGGGCACCCTCCTCGTCGGTGAAGAACGCAACAGCAAGACCTCGCGGCGGAGTGATGCCGGCGGCCCGAAGCGTTTCGATCACCTCGAGCCCAGCCAGCACGCCCAGATTGCCGTCGTAGCGTCCACCGGTGCGCACGGTGTCGATGTGGGAGCCCGTCATGACGGGCTGACCGTCGTGCTCGCCATCCATGACGCCGACGACGTTGCCGATGCTGTCGACGGTGATCGTGAGGTCGAGATCACGCATCCACGACACGACCAGATCTCGACCGGCTTTGTCCTCATCGGTCAGGGCGAGCCGAGCGCACCCCTCGGTGCCCTCGATCGCACCGATCTCGGCCAACACCGCCAGCCGATCGCTGAGCCGGTCGATATCGATGCGCAGGTCGCTCGAGAGGGTTGCCATAACGAAGCGAAGTTAACAAACTGTCAAAGCCATGGCTACCAGCGCAACCGCCGACATCCGGGCCGAGTTCCTGGTCGAGCCATTCGTCGAAGGCACGCCCGGCCACCACGTCACGATGGCGCTGGAGGCCTGCCGCTCCCACGGTCTCGAGCCGGAGATGGGGCCGTTCGCCACGGTGATCGTCGGCCCGGCCGACACGGTCACGGCCGCGGTCGAGTCGATGAGCCAGGCCGCCCTCCAGCACGGGGCAACCGCCGTGCAGGTGCGATTGGGGGAGAGCCCGGCCACCACCCGCTTCGGTGACCTCCACGATGTTCTCGCCCAGATGGTCGCCGCAGTCGAGGAGCAGCTCGGAGCGCCACTGGCCGAACTCAGTCGCGAGCAGAAGCAGGCCGCCGTCCGGATCCTCGATCAGCGGGGCGCCTTCCTGCTCCGCAAGGCGGTCGAATCGGTCGGTGAGATGATGGGTGTCAGCCGCATCACGATCTACAACTACCTGAACGCCATCCACAACGACGATGACTGACCTGCCGATCCGCGCCGACCTCCTGATCGATGGAGCTGCCCTCGTGGCCACAGTCGACGACGACCGTCGCGAACTCGCCGGAGGCTGGGTGGCGATCACCGACGGGTTGATCTCCGGCGTCGGGGCCTCAGCCGACCCGATGCCCGATGCCGAACGCATCATCGACGCCGGTGGCTGCCTCGTCACCCCGGGCCTGGTCAACACCCACCACCACCTGTTCCAGAACCTCACCCGCGCCTNCCCGCCGATGACGAGCGCCCCGCTCTTCGGATGGCTGCAATCGCTCTACCCGCTGTGGACCGCAGCGATCGACGAGGAAGCCGAGTACCTCGCCGCCTGGGTCGGCCTCGCCGAACTCGCGCTCTCCGGCTGCACCACCTCCTCAGATCACCACTACCTCCATCCGGTTCGGGCGGGCGACCTGCTCGGTGCGGAGATCCAGGCCGCAGTCGATCTCGGCATGCGCTTCCACCCGACCTATGCGTCGATGTCGGTGGGGGAAAGCGACGGCGGACTCCCACCCGACGACGCCGTGCGCGACGAAGACGACATCCTCGCCGAGTCCCAACGGGCGGTGGAACGCCATCACGACCGCAGCCACGGCGCGATGGTCCGGGTTGCGCTCGCCCCCTGCTCGCCGTTCTCGGTGAGCGAAGACCTCATGATTCGCAGCGCCGAACTCGCCGAACGCCTCGACGTCCGCCTGCACACCCACCTCGCTGAGAACAGCGAGGACGACGAGTACGCCATCGCCACCTTCGGCATGCGGCCCGTCGACTACTACGAGCACTGCGGTTGGATGTCGGATCGCAGTTGGGGTGCTCACGTCGTCATGCCGAACCCGGACGAAGTCGCCCGGCTCGGCGCTGCGGGCGTCGGGATCGCCCACTGCCCGAGCTCGAACATGATCCTGTCGTCGGGCATCGCCCCCGTCGTCGATCTTCGTCACGCCGGCTGTCACGTCGGTCTCGGCTGCGACGGATCCTCGTCGGCCGACTCCGCCTCGCTGTGGCAGGAGGCCCGCCTCGCGATGCTGCAGGGCAAGTTGAAGAGCGGCGCCGACGCGATGGATGCCCGCACCGCCCTGGAGATCTCCACCCGCGGCGGTGCCGGCTGCCTTGGCCGCATCGGCGAGATCGGCGAGCTGTCGGTCGGGGCGGTCGGTGACATCGCCGTCTGGAAACTCGACGGCCCGATCTTCGCGGGCGTGCTCGACGACCTCATCGAGGGCTGGCTGCGAACCGGCCCCCACTCGGCTTGGCACACGGTCGTCGCCGGTCGCCTGGTCGTCGAGTCGGGGCTGCTCGTCGCGCCGGACCTCGACGAAAAGCTCGCAGCGCATGCCGCGGCTGCTCGTCGCTTCCAACCGACCGACTGAGCCGTCAGATCCCCCTCGGCTTCTCGCCGTTTGCGTCGCGCGGCGAGATCGTGAGGCGCTCGGGTTCCGCACGGGAGGACTACCGTCGGCGCATGCCCGTCAAGACCGAACGCCACGGTGGCGCGCTCGTCGTCCAGCTTGACCGCGACGAGAAGCGCAACGCCATCAACGGCGAAATGACCGAATCGATCAGCGCTGCGCTCGACGCCGGCGAGGATGATCCCACCGTCCGAGCGATGGTGATCGCCGGAGGACCGACGGTGTTCTGCGCAGGAACCGACATTGCGGAAGGGTCCGGCACGCCGACCGACCGGGGCGGGGAGTACGGCATCATCCGGCGACGCTCGACCACACCGATCATCGCCGCAGTCGAAGGCTCGGCCTTCGGAGGCGGATTCGAGATCGCGCTCGCCTGCCACCTGATCGTGGCGTCCTCGACGGCCACGTTCGGACTGCCCGAAGTGCGTCGTGGTCTCGTCGCAACGAGCGCAGGTCTGTTCCGAGTGCCCCGGGCGTTGCCCCTGAACGTGGCAAGGGAGATGTTGCTGACCGGGGATCCGGTGTCGGCACAGCGCTTGGCCGACCTGGGTGTCGTCAACCGGGTCGTCGAGCCGGGTACGACCGTCGCCGAGGCCATCACGCTCGCTGAACGAATCGAACACAATGCGCCGACATCGATCCGCGCCACGCTCACGGCGCTCGACGCAATCACAGAGGACGACGATGCGGCCGGCTGGGCCGCCACCGAAGCAGCGCTGAACACGATCCTCACGAGCGAAGATCGCGAGGAAGGGCTCGCCGCGTTCTTCGAGCGCCGACCGCCCGAGTGGCCGGGACGATGACGCTCAGACGTCGATGAGTTCGATCGTCGGCGGGATGTCCTCGACGACCTGGTTGTAACGCAGCCCCCAGGTGCCGTGATCGTGGTGGGCGGTCGAGATCCAGTTGCCCCAGCCCGGATCGGTGCGGCTCACGACGATTCGGACCGTGCCGTCGGCCTCGTAGCGGGCGGTGTGTTTGTTGACCGTGACGGGGAAGCGGCGGTAGTCGAGCGACTCCTCCCACATGTTGTTGAGCTGGAAGTTCCAGTAGAAGGCGTCGATCGCCGGCACGGTGATGAGGAACGCCTTGCCCTCGGGAAGGTCCCAGCAGCCGTGGCGGAAAAGTTGGTTCGGGTCGCCCCAGCCGCCCGGTCCGTCGTCTTGGGGCAGAAACTCGAGCGTGTTCGGGTTCTCACGGAACATCACCAGCCAGTCGAGGAAGCGTTGCACGATGCCGTGGACATAGAAGCCGCTCATCGCGAGTCCGGTGGCGAACTCGTTGGCCGACAGCGCGTCGGGGTGCTCGGTTGGCGGATTCAGGCACTCGATCTCGAGCTCCGACGATCGTTCGTGCTCCCGGTCGAGGAAAAAGTTCCGGACGATGATCACCGTCGTCGCCGGAGACATCTCCAGCCACTGCTGGCCGGGTGCGAGTTCCGGCGGTTCGACGCTGGCGATGATGTCGATCGGCCGGTCGTGGTCCGGGTCGTTGTCGGTGATGTTCCCCTGTGCACCCGGTGTCGCTGAGTTCGTTCCGTAGCCGCCCGAATAGGCGCCGATGCTGAGGAAGTTGACGGTGCCGCGCGTGCCCGTAATGCGGTAGTCGAATCGAGGGTCGACCCCGACATTGCGATAGTCGGCGTCGGGATTGTCACAACCGATCTTCAGGTTGAACGGGATCGGCAGGATGAAGGGGCGAACCCGGTCGCCGTTCTCGATGAACGCCGTGAGCCCACCGCGAGCCAGCCGGCTCAGATAGCGGAAACCCTCGATGCGATCGAGGTCATCGGTGCTGTTCGCCGTGATGAGATCGCCGGCCGATTTCAAGGCATCGCAAAAGTCCGCCCACGCCCTGCCGGTGACCACGTCGTCTCGGTGCTGTTCGTCCCTCATGGACCGACAGTACGCGTCGACGCCAGAGAGGGCGTTACCGCCGCCTTACTCCTCTGCGGCCCGGAGCCCGGCGAGTACCCGGCTCGGGGTGAGCGGGAACGTGTCGAACCACACGCCGGTGGCGTCGTACACCGCCGCAGTGAGCGCCGGCGCATACGTGATGAACGGCATCTCGGCCACGCCGCGGGCACCGAACGGGCCGAGCGGATCGGCGAGCTCGAGGATCTGGCTGTCGACCTGCAACGGAATGTCGCCGATGCCGGGAATCAGATAACCCGAGAACCGAGGGTTCGTGATGAAGCCGTCGGCGAGCTGGAGGTCCTCGCTCATCGCGTAGCCGTGCGCCTGAACGACAGCCCCCTCGATCTGGCCGCGCACAAGCGCGGGGTTGATCGCCTTGCCGACGTCGTGGGTCGACGTGACCCGGTCGACACGGATGTGGCCGGTATCGGCATCGACGGTGACCTCGATGCACTGCGCCATGTAGCCGTAGCAGAAGTTCGGCGCACCGGCGCCGGTCTCGGGATCGAGCGCCTCGGTGGGCGGCGGCGTATACCGGAAGAAGCCACGAGCGGGCCGATCGCCCTCGCGCCACGCCTTCTCGGCCTCTTCGGCGGCACCGAGAATCGAATTGCCGGCCATGAACGTGAGGCGACTCGCAGACGCCGAGCCGGGGTCGCCAGAGGTGGCGGTGTCCGAGAAGTGCCCGTGGATGTCATCAAGCGCGACGCCCGTGGCTTCGGACGCCATCTGACGCATCGCGAGATGAGCGCCCTGCCCGACCTCGGCGCCACCGTGGAAGAGTTCGGCACCCGTCGGGGCCTCGTCGTCGGGGCCGCCGTGCAGGACGATCTCGGCCTCGCAGCGTTCGGGGAAACCGAACGAGAAGCCGATGTTCTTGAANCCGGCGGCGAACCCTCGTCCCTTGCGCAGCGAGGTCGTGGCCGAGGGCAGCGACGCGATCGGGGAGAAGGGCTCAGGGTCGGGGAGGGCCTCGTCGAGTTCGGCCTGCAGGGAGCACGCCGTGATGACTTCCCGCATGCTCACCCCCTCGGGCATAACGGTCTGGGTGATGCCGTCGTCGCCGTCGACGAGGGCGTTGCGAAGGCGCATCTCGACCGGATCGATCCCGAGTTCGGCGGCAAGCCGGTTGACCGCCGACTCGATCGCAAAGTGGCCCTGCGGCCCACCGAAGCCACGGAACGCACCGCCCGGCACGGTGGTGGTGTAGATCGCCCGGCTGTCGATACGGGCATGCGGGATGCGGTACGCNCCGGCGACCGACAGATGGGCGTTCCCGAGCACCTTGTTGGACGTGTAGTTGTACGCACCGGCGTCGAGGTCGACGTCGGCCTCGAGTGCCGTGATCGTGCCATCGTGGGTCGCCCCCAGGCGGATGCGGATACGGCCCCGGTGCCGCTTGTGATGGCCGACGATCGATTCCTCCCGTGACCACCGGCAGTGGATCGGGCGGTGCTCACCTCGCTCGGCGAGGCGCATCGCGGCCAGACCAAGGGCGATCTGGATCGACATGTCCTCCTTGCCGCCGAACGCGCCACCGATCGCCTTGTAGATGATCCGGACCCGATCCTCGGGCAGCCCGAGAACGTGAGCGACCTGTTCGCGATCCTCCGAGGTCCACTGGCCACCGATCTCGATCGTGACCCGGCCCTCCTCGTCGATAGAGGCGGTACCGGCCTCAGGTTGGAGGTAGGCGTGTTCCTGATGCGGGACCTCATACACCTCGTCGACGACGGCGTAGGCCAAGGCGAAGCCGAAGTCGGGATCGCCCTTGCGGATTCGAAGGTGGTGGTAGGCGTTGGTGTCAAGCCCGTTCTCGGGATGGACCAGCAGGGCCCCGGGAGCGAGCGCCGCGTCGATGGTGTCGACGAGCGGAAGGTCCTCCCACTCGACCTCGATCGCCGCCGCGCCGGCGGTGGCGGCGGTGCGCGTCTCGGCGATCACGACGGCGATCTGATCCGCTTCCCAGCGGCTGACCGCAGCGTCGACGGCGGCTGCANCCGTGTGGTCGACCCCCACGAGCGCNGGNTGGTCGCGCATCGTGAGGCCGTACTCGTTCACGGGCGCGTCGGCGGCGGTGATGATGTCGACGACGCCGGGCACCGCAAGCGCCGCATCGGTCGACATCGACAGCATCCGGGCGTGAGCCCGGCCCGAGAAGACGACAACGGCGTGCAGTGCTCCGGCCGGAACGGCATCGCCTGCGTATTCGATCGACCCGTCGGTCTTGGCGGCGGCGTCGTGGCGGAGCGGGGACTGACCGATGCTCATCCGAACACGCTCTCGTCGAGTTCGACCGGCACGACACTGGCCCGGCGGACTGCCTGCATGATCGGGTAATAGCCGGTGCAACGGCACAGGTTGCCGGAGAGCCCGAGCCGAATGTCGTCGTCGGTCGGATCGTGGATCTCGCCCAGGAGGCTGGCCGACGCCACGATGAAGCCGGGGATGCAGAACCCGCACTGCACCGCAAACTCGTCGACGAACGCCTGCTGGATTGCGTGTGGCGTGCCATCGGGGTCGGCCATGCTCTCGACCGTCGCAACGCTGTGGCCGTCGACCTGAGCGGCCGGCACGAGGCATGCCATGACGGCATCGCCATCAAGCTGCACGGTGCAGGCGCCGCACTCGCCCTCGGCGCACCCCTCCTTGGTTCCTGTCAGTCCGGCCTGGTCGCGCAACCAGTCGAGCAGGGTCGCCGAGGCGGCGTGCCGGCCACTCACCGGCGCTCCGTTGAGCATCACCTGAATCTCGGAGTTGTCGTCGACTGCCCGCCGCTCGCTGGTGCCGGGCGGCATATCGCCGACCAGGCACGGCACCCGGCCCGGCCACTGATGGTCGGTGGCACCGGTGCGAATGGCGTCGAGCGACCGATGGACCAGGGTCGGGATGAGTGCGGAGCGGTATGCGGCGGTCGCGCGCACGTCGTCGAGCGGTGTCACCGCTGCGGTTGCGGTCTCGGCGCACGCAGCGATCGACGTGTCGTCGAGCGCTCGACCGATGAGCGCCGCTGCGGCGTCGTGGAGCACCTCGACGCGAGCGGCGACCGAACCGATCGCGATGCGAGCGTCGCGAACGACGCCGTCGTCGGCGCGATCGACGACGATCCCGAGGTGAACGACCGAGATGGCCTGGGCGGCGCGGTTGCCGAGCTTGGCCCAGATCCCCGACTCGGAGTCACCGAGTGTCGGGAACTCGATCGCCGTGATGAGCTCTCCTGGTTGCAGGACGGTCGAACGGAATCCGGTGAAGAAGTCGTCGAGACGCACCGTTCGTTCGGCGCCGTTGCTCGCGATGACGACCAACGCATCGAGCGCGAGCAGCGCCGAAATCGTGTCGTTGGCCGGGCTTGCGGTGGCGATGTTGCCGGCGATCGTGGCCCGGTTGCGAAGCTGCGGCGACCCGATCTCCATGCAGGCCTGGGCGAGCGGGAGCGCAACCACCGGAAGCTCGGGATGCCCAGCGACGTCGTTGTGGGTCGTGAGTGCACCGAGCCGGACGATGCCGTCAGCGATGGTGATCCCTCGCAGTTCACGGATCGGGGTTAGATCGAGAAGCGTCACCGGCTCACCAGGGCCGCCACGGTGCAAGTCGAGCAGGAGGTCGGTGCCGCCGGCGACCGGAATGATCGACGGGTCGTCGGCGAGCGCGACGAGCGCCTCCGGCAGGCTCGGAAAGCGCAGAACGAGTTCGACGTGGCGTCCCGGACGTTGCACGGGATGGAGAGACTCGGCCGCCATCGGGAGAGTGTAAACCCGGCTTCCGCTCCGGGTGAATGCGGAGCGGTGCAGGGGCGAGGAGCGTGATGCGCAGGTTCTCTCTCGTCGACGACGTCATTTTCGACGCCACGTAGCGCAGGCTCAGCGAGCTCGCTTCGCCGCCGAAAGTCGCCGCCGACGGGCAGCCGTGGCCTGTTCGCCCTCCTCGGTGCCGTCATGCCAGGCGTTGATCGCGGTATCGAGCGGTGACTCCGGTCCGCCGTAGTTGCACTCGATGAAGCGGTGGTGAAGTTGGTGGAAGAAGTCACCCAACTCGAAGCGGAAGCCACCAGGAAGCCGCAACGCGTCGTGACCGGTGTGGCTCATCGGCGCGCCGAGGGAGTGATGCATCATCGCGAACAAGAAGTGCACCGGATGTGCCGGCAGCACGAGAAACAGCAGCACATCCGCATAGAGGACGACGTGTTCGAGTGGGTGCATCGCAAGGCCTGACCACGGCCCGACGTTGACGTTCTTGTGGTGCCACGAGTGCACGTGGGTGTAGGCGGGGCCACGGTGAAGCAGCCAGTGCGTCACCGAGAAGTACACAATCGACCACACCGGAACGAGCAGGAAGAGCGCAACGAACCAGATCGGGTTGTCGCCCCAGGTGATCATCGGGGCGATGTCGTTGGCGTAGGCCCACCAGCCGACCGACTCCCACAGCGTGCCGATGAGCATCGCCGACACGAGGGTCAAGGCGAGGTTGTCCTTCACCTGATCGTCGAAGAGGAAGAGGCGCTTGTTCTTGCCCATCGGCCGGGAGTCGTAGCGGAGGTCCTGCTGCGCCATCCGCATCCACAGCCACCAGTGCAGTGCGCCGGCGATAACGGCGACGAGAACGATGTTGCGAATCCAGATCTGCGCCATCCAGCCAACGGCGAACGATTCGGCCTTGGCGAGATCGGGTGCAGCGAACTCCCAGATCCCCCACGCCACGATCAACATGAACGCCCGCGTGCCCAGAGGCGACCACGTGCGCATCAGATGCATGGCGATCTCGACCGGATTCAGCGTGCGGTAGAAGGCAGCCGGTCGCAGCGGAAGATCGGGCGTGACCTGCCAACGGGTTGTTGCGGTGTCTCCCATCGGGCGCGAACGCTACCGTCGGCGGATGGATCTGTCTGCTGCTCGTGTTCTGATCACCGGTGCGTCTCGAGGCATCGGTCTGGAGATCGCCCGCGCGCTCCATGCACAGGGCGCGACGATCATCGGGACGGCCCGCAGTGAGGCATCGATCGCCGCCGCTGTCGAGGAACTCGACATGATCCCGGTCGTCGGCGATCTCAACGACCCTGCCGTGGCCGACCGTGTCATCGACGAGGCCTTGACCCACGGGCCGATCGACGTCCTGATCAACAACGCTGGCATCGAGTTCGTCGGTCAGGTCGCCGAGCAGGATCCCAACGACCTTCGCGCCGTCATCGGCGTCAACCTTGAGGTGCCGATCACGCTCGCCCACCATGTCCTCCCCCACATGCTCGAACGGGGGAGTGGGCGCATCGTCAACATCTCCTCCATGGCGTCGGTCGTGAGTTCGCCGGGTTGGGCGACCTATTCGGCGTCGAAGGCCGGGCTCTCGTCGTTCTCTCGCTCCCTCAAGACCGAACTCGCCGGAACCGGAGTGGGGGTGACGGTGGTGGAGATCGGGTTCGTGCAGACCGACATGCTCGATGATCTGCGCAGCAACGACTTCGTGAAGGCCAGCTTCGATCGCTACAAGCGCCTCGGCCTCGCCCGCATCATGGCGGCCGACGAGGTCGCGTCGGCGATCGCCACCGCAATCGAGAAGGAACGCAGCCACGTCCGACTTCCGAAACGCAGCATCGCGATGTCGATGATCGCCAACGCCCCGCGCCGCTTTGCCGAGCTCGTCCAGAAGGGCGTCCCGACCGCGTAGGCGAATCGCCGCTCGCCAGGTTCGCCGCCTACAGTGGGCGACGCACCACCTTGAGGAGGACCCATGGAGCCGACCGAGCTCATCGACGCAACCGACACCGACGCCGTCGAGGCCCCGGTGGGCGACCACACGGAACTCGTCGAGGAAGAACTGCTCGTCGAGGAGATCTCCATCGACGGCATGTGCGGCGTCTACTGATCCAGCGTTCGTGACCGCTGCTGCTTTCGACGCCGATCGGGCGTACCGCCTGCACGAGCAGGTGGCGCTGCGCCCCGAACCCTTCGGGGCACTCGCCTACCACTACGGCAATCGACGCCTGAACTTCCTGCGCGCCAAGGAACTCGTCACGCTCGTCGAGTCGCTCGCCGACCACGACTCCGTGCAGGCCGCCTTCGACGCCGCCAGGATCGATCCTCGTCGCTGGCCCAGCTTCGAACGAGCCCTTGCCTCGCTCGCCGCCTCNGACTTCCTCGTCCCCGACGCGCNTGATGCGCACGAAGGGGCTGCCGCATGACCCTGATCGAAGAGCCCCGCCCCGACAACCTTGTCTTGTCGCCGGTGAAGCAGTCCGGTCTTGCCGAACAGATGAAGCGGGGGCTCGATGCTCCGATCTGTCTCACGTGGGAACTCACCTACGCCTGCAACCTGCAGTGCGTGCACTGCCTNTCGTCGTCGGGNCGCCGTGACCCTCGCGANCTCACGACCGAGGAGTGCGAGGCCGTCATCGACGAACTGCAACGGATGCAGGTCTTCTACATCAACATCGGCGGTGGCGAACCCACGATTCGCAAGGACTTCTGGCATCTTGTCCGCTACGCCGTCGACCACGGCGTCGGCGTAAAGTTCTCGACCAACGGTTCTGGCATCGATGCCGAGGTGGCGGAGCAACTCGCCGAATCGGACTACGTCGATGTGCAGATCTCGATCGACGGCGCCGACGCCGAGACCAACGACCATGTCCGCGGGGCGGGTTCGTTCGCCACGGCTGTTCGGGCGATGGAGCACCTCCAGGCCGCCGGGTTCGAGGGTTTCAAGATCTCGGTGGTGATGACCCGCCACAACATCCCGCAGGTCGANGAGTTCAAGGCGATGGCCGACCACTACGGCGCCCAGCTCCGACTGACCCGCTTTCGCCCGTCGGGCCGTGGCGCCGACTCGTGGGAAGCGCTCCATCCCACCGACCAGCAGCAACGTGAGCTCTACCACTGGCTCATGGACCACCCCGACGTGCTCACCGGCGATTCGTTCTTCCATCTGTCGGCACTGGGTGAGGCGCTGCCCGGACTCAACCTCTGCGGTGCCGGCCGAGTCGTGTGCCTGATCGATCCGGTAGGCGACGTCTACGCCTGTCCGTTCGTGCTGCACGACGAGTTCCTCGCTGGTTCCGTGCGCGACGAAGGCGGCTTCCAGAAGGTGTGGCAGGAGAGCGACCTGTTCACCGAACTGCGCGAACCGCAGTCGGCGGGCGCGTGCGCCAGCTGTGGCCACTTCGATGCGTGCCAGGGCGGCTGTATGGCGGCCAAGTTCTTCACGGGCATCCCGCTCGACGGCCCCGACCCGGAATGCGTGCTCGGTCACGGCGAGGAAGCGATGGATTCCGTCGCCCGTGCCGCCGTGAGCAAGGATCACAGCCGCACCACCGTCGTGCTCGGCCGCAAGCCCGTCAGCTGAAGCGCCACCGCTGAAGGCTCTCGGCCGACGCCGGCTCAACCCCAGCCGTAGGCTCACACCATGAAGGCTCATGGTCTCAACCCGCGCATTAAGAAGTCGCCGTTCTTTGAAAAGGCCGTCGAGTGCGGCGCCACTGAGTTCCATCCGTATAACGGGATGTGGATGCCGGTCGGCTACGACTCGCCGGTCAACGAATACTGGAACGTGCTGGAGCGGGCATCGCTGTGGGATGTCGGTGTGCAGAAATGCGTGGAGATCGCCGGCCCCGATGCCGAGGCGTTCATGCAGCTGCTCACGCCGCGCGACATCACGACCATCGAGCCCGGTCGCTGCGCGTATGTCTTCCTCACCAATCAGGACGGCGGTGTGCTCAACGACCCGGTCATGTTGCGAATCGCCGATGACCGGTTCTGGCTGTCGACTGCCGACTCCGACATGTATCTCTGGGCCAAGGGCGTCTCGGCGTTCGCCGGCCACGAGGTCGAGATCACCACCCCGCACGTGTACCCGATGCAGCTGCAGGGGCCGAGGTCGGCCGAGATCATGGTCGACGTCTTCGGTGAGGAGATTCTCGACCTTCGTTACTACTGGTGGATGCGCACCTCGGTCGACGGCATCGATGTCGTCATCTCGCGTACCGGCTACAGCTCCGAGCTCGGATATGAGGTGTATCTCCTTGGCGAAGCGCGCGGTGGCGAACTCTGGGAGATCCTGATGACGGCGGGCAAGCCGTACGGCATCTCGCCCGGCTCACCCAATCGCATCCGCCGCATCGAAGGCGGCGTGCTCGACTACGCGTCCGACATCACGCCTGACGAGAANCCACTCGAACTCGGTCTCGATCGACTCATCGCGTGGGACACCGATTTCCTCGGCAAGGCCGCGCTCGAGAAGGTGCGCGATGAAGGGGTTCGTCGGCGCCTGATCGGCCTCTTCCTCGACGGCCCTGCCTTGCAGAAGAACAACGAGCACCGCTGGCCCGTGACGAGCGCCNGCACGAAGGTCGGCTTTGTCACGAACGCCGTGCATTCGCCCCGCCTTGATCGCAACATCGCCTTCGCCATGATCGATGTTCCCTTCGATGCCAACGACACCGTGCTCACCGTCGAGACGGTCGAGGGGGCACGCAGCGCCGAACGCACGACGCTGCCGTTCATTGCATCGCCACCGGAGAAGACCAAGAAGTTGCGCTGATCGACGAGCCCTTGGCAAGATGTGGCAGTCGCACTGACAAAACCTTNGTTGAGGAGCAGCCATGCCCAGCTACGGCACGATCGACCACGAATACGGGCACAAGCTCGCCACCACCGACCCGGCTGACGACGGCCCGGTCTGGATGGTCAACCTCATGAAGTACAAGGAGGTCGCCGACTACGGCGATGGCGCCGACAGCGGACGATCCGGACGCGACGCCGATGACGAGTACACCCCAACCGGCCCGCTCAAGGCGGTCGGTGCCGAGATCGTCTATGTCGCTGAGGTCGACACCACGCCACTCGGCGACGGAACACAGTGGGACCGCGTCGCGATCGTGAAGTACCCGACTCGCCGCTCGTTCATCGAGATGCAGCAGCGCTCGGATTTCCAGGACAAGCACGTCCACAAGGAAGCCGGCATGGAGATGACCTTCGTGATCGGCTGCCAGCCGATGGAGATCGACACGAGCAAGCTGGAGAAGGAAAGCAGCTCCTGGGACGACGTCGAGCATCCTCCCAACGACGAGGATGGCGTCCTGCACGTCCTCCACGTCATCAAGTGGAACGAGGGCGGCCGCGAGCGGATGGAGGGCTACCACGATGCGGCCTTCGACGTCGCACAGGAACACGGCGCGCGGATCGCCGGGTGGTTCGAGGCCGAAGGGACGATCGTTGGTGATGGCCGAACCTGGGATCAGGTCCGTTTCAACGAGTTCCCGAGCAGACGCCAGTTCATGGAGGTCGTTGCCGACCCCCGCCGCATGAAGGGACAGGAAGACCATCGCGAGCCGGCGATGGCCGACTCCTACACCCTCTTTTGCCGCCCCGTGCTCGACACCCTGCGCAAACGCTGAACCGGCGACCCGTCACGTCGGGGTACTCGAACGCCTTTGGCTTCTGTCGGGCTCAGCCGCCGATCGGGAAATACCGGGCGTAGTCCAGTGCCCTTCTGAACTCGGTCTGCGCCATTTCCCAGTCCCTGGGGTCGAGGGCATCGTCGTGGGTCTCCGCTGCCTCCACGGTGGCGGCGGTGATCTGCGCAATCCACGCGTCGATCAACGGGTCGAGATGGTCGGCTCGCAGCGGCCCCTCGTGGAGCTGTTGAATGGCGGCGAGATAGTCGTCCTCCATCGAAGCCCAGGCGGCGAACAGCGGGTCACACGACGCCGACCGCTGGGTTAGGCCGAACCCGCCGTAGGTGAAAACCTCACAGTCGGCCGTGATATCGCCAAGCCCGTCCGGGATCGGGGTCACCGGGTTGCCATTGCCGAGGATGTTCGAGAAGGCGTTGTCGAGATCCCAGGGAATCATGGTGATCGACCCAGCGGACGGGTCCTCGTAGAAGAAGAAGTTGTGGTTGCCGCAGCGGTCAACGGTGCCGTCGTCGCAGTACCAGTGGAAGGGGCCGTCATCGTGACGGATGGTGCGGTCGACAGCGAGTTGGCTCATCAGCTGCTCGACGTCCATGTACTGGCGCACGACCGACGCAGGATCGTCCGAGGCCAACAGCTCCTCGGCGAACGATCGGATCAGGGACGCATTGACCCCCTCGTCTCCCTCGTTGGTCCGCAGGCTGTCGAGGTAGACCGCCTCATCGGTCAGGGTTCCCGACGCCGTGAAGGGCCAGACCTCCTTGTAGAGGTTGCCGGTGCCGTCGTTGAAGTTGGCCCGAGTGAAGCGGCCATCGATGTTCTCGATGAGCGCGAACAACCCGACGAACTCGTCGTTGACGACCACTCGGGCGTGGGTCGATCGAGGAGCAGCGACACCCATCTCTCGCAGCAGGTAGTAGCCGACCCGTTCACGGAGCTGTGACGGATCGAGATTCATCGAGTGGAGTTGGAGTTTGCGCACCCCAAAGAACTCGTCGTCGCCGTCGTTCCAGTTGATCTTCACCTTCATCGACAGTTTCGTGCAGCTCTTCGCGCCACTCGGGTCGAAAAGGTTGGGGCCATCGACGCATCCCACAAACGCGCCGATCGATCCCTTGTAGCGGAGGCCGACGTCGATCGTCTCGCCATCGAAGGTCATCGTGGCGGGGACGTATTCCTCCGCCGTGGGGTCGCTGTCGAGGAACTGCAGGTCGCTCTCCGCGACGGCGAACTCGAACGTGTGGAGTGTCGCAGGGTCGAACAGTTCGTCGATGCTGCGTTCAGCGAAGGGCGACGCCGACGGTGTCGGCTTGTCGTCGATCTCGGGCGGGGCGACGACCGGTTCGGTGTCGGCTGACGAGTCTGCGGGCGCCTCGTCGGACGAGCACGCAACGGCGGTGAGGGCGACGGCGAGCAGCAGCA
>FUFK010041932.1_pt1 | contig 18770 bp, 23 predicted proteins | sample 1021851 | NCBI WGS metagenome assembly FUFK01 (sample SAMEA51879418, study PRJEB19060) | metagenome
AAAGATATTGATATGAAGATACTGGCTGGTCCTTATGCAAAGTATTGTGATGTAAAAGGTAATAGAGGATTAACTTGTGTAACTATAATAGAAACATCCCATATTACTTTACACTCATGGGATGAAAACAATCCTGCATTAGTACAGCTTGATGTTTATAGTTGTAAAGAACTAGATGAAACTATTGTGTTTGATTATGTTTATAAATTTATGCCAGTCAGAATGTCATACAGATATTTTGATAGAGAAAATAATTTTAAATTAATAAAGTTAAAAAAATGAATACAAAGAAAATGAGTAANATAAGAAACAAAGCTAAAGCTATTCTTGTTGAATGGTTAAAGACTTTGTTAAATGAAGAAGAACAAAAGAAAGTTAATGTAAAAAATGTATTAACATTGTTACCTAATCAAACTCACTATTGGCAAGATACTACATTGAAACTACAACCATGGTCATATAAATGGGTAGTAAAGAAATTAAAAAAAGATTCGGAGTTGACATATGATGATTTAAATAATATGTTACAACCAACAGAGAAACAAATAAGAAGACAAAAAATGATAGAACAAGGACCACTATAATGACACATAAAGATATGTTTAAAGGTAGTACATATGACTCATTAAATAAACAAGTAGATGGTAATCATTATTCAAAGATGAAGATACAACCTGCTGAGTTTATTAATGAAAACAATTTATTGTTTGCAGAAGGTAATGCTATTAAGTATATCTGCAGACACAAATCAAAAGGTAAAGCAAAAGATATTGAAAAAGCTATTCACTATCTTGAAATGATACTTGAAAGGGATTACTCATGAGTTTATCAGAAGCACAAATACAACAATTAGAGAAAAGAGCAAAAGGTTTTCGCAGACTTATTGCAGCATTGAATGATTTAAATATGTATGGTATACATCAACAAATAGATAAAATATTATTTGTTAAAGTTGATGAATTAAAAGACCATGTTAAAAAGAAAATTAAAAGAAACAATGAAAAGTTAAATGAATTTTACACAGAGAGTGTAGATAGTTTAGTTGATGATGATTATCAAACTGGTAATATAGGTTATAAACCTGAAGTAAATAAAGAACCTAAGACTAGACTAGAACAAATGGGTACATTAACACACGACCCAATAGCAGATTAGTATGAGTCAAGTATTAGGAATGGATGGTAAACCAAAACAACCAGTTGGTCCTACTTATCATATGCGTTTATGCTTAGTAGGTTCTGATGATGTAGATATAAAAAATGTACAAACATTTGGTATAGCTGAAGATGGCTTCTTCATGGTAAAGAGTCATGACAATCCAAAGCTTCCAGTATTTATGACTAACCCTGCTCGAATACAAACAGTAGAAGTTTATAAAGAAGGTGATAAACCAATGACAAAAAAGAAGGGAGCAAAATCTGATGATGACTTCCTTCTAGATTTACTGAAGAAGAAGAATGAAGCAGAATCGAAAACTAAAATCTAAGAAAAGAGTTAAAAGAAAAGAAGCTGAGTTGATGGGATTCAAGCTTATTATAAATAATCAAGGACAATTTATTACTGAGATAAAAAATTATCCATTAGATAAAGTTACCACACATTTTCATAAAAATAATGCTGGTGTTATAACAGCTATGCTTAGGGAATGTAAAACTAATTTTACAGATTTAACAGATGAATTAGAAAAGATTGCTAGAGATGTATTTTACAGTTAAATTTGTTCACCTTCTTCAGTAGCACAAATAAATTTAATATACATCTTATAAGTATTAACATCATCTATTCCAATCTCTTTATTTTTATTATAAGCTTCTAAGTAACCAGCACTCATACAATCATAAAATGTATTATAACTATTTATCTTAATAGGTTCAAGACAATTACCTGCTACACCTGAACATAAAATCATAAACAAAGCTATTTTCATGGTTTTAATATTAACTTCTTAATTGATTTTTCACCCATATATATTTCTGTTTCTGCCATAGATTTTATACATTGATACTCAGTAGAAGGTGATGCTGTTCTTGAAGCAATCCTCTTACCTTTTAAACATTTAGACATTGAATCTTGTATTCTATGTTCTTTAATCTCTCCATTTATTATCATCAATAAAGCTATTACCATCTCTGTCATTAGTGTGTTCCTCCATTACCATTTTGTCTTACTTTATCTTTTAAAATTTCTATATCTTTCAATGCTTTTTCTAATTGCTTAGTTAAAAATTCTATGTTAACTTTGTTAGTCATGTTCTGTTCTTGAGTAATTTGTAATTTTTCTACATCTTCAAAGACAGCTTCCAAAAGCATAAACTGCTCTTGGTCTGTAGGTTTTTGTTCAGATTTTTTAAGTAAGTCTGCTTGAAATAATTCTCTTGATGTTTCTAATGATGTAAGTCTAGCAGTCACTTCTGTATATGCAAAGATACCCATTGCTACAGCAACAACTATACCTATCATATTCTTAATAGGCATACTTACATTTGTATTCTCACTAACTTTCATTATATTCCTTGTAGTCTAGGGTCTTTACTGAATAGATTCTTTGTAGCTTTAGGTCTAGCTACAGAGTCTTTACTTCTCTTTCTTAGCTGTGCTATAGCAGAATCTTTCTGACTCTTTTCTTTTTTTACTTTTTGTAAGTCTCTTAATAAATTCATTTCTTTTTCCTTTTACATTTACATCTAGGTGCAAATAGTTTATCTATCCAAGAAGAAAATATATCTAACTTAGCAAAACAATTATATAAAAATTTATCTAACATATCCTGGCTCTAAAAATAGTGCCATCAATACAAATAGTATTATCAATGCTCCTGTAAAATAGTAATTCATAGAGACACCTCATATAATTATAATATTACTCCTAATAGTAATCCTAATACTGCTAATGTTATCATATTATTTCTTGACTAAAGAACCACCAAAGTATAAACCTATGATAGCTGACACTAAGTTAGTATCTAATGGTGTAATCACTAAGCTGTTTGAAGATAGTGTTACCCATTTCATTATTTCTTTTTCAGGTATAAAAAAGAATCCAGGTTTAAATTCTAAATATCCTACAATCACACTTGTATCTGGTGATAGTACAGGCATTAGTTTTGGTAATAACACTATTGCAAACACAGCAATTAATGCTATTATTCTTCTAGTCCATTGAAATCCTGTATTCCCATATTCTCTAGCTTCTTTAAAACCTTTTTGTTGAACCTCAGCTCTTTGTATAAGCATCTTTTGTTCAGCTTGTTTTGCTTTAATACTCTGTGACCATATACTCATCACTCCACCAAGAACAGTAGAACCAAGCATTGTTATCATTTCAAATGGCATTTTCTCTCCTTATTTAAATAGGGCTTCCACTCTCGCTTCCACCCTATTCCCTAGGTTATTTTATTTTTATTGTTCTAGCTTTTTTCTCTTCAGGTATTTCTTCATATAGTTTTATATTTAGAATACCATCTTTGAAATCAGCCGAATCTACTTTGATGTATTCAGACAAAGTAAACTTTCGTACAACACTTCTTGATGCGATACCTTGATGTATTAAGTTATCACTATCTTTGTTTTCTTTCTTGGCTTGAATAGTAAGCACACCTTCTTGTAACTCACATTCAATATCAGACTTAGTGAAACCAGCTAATGCCATTTCTATCTGATACTTACCCTTACCAACTTTTCTTATATTGTATGGAGGAAAGTTAGAAGTGTTTATTCTAGATACCTCATTTAGTGAATTGAACATTCTATCAAAACCAATAGAGAAATTTCTAAATGGGTCAAAATTTATTAAATCGTATTGTGTCATTTTATATCCTTTCGTTAAGCGATTTAAGTTAGTAACCTCTAATGAGCATTACTTATCTATATTATAGTAATAATCTTAGTCCTTGTCAACAAACAATTTCTTAGCAAATTTAATCCTTTTTGACAACGAATCGTCATTTGCAGGTCTTTCATACTTTCTCATAAATAATTCTGTAATTTTTCTAACATCATCTTTATTAAAACTTTCTATTAATTTTTGTCTATTACCAGCTCCAATATCATATCCTTTACCTTCAAATATACCATCTAATACATAGTCTATTTGAGAATTAATATTATCTTCTTTATTATTTTCTTTTATATAATTAAAGTATTCTGTTCTATGACCTTTATCTTTTGTTACATTTGTAAATTGAAACAATCCATGTCCTTTTAATTCTACATTTGCATCTTCTTGTCTATCAAATTCAAATGTATCATTTTCTGCAAATATATTTCCTGTCATAGCTGCTGCTGCATTGTCAGGATTTTCTATTCCTTTTTCAGATAATTTAGTTTTAATTATATTATAAATTTCTTTTCCTTTATTCATTTGATTATCACTAACAACTAAAGGTTTTTCTGGTGGTACAATAATTTTTTCTTTAGGTGAGATAACTTTTTCTTTTTCTAACATAGTAGATACTTGGTTATCAACTGTATTAATATTTTTTACACCTTCTAATTCTGATAAAGCTAAATCACCTTCACTAAATCCTACTCTACCACCTGTAGACAATCCTTTTATTCTTGATATTAAAACTCCTGAAGTACCTATTTTATATTTACTAGGTATTTTTTCTACTTTAAATTCTTTTCCTAAAACTAACTTAACAAGTTTTTCTAATTCAGATTGACTAAATCCTTTTTGAAATGTTTTTTCTTTATCACCAAACAACCAACCATCTAAATACTTAACTGCATTTTTAGATGTTTTAGCTTGAGTATTAACATCTGCACCTCTTGTTGTTATAATAGCAACTCCATCATCACTTAATAATTTTCCTATATCTTTTATTACTTTTGTTCTTTCTATTGGACTTTCAATTACATTTAAAACATTTAAATTAACAATACCATCTTTAGATTTTAATCCTTCATTTTTAATTGTCTCTGTAGCACTTCTATATTTAGGAATAGTTCCTTTAAATTTTACTATTCTTTCTATTGGTACAAATGGTTCATGACTTGTTACTATTTTATTTGTAAATTGTTTAGTTCCTACACCTAAACCAGAACCAAAATCATGTACTCTATTTTTATTTAAATCTGTTAAAATTTTATTTGCTTTAGCATATGTTCCTTCAGTTGTTGATATAGCTGTCTTTGCTCTATTAATATTAGTTGCAGATTTAGCTGCAGCTTTAGTTAAAATTTTAGATACAACACCACCAACATTAAATTTTTGTTGTAGTATCTCTCCAGTTTGAATATCTAATCCATCATTAAATCTTCTTGATTTATTTCCAGTATTAAATAAATCTATAATCCATTTTCTATAAGTAGGAAATGGCATAACTTTTTCCCAGAATCTTGAGACTGCTTTATCTGTATCACCTGATAAAGTATCTTGAGCAATTTTACCAACATCAGTTGCAACACTAGCTGCAGGAAAAGGTATAAACCAAGGTTGTGCAGAACCAGGTCCAGTTAATCTACCTATAAATAATTCAGGAAGTATACCTGACATACCAGATAATCTTAAAGCTTCTGCCCACCATTTACCTTCATCATGTGCAGGGTCTGTTATCACTTCACCATGTTTAGCTAACTCTCTTAACATTTGAATACCACCATAAACAGGTAGAGATGCTAATAACTTAACCATTTGTTTAGCTTCACCATCTTCTATTCTTGTTAATAATTTATTTGTTTGTGCAGACTTAGCCATAGCCCATGAAGTAAACTGACCCATTAATCTTACCCATGGATTTCTACTTTGTGCAAATAATAATCTATTTTGTACTTGTGGTATTAGTGCATCTCTATTTGCAGCAAGAATACCTGTTTGATTCAATATTTTTCTAGCACCTTTATTTGCAGCAGCTTCATCAAAAGAATTAAATCTTCCAATCTTTAATGCATCTTCAACATCAAGACCATACTTATTTATATCTCTAGTTAATCTTAATCCTTTACTAGAGTTTAATCTGTTACCTGCATTTACAAACTTAGCTAATTTATTTGATGATAAGTAAGCATCAACTGCTCCTACATTATATGCATATCTTCTAGCTAAACCAGTTAGCCATGATAAACCCATAATTTTAAAACCAAATTCATTTACCTTTGCAATAGTACCCATTTCACCCATAACATTAGCTGCTTTAGTACCATCATCAAATCTTAAAACTGCTTCTTGTCCTAACACAGCTTGAGCATTACTTCTTTTTTTAGCTGGTGAACCTTGTTTTAATAACCAACTTCTAATTTCATTTCCTAAATTTAAATTAAGATTTTTAGCAAGTCCTGTTTCTCTACCTGAAGTAAATCCTGTTCTTATTGCACCTCTAATAAAAGATGTAAAGTTATTAGAATTAGCAAATGGTTGAACTATATCACCAAGAGATGCGATTGTAACTCTGTCTAGCATATTTAAGTTAGCAATCGTTGCTAGTGTACCAGCTATTGATTTGTTAGTACCTACTATCTTTGTACCATATCTATCAAAAAAACCATCAATAGTATGCATTACTAATGCTATTTCTTTTGCAGCTTTTTCTTTATAATTTTCTTTTGTAATACCTAAAGTTTTACCTGCTAAATCTTCATATTTTTTAGTAATACTTTGTAGATATGGTTTTAATAGTTGTCCTTGACTACCAAATTTTTCTGCAAATGCAATTGATTTCATAGAACGATTATATAAATTAGAAAATACATCAAATACATTATTTACTAGATAACCATTTTGTTCTAATATTTTTTCTACTTTTGCATAAGGACCTTCAAGTACTCTATTTTTAGTTATATGTTCACTTAATGGATTATTTTTTAATACACCTGTAGGTGCTTTAAATTTTTTTGAACCTATACTATTTATAATATCATTTACTGCTGTTTTATTAACAACACTTTCACCTGTATTTTCTATTAAACTTTTTGAAAATACTCTTGCTTGGTCTATAGCATCTTTAGGTTTATAACCTAGACTTTTAAATATATCAACTAATACTTTTTCAAATTGTTCTGGGTTTTCTTTTATCTTTGCCCAGTTATATACTCTAGGAAAATAATTTTTTATGTCTACTAATCTTCCAGTTTTTTCATCTAAAGAAAATATACCAGCTTTTTCTCTTAATGCTTTAAAATCTTGTAACTCTTGTTCTATATTTTTTGCAAGAGTATTTACTCTATTAGTTACATCCTTTCCTCCAATTTTAAATACTTTTTGTTTTGAACCTCTAATTTTTGAAATAGCTTTTGATTGTTCATCTAAAGAATATGGTCTAACAATATTAGCAATTCGTAATTGCCATTCTCTTAATAAATTATCTGCTCTTTGTGTAACAGTACTTCTAGCAAATGGACTATCAATACCTTCTAGTAATTGTAAACCTATAGCTTCAGTATCTCCACCGATTGAAGCTAGTTTAGATGATGTAGTTGTTGATGTTAGTTCTCTAACTTTTTGAAAAGTATATTTTGTTGCATCTTGATACAACATTCTTTGTATAAGATTTTTAGATTGACCTGGTAATATTTTACTAGCTTGTATTCCTTTTTGAATACCTCCTAATGTAGCACCAACTAACATCCAGTTAGATAAGTTAGCATCATCAGGACCCCATAGTTTACCAAATCCATATGCAACAGAAGCACCCATTAATGGTCTTATACTAGATGCTAATACTACTTTAACAGTTTTTTCTGTTAATGATTTTTCTTTCCAAAGTTTTTCTAAGAATTGTGTATTTCTTTTTGTTGTTTCATCTATTACTTTTTTAGAAATTTCTGATTGTTTTTTCCATAACTTAGCTTGTGCANNATCAAATTCTNTTTGTCTTTTCTTTTCTAATCTTTTTAAATTAGCAATTTTATCTGATATACTTTTCTTAGCTTTTGTTTTATTAATTAAACCTACAACATCACTTTTAATTAAAGCTTTATCAGCTTTTAATTTAGCTATTGTATCATCTAGTTTATCTAATGATTTTAAATATGTTTTTTTATTAGTTGATGCTTCTTCAACAAGTTTTTTAGCTGTATTTTCAACAGCTTGTACTTGTCTATTTAATTTTAAAAATTCTTTATCACCTGCAATTTTTTGTAATGCTCTAAATTCTTTATCAGTAACACCTAATTGTTTTTTAGTTTTACCTTGTATTACACCAACTACTTGTGCAATTTTTTGTTTATCAGCTTTTGGAAATAACTTACCTATAATTTGAAAAGCTTTCATAGATGCAGGACCAAGTACTCCAGCTAATGCTCCTGCTTCAGCAACACTCTGAGGATTAGCTTCACCTGTTGTTGCTAAGTTATCAAATAAAGTATCTAATGATACAGCACCTGCAGATACTCCAGCTACCTTTGCAGCAGCTTTTAAACCTGATTGTCTCATTGACATTGCTCTTCCCCATGGTGTCATATACATAAAGATATAATATGGGTCAACAAGGAATGTAGCCATCTCTGCAGCAAGTACTTCTATATCATCATCATACTTACCATCTCTAAATTTTTCATGTCTCTTAAATAATTCTGCTCTTTCTTTAGCTGCATTTTGTAAAGCTACTTCTTTAAAATCTTTATCAGGGTCAAATGCTGCTTGAATACCTGATTTAGCCACACGAAATACATTTCCAAAAAACATATTTTGTTTATCAATACCATAAGCAATTTTTTCTGCAGTACTAGGTTCACCTGATAAAGCTATACCAGTTGTAAATTCAGGACTAATACCAACATAATCAGTACTTTTTTTAGGAGAGTCTTGTATCTCAACACCTTCTAAATTAGAAATAGAAAGTTCTTTATTATCAGATACAGTAATATCTTCAACACCTTCTAATTGAGATAGTGATAAGTTATTTGTTACTTGTGTATTTTCTTGAGAAATAGAAGGTTGAACACCCTCTAAGTTAGAAAGACTTAGTTGATTTGATTCTGCCATGATGTATTATTTTTTTGTTGATTTATAAACTGTAAAATCGTTAAATGTTTCTGGGAATTCTAAATCAGTATTGTATCTTTCTTTTATTTCTTTACCAGTCATATCATTTGGAAGAATAGATAAGATATCTGCTTTTTTTGTAAAGAAATTTGAATCACTTTGAACACCAGCCATTTGAGGTGTAATTTTTTTAGTTACAGTTTCACTAGCAACTTTTTCCATTACATTACCATCACCTGCTGTAGGTTCTTGTTGGACATCAGGTATAGCAATATTATTTGCTTTTAGTATTGCTTTATTTTTTGTTGTTAAAGGTACTGGAGTTTTTTTACCATCACCATTTATATCAACCATAACAGTTCTAACATTACCTATGGTTGCATTTTCCATTTCTTTTTGTTTCATGTCCATAGTAGATGATTTAGGTTCACTAGCATCAGTTACTTTTTTATTTACTTCTGGATAATATAGTTCACCATTAGATTTCTTAGCTGTTAATAAAGCATTTGCAATAAAGTCTCTTGCTTCTTTAGTCAATTCTTGATTACCATTATTATCTGCTTCTATTTCTTTTTGTATAAAATTCATATTTTCTTGTTTAGAACCACCTTCTACTTTTTGTCTTTCAAATGCTTTATTTTCAATAAATTTTTGATAAGTAGCACCAACACCTTTTCTTAAATCTTTAGGTATAGTACCAAAAGCTTCTGAATATCCTTTTAATGTACCATTATTAACATTAATAATAGAATTAGCTGGAACAATAAAACCTACAGTTTTCTTTTCTAAAATATTTTTTAATGAACCATCTTTTCCTAAAACAGCACCATCTACAAACCATTGACCATAATCTCTCATATGATTTACAGCTAAATCGTATCTTGTGCTTTCAGTAAAATCAATTTTATTTTTATTTTTACCTGTTATTTTAAATGTATCTATTTCATTAATATCATTTATAGAACCTTTTAATATAGATTGAAAAGTATCATCAAAATTTATAACTGGAATTTTAGCTGAAGTAACTTCTTTTGTTTTAGTATCAATATTAAAATAATCTTTTGTTTGTCCATCAGGAACAAGCATCATTACAGTATCACTAAATTTTTTATTATATTCTTTACCAGAAAATTTTAATTTTTTAGCTTCTCTATATTCAGTTTCATAAGTTTTTTTCCAATCTGCAGGAATAAATAAAGGAACATCTTCTGATTGTAATGCTTTTACTTCACCTGTTTCACCTTCAGTTGTAGTATCAGTAGTTTCAGTAGTCTCAGTAGTTTCTCCTGTTTNAATATTTGTTTGTANTTCTTTTAGTTTTTCTTTTTCANTTTTAGGAAAACCATCTTCTGTTGACATAGTATTATTAACTGAATCAATTGCATCAACTTTACTACTATCTGGTTTTAAATTTCCAATTAATCTATCTTTTAATTTTAAAATAGCATTAACAGTTTTACTATCACCTGCTGCTTCTTCTAATGCAGCTTTAGTTTCTGCTTCTATCTTAGATATTTCTGCTAAGTATTCAGATTCTATAACAGATTTATCTTTAAAATCTTTTTTAACTTGTGTTCCATCAACACCAGTTTCATTAAAATTAATACCTTCGTTCTTAGCTAATGTATAAAATCTTGTTAAGTCTCCATCAGCACCAGTCATACTCTTTTTAAATTTGTCAAAGTTATCACCATGTTTAGCCATCAATACAGCTTCACCTAATTGCATATCAGTTGTATACATACTTTTATTAGCAGCAACAGCATTTAAACCATCAATAACAACTTTATCTTTTTTATATTTAGCTATATCATCATTATAATTATTTGTTTTAATTTGTTTAATAGTATTTTGTTTATTAGCTAATTCTTCATTTCTAATTTTTAATCTTTGAGCAGTATCAGCTTTATCAGCTTCCCACCATCCTGAGAATATAGAACCTAATACATCTGATTTATCTAATGCCATTATTTTTTCTCCTTACTTAATTTTTCTGGTAATTCAGTTTCTATCTTAGATAATAAACTAGGACTGATAACATCTTTACTTGGTTTTTCTACCCTTGGTGTTTCTTCTTCATCATCATCTATATTAATAGGTGTAACATCATCATCTTCTATTACAGTATCAGGGTCATCTTCTTCACCTTCATATAATACATAATCTTTAATATCTGCATAATCGGCTATTGCAATTAAAATATAAATAGTAGGTTCAATTAATAATAACATTAAATCAGGATTCCATAATCCTTCTGTATATCCTTTATATAATATTACTTGTGCTAATTCATCTAATGGTATACCATCATTTATCATATTAACAAGTTCTGGTAAAGCTTCTTCACCTGTTAACTCAAGATAAATATTCTCCATACAGTCATCAGGGTCTGTAAATCTAGGTGGTCTTTCCCATGATTTTTGCATATCAGGAGAAGTAGTTAAACTTTCTCCAGGAATCGGAGCATTAAAAGGATTAACACCTTGTCTATCAAATTGATTTTCTGTTATTTTTTCTGCCATTATATTACCTATATCTTTTTACTTTAGATGCAATACCTTTCGGTTGTTTACTAAATTGTTTACCTGCTGCTTTAGCTTTTCTTTTAGCTGCAGTTGTTCTTGCATANTCTGAAGATGACAAAGCTTTGATTGCAGCACTTGGTAAATATCTTTCACCTGTTACAGATGATTTTTTACCAGACTTTGTTCTCCACTTTTGTTTACTCCAGTTTTTTAAACTTTGTTGTGATTTTGCTAATGCCATATTATGCCTTATGTTTCTTCTGTATTTCAAACTTAGCTGTTAAACTAGCACCTTTATGTGGTACAAACTTACCAGTATGTTTCATTAATTTATAATTATTTTTTCCTTTTTTCATCCAATGAAAACCTTGTGGTGCTTTTACATTTTTATCTGTCATTACTTGTAACCACCTCCAGCTTTCTTATAAGCTTTAGCTAATGCTTGTGCTTTTCTTGCTGACCATTGTCCAGCTTTAGTACCATGAGAAGCTTGTGCTTTTATTCTTTGAAATATTTTTTTTCTCATTGTAGGTTTTGTATAATTTCCTGCTTTGTTAACTGTACTCATATTATCCTTTAAATTCCATAATCACTTCCTCTATATCCCATGTGATTAACTGTTGATTTTAATTTTTGCCATGCTTCATCTCCATAAACTTTTTTAAATGAATCTGTTCCTTCAGAACCTGTAACAGTAGCAGAAGATGTTAAAGCTTGTATATTATTATTATTACTTGTAGCTCCTGCAGTTGATATTAAATCAAATTGAGGTATTTCAGGCATATCACTTTTCTTTAATAAAGTATCACCAACAGCAGTTATTAATTTTTTACTGGTTTTATTTTTAATAGCATTAGTAAATTTATTTTTTTCTAAAGATTTATTAAATGTTTTATTACCATTAAAATTATAATTTTCTACAGGAGTACCAGTTCTAACTCTTTCAAATGTTTTAGTATAATCTCCAGTCTTAGTTAAATCAGTTACAAATCCATCAGGTGATGTAGAAAAATCTGTAAAGTATTGTGCTGTTGTACCATTACCATCTACCATGTAGTTAAATATTTCTGCATCATTTGTATAAGTACCTGCATCCATTGCAAGATTTTTTAAATCAGTAAAATGTCTTGTACCATTAACATCTAATAATTTTACTTTATCTGCATAAGTTTCATTAATAGCTTTTGTTATAAAATTATCAGCTTCAGTACTTCCTGCTTTTGTAAATAAACCTTCTCCACTTCCTAAAGTTTGTTTAGTAATTTTACTTACATCAAAATTTATATTTGGATTTTGAATATATTTTGCTGCAGTACTTGCATCTATTGTCATTGGTGCTGTTCCTCCACCTGGTACTGCACCTTGATAAGTTATTTGTCCTTCTGTACCTGTTCTAAATTTAGGTGTATATTTTTTTATGTTGCTGTATAATTTTTTAGCACCATCAGATATTCTTGTAAAAATATTATTACCATTACCCATATTACTAAAAGTATTTCTTATTGAGTTTGTAACATTTGATACTGCTTTTCCAAAACCACCTTTAAAATTAGTCCAACCTGTTCTCATGTTACCACCAATTTCTCCTACAGCTTTTAAAAAATTACCAAATGGATTACCTGCATTTGCCATACTTAATTTTGAGAATCCTGCACCTAAACCTTGCATAGCATATGGCATAGCCATTGACATAGCAATCATACCTATTGGTCCTAATTTTTTATTTAATTTAGCTACACCTTTCATTACAGATTTAGCAACTTTAGCTATACCTTTAGCAATACCTTTAGTTACTTTACTAATTGGTTTAGTAACTTTTTTAATTGTTTTCTTTACTCTTTTAAATACACTTCCCATTTATTTATCTTTTATCCTTTCCACAATTTGTATGCAAACTCACCTATAGTCTTTAAATTATTTACTTTAGCTGTATCAGAAACAGATTCATTTCCTAATGCAGCAATAGTTAAATTAGCTTTTCTATCTGCTTCATTATTTGCTGAATCATATTCCCACTTAGCAGCATCTCTCATTTCTTGCCATAAGAATGACAAACCTTGATTACTTAAATTAAATGAGTTCATTGCATTAGCTTGGTTAACAGCATTTACTCCTGCAGTATTTGCAGTATTTAAATTTCTTCTCCATTGTACATTTGATTGCTCAACTAGATTTGAATTTTGTGTATTGAATTGATTTCTATTAAAATCTAATTGTGCATTAAATTGTTCAATCTGTGTGTTTAATTGATTCTGTAATCTATCAGCTTCTAATGCATTGTTTTGATTTAATGCAGCTATTCTACCTGCTTCAGTAGTATTAAATTGATTCATTGCATCATTTCTTGCAGCATTTTGTTGATTGATTGTAGATGCTAAACTATTTACAAATTGTGTAGTTTGATTTGTACTTGATGCATTAAACTGTGCAGCAGCATTATCTGCAGCTTGATTAGATAACATAGCTTGTTGTCTATTCTGTGTATTAATAACTTCTAATTGTTGTGCATTAGTTAAGTTTGCCATATCCATTTGTAAAAATGATTGTGCATTTATTACAGCTTTTTGTTGAGCATTTGTTAAATTAGCCATATCCATTGTAGCTAACTGTACAGCATTTTGCATTGTAGCTTGTTGTGTATTATTTAAATTAGTTAATTCAAATGTTCTAAATAAATTAGAATTAGATATTGCAGCTTGTTGTTGATTNTTTAAATTTAATACATCAAAACCTGCAGTAGTTTGTGCATTTGCTAAAGCTGTNTGTTGTCCAGCATTTAAATTAGCTAATGNCATTTGTTGTTTTAATTGTGCATTAGTTAATCCAGCTTGTTGTACATTTGCTAAGTTTGCTAATCTAACTTGTTGTTGTTGATTTGCACCAGCTANNATAGCTTGTTGTTCATTCATTGCATTAAGCTTAGTTAACTCTTGAGCAAACTGCCCAGTCATCATCTTAGCTTTCATGTCATTCTCAGCATTAACTAACTGAGTTTGGAAATTTTGTTGTGCTGATAATACAGAAGCTTGTTGTTCGTTACTTAAATTCTGTGCTGCTCTTTGTTGTAATGCAGTAGCATTTGATTGTGCAATAGGTAATGCTGAATTAATTATTGCATTTACTAAAGCATCTCTACCTATTGTAGATTTACTTAAACCTCTTTGAGCTAAATTCTTTTCTACATTTTCTACAGCTCCTCTTGCCCATGTAGGAATCTGTCCAGTATCTATTCCATTTAACAATGAAGTCATTTGACTAGATACTAATGCATCTGTAGGTAATGAAGCNACNTGTGCTTGTACTGCNGTAGGTTGTTGCATTATAGTTGCAGTAANTTGAGCAGGNTTATTNGCAACTGCTGCTTGAATATTTCCAGGTAGTGTTGCAGTTTGTCCAGCNACTGTNGCTNCNGTNCCNNTTAATACTTGAGCTAAAGCTCCTGCAGATANTTGTCCTGAAGCTGCTTGTACTACTGCTGAAGTAGATGGTNCTGCTGTAGCACCTGTAGCTGNACCTGATAAANTTCCTGTAACTGTACCAACTTGTGATTGTGTACCTACTGTACCAGCTTGTGCAGTTCCTGTTTGAGCAGTACCACTAGCAGGTGACATAGTTGCAGTAGTTATACCTGTAGGTGATGCTACTTGTGCTGAAGTTATAGCTGTCGGTGCTGAAATTTGTTGACCTGTTATTGTAGTTGTACCAACATTAGCTGGTGCTGCCATTGTAGAACCAGATAATAATTCATTACTTTGTACTGTTTGTTGTGTATAACTTTGTTTAGCAGCATCTGCAAGTTCAGGAGATTTAATTTGTTCTGTTACAAATTTATCTAAAAACTGATTTCTTTTACCTAATCCAGTTTTTTGTTGTGGTTGAGAACCAGTAGGAATGTTTTCAAACTTTCTAGCTTCACCACCAATATTTTTTCTAACTCTTTTTATTTTTGTTAACATATTTTACCTTACTTAATAAAAAAATTATACGCACTTCCTACTACTGTAGCTAATGCTAATAATATCCATATAGCACCTTTACCTTTGTTAATATCAGCTCTTAGACATTTAGTTTCAGCTTTGAGTTCTTTTACTTCTCTAACTAAAAAATCTATCTTGACTTCTGTTGCTGATTTTTTTGGCATTATCTTCCTTGTCCTTTATAAATTTTTACACCAGTTTGTCTTCGTTTATGTTTATTCATACTACTTGTATTGGGTTTTCTTCCTTGTGAACTACCTTTTTGTATTCGTTCATGTTGAACAAAATCTTTAAACTTCTTAGCCATTATCCTGCTGTGGCTGGAATATTATTACTTCCAACTATTGGATTTTCTGCAAATGCTGCATAAATATAAGTATTACCATTACCACCAGTTCTTCCATCATTACTTCTTACTTTAAAACCATTAGCACAAAAATCTACTGCATTGTGTGTTGCAGTATCTTCAGCATTAGAATTACTTGGAAATAAAGCTAATTGATTTTGATTATAACCTGGTCTTTTATTATCATTTATAAGCCAAGTTTCTGCTGTACTATTTACAGTACATTTTCTCATAAGCCAAGCAGGTTTAAATCCTGTATAAACAAATTGACCAGAATTATTACCATTACCAAGATATCTACCAAATTTAGAAAAACCTTTTTTTTCTGCAAAACAAAAAGCAATATAAGTTCCATAATTTGTATTTGGTCTTGAAGCACTTCCTAAATGAAATACAGTAGATGTTGGAGCTGTACTGTTCCATACAGTACTAGCAGTATAATAAGGAACTGTTCCATTAAGTACACCATACTTATCATTATCTCCAAAACCATCATGCCAAACTGTCCAATCTTCAGTTTGATTTCTACCTTTTATTAAAATCATTTTTGGTGCAGAACCTAATCCATGACCTACAGTAGCATTTGAAGCATTACCAGTATAAGCTACAATACTACATCCTGATGTTGTATTTACAGAAACAGTAGAATTTATACTACCAACATTATTTGCTGAACCTGAACCACCTGCTTTCCAACTCCATGATGCCATTGTAATACCATTTGCATTAACATTATCTTGGTCTCCTAAACTAAAACCATCACTATCAAAAGAAGTAAGAGTATTAGAAGTAGTTGCTTCTTGAGAAGTAGAGTTAGGATAAACTCTTTTTGTTGCTCCTCTTACAACATCATATATATTATGATTATTACTATTACCTCTACTCTTTGTCCAAACCATATCAGGTTGAAATCCTACTCCAGTTATACTTCTAGTAGAAGCATTACCAGTATAAAGAACAGTATTAAAAAATAAATTTGGTTTATCTATTTGTGCCATTAACTATACTCCTCTGCATTTAATGATTTAGTACACAATGCTCTGTAACCAGCAGGTACATCATATTCAAAAATTCCAATTCCATCATCAGGATTTTGTGCTGATGATACAGCAGTTGTACCAAAATATCCATTACCAAAATTAGCACTACAAGCAGGGTCATTACCACTTGAATCTCCAAATGCAAAATGAAACTGACCTAATCCTCCAGTTGGTATAGTTGCTGCTCCTGTTCCTGTTGAACCAGATGTAGGGTCTCCACTATTTTGCCATGTACCATTTTTAGAAAAATATACTTTCATATTATCTAAATCCATAGCAACTCCACATATGTCATTATCTGAAAATGAATTACCAAAACTAGAGTTACCAGGATAAAAATTTCCATCATGAAAAAGACAAGCATCTTTATTACCAGTATTACCAAGATATGTGTATTTGTCACCATCTGTTATTCCAATCATTGTTGAATTTACAATTCTTGTTAATTTAAATTCTGCATAATATTTACCTGTTGATGCTGCTAAAGTTGAACAAGTATATGGATAAGGTGAACCACCTTGCGTACTAACATATCTAGTATTAGCATTTTCAAAACCACCATAAGTAGTTGCTGGTGAAGTATCTCCATAATGAAGTGGATTAAATGTAGCAAAAACATTAGTAGGTGTATCTAATGTTTGTGTTAATGTTCCAGAAGCAACACTAAGATTATTACTACCAGCACTATCAGTTCCCATAGCACCAGAGTTTTCAAATTTTAAAAAGAAACCATTTGTACCATATGTAACTGATGGTGAAGTTTTAGCTTTCCATATTCCTGTAGTAGAATCTGTTTGACCAAAATCTGATGCAGCATATTGTGTACCATCAATAAAATGAAAATGTGCCATAACACCAGCAAAAGTATTTGATGAACTACCTGTTAATGCACCGACTCTATGTTCAACAGTATTATTTATACCAAAATCATAATCTTGTGATGGATAAGTTTCTGTATCAAAAGCTGTTATTTGTTCACCATTTACATAAAGTTTCATTCTATTACTTGCTGTACCTTGTGTAGTATCTACAGCCCAAACAATATGATACCAAGCACTTAAATCTCTAAATAATCTTGTAGTATTTAAAGCACCACTATTTGCACTATTTACTGATACTTGTATTCCACTTGCTGTGATTCCTATTGTATCTGTATTTGAACCATTTACAGCACCAAAAAAATAACCACTACCAAGATTATCAGTATCATGTCCTTTTAACCAAGTAGATAAAGTAAATTTTCTTCTGTTTCCTGCTGATGATGGTGTTCTATTTAAATATGTATTAGCCATTAGTTAAATTGACCTCCATTATTAATTCCTACTGTTACTGTTATACTAAAAGCTCTATCAGCAGTTTGTCCTTGAGCATCAGTAGCTCTAATTGTAAATGAATAAGTTGTTTCGTTAGTTGCTCCACTTTCAGTTCCACTAATTACACCAGAATTATTAATAGTAACACCTCCTGGAAAAGTTCCAGATACTTTAGAAAAAGCTGTTGCACCAGTTGCAGCTACTGTATATGAAATTGAACTACCAGCAGCATTAGAACCTAATGAACCAGCAGAAGTTGTCCAAGCAGGAGCATCTGATACTGTTAATAATGCACTTGAACTTCTTACAGCATTACCATCTGGATTTTCTATTCTTAAAAAATATGTTCCATCTGTTGCTATTGTAAAAGCAGCACTAATACTTGTTGCACTATTAAATGTAACTGTATCAGCTTGTACTATTGCACCATTTGTTGCAACTGCTTCTACGTTAGCACCATTAACAAAATTAGTTCCTGTAATTGTTATTGATGTTTGTGTATTGTCTATAACAGTTGGACTAATACTTGAGATAGTTGGTTTAGTTTCTCCAATAGTTACTGAACCTCCAAGAGCTACTGCCGAACCATTTATCGTTATTGATTCATTTGCAATCTTAGCATTAGTAATTGCATCATCTGCTACTTTT
>FUFK010044033.1_pt1 | contig 18768 bp, 18 predicted proteins | sample 1021851 | NCBI WGS metagenome assembly FUFK01 (sample SAMEA51879418, study PRJEB19060) | metagenome
GTAGCATTTGGCGGCGATAAAACTGTAACATCAGGAACTTTTACAATTCAATTCCCTACAGCAGACGCAACTAACGCAATCATACGATTAGCCTAAAGGAGTAACGACGGATGTCCGTTACTAGAACATTTACGGTAACGGTGGTTAGCACCGACTCTGGAAATAAATATTTTATTGATGGTGTTCAACAAGATACTTTAAATTTAGCTGAGGGCGGAACTTTTCGATTTGATCAATCTGATTCATCAAATAGTGGTCATCCATTAAGACTTTCTACAACAAGCGGAGGAACACATTCTGGCGGGAGTGAATATACCACCGGTGTAACAACAAATGGAACTCCAGGATCCTCTGGAGCTTACACACAAATAGAAGTAGCTGCCTCAGCACCAACTTTATATTATTATTGTTCTGTTCATTCTGGTATGGGTGGACAAGCAAATACAATTAGTGGTGACTCATACGGTGCATTTGGTTGGAGTGTAAATCGTTGGGGTGTTGAATCAGAAATAATATTAGGTTGGGGTGGTTCAAGTTGGAACGATGGTGAGTGGAATGATTTAGGAGACAGAACCGTTACCTTAACTGGTCAAGCAGCAACTGTATCACTTGGAGATCTAATCGCTTTTCCTGAACAAGGTTGGGGTAGAGATACTTGGAATTTTGAGGCTTGGGGTATATCAGGATTAACAGTTGAATTAACAGCTCCTGATGCAATGACATCAAATGTGGGTGCTAGTGGTTGGGGTAATGCATCTTGGGGAGATAATGGTTGGGGAATATTTACATTAAACCCTGCAGACGTGATGGGTTTAACAGGAGTATCTTCTACTTCAAGTGTTGGTTCTGTATCACATGTAATTAGTGCCACGTTTACACTAACAGGAGTTTCTGCAACTTTATCTGTTGGATCAATAGACCCTACACAAGAGATTGTAGGTTTAACTGGTCAAGCAATAACTCCAGCTGTTGGTTCTTTATCTCCTGCTGATGTAGTAGGAATAACAGGAGTTTCTGCAACTTCAAATGTTGGTAGTATTAGTATTGGATCAAGTCCTGTTNTAAATTTAACAGGTCAACAAGNAACTNTGTCNGTTGGATCAATAGATCCTTTANCNGTTGTTCAAGGTTTAACAGGTCAATCAATAACTTNAGNAGTTGGATCAGTTACTGTTGCTGATTTAGTTTTAGGTATATCAGGTCAATCTGCAACTGTTTCTGTGGCTGGATTTGGAACAGCTTCAGGCTTTGGAATTCAAGCATATTCTAACGTTGACACTGGTTCAAATTCGTCGTATACAAATGTTGCAACTGGATCAAATACAAGTTATAGTGACGCTGCATAGGAGATAAAAATATGGCATCAACATACACACCTTTAGGGGTAGAACTTCAAGCAACTGGTGAGAACGCCGGTACATGGGGAACAAAAACTAATACTAATTTACAGATTATAGAACAAATATCTGGTGGATTTACACAACAAGCCGTATCAGATTCTGGAGATACTGATTTATCTGTATCTGATGGATCTACTGGTGCAACTTTATCTCACAGAATGATCGAATTTACAGGATCATTAACTTCAGGAAGAAACGTAACTATACCTATTGATGTTCAAACATTTTATTTTTTAAAAAATTCTACAAGTGGATCACAAAATGTAACGTTTAAATACGTTTCAGGATCTGGNGATACTGTTGCAGTATCACCTTCATCTACTAAAATTGTATTTGCTTCTGCAAATGATGGTACAAATCCAGATATTATTGATATTGGAATGGGTGATGTAACACTTACGGGATCACAAACTTTAACAAACAAAACTTTAACAGCTCCAAAATTTGCAGATGGTGGTTTTATTGCAGATGCAAATGGTAATGAATCAGTTGTATTTGGTACAACTTCATCAGCTGTTAATGAAATTAAAATTACAAATGCNGCTACGGGTAATGATCCGTTAATTGCAGCAAATGGTGGAGATACTAATATTGACTTAGCAATATCACCAAAAGGATCAGGTGAATTAGTTGTTGGTACAGGTTCAGCTGCAGCAACAATTACAACAAGCGGAACACAAGATTTAGTTTTAGATACAAATTCAGGCACTAACTCTGGTAATATTACTATTACAGATGGAGCAAATGGAAATATAACAATATCTCCTAACGGAAGTGGAGTTGCTCAAGCAGTGGATGCGGGGGATAATACAGCTGCAATTAAAATTGCAGGAAAAGAAACTATATGGGTACCAGCAGTAGCAATGTATGCTAATAGCACAAATGGTGCAGAGGCTGCACAAGTGGAATTATCAAATGGTCCTGAATTAAAAGTTTTAGATTTTGACAAAGACTCTGATGAGTTTGCACAGTTTGCAGTTGCATTTCCTAAATCATGGAATGCAGGAACAGTAACTTTTCAAGCTTTCTTTACAGCAACATCAACAGACACTGGAACTACTGCATGGGGATTATCAGCGGTAGCTTTAGCTGATAGCGGAGACTTAAACACAGCTTTTGGAACACAAGTTGTTGCAACAGCAAAAGCACATAGTGGTACTTCAAATGATTTAGATGTTGCAGCTGAAAGTGGAGCAGTAACAATAGCAGGATCACCTGGTGCAGATGAATATGTTTTTTTTCAAGTATCCAGAGATGTCTCAGCAGATGATTTAAATGCTGATGCTAGATTACTTGGAATTAAATTATTCTTTACTACGAACGCTGCTAACGACGCATAAGGAATAGAATATGAGAGACCATAAAATAAATGTTCTCCAAGGCGGTGTTGGAGGCAAAGGTTCAAAAATAAATAAATCAAAAAGAAAAGGTTTTGGTTTTCAAATCTTAGGATTTGGTTCTGGAGGCGGAGTTGCGCCTAATCCATTTACAGCAGATTATTTAATGGTCGCTGGTGGTGGCGGAGGAACAGGCCAAATTACAGGTGGCGGCGGAGGCGGAGGATTACTGTTTTCATATTGTAATTCTTGTGCAGCTGGAATAGGTTTTGATGCTGGAACATATAATATAACAATCGGTGCGGGAGGTCCTGGAGGGACAGGAGCTATTGCAACATCTGCTAATGGTGGAAACACTACTATAGTAAGTGGTGCGGGAGCCTTAGCTTCAATTTGTAAAACTGCAACCGGTGGTGGATCAGTAGGTTGTGCCCCTGGACCAAGTCCTCACGGGACTCCAGGTGGATCAGGATCTGGTGGTAAATTTCCTACTAACCCTTGTACAAGTGCAGGTGGAGCAGGAAATACTCCTCCCGTATCAGCACCATTAGGAGGACCACAAGGAAATAATGGTGGTGCAGCAACAGGCCCAGGAGCTGGCGGCGGCGGAGGCGGAGGCCGAGGAGCTGTTGGATCAACTGCACCTGGAACACTTGGATCTGCTGTTGGTGGACGAGGTGGAGCTGGTATAGCAAATTCAATTACAGGTTCATCAGTTAATTATGCAGGTGGTGGTGGAGGTGGAGCTTATAATCCTGGAACTGCAGGAGCAGCATCTCCTTGCGGAACTGGTGGAGCAGGAGTCCCTGGAACTGGTGGTAATGCAGCTGGTCCAGCAAATAATGGAACTACTAACCGAGGTGGTGGTGGAGGATCCAATGGTGAAACATCTGGGTCTAATAGTAATGCATCAGGGAGTGGTGGTTCAGGCGTTGTTGTTTTAAGATATCCAAATGCTATTTGTGCATCAGTTACACCTTGTACAAATACTATAGCATGTGCACCAGGTAGTACAAAAGTTGCAACTTTTACAGTAACAGGCACTTTTGTAATATAAGGCAATATTGACAATCATTTATTAAATGTTATATTTTTGTTCATAAAGATATATGAACATAGAAAATTATTATTGGTATTTTCAATCAGCGATTCCAAATCGTATTTGTGATGACATTGCAAGATATGGTAAACAACTTCAAGATGAGATGGCAGTCACTGGTGGGTTAGGTGCGAAGAAATTAAATCAAAAACAAATTAAAGATTTAAAAAAGAAAAGAGATTCTAATATTGTTTGGATAAATGATAGATGGGTTTATAAAGAAATACAGCCGTATGTTAATGAAGCAAATAAAAATGCAGGATGGAATTTTCAATGGGATTGGTCTGAATCTTGTCAGTTTACAAAATATGAAAAAGGTCAGTTTTATGATTGGCACTGTGATAGTTGGGACAAACCTTATTTTAATAAAAATCAACCACAAGATCCACAAAATGGTAAAATTAGAAAACTATCTGTTACAGTTACTCTATCCGATCCTAAAGAATATAAAGGTGGTGAACTAGAATTTGATTTTAGAAACATGGATCCTGATAAAAAACCAAATATTAGAAAGTGTAAAGAAATATTACCCAAAGGATCTTTAGTTGTATTTCCTTCATTTGTGTGGCATAGAGTGTGTCCAGTTAAAAGTGGAGAAAGAAAAAGTTTAGTAATATGGAATTTAGGATGGCCATTCAAGTAATAGATAATTTTTTAGAAAAAGAAGTATTTAATAATATTAAAAATATTATTTTAGGAGATAATTTTCCTTGGTACTATAATGATTTTATGACAAGAGATCCTGATAATAAATTTTATTTTACCCATACTTTCTATAGAGAACCTGGTGTTGTTAGTGATTGGTTTAACATGTGGCTACCAGTTATTCAAAAATTAGATTGTAAAAGTATCATAAGAATAAAAGCAAATAATTATTGTCCAGTGCATAAAAAAGAAAAAAATGAATTTCACAGTGATTATCCATTTAAACATAAAGGATGTTTATTTTATATAAATAATAATAATGGTGCTACTTATTTTAAAAATAAAACAGTAGAGGCAAAAGCTAATAGAGCAGTATTATTTGATCCAAGTGTCCCTCACGCAAGTAGTTTATGTGATAATCGTAAGAGAAGAGTAACGGTAAATTTTAATTATTTTTAATAAAATATGAAAAAGAAAAAACAAAAAGTAAAAAGTTATCCTAAAAAACTTCAATTAGAACAATATTTTGCAACACCTTTATGGTTTGCTGATGAACCAAGTTTTGTAGACTCATTAAATAAAGCATCTGATAAATATATTGAAGAAGCTAAAAAAAGATTAAAACCAATTATTGATAAACGTAATAAAAAATTTGGCAATAAAGGTGATATGGGTAATGTGTTTCATTCAACTTCTTTAGTTAATGTTCCTGATTTTTTAGAATTACAAAATTATGTTGGAGCAACTTCTTATAACTTGCTTGGAGAGATGGGTTTTGATTTAACAAATTTTAGAGTTTACACTACAGAACTGTGGGTACAAGAGTTTGCTAAAAAAGGTGCAGGACATCATTCTCTACATACACATTGGAATGGACATATGTCTGGTTTTTATTTTTTAAAGTGTAGTGACAAAACATCTTTACCTATTTTTGAAGATCCAAGACCAGGTAATCTTATGAATCTATTACCAGAAAAAGATAAAACAAAAATAACATATGCATCTTCACAAATTAATTATAAAATTAAACCAGGTAGAATAATATTTTTTCCATCATATTTACCTCATCAATACGTTGTAGATATGGGTTATGATACTTTTCGATTTATACATTTTAACTGTCAAGCTATACCTAACGGAGTAATAAATGTCGTTTAAAAAAAATAAATATACAGTATTAAAAAAAGCTATCTCTCCTGAGTTAGCTTCATTTGTTTACAAATATTTTTTAAACAAACGAAACGTTGCTAGTTTTTTATTTGATACTAAATACATATCACCATTTACAGAATATTGGGGTGTTTGGAATGATGAACAAGTTCCAAATACTTATTCACATTATAGTGATTTAGCCATGGAAACTTTATTACAAGAAGTAAAACCTATTATGGAAAAACATACTGGTATAAAATTAAGTCCTACTTACTCTTATGCAAGAATATATAAAAATGGAGATATCTTAGCTAGACACAAAGATAGGTACTCGTGTGAAATATCTACGACATTAAATTTAGGTGGTGATCCATGGCCTATCTATTTAGACCCAACTGGAAAAAAAGGTCAAGCTGGTATTAAAGTAGACCTTAAACCAGGAGATATGTTAATATACTCAGGTTGTGATCTTGAACATTGGAGAGAAGAATTTAAAGGTAAACATTGTGGACAGGTGTTTTTACATTATAACAAAGCTAATTCTAAANAAGCTAAAGAAAACTATCTTGATAAAAGACCTTTATTAGGTCTTCCTGCTTGGTTTAAAGGTATGAAGTTGACTAAAAATAAAAAATAATATATACGTATAGTTCTTTAATTGGAGATTTAAAATGGCACATTTTTCAGAATTAGATGAAAACAACGTTGTAAAGAGAGTAGTGGTTGTAGGAAATGATATTCCCACTACAGATGGTCCACTAGGGGAAAACGATATGCATGTAGATGGTGAAACATGGTGTCAAAAATTTTTTAAAGGGGGAACTTGGAAACAAACCTCTTATAATGGTAATTTTAGAAAAAATTATGGTGGCAAAGGTTTTACTTACGATGCCGAAAAAGACATGTTTATCAGCCCTCAGCCTTTTACAGCATGGACACTAGATTCAAATGGCGATTGGCAGCCACCTATAGCTAAACCAACCATTATAAATGATGGTCAAGATCCTGTTGTATGGGAATATTTAATTGTTTGGAATGATGATAAATATCAAGCTGATAATAATACAGGTTGGGAAGCAACAAAATCAAATGATTTAAAAGAATCAAGAACCGTGTACAATTGGAACGGCACAGCCTGGATTTCTGAGTAATATAACACTACCAAAAAATCAAAAACCTTATATAGTGATAAATTATGCTACAAAAAATAGGTTTTCAGCCAGGTATAAATAAACAAATCACAGCTACAACCGCTGAAGGACAATGGATAGATTGCGATAATGTTAGGTTTAGGTATGGGACACCTGAAAAAATAGGTGGCTGGAATCAATTAGGCAACGTAAATGAAAACGAATTAACAGGTGCAGGCAGAGGTCTTCATCATTATGTTAATAGTTTAGGTAGAAGATACGCAATTATTGGTACAAATAGAATTTTATATGCTTTTTCTGGTGGTGTATTTTATGACATACATCCTATTAAATCTACAACAACGCTTACTAGTGCATTTAGCACGACTAACGGATCACCGACAGTCACAATAACTTTTCCAAGTGGTCATGGTATTGAGCCACAAGATATTATTTTATTAGATAATTTTACTAGTATTACGGGATCTAATTTTGGTGCTTCTGATTTTGATAATAAAAAGTTTATGGTGACTTCTGTTCCTACAACAGAAACATTAACAATTACGATGCCGTCAAATGAAACAGGATCTGGTGCAACTACATCTGGTGGTATTAGAGTTCAACATTACTACACTGTAGGTTCAGCTGTACAAGAAAAAGGTTTTGGTTGGGGTTTAGGATCTTGGGGTGGAGAAGCTTCAAACGCAGCGACCACAACTTTAAATGGAGCTTTAGGTGATAATGCGTTTGGAACAGGTGGATCAGGAACTTCAATTGTTTTAGCAGATGCCACACAGTTTCCTAGCACTGGAACTAATTTTATAAAAGTTGGAACAGAAGAAATATCTTACACAGGAGTTACAGGCGGCACTACTTTAACTGGTATTACAAGAGCTGTTAGAGGAACAACAAGAGCTGCACACAGTGATGGTGCAACGGTGACTAACACTACAGACTTTGTTGCATGGGGAGAGGCTGCATCAGGTGACTTAGTATTAGAACCTGGTATGTGGTCACTAGATAATTTTGGTGATAAAGCTATTTGTTTAATTCATGATGGTGCTGTATTTGAATGGGACTCTAGTTTATCAAATGCAACGGACACAAGAGCAACAATTATATCTGGTGCACCAACTGCATCACGTCATATGGTTGTATCAACACCGGATCGTCACTTAGTATTTTTTGGGACAGAAACAACTATTGGAAACCCAGCTACACAAGATGATATGTTTATAAGATTCTCTGATCAAGAAAACATTAATTCATATACACCAACAGCAACCAATACAGCTGGTACACAGAGATTAGCAGATGGCTCACAAATTAGAGGGGCTATTAGAGGTAGAGATGCAATCTATGTTTGGACTGATACTGCATTGTTCACTCAACGTTTTGTTGGTCAGCCATTTACATTTGCATTCTCACAAGTTGGAACTAACTGTGGACTTGCAGGTCAAAACGCATGTGTTGAAGTAGATGGTGCTGCNTATTGGATGTCAGAGAATGGTTTCTTTAGATATGCTGGTAAACTAGAATCNCTACCNTGTTTAGTAGAAGATTTTGTTTNTGATAANATAAANATNGAATCTGGTAATCAAATGATATCAGCAGGACTAAATAATCTATTTGGTGAAGTTATGTGGTTTTATCCAGAGTCAAGTTCCTCTGTTGTAAATAGAATGGTTTCATATAATTATTTTGATTCATCACCGCAAAGACCAGTGTGGACTGTGGGATCATTAGCAAGAACTATGTGGCAAGACTCTGCGGTATTTACTAAGCCTCATGCATTAGAATACGATGCATCAACAGATACATCTTTTGATGTAGTAGGAAACACAGAGGGCAGAACATCGTATTACGAACACGAAACAGGAACAGATCAAAATAGAAATGGAACAATAACAGCAATTACTGCAAACATAGTATCAGGAGATTTTGACATTACACAAGCTCGTACATCAACTGGTCAACAAACAGGGGTTGCAACATTTAGAGGAGATGGTGAATTTTTAATGAAGATACGAAGATTTATACCTGACTTTATATCACAGACAGGAACAACAAGAATAACTTTACAATTAAGAAATTTTCCTAATGAAACAGCTGCAAGCTCATCACTAGGTCCCTTTGATATAACATCCTCTACTTTAAAAGTAGATACACGAGCAAGAGCAAGATCTATTGCATTAAAAGTAGAAAATACAGCTGTTAGTCAAAATTGGAAACTAGGAACTTTTAGATTAGACACACAACCAGATGGTAGACGATAATGGCAAAGATAGTACAAGTATTAACAAGACCCGCACAAGAATATGATTATACCGTTGCAGAAGCTCAAACTAGAGATTTAGATGGTATAATACAAAAATTAAATACTACATATCAACAAGAATTAAAGGATGAAGTAGAAGCTCAAAACTTCTTTTTAAATTAATGGCAAATAGTTTTATAAATAAAAAAGCAGATTTAACNACATCANATNTAACNACTNTGTANACTGTNCCAANNGCAAAAACAGCTGTNGTAAAATCNNTNNTAGTNTCNGAGGACGCTGGATCAGGNACCACNATAACNGTTACTTTGGTAGANGCTNNNTCNAANATATTTANTNTNTTTAAAGATAANGCNATAGGATCTAAAGCAACAACAGAACTTTTAACCAANCCTCTTATAATGGAGGAAAGTGAGGTATTAAAGGTACAAGCTGCTGACGCGAACGAGCTGCACGTCATAGCCTCTATATTAGAAATACAGCCAAGAGAGGTAACAACATAATGATTGAACTAAAACCAGAAAAAATAATAGAAAAGATAACAAATAAGAAAACAGGCGAAGAATATAAAAATGATTCTGAGTGGAAAGCAAAAGGTATATCTCCTGATGATATTAGAAGAGATGTTACTGTAGTAATGCCTAGCCTTGATTTTCTAAGTAAAACAAAATAGAATAGATAGATGGCCATAACTAGAACTCAAATCGCAAAACAATTATTAGCAAACGGTGGACGTATAGGACTCAAAGCAGGAGCACAATTTGAAGCTGCTAGAAGAGGAGAAAGTATTTCACCAGGAACGACTGCCTCTGGCGAATTTAGAGGTGGAGGTGGAGACGGACCTAAAGGGCCACCAAGTATAATTAATCGACCGCCAAAAACTAAAACTAAAGACAAAGATAACATCTTGGATATTTTTAATCCATTATCAAAAAAAACAAAAAAATTTGCATACAATCTTTCTATGTTAACTCCAGGTCAAATAGAGAGATCTAAAAAAATGCAAACAGCATATAAAAATTATTTGGAAAGCATGGGTGTATCTATCCCTAGCACATTAACAGGTGAAGAAGAAGATTTAGCAGAATTTTTTGTAGAAGATGCTTTTAAAAAACCTGTTCAAGAGGACGCAATGTTAGAAACTCCTCAAAGTTATGGAGAGTTTATAGCTGAAAATTTTGGTGCTCCAGGTGTAATGATGTCAGGTAATGTAGGAGGGTTAGAAAAATTTGTAAAAACAAGAAATCCAGATGGTTCTCCTGCTACATTTGGTTATAGAAATGTTGGAGACAGAGGTGATCCTAGTATTTTAATACCACAAGGTATTATGACTCAAGCACCAAGCATCACGGAACAAGAACCAGAAGAAGAGGATGAGGGTTTAAGATTAGCGTTTAGAGCTGATGGTGGACCAATAGGTGGTGAGTATGATTTTGAATCTGCAAGACAGATGTATGGTCTGGGTAAACTTGTTAAGAAAGTTACAAGAACGGTCAAGAAGATTGCAAAGTCACCGGTAGGTAAAGCTGCATTGTTATATACAGGCGCAGCTATGGCTGGATCATTTGGTGCAGGAAAAGGTTTATTTAGTGCAGGTATGTTTAAACCAGCGGCTATAAAAGCTGGTTTATTTGGAACTAAAGCAGCAGGAACTTTAGCTGCAGGTCCTTTTAGTTATTTATCAGGAGCAGGTGCTGCTTATACTCCAGCCACAACAGGTTTACTTGGTAAATTAGGATTAACAGCAGGTAGTGGATCTTTAATGCCAACAGCTTTAGGTGCTATAGCTGGAACATCATTAATAGCAGGTGCTTTAACACCAGAACAGGAAGAAGAAGCACAACAAATAGCAGATGAAACAGGAATAGATATAGCAGAGATAAGAGCTAACCCTAATAAATATTTAGGAAGAAGATTTAGAGCTGAGGGTGGTTCTATGAAAGAACCAGTTGCTAAAAAGACCATGCCACTATTAGATATGGGTGGCAAAGAGATGGATTTAAGAGCTGAAGGTGGATTTGTGCCTATTGGACGTATGGAAAAAGCAGACGATGTGCCCGCAAGACTATCGAAGAATGAGTTTGTATTTACCGCTGATGCTGTTAGAAACGCCGGTGATGGAAATGTAGACAAAGGCGCAGAAGTTATGTATAACATGATGAAGAACCTCGAAGCCGGAGGTGACGTATCTGAAGAATCGCAAGGCTTAGAAGGCGCACGTAAAATGTTTCAAACATCACAAAGACTAGAGGAAGTATTATAATGGCTACACAAACAGTACAACAATTACCACCACAATTTGTTCAAGATCTAGGACAAGATTTAGCAAAACAAGTAATAGCTCAATCAGGTGTACCTGTAGTAGCAACAGGACTTGCTGGTATATCACAACAAGCTGGTGAAACAGCAGANGACTTTGCAGCTAGACAACAGGCAGCAAGAGAATTTACAACAAGACAACAAAGTTTAGCAGGACTTGCACCACAGGTAGCAGGTCAAACAGCTTTACAACAACAAGCAGAAACATTAGCACAACAAGGTGTAGGATCTTTTCAACCATTTTTACAACAAGCACAAACTCAAGCAACATTAGCTTCCGGATTAGGAACACAGGCCCTTGGACAATTAGGTGGAATAGGAACAGGAGCAACAGCTTTTCAACAAGATGTGCAAGATTTTATGTCCCCTTATCAATCACAAGTTATTGACGCTACATTAGCGGAGTTTGATCGTAATAAAGCTATACAAGAACAAAGTATACGAGATCAACAAGCAGCTTTGGGTGTGCTCGGCGCTGGTCGAGCGGGAGTGCAACTCGCAGAGTTTGGCACAGGGGCTGCGAGAGAACGTGCATTATTACAAGCNGGTCTCTTGCAACAAGGTTTTGGTCAAGCACAANNNGCTAGACAACAAGANATTGCAAATAGATTTGGTTTAGCNNNANCAACACAAGGTTTAGGNNNNTTNCAANCTGGANTAGCTGGTCANCAAGCNCAACTNGGANCACAACAACAAGCATTACAAGGNACAGATATTTCACGTTTAGGTCAGTTGGGCGCACTGAACCANGCGCAAGCACAAGCTCAACTTGATGCACAAAGAGAAGCAGCAAGACAAGCTACATTCTTACCACAAGAACAGTTAGATAGATTTGCTGGACAGGTAACAGGAATCATGGGTGGATATCCTGGTCAAACACAAACAACAAACATACCTAACCCTACACCATTACAGACTGCATTAGGTGTTGGCACAACGCTTGCTGGTATTTACGGTGCAGTGAGCAATCCAAAAAGTTTAAGTTTAAATTTACCAGGATTTAATTAATATGAATAGAACACTCAAAAGACCAATGTTTAGAATAGGTGGATCAGCAGGCACTGGTATTACATCAGGACTAGATCAACCACAAAAAATGGCTAAAGGTGGTAGAATAGAATATCAACAAGGATCAATGCCTAACTTTCAGATGGGCGGACTACCTGGTTTCTTAACTGGTTTTGGTTTAAATCTTTTATCAACGCCACCAAGAGGTAATATATTTCAAACAGCTGCAGTAGCTGCACAAGATCCATTTAGAGCATTACAAGCTCAACAAGCATCAGCCATGAAGACAGCAAGTGATAGAGCGTTTGCTAGAGAATTATCACAAGAAGAAATGGATTTTCAAAGAGAATTACAAAAAGAAAAATTAGAATCGGCAGAGAAAATAGCTGGTATGAAAACAACAGACACAACCGAAAGGGTACGAGCAATTGCAGATACAAAATATGATGGTGATGAAATAAAAGCACAAAGAGAAGTTGACTTTGCAACTAAAACATATCCTACTTTAACAGCTGAGTATGGACAAGAATCAGTAGCTACATCTGTAATAGATTCTTCGGGTTTACAAAAACCAAAAGATATTCAAAGATTTGTAAAACAAAATCCACAACTAGCTCGTCAAGTTGTATATGATGTCAGAACAGGTAAAGCCATGAGATTTGTAAAAAATGAAACAGGCAAGTTTGCACTTGTACCAGCAGATTCTATTGATATAGATACAACTGGTGAAGACATGCCTGCACCAAGAGATAATCCAGGGTTGTTTGGTCAACCAACAAAACCAGGAAAACCATTAAAAGAAATTTTACCAGATTTTACAGATCCAGGGTTTGACGAGGAATTTTACCAATAGGAGTAAACCTTGGCAAAATATGTCCCATTAACAGAAGCAGAACTAAACAACGACAGTAGTATATTTTCATCTGTTGCTGCAGGCTTTGCATCTGGTATACTTAAAACTGTAGAGGGAGTCGTATCTCTTGGCGCAGAGCTCATTGACCTTGGAGCAGATTCTAATACAGCAGCAAGTGTTGAACAATTTTTTGATGATGTAAATATATTTGAAGACACAGCACAAGATAGAGTTGCTGGTAAACTTGTAGAAGTATTTACACAAATAGGTATACCTGGAGCTGCAGGATTTAAAGCTGCAACAAAATTAGCTGACAAAGCAATCAAAGCAAAAAAATCTGGTAATTATGTTAATGCAAGAGCTAAATCTGTTCAAGATGGTATGAAAACAGCTCAATCATTAAATGATAGAATACCTGGTAAAACAAAAAGATTTGCAGCTGGTGTATTTGGTGGTGCAGCTGGTGAGACTTTAGTTGCCGATGTAGAGGACATTGGAACGTTTGGTGATTTTTTTGATGGACCAACAGCAATAGATGATAGAGAAACTTTTGGTAGAGAAGAGGCAGGCAGAAGAATATTAAATAGGTTAAAGTTTGGTACAGAATCTATATTTATTACACCGTTTGTTTATGGTGTAGGCACAGGAGCAAAAGCTCTTGCAAAAAGAGGCAAGGATCTTGCATATAGTGATAGCGCATTTGAAAGATGGGTAGATAAATATATTGGCTCACCATTTAGACCAAGAGGTGATCTGCCAACAGAAGTATTTGAAGCAGAAATGGCAAAAGCTGGACTAAAAGCAAGAGATACTTTTAGAGCAAAAGAGATTGTAGAAAACATAACAAGAGAGGTAGATAAGATATTTCCTAGAACAGGTAAATTTTTTGATACAACTACAAACAAAGAACAGGTAGATTTTTATAAAAAATTAAATGACGTATTATTTGAGGGTGATTTAAGTAAACCAATAAATCCAAAAGCATCTGATGATTTAATTAAATTATTAAAACAAAAAGAAATACCAGAGGAATCAATAACAAACATAGTAACAAATCTAAACGGTGCAAGAAACGAATTTACCAATCTTATTGATATATTAAATAGAAACGCAGGAACAAAGATTGCTGCCGGTGCAAAAGATCTACAAAAGATAATGAAAGATAGGATAGAGGGATGGCTTGGAGGCACATATAGAATATTTCAAAAGCCAAAAGGTTTATTTAAATTGTTTCAAAAATTTAAACCAACAGATGAAGCGTACACAAATGCAATAAGTTTATTTAGAAGATATCTTGCAAAAACAGATAAAGATAGAAAAACACCATTTGATCCTGACAGCACAGAATATTATGAAAAAGCAAAATTCTTAGTTGATGATGTAATAAATCAAGTACAAGTTAAAGGTAGACCCGCAGGTTTGCCTGACATTACGTATCAAAATGCTACAGCCATGTCTAAAAAGAAAACTTTTGAAGGCATACCAGGTAGAGGTAGTAAAGTATTTAGAGAATTGTTTGGTGAAATAAATGACCCAAGATATTCTATATTTAATGCAATGACTAATTTATCTGCCGTTGCAAGAACAGCCACATATCTTGATGATGTTGCAGCACAAAATAGAAAAGTACAACAAGAAGGTGGTAGAGGTTTTTTCTGGGACACAGAAGATATAGCAAAAGAAGCTGTGCAGTCACCCACAACTGGTATTCAGATAGTAAAATTAGATGAGATAGTACAAAAATTACCTGGCGGTAACACTATCGCAAACCCTTTGTCAGGCAAATTTACAACAAAAGAAATAGCTGATGGTATTAAGAATGCAAACGATATTGGTGCAGGTCTTACATCTGTTATTAGAGGTAGAGAAGGTGCAAACCCTGCAGAAAAAGCAGTAACATGGTTTTATAGAAATCTTTTATTATTTCCAAAAGGTATATCACAATTAGCAAAAACGGTTTTATCTATACCTACACACTTACGTAACTTCTTTAGTGCCGGTGCGTTTGCTGGTGCTAACGGTATATTGTTTGAAGGATTAACTAATCCTGGTTTATTGGCTAGAGCATTTAGAGAAGGTGTAGATACATCTGCGTTATTAAAACTTGGACCAAACTCTGCAGAGGCACAAGCAGCTTACAGAGAATTATTAGAACTTGGTGTTGTAAACTCACAGGTACAGATAGGAGATCTTGTTAATTTATTAAAAGATGCAACAGGTAATCCAGGTGTTGTATCTACAGATGCAATACTTAAACCATTCTTAACTAAATTAAAAAAACTTGGTAGTTTCTTTCAGGGTAAATATGTTGCAGAGGACGACACGTGGAAGATTACAAACTATGTTGTTGAGTTAGATAGATTAAAACAAGCTGCAGTAAAACAAGGTATTGAATTAACAGATGATGTGGTTAGAGGTTTAAAACAAGAAGCAGCTAACATTGTAAAAAATACTGTGCCAAACTATGCGTACGTTGGATCTGCAGTTAAGACAGCGAGAATATTACCGATTGGTAATTTTATGTCGTTTCCTGCAGAAATGATTAGAACTACAACTAATATTGCAGAACAAGGTTTAAAAGAAATGAGACACATACCAGCCGCAGGAGAAAAAATTATAGGAAGTACAGTCACACCATACGTTAATATAGAAGGTAAAGGTCTTGTTAAAAATAATAATCCTATGTATGGCACAGGGTTTAAAAGATTATCGGGTATGGCTACAACATTAGTTGTTGTACCACAAGTGGTTGTAGAGGGTGCAAAAGCTATTTACGATGTAACCGAAGACGAAATAGCAGCATTACGTCAGTTTGTACCAGAATGGTCTAAAAACTCTACACTTGTNCCTATAAGGACAGATGATGGTGAATTACGTTACATAGATTTTAGTCACAGTAATGCATATGATGTAATAGCTAGACCTTTTAGAACTTTGGTTAATAATATTATTGCAGGAGAACAAACTGATCAAACATTGTTATCTGGTTTTGTTGACGGTGTAAACCAAGCAGGTGCGGAAATAATGAATCCATTTATATCAGAGTCTATTTGGACAGAGGCTGTAACAGACCTAACTGTTAGAGGTGGTAGAACAGCTGAGGGTAGACAACTATACACGGACCAAACACCAGCAGGGAATAAAGCTGCAATTAGATTTTTACACCTAGGTATTGCTCTTGCACCATCATATAGACAGTTTCAAAGATTAGGACAAGCTGCATTTGGCACACCAACAAAACGTGGAGATGAATTAAATATAGGACCAGAGTTAGCAGGATTTATGGGATTACGTCCTATTAAAGTAGATCCACTACAGTCTATGGGTTTTAAAATAGCAGAATATCAAACAGGTATTAGAAATGCTAGAAGAGAATTTACTGGTGGATATTTTGGAATATTAAGAGGTGGTAGAATAAAACCAAACGATGTTATTCAAGCATATTATAATTCAAACAGAGCTAGATTTTTAGTGCAACAAGAAATGAATAAAAATATAAGTGCAGCACAAATATTAGGTGTAAATAAATCTGCANTAAAAACTGAATTTAAAGATAGACAAATAAGCGACAGTGCTTTTAATAATTTAGAACGAGGTAGATTTGAACCATACTTTCCATCAGAAGACATACAACAAAGATTTGCGGAGATTGCAAGAAATTTAGGAGATCCAAATGTATTTACAGAAGTAAGACCAACTTTAAGATTAATGTTACAAGAATTTAAACGTCTACCTTTAACGAGTGTTTTTGATTCTGATATAAATGACTTTTTATTTGAAGAGGCACCATTAATACCATTACCGACTACACCACAACCCGTTGTAAATACACAAGCAAATATGCAACAAATTAATCCAACAACTAACTTGACACGTACAGAGCAAGCTTTATTATCACCAGAGGAACAAATTATNCGGGAGAGGTTAAGAAGAACATAATGGCGAGAAAATCGGCACTACAAAAAATTGAGTCACATGAAAAGCTTTGCAGGATAATGCAAAAGCAGACGTTTGAACAAATTAAAGAAATGCAGGATCGCATCAAAAGACTAGAGTATTGGATAGTCGGAGGTATGGGAGCTGTATTAATAATTTTACTAACGGATATAGCATGAATTTGACACGGAACTTTACACTTTCAGAGCTTACTAAAAGCGATACTGCTATCAGGAAAGGCATCAACAATAACCCTAGTGCAGAGCAGATAGAAAAATTAAAAGCATTATGTGAAAATATTTTACAGCCGGTGCGTGACCACTTCGGCAGAGTTAAGATCACCAGTGGTTTTCGTAGCGAAGAATTATGTTTGGCTATTGGTAGCTCGGCTAGATCGCAGCATGCCAAGGCTGAGGCCGCAGACTTCGAATGTGTTGGCGTCGATAACGCTGAATTATTTGATTGGATTAAAAATAATCTTTCACCAGACCAATTAATCCTCGAGTTCTACACTCCAGGCGAACCCAACTCGGGCTGGATTCACTGCAGCTGGGTAGAAGGAACACCAAGAGCTTCTTATTTACATGCATACAAATCAGAGGGTAAAACTAAATATAAACCTATATTAGGTGCAGCTAAAGATTTAGTTTAGATCCAATCTTTTAACTCTTCACCAAGGACTTCAGATGCAATATTTATTTTATTTTTTAAAGCCTTCACAATCTTCTCGTCCACGGTATCTTCACAAATCAGATCGACATAAGTTACTGTTTTTTTCTGTCCTATTCTGTGTGCTCTGTCTTCTGACTGTAGTCTCTTTTCTAGGTCGTACCCATTAGAATAATAAATAACGGTGTTTGCTTTTGTAAGTGTAATACCATAACCACCAGTTTGTGTAGTGCCAACAATAAATCTACAATCATCACCGTTTTGAAATCTTTTAATGTTTTCTTGTCTCTCTTCTTGTGGCGTTAATCCATAATAATCAACCACGGATCCTGGACCATATTGTTCACTAATTGCTTTTATAATTTGAGTTACGTCTCTTTGATAGTTAGCCCATATAATTGCTTTACCTTCTGTTTCTTCTAATACATTCATTAATTCTTTAATTCTGTTATTTTCAATTAACTGCACAGAACCGTCATCTGCAGTAAAATGACCACAAGTTATTTGATGTAAACGCATTAGCTGTGTGAGCACAGTCATAGTAGTTGTGACTTTACCATTTAATACGGCCATAGCTGCTTTCTTCATTTGATCATATATTTTTCTTTGTTCTCCTGTAAGTGTGATATGACGTTTAGTAAAATTTTTAGGTGGTAAATCTAAACAATCCTCTTTTAAAACTCTGTATGAAAAAGGTTGTAGTTTGTCTGATAGTTCTGATAAATTTTGAAAAGCATGTACAACTTGTATTGATCTACCTCTTAAATGCATTGTCTTCATTTCTGCATATCTATTACGAAAAGAATAATACGAAGCATGATTTAAATGATACGGATCAAGAAATTCACATTGTGTATATAGGTCTAAAGGATTTTTTGTAATTGGCGAACCAGTCATTATTCTTCTATACTTTGCATACTTACCTAAACCTATAATATTTTT
>FUFK010057944.1_pt1 | contig 18765 bp, 17 predicted proteins | sample 1021851 | NCBI WGS metagenome assembly FUFK01 (sample SAMEA51879418, study PRJEB19060) | metagenome
ATAACTGAGCCTAAATATTTTTTTACTAAATCTGGATGTTTTTGTATTGCTTCAGAAATTGAACAAAAAATAATTCCTTTTTCTGTTAATGTATCTTTAAAAGTTGTAGCAACAGATACTGAGTCAAATACTGCATCAACAGCAATACCATTTAATCTTTTTTGTTCTTGTAAAGGTATTCCTAATTTTTTATAAGTTTCTAAAAGCTTAGGATCTAAATCCTCTAAATTTTTTGGTTTTTCTTTAAAACTTTTGGGTGCAGAATAATAATATAAATCTTGATAATCAATTTTTGGATATTTTGGTTTTTGCCAATTAGGTTCTTTCAATACTTTTAATCTTTCAAAAGCTTTTAATCTCCATTGAAGTAGCCAGTCAGGTTCTTTTTTTATATTTGATATAAATCTTATAACTTCTTCATTTAAACCTTTTGGAGCTTTAAAACTTTCAATATCGGTTGAAAAACCATATTTATAATCTTTTAAATTTTCTATTTGTTTATCTCTCATTACAATCTATTTTCTGTCTTATTTATAAGGTCTCCAAGATTTTTTTCTTGAAAAAATACGTTAATGTGTGTTTCTAATTCATCCCATAAATTGTGGGTTATACATTTTGCAGACTTTCCATTACATCCTTTCTTTGAGTGCTTTTGACATCCGATGGTTTTAACTTTTTCTTCTACAGCAGAGAGAATATCGGAGATTTTAATTTCATCTGGAGTTTTCTTGAGAGTATATCCACCTTTCTTACCTCTAATACTTTTAACAATTTCATTTTTTTTTAATTTTAAAAATAACTGTTCTAGGTAAACTAATGATATTCCTTGTCTTATAGAGATATCTCTTAGTGAGATTGGCTCGTTATTTTTAAAACTCGCTATGTCAGCTAAAGCCATCACAGCGTATCTGCTTTTAGTTGATAATTTCATATTTTCCGCAATCCACGGGCTTTATATATACCTGACTAAATTAGTCAAGATTATGCAAATTTAAAATACTTGCATTTTGTCGCTCAATTTTGATAGAAAAATATAATTTTTTTTTTGAGACTGATAATCAATGCCATCTACAGATACAAAGATTAGCGAAATTTTTATTCCTGGCCCTGCTGGAAGATTAGAAGCTAAATATTTTAAAAGTAAGAAGAATACCTCACCAATTGCTTTAGTGCTTCATCCCCATCCTCAATATGGGGGAACTATGAACAACAAAGTTGTCGTAGATACTTTTCAAACATTTGTTGATAATAATTTTTCTGTTTGCAGAGTAAATTTTAGAGGAGTTGGAAAAAGCGATGGCGAGTTTGATAATGGCCAAGGGGAACTAGCAGACGCCGCAGCAGCATTAGATTGGTTGGAAAGAGAAAATTTCGATAACTCACAGTGTTGGATTTCTGGATTTTCTTTTGGTTCTTTGATAGCTATGCAATTATTAATGAGAAGACCAGAAATAAATAGATTTATAGCTATATCGCCTCAACCTAATGTATATGATTTTTCGTTTTTATCACCTTGTCCAACATCTGGTATTATTATACATGGAAAAAAAGATGAGTTAGTTCCTTTTGAAGATATAAATGAATTAAATAAAAGATTAAGTGCGCAAAAAGGTATTAAGGTTGAATTTGATATTATATCAGAAGCAAATCATTTTTTTTCAAAAGCAGATGCTGCTTTAATAAAATCTTTAAATAAATATATAAAAAAAGAAACAGCCCTATATTAATAGTTAATTATAATTTCACCACCTGTAACAGGAATATTAACTTTTGTGGTACTTGGATAGCTTATTGGTTTTTTTAAATAAGATCTAATGGAAAGGTATGCAAATGCTTGGGACTCTATAAAATCTCCATCTATATTAAAATCATCTATTAGCTTAATTTCATATTTTAATAAATTCTTTAAATGATTTACTAGTGTAAAATTTTTTCTTCCTCCACCACATAAAATAATATTAATTTTATTTTTAAATATTTTTTTTATATTGTTTGAGATTATCAACGCTGTAAAATAGGTTAAAGTAGCTATAGCATCTGCAAATTCTAAACCTTTAACAAAATTAATATCAAATTCTTTTCTGTCATAAGAATGTTTTTCATCTACGTTATAAAATTCATGTTCATAAAATTGATTAATTATATCTTGATTAATATTTCCAGAGGATGCAATATCGCCATTATTATCAAATTTTATTCCTTTTGTTTTTTTTAAGTATTCATCAATTAAAACATTGCCAGGCCCTACATCTTTTGCCATTAATTTATCTTTAAAACAATAAGTATAATTCGATATTCCTCCAATGTTTAAAATTAATGTAGGATCATTAATCTGCAGTTTTTTTATTAAAAGTTTATGATAAATAGGAGCTAAAGGCGCACCTTCACCATTATTTTTAATATCATTAGCTCTAAAATTATAAATTACTTTCTCATTTAACAATTGTGAAAGTAATTTTGCATCTCCCATTTGNACAGAATAACCNTCTTTAGGTTTNTGAATTATTGTTTGCCCATGGAGTCCAACTAATTGAATTTTATNATTATTATCATNAATNATNCTTTGAGATATTCTGGAATGATAAAGTGTNAGATCTCTTTCTAAAGATTTATAANTNTTTATATTTTNCTCNATATCTNCNNNATTATTGANATTTAATATAAAANTAGAAAGTCTTTTTCTAAATTCTTCAGGATAATTGAAGTACTTATTATCTATTATGTCTAAATTATTTTCACCATCTGATTTGATAATACTCGCATCAATGCCATCAAGAGATGTACCACTCATTAAACCCAGTGCTATAAAAGAATTTTCCATTATTGATTATTATTTTTATTTAAATATGTATATTAAAAGTACCATTTATGAATGAATTTTTAAAAGAATTTAAAGACAGGGGATATTTTTATCAATGCACAGACGAAAAAGCTCTTTCAAAGAAGCTGAATGAAGAGAGTATAAAAGGATATATAGGCTTTGATTGCACTGCTCAAAGTTTACACGTTGGTAGCTTGCTTCAAATCATGTGCTTAAGATTAATGCAAAAACATGGACATAAACCAATTGTTTTGCTTGGTGGAGGAACTACTAGAATAGGAGATCCATCTGGAAAAGATAAAACAAGAAAAATTTTAGAAGAAAATGAAATAGAAAAAAATATAAAAAGTATAGAGAACATACTAAAAAAATTTTTAGAGACTAAAGATGAAAAAGTTGCTCCAGTTTTTGTTAATAATTACAGTTGGCTAAAAAATTTAAACTATATATCTTTTCTTAGAGACATAGGAAAACATTTTACTATAAATAAAATGTTAAGTTTTGATAGTGTAAGGTTAAGATTAGAGAGAGAGCAATCATTAAGTTATATGGAATTTAATTATATGATTTTGCAAGCGTACGATTTTCTAGAATTAAATAAGACAGAAAATTGTTTGCTTCAAATTGGAGGATCAGATCAGTGGGGTAATATTGTAAACGGAGTTGAACTAATTAAAAGATATTCATCTAACGAAGTTTATGGTTTAACGACAGAACTTATAACTTTAGCATCAGGTGCTAAGATGGGTAAAACTGAAAGTGGTGCTATTTGGTTAGATAAAAAATTATTTTCGGTTTTTGATTATTGGCAATTTTGGAGAAATGTTGATGATAAAGATGTATTGAAATTTCTTAAGATGTTTACAGATTTAAATTTAAGCGAAATAGAGGAAATAAGTAATCATGATATCAATGAACAAAAAATTATTTTAGCGAACGAGGCTACCTCTATTCTTCATGGTGCTAATGAAGCTGCTAAAGCAGAAGAAATAGCTAAGAATTCTTTTTCTGAAAACTCATCTGGAGAAAATTTGCCAAATACAAAAATAGATATCTCTAATATTGGTAAAGATATAGTTAATTTAGTCTCTTTTATTGATAAAAACTTATCTAAAAGCGAAATAAGAAGACTAATAAAATCTAATGGTATTAAAATCAATAATGAAATTATTTCAGATGATAAATTTATAATTTCAAATGATCTTATGAAAAAAAATAATTTTATTAAGGTCTCTATAGGTAAGAAAAAACACTATAAAATAGTAACTTAATTAGAAATTTTCTCTAGAGTTCTTGTAATAAATCTTGGAGTTAGAGTTTTTATTGGATTAACAGTAGATTTAAGTTTTTTCGGTGGCCCTTTAATTTTAAAGCTTACACCAAATACTCCTTCACCAATTTTTTTTCCAACTAATATATCGCCTAACATTGGTATTTTTGAAATTGTTTTATTAACAGTTGTTGCCGGCACAAGCGTTCCTTTCAAACTAGTTAATTCATCTTTTATGATATAACCTTCCATCATAAGTGAAATTGCTGGGCCTATTGCATATAATTCATTTATATTAGTTGTATTCCCTAAAGTTTCATAATCCATTTCAAAGTCTGTAAATCTAATACCCTCACCGGTTAAAAGATCAGCAATACCTTGTAAGGAAGCAAGTGTAAGTAATTTTGCTAAAACGGGGACTTCTTTAACTTTAAAATCATTAATTTTAAGATTTGATTTAGTTTTACCTTCAAATTCATATGACTCATACAACAATTTTCCTTCTTTAAAACCTTTTATAAATTTAAAATTTTTAATGAAAGGTTCAGGTCGATCAATTTCTAAATTAGTAATTTTTTGCCTATTGCTATTAGTAAAAACATTTAATTCAAATTTTCTCTTCTTATTTAATTTTGCGCTTATATTTGAGCTGAAAATTTTATTATTTTTTATTTGTATTTCTCCACGGACATTGGACAGGAATGAGTCAGTATTAATAAAATATTTTCCAATATCTAAGTAAATATTTGTGTTTAAATTTTTGAAATTAGAAAATATTGATGCTGAAGAATTATCTAAGAGTTTCTTTATATTTTTAGTTCCATCAAAATCACTTCCAGTTAAATAATAATTATTATTAACTTTTTTAAATTCTAATTTATTTTTTTTTCCATTTTTGTTTATTAAGTTAAACTTAAGTAAATCTAAATTTTTAATTTTATCGTTTTTACCAATTTCAAGATTTTGTATTAAAAGATATTTTTCTTCTTCTATAAATTTAATATCATTAAATATTATTTCTTTATTATCTTTGTAAATTCCTTTTAAATACAAATTTGATTTTATGTCTTTATTTTTTATATATTCTAATTCATCAATCAGTAATTCTGCACTATCTAAGTCCATATCCAATCTAAAAGAGTAATTATTGTCTTTTTTTCCAATATTTAAATTTATAGTTTCTCTGATGTTGTTGATTGAATACTTACTTTTTAAATCAACATTAAAATTACTATTATTAAAATTTATATCGAATTCACTTTTTGATAACTTTATCTGATTTTTAAAATTACTAAAATATTTTTTTATTCTATTTGATTTGTAATCAACTAAAACTTCATCAGTATTTATTTTGGATCTAATATCTAAATTTTTTATTTTATTATTTTTATTTATATTAAATTTAATATTATTTTTTGATGAAAAGTTAATATCTTGTGTTGGAAGACTAAAATTTTTATATGAAATAAATTTTTTTAATTCTTCGGAATTAATTTTATTATTAGTATTACTCAAATCTAAATTAACTACTGCATTTGAATTTTCTGTTTTTTTATAAACTAATTTAAATAGATTTTCAGACCCACTGGTATTATATTTGTCTTTTTTAAATAAAAATTTACTGTCTAAATTAATATTTAATTCTTCTTTGTTATAATCTATTTTAACGTTTCCATTTTTTAGATAAATGAAATCTTGATATTGTGATTTAGTTAGTAACTCATCAAAATTTAATACTGATTCTAATTTTAAATCACTAATTGTAAATTTGTTATTAATTTTAAAAGATAATTTATTGTCTGAACTTATATTTATAGGTTTATCATCCAAGATATCAAATTTACTACTAATTATTTTACTATATCTTTTTAAATTAATTTTTGTTTTTTTTGTTTTTAAATTTCCATTAATTTCAAATTGATTTTTGACTTTGTTTATATTTAATTCATTAGAAGTAATAAAAATTCCATCAAATAGGAATTTTATATCTTTTAAATTAATTATATTTTCCTCAATTTTAAAGTCGAATTTGATATTTTCAGCTTTTAAGTTATTGAATAATTTTACTTCTGCATTATTTACATATCCTCTTACAAAATATTTTAATTTATTGGATTGTTTTAGATCGAAAATTATATCAGTCGTAATTTTTACTTTTCCTTTTTTAATTTGTTTTAATATTAAATGTCTGGCTAAATTAAACTCATATTCATTAATAAAATTTACTAATTGATCAATATTATTATCTTTTGAAACTATTGATATTTTAGAAGTTGAATTTTCGTTTTTAAGGTACCTTAAAATATTCAAGTCAAAATTTATTCTCTCTAAATCAATTTTCTTTTTGTTTATTGATATTGTTGGATCTAAAGTAATTACCTCAAATTCAAATTTTGAAATGTTTAATTTGAAATTTACATCTTTCAAATTTAATTTAATTTTTGAATTAATTTCATTTACTTTTTGGTCAATCAAATTATTGAATTTATTTGTTTTAATTCCAATGGTTGAAAAAAAAATTATCAAACCAACAAAAAGTACAATTGCTGAAAATGTAGAAGTTAAAATTATTTTACGCATTTAATTTATATAATGAGCTTTCTATAAAATTGTCTAAATCACCGTCTAATACTTTTTCTGGATTAGAACTTTCAAAATTTGTTCTATTGTCCTTGACCATTTTGTAAGGGTGTAAAACGTATGATCGGATTTGATGTCCCCATCCAATTTCTGACTTTGAATTTTCCATGTTTTCATTCTCTTTTTCTTTTTTCTTCAATTCAAAATCATAGAGTCTGGCTCTTAACATATTCATACAGGTCTCTTTATTTTTATGTTGTGATCTTTCATTTTGACACTGTACTACAATTTTTGTTGGTAAATGAGTAATTCGAACAGCACTGTCTGTTGTATTAACATGTTGCCCTCCAGCACCACTGGATCGATAAGTGTCAATTCTTAAATCTTTTTCCAATATTTCTATATCAATATTGTCAGATATAACCGGATAAATCCATACACTGGCAAAACTTGTGTGTCTTCTAGCGCCAGAATCAAATGGAGAGATTCTAACTAGCCTATGTATGCCTGACTCGTTTTTTAATAATCCATTTATATAATCTCCACTAATTTTTATTATTGATGATTTAATTCCTGCTTCATCCCCTTTATGTTCACTTATTATTTCAGTTTTGTAATTTTTTTTATTTGCCCATTTCATATACATTCTTCTTAAAATATCTGCCCAATCTTGGCTTTCTGTACCTCCAGCTCCTGCATGAAATTCTAAATAACTATCTAATGTATCGTTTTCATTCGATAAAAAACATCTTATTTCAATTTGCTTAACTTTTGTAAATAATAACTTTATATTAGATATTGTTTCCTTGATTATCTCACTATTATTTTCCTCTAAAGCCAATCCATAAATATCAAATAAATCTTTGGTTTCATTTGATATTGCTTCAAAACTACTTAATAGTTTTTCAAAATTATTTTTTTTCTTAAGAATTTTTTCAGCATTTTTTTTATCTTGCCAAAAATCTGGTTTTTCAACTAATTTTGTATAATTAGATATTTTTTCTGAAATATTACTCTTTTCAAAGAAACTCCTTAATTCTTTGATTTTTTTTTTCTATATCTGATTTAATATTTATAACTTCCTGATCCATTAGTAAAATTTTAATATATTTGTTAAATTTAATCTACTATCAATATTTTCAGATAAGCTTTCTGATTTAATATCAGTTATTTTAAATGCTTCAAATATTGCCTGTTTCGTTTTAGAACTAGCTTTTTTCCCTGTTTTTGCATCGACTACCATCATTTTTATATTTTCGGCCACTTTAAATGGTCTTGCATTATTAGTGTTAGCAGTTTTTTTTATAAATTCTTTAAAAATTGGCATAGCTGTTTTTGAACCAGTTTCAAATTTACCCAGACTTCTTGGGTTATCATAACCAATATAAACTCCTACAACTAGATTTGAGGTAAATCCTATGAACCAAGTATCTGTATTTTTATTAGTTGTTCCAGTCTTGCCTGCTAGTTCAAGCTTTAAATCTCTTAAACCTTTTCCAGTTCCTCTATCAACAACACCCTTTAACATTGAAGTTATTTGATAAGCAGTTTGTGGTGAGAAGATCTGTTCATATTTACTTTTAATTATTGGATTACTTGTTCCTTCATAAGAAATTAGATCACAATTTTCACAATATCTTTTTTCGTTATTAAAAATAGTTTTTCCTTCACTATCTTGAATTCTATCGATTAATATAGGATTCACTAATTTTCCACCATTTATAAATGAACAATATGCACTAGTAATTTTAAGCAAAGTTGTCTCTGCTGAACCTAAAGATACTGACATAAGTTCCTCGGGATTTTCATAAATATTTAATTTTTTTGAAAAGTTTATAATTTTGTCAATTCCAAGCTCTTGGGCTATTCTAACCGTCATTAAATTTCTAGACTTTTCAATTCCAGTCCTTAGTGTTGATGGTCCATAAAACTTCTTACCATAATTTTCTGGTTTCCACATTTTCAAATCACTACCCTGATCTAAAACTATTGGAGCATCTAATACCAAAGTTGTTGGTAAGAATTTATTTTCTAGAGCAAGTGCGTATATAAATGGCTTGAAAGCAGATCCTGGTTGACGCTTAGCTTGTGAAGCTCTATTAAATTCACTTTTTTTGAAACTAAAACCTCCTGACAATGCTAAAACTCTGCCGCTGTATGGATCCATTACAACGATTCCACCATTAGCTATTGGTAGTTGTTTTAAACTATAATTACCATCTGAAACTTTTTTTACGTAGATTACATCTCCTATTTTAAATAATTGTTTAAATTCCTTACGTGTCCAATCAATATCATTAAAGTTTATTACACCTTTTTTTCCACTTAGAGTTTCAATAATAGTTTCAAATTTATCTATCCTATTAACAACGGCTAATTCCCATTCTAGTGATTTCTCTAAATTAAATTTAACAAGATCATCTTTCCAATTTTCATTTTTTTTTATATTTGTTACTGGACCCCTCCATCCTTTTCTTTTATCAAACATTTGAAGTCCTTCTCTCAATGACTCTGTTGCAATTTTTTGCAGTTCTAAATCTAAAGGAGTTTTAATATTAAAACCTTGTTTATAAACTTTATCAAAACCGTATTTATTAATTACATCTTTTCTAACATCTTCAACATAATATCTAGAGTCTTCTAAGTATATTCTTTTTCTCTTATTTAATTTAATTTTTGAATTAATTAGTTCTTTATATTTATCTTGATTAATGAAACCATTTTCTAAGAGATTTTTTAAAACTAAATTTCTTCTAAATTTAGCTAAATTTAAATTTTTATATGGATTGTATTTACTTGGTGCTTTTGGAAGGGCTGCTAGTAATGCTGCTTCGCCATAATTGAGATCACTTATAGGTTTATTGAAGTATCTTAAGCTTGCAGATGCTATGCCATAACTTCCCTCTCCTAAATAAATTTGATTTAAATATAACTCTAAAATTCTTTTTTTTGTTAAAACTCTTTCTATTCTAAAAGCTAAAATGGCCTCTTTTATCTTTCTATCAATGCTTACTTCGTTAGATAAAAGAAAGTTCTTTGCAACTTGCTGCGTAATAGTTGATGCACCTTCTAATCTATTAGAATTTATTATATTGAATATATTATTTTTTATTGCTCTAACCACTCCTTTTGCGTCAACGCCTGGATGGTCAAAAAAATTTTTGTCTTCGGCGGATAAAAATGCGTTAATAACAGTTTGAGATATAGCACTATAAGGTACAAATATTCTTTTTTCAGAGGAAAAGTCGCTCACCAAAATGCCATCTCCTGAATATAGCTTGCTTGATACAGGTGGCTTGTAACTTTTCAAGTATTTGTAATCTGGCAATTTGTTAGAATATGTCCATAGAACAGATATAATTAAACCCAAAACAAGAATTAAACTCAAAAATCCTAATAATATAAATCTTTTAAGAATTTTATGCATTTTAGTTTAATTATCTTATGAATTTGTTATTGTTATGGCACAGAATTTATTAAATTAACTTATGAAAAAATCACTAATATTATGTCAAAAAATTTATACATTGATGCTTCGCATCCTAATGAAACAAGAGTCGTTCTTAAAAATAACAATCATATCGAAGACTATGAATATGAAAGTCTAAATAATACTTTAATTAAAAACAACATATATCTTGGAAAAGTAAGTAGAATAGAGCCATCTTTACAAGCCGCTTTTGTTGACTTTGGAAGAGAAAGGCACGGGTTTTTATCTTTCAACGATATACAATCAGATTACTACCAATTACCATCAAGTGATTTGGAAAAAATTAAAGAGGAAGAAAAAAAAGTTCGAGAAGAATTAACAAAAGAAAGTGAAAATATAGAGGATAAAATACTTGAGGGAAAAGAAGAAATAAAAATTGACGATCCCGTTGAAAAAAAAGAGGATGAAGACAACGATAAGTTTAATAATCGAAAAAAATTTCCATCTAAAAGATACAAAATTCAAGAGGTTATAAAACCAAATCAAGTAATTTTAGTTCAAGTACTAAAAGATGAAAGAGGTTTAAAAGGAGCAGCTTTAAGTACATTTATATCTATTGCAGGAAAATATATTGTGCTCATGCCAAACACTGCAAAAGGAGGTGGAATCTCTCGTAAAATTTTTAATCCTGGTGAAAGAAAAAAAATTAGAAGTATTTTAAATGAAATAACTATTCCTAAGGAAATGGGAATTATTGTAAGAACAGCTGGATCAAACAAAACTAAGAATGAAATTGATAATGATTTAAAAAATTTAATTAAAATTTGGGATCAAATAAAAGATAACGCATTAAATGCAATTGCTCCATCTTTAATACATCAAGAAAGTGATATAATAAAAAGATGTATAAGAGATATGTATGATGACGATACTCAAAATATATTTGTTGANGGNAATGANGGATATCAAAAGACAAANAATTANTTNAAATTAATGATGCCAAATCAANTAANAAAAGTAAAAAANTATAGAGATAAAGTNCCTCTTTTTTATAAAGAAAATATTGANAAGAAGTTATTTGAAATNTTTGAAACNNAAGTNAAATTAACTTCAGGNGGATATCTNGTAATNAATCCAACAGANGCANTNGTATCAATAGATGTTAANTCNGGNAANTCTATNAAACAAAAAAATGTTGAAAGNACNGCTTTTGATACAAATATTGANGCAGCNGANGANATNGCNAGACAAATAAANATAAGNGATTTNTCTGGNTTAATNATAATNGANTTTATAGATATGTTNAANTTTAATAANAGAANACAAGTNGAGAGAAANNTAAAAGAAAAATGTNGAAATGANAGAGCNAGAATNCAGATTGGNAGAATAAGNAANTTTGGATTACTAGAAATGTCAAGACAGAGANTAAGAGAAAGTAANGTNAANTGGCATATGAAATTAACNGANGAAACNTTTGTTNTAAAAATNCTAAANTTAATNGANATNAAATCNTTAGAACANAATGCNAAANTANTTGAATTAACNATAAATGATAANATNGAAAAACATATNANTGANCANTATNAAGAAGTTGTAAAATATTTTGANAAAAANCANAANGCTAAAATNGANNTAANAANAAANAANGANNTNAATTTAGANGANTATATAATNGAATTNAANTCTAANACAAAAAANGTNTTAGANAAAATNGAAAAAGTAGANANTNTNAAAGNNATTAAAATNGAAAATANANAAGANGANAANNGNNTTAAAAANAANNGNAGAAAANNTTTTAAAAAAAGAAANTTTAGAAAAAAATTTTATAANAAAAAAACTAAATAATNCCTTTATTNGTNGTTGANGCTGANCCAAANAANTTTGGNNTAATTCTNCCNGATAAAAAAGANTTTCTNCCTGANATAACTGCNAGTTTCATTGNTTCNGCCATTTGAATAGGATNTCTTGCTTTGGCGATAGCTGTNTTAATTAGTACTCCATCACANCCCAATTCCATNGCNATTGTTGCNTCGGATGCTTGTCCTATTCCTGCATCNATTATTAAAGGTAATTTTGTTTGTTTNCTTATNATTCTAATATTTACTTTATTTTGNATTCCAAGTCCTGAGCCAATGGGAGCAGCTAAAGGCATAATTGCAACAGCCCCAGCATTTTCTAATCTTTTTGCCATTAATGGATCATCATTACAATAAACCATTACTTTAAAACCCTCTTTTGTTAATAGTTCAGTAGATCTTAAAGTTTCAATCATTTCAGGATAAAGGTTTTTTTTGTCACCTAATACCTCTAATTTTACTAATTTCCACCCACCTATTTCTCTTGCTAATCTTAAAGTTCTAATTGCATCTTCTGCTGTAAAACATCCGGCTGTATTTGGTAAGTATGTTATTTTTTTTGGGTCTATATAATCCATCAATCTAGCTTTATTCTTGTTGGATATGTTTACTCTTCTAACTGCAACTGTCACTATATCTGCGCCAGAAGTCTTAATGGCTTTAGCGCATTCACTGAAACTTTTGTATTTTCCAGTTCCAACTATCAAACGTGATTTAAAAATCTTATTTGCAATCTTAAATTTTTTGTCAATCATTATCCACCACCGATAAAATGAACAATTTCTATTTTATCACCTTTTTTTAATTGAATTTTAGAAATCTTTCTTTTGTCTATAATTTTTTTGTTTAGTTCTATAGCTATTTTATTTAATGGCATTTTTAATTTTATAATCAAGCTCTGCAATGAAAATTTAGGGATTATTTGCATCTGCTTGCCATTTACAGTTATTTTTATTTTATTTTTAATATTCATAGATTATAAAGATTTTGTGAGTAAAATATTAATCATTAATGGGCCCAATCTTAATCTAATAGGTGAAAGAGAACAATCACAATATGGTAGCAAAGATTACAAATACTTAGAAGATATTTGTAAGAAAAAATCAACAGAATTAAATTTAACTCTTGAAATGAAACAATCAAATCTTGAAGGAGAAATCGTTGATATTATTCAAAGTGCTCGAAAAGAATTTGATGGAATTATAATTAATGCAGGTGGCTATAGTCACACATCAGTAGCAATTAGAGATGCACTAGATGTATTTAAAGGTAAAATAGTAGAACTTCATATATCAAATATTTATAAAAGAGAGGAATTTCGCCATAAATCTATAATAAGTGGAGTGGTCACCGGAATAATTTGTGGATTAGGGATAAATGGATATATTTTGGCCATAAATTCTATGCATGAGATGTTAAATGAAAATAAATAAAAATATTATCAAAGAACTTACAGAATATTTGAATGAATTTAATTTAACTGAGATAGAATACACAGAAAAAGATATAAAAGTAAAAGTATCAAAATCAACTGGATCACATGTAGCCACAGTCAAAGAAATAAAATCAGAATTAAAAACAGAAAATACTAAACAAGATAATATTGTTGGAACCGAAGTACCATCACCTATTATTGGGACAGCTTATTTAGCGCCAGAGCCAGGTGGTAAAAAGTTTGTAGAAGTCGGTAAAAAAATTAATAAGGGTGACACAATAATGATTGTCGAAGCTATGAAAACAATGAATCATGTTCCATCGCCTATAGCTGGTACAATTAAAAAAATTTGCGTTGAAGATGGTCAGCCTGTTGAATATGGACATACCATAGCAATAATTGATTAAAAATGTTCAAAAAAATTCTTGTTGCAAACAGAGGTGAAATAGCTGTTAGAGTTATTAGAGCCTGTAAAGAATGGGGTATACAAACAGTCGCTATTCACTCTGATGTTGATAGAAACAGTATGCACGTGCGATTAGCAGATGAAAGTATATGTGTTGGACCCCATCAAGCTACGAATAGTTATTTAAACATTCCAGCTATAATGTCAGCTATTGAATTGACAAATTCTGAAGCTGTTCATCCGGGATATGGTTTTTTGTCTGAAAATTACGAATTTGCAAAAATCCTTGAACAGAACAAAATTAAATTTGTTGGTCCATCGTCTTCATTAATTAAAATGATGGGTGATAAAATTGAAGCTAAAAAAATTGCAAAAAAATATGGTCTTCCAGTTATTGAAGGATCTGATGGAGGTGTGTCTGATTTTAATGAAGCAAAAAAAATATGTAAACAAATTGGATATCCTGTTTTAATAAAGGCCGCAGGTGGTGGTGGTGGAAAAGGTATGAAAGTTGTTACAAAAGAAGACGAATTTGAAAGCTTATTTTTAACAGCAAAAACTGAGGCAAAAAAATTTTTTGGTAATGACGAGGTATATATTGAAAAATTTTTTCAAAATCCGAGACATATTGAAGTTCAAATATTGTCTGGTAAGAATAGAACTGTACACCTTCATGAAAGAGATTGTTCTATTCAAAGAAGACATCAAAAATTGATTGAAGAAACACCTAGTCCTTTATTAAATGATGAAATAAGAAAAGATCTTTTTGATAAAACTGTAAAAATGGTAAGCCAAATTGGTTATGAAGGTGCAGGGACAGTAGAATTTATTTTTGAGGATGGAAAATTTTATTTTCTAGAAATGAATACAAGAATTCAAGTTGAGCATCCAGTAACAGAAGTTGTAACAGGAATAGATTTAATAAAAGAACAGATATGGATTGCATATGATGGTAATACTGCTTTAAAACAAGAGGATATTAAGCCGAGAGGTCACGCAATTGAATGTAGAATAAATGCAGAGGATGTAAGTAAAAATTTTCAACCTTCGCCAGGAGAAATTACAATGTGTCATCAACCTTCGGGTTTTAGAACTAGAGTGGATGGAGCAATATTCCAAGGATATAAGGTAACTCCCTACTATGATAGTATGATTTGTAAAGTAATTTGTCATGGAAGAAATAGAACTGAAGCAATTCAAAGAATGCGGAGATCCTTGGATGAATTCGTTATTGAGGGTATAAAAACAACAATAGACTTACATAAAATACTCTTAAACCACGAAAAATTTTTGAATTCAGATTTTAATGTGAGTTGGCTTGATAAGGAGAAATTACTTTAAGAGTAACACTTTTTTAACCATATATCATAGACAGGATGATCAAAAGGTCTAATAGATGGAGATGATGCAAATGTCCAGTCATTAAAAATGAAGACCTTGTTCTCATCTTTGTTTACTATATCTCTAACTTGCATATATGCTGTGACTTCTGGATCATCATCAAATTTTGAGTTGTTACATTTTAATATGTTTATAGATAGATTTTTAAATCTATATTCTGTGCCAACTTCAACCTCGACTATGTCGCTTTGCGAGTTTACTTTATCCAATATTGTTAAAACTGCAAAATTTTCTGTTTTTGGTTGATTTTCACTTAGAGAATTAGTCATTAATAAATAATAAGTAAAAAAAATAATTATAAAAACTTTAGCTTTTCCAAGAATTGTATTTTTTGTTTGAAACATTTTTACTTTTGTTTTTATTTGGATGATAAGAATTGTCTGTTCCCGTTTGATTAGGCAAATGTTCTTTTTGCCAACTATATTTGTCTAATTGATGACTATTTTCAATTTTATTTCCAGTACGATGTATCCAGGAGTACCATTCACTAGGTATTTTTGATGCTTCAACTTCTCCATTATAAATAACCCATCTTTTTCCTGATTTGCTCTCATAATATTTATTTCCTGAATTATCTTCCCCGACTAATTTTCCAAATAAAATTGTATTCAACCTTGTGCCAAAAGTTTGTTTATTCCACCATGTAAAAATTTCTTTAATCATTTTTTAATTTTTTACAATTTATAATTGTAAAATTACAATTAGACTATAATTGAAAAATGTATATACATAAAACTTACCAAGATTCAATTTACAAATAGGATTATAATGGCAAAATATTTAGTAGAGACATATTATACATGCAGCTTTAAAGTATCTCATTATTTAGATGATATAAATGAGGAAAATCTTAATAATTTAGAGAAAAAAGATGATGGAAAATTCGAAATTATTGATGTCAAACTTGACAATAGAAAGACAAAGAACCTTCAAGATACCAAAAGTGGTAAAGTCGAAATAGCTTCACAATCAATTAGTAATCAAGATATTAAAAATAGTAATATATCTAAAACAGTTGATGAAAATTTTAAGAAAAATATAACTGATAAAATAGGTAAAAGATTTAGCATGCCTGATAGAAGAAAAGGTTATATACAAAAGGCTTCAATAGGTGACCACAAAGTATATTTGCATACTGGTGAATATGAAGATGGTAAAATAGGAGAAATTTTTATCGATACTAGTAAAGAAGGTGAGCTAGTAAAGGCTCTTATGAACAATTTTGCAATAGCAATATCATTAGGACTTCAGTATGGAGTTCCACTAGATGAATTTGTAAATGCATATTTAGATACGAAATTTGAACCTTCTGGTAAAGTTTATGGAAATGATCGAATAATGAGTGCAAGTTCAATATTGGATTATATTTTTAGAGAACTAGCAATTTCCTATTTAAATAGAGAAGATTTGGCTCACACCCCGTCTATAACTGGAAACTCTGATACAAATGAAAGTCAAGATAGCGAAGATCAAAATCAACTAATTAAACTTGTAAAAGATATTACAAGCAAAGGATTTGTTAGAAACGATTATAAAAAAAAACTAGTAGATTTATCAGATATAAGAATTAACCTTAAAGGGAAAAAATAGTTATTTTTTTCTTTTTGAAAGATTAAGTTCTTTAAGTTGATTGTCATCTACCTCAGATGGTGCGTTCATCATTAAATCTTGGGCATTTTGATTCATTGGAAACATCGTTACCTCTCTAATGTTTTTTTCTTCTGCTAATAACATCACAATCCTATCTATTCCAGGCGCAATACCACCATGAGGTGGTGCTCCATAACTTAAAGCATTAATCATACCACTAAATTTATCATTCACTGTTTCTTTAGAGTAGCCAGCAATTTCAAATAATTTATACATTAAGTCAGGTTTATGGTTTCTGATTGCTCCAGAAGACAGTTCAATGCCGTTACAGACAATATCATATTGGAAAGCTTTTAGTTTGAGGGGATCAGAAAGATCTAAATTTTCAGTATCACCTTGCGGCATAGAAAAAGGGTTATGGCTAAATTTGATCTTTTTAGTATTTTCATCTATTTCAAACATTGGATAGTCGACCACCCAACAAAATGAAAAAACATTTTCGTTAATTAAATTTAAATCATTTGCTATTTTATTTCTCGCATTACTTAATAATTTCACAACTTCAGATTTAGTTCCACAAGACATAAATATTGTATCACCTACCTCAGCATTCAATTTTGTCATTATCTCTTTGAGAGATTCCTCAGAAAAAAATTTTCCCACAGGTCCTTTGGCACTCAATTTGTCTGAATTTTCAATAGAAAAATATGCAAGACCAGACGATCCTTCATCTTTTGCCCATTTATCAATTCCATCAAAAAAACTTCTTGGTTTATTAGATGTATTTTTTGTAACAATTCCTCTTACTATAGATCCCTTAATTACTAATTTTTTAAATATTTCAAAGTTAATATCATCTCTTTTAAAAATTTCAGTAATATCCCCTATTTCTAAAGGATTTCTTAAATCTGGTTTGTCAGATCCATATTTCAACATAGCTTCGTTGAAAGGAATTCTGGGAAATTTGTCATGGAGTAACTTTTTAGAAGAAAATTTTTTGAATAAATTAACAAATAACTCTTCAACTATTTTAAACACGTCCTCTTGTTCTACAAAAGACATTTCTAAATCAAGTTGATAAAACTCTCCTGGACTTCTATCCGCTCTTGCGTCCTCATCTCTAAAACACGGCGCAATTTGAAAATATTTGTCAAAACCAGACACCATAATCAATTGTTTAAATTGCTGTGGCGCTTGAGGTAATGCGTAAAATTTACCTGGGTTTAGTCTACTCGGTACTAAAAAGTCTCTAGCACCCTCTGGACTTGATGAGGTTAATATAGGTGTTTGATATTCTAAAAAACCATATTTTTGCATTTCAGATCTAATAAATGAAATAATTTTAGATCTTAAAATAATATTATTATGAATTTTATTTCTTCTTAAATCTAAAAATCTATACTTTAATCTAATTTCTTCAGAGTATTCTTGATCTGAAAAAACAGGTAGTGGTAATTCTTTAGTTCTTGCAAGTATTTTAAACTTTTCAATTCCTACTTCAATTTCTCCGGTATTTAAATTTTCGTTAATTGTATCTTTTTCCCTTACTAAAACTTTGCCTTCAACTTGTAGTACGGTTTCTAGTGGAAGTTTTTCTATTTCTTTAAAAATTTTATTACCCTCATCAATTACACATTGAGTTAATCCATAGTGATCTCTTAAATCTAAAAATAATAGATTTCCATGATCTCGTTTCTTATTTATCCAGCCTGATAACTTTATTGTTTGATCTTTATTTTTTAAAGTTAGTTCTCCGCAAGTGTGTGTCCTATATTTGCTCAATTTATTATCTCTTTTATTATTTTAAAGTTAATAGATTTCTTTTTCTTTAAACTCAATTCATCAATCTTATATATAAATTCATGCATTTTGCTATANGATCTNGCAATTCTTTTTATAATATAATCTATAATTTTGTTATCCAATTTAATTTGCCTATCAGAGAAAGTTTTTAAAATTATTGCATAAATCAGGTC
>FUFK010042438.1_pt1 | contig 18760 bp, 6 predicted proteins | sample 1021851 | NCBI WGS metagenome assembly FUFK01 (sample SAMEA51879418, study PRJEB19060) | metagenome
AATTTTAATTCTAGCTATTATATAACAGGTTTAAATGTGGTTGAAGATCTTTTAATGTGGACAGATAATAATTCTGAGCCTAAAAAAATATCTATATCAAGATCAATAGAAGGTACTACAGACGCAAACCAACCTACTAAACTTTATATTGACGGTAGTTCTAACTATCCTTTAACAACAAATAAAATAGCAGACGAAACTCATTTAACTGTTATACGTAAGTCCCCAATAAACTGCGTTACTTTAAAAGTTGAATCAACAAGAAGTGGCATAACAAACAAAGTAACAGACACTATTGATACTACTGACATTACACAGGGTGACAGTATAGATGTNTCAGTTTCTACTGGAGACACTCATAACTTTTTACCAAATGATATATTACATTTAGACACTGGTACTCCTGATGAAGAGACCTTTCAAATAAAATTAAAAATAATAAGTTTAGTATCAGACTCTGGGTTTATTGCTAAAGTTTTATATAACAGCACTGCTGGAACTGGGGCTTATAATATATTTGTTTCAAACAAAGAACAAACATTATATAAAGATAAATTTTCTTTTTTTGCTACTAGATGGAAATATGTAGATGGTGAATACTCTACTTTTTCTCCTTTTTCTGAAGCAGCTTTTTTACCAAATGAGTTTAAGTACGACACTGAAGAAGCTTTTAATATTGGTATGAAAAACAAAGTAAAACAAGTTGAAATTACTAATATAATACCTAGTGACATACCAGAAGACGTTGTTCAAGTAGATATTTTGTACACAGAATCTAATAGTCCTGAAGTGTATAAAGTTGAAAGTATTAGAAAAGACAGTAACAATGATAGCTACTGGGCTGACAATAGCTATGTAATTACAAAAGAAAATATATATTCTTTATTAGAAGAAAAACAATTATTAAGACAGTGGGATAACGTTCCTAAAAAAGCATTAGGACAAGAAATAGTAGGCAATAGATTAGTGTATGCAAATTACGAGCAAAACTACGATTTAGAAGATCAAAACGTAAGTATAGAAGCTTATGTTGATAACAGAGTGTTTGCAGGGCCAGAATTACTACCAAACCCTTATTTATCAGAAAATTTTGATGGCTGGACAACATTTGCTCCGCTTAAGTATCTTCACCACAATACTAAAACAGAAAAAAATACAACACCTGGTTATGTTCAAGTAGTCGGTGATACTGCGGCTGTAAAATTTAATACAGATAGTACATTTACCTCTGTAGAGTCTGATGAAAAATATTATTATAGCTTTGTAATTACAAATTGGACAAGTACAACAGCTGGAGCTGCATTGCAAGGGCCTGCGTTAATGTCAGGCGATCAAGTGACTGGTAAGTATGCTAATTGGGGCTCTACAATTACTGGTAATGGTTATTATTCAGGAGTGTTACACGTTAATGCAGACAGAAGCACTGCTAGCGCTCCGTTTGATGCTTCGAGCGTAAGGCAGTACATGTTTCAAGTTTTAAACACTGGATTTACTTGTCATATAAGTAATTTTTCTTTAAAGAAAATATTGCCAAATAACAAAAAGTCTGTTAAATCATTAAGAAATTATAAACTTGGAGTTGTTTATGCTGATGAATACGGTAGAGAAACACCTGTTTTAACTGGTAAATCGGCTAGTGTTAGCGTTTCAAAACAAGACTCTGCAAGTTTTAATTGTATAAAAGCAAGAATACAAAGCGATGCTCCTGATTGGGCAACACACTTTAAATATTTTGTAAAAGAAACTAGTAGCGGTTATCATAACTTAGCTATGGATAGAATATATAAATCTGGAGATGGTGGTTATTGGCTTTCTTTTCCATCTGCAGAAAGAAATAAAGTAGATGAAGAAGATTTTTTAATATTAAAAAAAGCCCACGATAGTGGTTTAGCTGTAACAGACGCAGACGCTATTTATAAAGTTTTAGATATATCTGCAAATGCACCTGACTTTATAAAACAAACTAGAGTTAGTTTAGGTGTTGGTGGTAGTTCTTCTAATATAAATACTGACTTATTTACAGACGCCGCTGGACTACCTGTTATAGAAGGTACTGAAATACATTTTGAAAAAAATGAATGGATAAACGTAGAGCAAAACCCTGATTTATTAGATATACAAAAAAACTTAGTTTTTCAATTTAAAGACAACAACAATCAGGTTTCTAAAGTTTACAAAGTAGATTCAATTACAGAAATTGAAGTTACTGGTCAAGATTATTATAGATTAGTTATAGAAGGTGGATTTTTAGAAGAAGATTTAAACTGGGCTTTAGACGGTGCTATTTTTGCAACTGGTGTAGTAATTGAAATTTTTTCTTCTGAAATTAAAAATAGACCAGAGTTTGATGGAAGATTTTTTGTAAAAGTAAACGCAGATACATATATAACAAATCACGTGTTTAACAATTCTACTAATGCTTTTTTAAATAGGATAGTAGCAAATGTATCTAGTTTTTATAAAGAAGATTCTGTTTCTGTAAAACCTTTATTAATAGATTATCAAGACAAACCAGAGCAAAAACTTAGACAAGATTACGCTGCAGCGGCAAATGCAACAAATGTAATGGCTATAAACGATACTGAAAGTATTGGTAACTTTGACGATTTAACAAGCTCTGCATTTTTTACAACAAATTCAACTGGTCCTTTTGGAACTACACTAGCGGTAAACGATACGTTATATCACGAGGCTAGACCTTGGACTGATTGTGGTGATGATGGTGGTAGTGGTACTAATATATATAGAGTATTAACAACACCTATGGCTTTTACAATGGCTCATTACGAGTTTGAAAGCGGTCAAGACGATTTTAATCAAAGTACTATTGGTGGTATAGGTGATAATATTGTTGGTGTTAGTCAAAATGGTAAAATAACAAGTAGCGGTACAACCCCAGGTAGACTTAAACACGCTGCTTTTTCATATAGTTATGGTTTATTCCAAAGACAAGCTTCTACAAATACTTTTGCTCTTTACGGTTCTATTGGCGCATACATGAAGTTTATGCGAATATTTAAGTTTGGAGTAGGTACTGATAACGGTCTTGGTGTTGCCGGTGAGTACGGTAGTAATTGGTTTATTGACGACATGTCTTATATAGGTACGCAGCCCAACAATGACTACGATCCTGATAACGGTGAGTATCGTTTATATCATAGAGCTATGCATTATAGATATGGTAATGGCCCAACATTAGAAATGGCTGTTAATGACTCTTTTAATTTTGGAAACAATATTTTTCCTGCTAAAAATGATTTTCAAAGAGTTGGTAGAGGTATATATACTGCTACTGCAAATGATGTTGCTGCTGATAATTTTCATGAGTTAGGTCAACACTATATGCAAATTTCTTTTGGTGCTATTGACAATGATATTTCTGCAGCTAATTACGACGATGCTACTACTTGGGAAAATAACGGTTGGACTAGTAGTAACACTTCTTTTGTTAAAATGGTGGATAACATTAAAACAGGTGCTAAATTTAGATTTGATGCAGATCCTTCTCAAACTGAGTTTGAAATACTAGATTTTAAAAAAGTACAAAGATATAACCACACTCCTTTCCCAGGTGACGATAGAACTTATCATATATTTGACGATAATGGCGCTATTACACAATATAAATGGAGTGACATTAGAGATGCTGTACCTGGAGGAACTACACCTATTAAGTTTAGAGCTAAATCAAACCACACTAGTGCAACTTCAGATTTTACCCGTTATACTACTAGCCCCAGCGGTAATCATGTATCTCAACAGTCTATAACTGATGAAGAAACTAGATTTGGAAGAGGTACAAATAGAAGGTTAACATATATAATAAAGCTAAATCAGTTACCTGATGCTGGTACTTTTTTTCCTATTAATAATGCTGGTGGAACTGTTACTGGTAAAATGGATGGTGATACTAGCCAAGTAATATCTTTTATAGGGGATATAGAAAGTAGTCAAACACAGGTAACTACTGAGCTACCAGCTGTTTTTGAAACAGAACCAAAACAAACAGAAGGCTTAGACGTTTATTATGAAGCTAGTGATTTTTATGATATAAAACGCCATGGGGCTGTTCAAGATTTATCTTATTATAATTGTTATTCTTTTCAAAATGGTGTTGAGTCAGCTGCTGCAAAAGACGTATTTAATAAGCCTACTTTAGGCAAAGGTATTGTTGCTTCAACAACTTTAGAAGAGGTTTATAAACAAGATAATAGAGGTAGTGGTTTAATATTTTCTGGTATATATAACTCAACAAGTAACGTAAATAATTTAAATCAGTTTATACAAGCAGAGCGAATAACTAAAGATGTAAATCCAACTTATGGTACTATACAAAAGCTATATACCAAAGATTCTAATCTTTTAGTTTTATGTGAAGATAAAATTTTAAAAATACTAGCAAATAAAGACGCTGTATTTAATGCTGATGGTAATACTCAACTAACTGCAAATAAAAACGTGTTAGGGCAAACAATACCTTATGTTGGTGAGTTTGGTATTTCAAAAGATCCAAGATCATTTGCGGCTCAATCGCACCGAGCTTATTTTACAGATAAACAAAGAGGTGTTGTACTTAGATTATCAATGGATGGTTTAACTACTATATCTCAGTATGGCTTAGCAGACTTTTTTAAAGATAATTTAGCAACATCAACAGCTCTAATAGGTAGTTATGATACTAGAAAAAATGAGTATAATATAAAAGTTGATGGAGCTACAGACTATATTGTTAGTTTTAATGAAAATATAAAAGGTTGGTCAAGTTTTAAATCTTTTACAGAAATGGAGGCTGGTATAAGTTTAAATAATAACTATTACACTTTTAGAAATGGTGATTTATGGAAACACCACAGTAACGAAACTAGATGTAATTTTTATGGTAATCAGTATTATCCAGAAGTAACAGTCGTTTTAAATACTAATCCTTATGTAAACAAAAGGTTTAAAACTTTAAATTACGAAGGTACACAAAGTAAAGTGGACTTGTTAGATGTTGTAGGTTCTAACTCAGACGCGCAAGTTTACAACACAACTCAAAAGTTTGGCTGGTATGTTGACGATGTACAAACACCAACTCAGACTGGAACTATAAATGAGTTTTTAGAAAAAGATAATAAATGGTATAATTATATAAAAGGACAAGAAGAAACTGCTAGTAATCTAGACGCATCTAATTTTAACGTTCAAGGTTTAGGTATAATTCAAGACACGTCCGAATCATCATAATATGAGTGTAAATATAGGATTAAATATAATAACAAACGTAAAAGACGATCATACTGTTAGTGTTTCAGCTAGTAGCGGAGCCACTTTAACAAGTGTAAGTTCTAATTCTTTTAACTCTACAAAAAGATTAACAGCTTCTGCTACGGAAAATGTAGCTAAAGAACTATGTACTGTTACTTTTACGGCAGGAACAAATCTTTATTATTCTAACGAACCAGATTTTATTAAAAATCTTAAAAACTCAAGCTTATCAATAACAAGTTCTGTAACAACCAATTCTTTAGGTAGAGTTACGGCAAAAACTTTTACAATAAGTTTAACTGCTAGCACAAACAGCTTGTATAATACTTTAAGTTTTCAAGAAAATATAGAAGTTAGCTCTGTGTCTGGTCCTAATAATTCAGTTCTAAAACAAATAGATTCTATAAAGTTTAATAAATCTAACGTTAATGCAAATGGTGAGACTAGACAAATAACTGTTTTTGGTAAAGAAAATTCTAAATTTAGTTTAAAACTAACAAGAAGTTCTGATAGTAAAACTTACAATTTTGAAACAAATACTTTTACAACAGCGGCAACTATTTCTAGTGTAAATCAAATAACAAGCAGTGGTATTTTTAATACTAATATAGTTATACCTAGCACTAGTGTTTTTGAAACTTATACTTTAGAAACTACAGCTGATTTTAGCAATAACACTACAATGATAAGTTCTCTAAGAGATGAAGGGTCTGTAGTTGCTAATTCTTTTACTTTTAATCAAAACAACAATGTAACTGTTACTTTTACTTGTGTTTCTTCAGACTCATCTTATAGTGGCACTGGAGGTTCTTTACCTTCTTTTGCAGTTACAGGTGTTAATGGTGAAGGTGGTAAAGTTGAATACGTAACTTTGTCTCCTTCTTTAGCTTCAAAAGCTTTTAAAAAAGCTAGAAATATAGAAATAACAGATTTTGAGTCTAGAACTACGGCCACACACTCTGACACAACTGGAGCCAGCGCTACAGAAATGCAAATTACATCTTCTAATGCTAAAATATTACCTGGCATGACAGTTACTGGAACAGGTATAAGTAACAATATAACAGTAAGAGCTATTTCTGGAACTACAATTACTTTAAGCGGTGGGCCTGGCGGTACAATATCAGACGGAACAACACTAACATTTAGCGGTGGAGGTTTAGAATATTTGTTTACAAATAGCGGATTAAATTTTAATGCAACAAACTTAACAGCTGAAGATACTGGTGCTGACTTGACAATAAACACTGTAAATAAAACTGCCAATGCTAATAGTAGCGGTACGACTGTAACTCTTGCAAATGCTGAAGACGCAGCTGTAAACTCTGTTGTTGGTATATATGAAGGTGTTTCTACAATGGCAGGTGTAGATGCTGAAGGTGTAACAGTAACTACTGTTGATAGTAGTCAAAACACAATAGTAATAAACGCTGACAGAACAATTAAATCAGGTCAAGTACTTACTTTTACAGGCGCTGGTAGAGTAGCTGAAATAAGTTTTCAGCTTGATATAACAAAGTTTCCTACAGAAAACACTACAGTAAATTTAAATTTAGATAACTTTTTAACAATTGACCCAGGTTGGTCTTAGAATATGGCAACATTTGATATAACATTAAGTAATAGTATAAACGAATCGTTAAGTGTAGGTGACACTGTATATACAGTAGCAGTGCAAAGCGTTCTTGATGGTGACAACACAGATAGTACAATAGACTCTAACAATGGTAACCCAACAAAAGTTGGTACTGTTAGCACTATAAATAAAAGTACAAATGTAATAACAATAACAACTGACTTAACAGTTGCAGCAGATCAGTTTAACAACCAAATGGCATTATTTTCAAAAAGTGGTGTTGTAAACACATCTGGTATATCTGGTTATTACGCAAAAATTAAAATGAAAAATAACGGAACTGCAGAAGCTAAGCTGTTTTCAGTTGGCTCTGAGATAGTTTAAACATAAAAAACACGCGAAAAGTGTAACAATATAATAGTAACAATTAAAACAACAAAATATGGCATTTTGGAAAATAATGGCTGTTGCTTCTTTTTTAGAAAGTAGAAGACAAGCTTCGAGAGCTCGAGCGGCTGGTAGGCGTATGGAGTCTTTGACTAGAGAGCAAATGGAAGAAAATAGAAAGTTTAGAGATGAACAGCTACAATTATTAGACATAGAAAGAGAAAAATATAGAGAAATGGTTTTTGTAAATCCTTTTGAAAATATGGAAAACCCTTTTGAGGACTTAACAGTCAATACTCAACAAGCGGAGTTTTTAGCAAGAAGAGGAGAGCAAACAAGAGCTAATTTATTAGCTTCTTTACGTAGCGCTGCTGGAGGTAGTGGTGTTGCTGCTTTAGCACAAACGCTTGCTAATCAAGGTATGTTACAACAACAAAAAATTGCAGCTACAATAGGTAAACAAGAAACTGCAAATAGACTTGCTATGGCTAAAGGAGAAATGCAAGCTGATTTGGCTGAAAGAAAAGGTGAGGCTGTGGTTCAAGGTTTAGAAGCCAAAAAACAAACTAATTTATTAACAATGCAGGGTAGTATTGCCGGTCAAGCTGCCGCTAATTTAGGCCAATCACAAGCTAATAACTTAGCAGCTGTTTCAAGCATGGCTCAAATACAAGCTTCAAACTCTGCAGCACTACAATCTAGCCTAATGGACATGGCTAAAATGTTTAAAGGATCATAATTATGAGTAAATTTGCAAATTTCGGAAAAGCTTATGCTGGTGTAACGCCAGATATGACTAGTACAATATCTAAAATGGGTGTTGGGTTGAGCAACACAATAATAGAATCAGCAAACACGCGATCTAAGTATATTTCTGAGTTTAAACTTGAAGAAGATGCTGTAAACGACGCCGCAGAAGAGTTGACTAAAAAGGCTGAGCAAATGATTGATGAAATAGATGACCCAGAGTTAAATAAAAAATTTGGTGAAACTGCAAAAGAGTTGCAGCCTAAAGAATCAAGTGATTTTTTTGGAGTCGGAAAATATACTGAAAAAGAAATAGAAGAAGCTGGTACAGATCTTGATAGATTAGATATAGTAAAAAATAAAATAATAAAATTAAAGCAAACAGATCTAGTTGATTTTGAATCAATAGCTTCTAAACACAATGTTTCTAAAGAAACTTACGACCAGCTTTTAGCTTTAGCTAATAATAATTTTGATATAACAAAAGAGTCTCTTAAAAATAAATCTGTAGTTATAAACGGTAAAGAAGTTGATTTAAATAAAGTGGCTAGTTATATTGAGCCCATTGACAATTACATGCTAACTAATGTTCAGAGTTTGGTTAATCAATTTATTAGCGCTAAAAACGAAAGTTTTTCTAAACAACAATTTCATTTAAAATTAAACACTCAACTTAACAAAAAAGGTAATGCAGGTGCGCAAATTATGGTTACAGAAATGGCGTTAGGAGAAACTGGTAGTATAAAAGATCAAATAATAAATAACTTTGATTTATTTGCGCCTTTACTAGGAGATAAAGACTTAAATAGCGATGGCACACCAGATGCTCAGCAAACTAATGATCCTGAAGTTGCTAAAGAAGTTGTAATGGCTTTAACAAAAATTGATCACCCAAACTATAACGCTAGAACTACAAACGATTTTGTTAGAGGTTTTTTAACAAACCAAACTGAAACTACTTTTAATGCAAACAAAGCTGAAGCTGATGCCAGAAACAACAACATTGATTTAAACCGCGATGTGTTTTCACAAGGTAACACAGGGTATTTCTTAAAAAATCTTTCTGACATGGTAGATCTTGCTAGACAAAATAAACAAGAAGATGTTGATAGAGTAGGTAATCAAGTTGGCTTAGAGCTGGTAAAAGAAGGTGACAAATATGTATTTTTACAACGTAGCTCTTTAAAACAAGAAAAAGGAACAGGTATACAGTTAACATACCCGTTTGATATTAACAACCAAGATGATATAATGAAAAACGTAGAAGTGTTAGCTTATCAATCGTTAAAATCAAATTTAAGTGCTAACATACTACAAAGATATATGGCATACGGAAAAAATAATAAAGATTTATTTTACACTCCAAAACCTATAACACCTACTCGTTTTAAATCAGGCCCTATACGTTTTGAGTCTGATGCATCAAAAAAAGGTAAAAACGTTGTAGCTAACATTGTTGAACAATTACCAAAATTTAAAACAGAATTTTAATGTTTGAATATTATTATGACGACGAATCTGGACAACAGTTTGAAGTCCCTACTCATGAGTTAACGCAATTTAAATTGCAATATCCTACTGCGCAAAAAATTGACAAAGACTTTGAAACAAGCTCTTTTGATCAAAGTAATATGCCTATAGGATCTTATGGTGGTGCGTTGTTTGTAGACGATAAAAAAGAAGAAATAAGAAAAACTACGCCTGCATACAAAGCTGATTTAGAGTCTTTTTATAATGATATAAAAAATGTTTATGAAAACGATATAGAAGCTTTTTTAGACGGCGATGAAACTTTGCAAAATGTTTTAATTGGTAAAGGTGGTCAACCTGTAAGAAATCCAGAAGAAAGTATAAAAGAATATTATCATGACAAACTAACTGGTTTTGGTTTGCTTGGTGCAATGGGTATTGATCAAAGAGAGTTAGATCCAACAACAGGACAAACTTACTATTCTAATTTAACAAACAGAGATATTGACGAAGCTATTGAAACTTTTTTTGATAAAAAGTTACAAGAAGAAAAAACAACTGTTAAAAACGCTAGAATAAAAAATTATAATGCAGAAAATTATGATACTGATAGAGCTTATGATGTAAGTTCTTTTACAGGTACAGATTTAAAAGTAGCTAATTTAGTTGAAGATTTACTTCATGGTGATTTTACTGGAAGCGAAAGAGATCAAAAAATTAAACAGTTTGAAGAATTAAAAGCGAGTCAAAAAAAGTTTGATTATTTATTTAATTTTAAAACTGGACAGTTAGTAGTTCCAAGTACTCCTAAAGAGTATGCTGAGGCTCAAGAAAATGAAGACATACAGCCTTTAGATACTATGCAGTTTGAAGATCATACTATAGAAGAATTAGAAAACGAATACAGACAAAGCTTGTTTTCTATGAGTAGTTTAAATGAAGAGTTAGATAAAGTAAGATATGCTGTTGTTGATAATTTATTTGCTGAAGAAAGAGGTATTTCTTTTAATGATAGAATACCTACTTCATTTACACTAAGAGACTGGATAGAAAATGGCCCTAGATATACAGACGCTAATGGTAACGTGTTTGCTGCTAGAAATATTCAGTTACAAGAAGGTGGTAGCTATGAACAGTTAGCTGAAAGAGCAAAAGATGATTTAGTTGAGTACACACATAATCACGAGGCAATTAAAAGGATGTACTTATTAAATGATGGTATATTAAATGTTGGTTCGCCAAATTTAATTACAGGTGAAATTGAAAAATTTGGAACGCAAACAGCGTTAAAATCTTTTGTAGAACCTTTTATAGGTAGATATGGTACTTTAGATTTACTAGGTGGCCCAACTGAAAGAGAAGTAATAGACAAACAAGAAGCCATATATGGTGAGCTTGGTTTTGAATTAGACGATAAACAAAAAGAATACGTAAAAAGAGATATTGTTGAAACTGTAAACGAGGGGCTTTTTGGTAGTGGTAGAATATTATTAGAGTTTTACGGTGTTGGTAAAATATTAAGACCTATTGAAACAGCTACTGGTTTAACTAGATACATGCAGTATTTAAACGCTCCTAGATGGGGTAGAAGAGGTAAAACAATATCAAACGAAAAATTTATAGCACAAGCTAAAGCTAAAGGTTATACTACAGAAGCTGGATATGCAACCTATGCTAAAAGAGCTGGTTACAAAAGTAGAGGTGTTAGTATTGGTAACCGAGGTAAATCTATAGCAATAAGCGCTTTAATGGAAGGTGGTAAATTTGAGGCAATAAGTAGATTTGATACTGGTGGTGAAGAAGGTGGTTTTGCAACTGGTTTTGGTTTTGGAGCTGTTGGTAGAATGCTTGCGCCATTAACACCATTTTTAGCTAAAAAAGGATATTTATCAAAGCTTGATATTAACTTTACAAAAGCACCTACACTAGTTGGTCCTTTAACAAAAAGAATATATACGCCTGGTAATTTAAGTGGGCAAGCTTTGTTTCAGCAATTTGCAGTTGCACCTGCCAGCTTTGTTGCTGGTTCTGAAATGGGTGAGATAATGCATGGTTTAGTTGACGATGCTTTTGGTAATAAGCAGTTTTCTCAATTTATGGACGAGCACTATGGTGATTTTGATGAGTTTGGAAAAAGATTAATAGCTAACTATTTTATTGGTGTTGGTTTTGGTATGGCTGGTCCACACGGCTCTATGTTTAAAGGCTTTGCTGATTTTAAATCAAAAGAAGGTTTAAAGAAAACACAAGACAAAGCTAATGAGTTAATGAGAGAAATATATTCTGACGCTGGTTTAACAAAGCAAGAAATGGCTATTTTATACGAGCCTACGGATAGAGGTTTATATTCTAATATTGAAACTAAAAGAACTATATCTGAGTCAAATAAAAAACAAGCAGAGGTTATAAACAAGCTTGGAACACAACTAACGCAAAAACAACAGCAAAGATTAGAGAGTATTGCAGAAATACAAAAAATGTCTGCAGGTAGATTANGTGCTCTTAGAANAGCTGAAGGTTATATGGATCCAANGCAAGCTGATGCAAAAGTTAGAGAAGATTTAGCGCCTACAGTAAAAAACTTTGAAGCTTTAGGTTATAAAACAGTAGTAGAAGTTATAAACAATACTAACTTAAAAAAAGGTCAAACAAGATTTGAATCAGATGCTGATATTGTTATTGAAGGTAACACTGTTAAGTTAAGATTTAACGCAGAGCGTTACACTCCAGATTTAATACCACACGANGTTGGTCATGGTTATTTTGAAATNAAGTTTGGTAAAGATGCTATGTTTAAAGCAGAGTTTTTACAAGAGCTAGATAACATAACAAAACAAATAAAAATAGACAGAGTAGTAACAGAAGCTGAGGCTGCGAAACTGCGTGAAAAATTTAATCAAGCTAATGCTTTAAATAGAGTTGGTGAAACTATGACTTTAAATGAAGTTATTAAACTAGAATATGGAGCTGATTTATCTAACTCTGCAAAAAGACAGCGAATTATTTCTCACGAACTATTTGGTAATTTAGCAGAGTATATAGGTCAAAAAAGAAACTATGAGCAAATAACTTCTACTAACGGTTTTTCAAGATTAAAAACTTTAATAAACAAGTTTAGTTTAAAAGAAGGTCAAAGATATAATCTTACACAACAAAAAGATATTGTAAGATGGTTTAGAGATTATGCTAGAAACACTAAAAAAGGTTTAAATACTTTTGAAATGTTTGAAGAGCTTGACAACGTTGTTATAAACAAAAAACAAGCTACAGAGTTTGCAAGAAGAGAAGTTGAAAAAGGATTTGAAAGTAAAGACTTAGAAACGCAAAAAAATATATTTTTAGAAAACCAAACAAGATCTCTTGAACAAGGTAAAGAAACGCCTTTATACACTATAGATAAACATGTCTTTGATAGTGAGGGTAATATAAAATATGAAACGCTAGAACAGTTTAAAAATAGCAATGACTATATATCTGNTTATGAAAAAATATATGGTGAAAGAGGTGTTTTTGATACTCAGATAAAAGAAGGTATGGTTGGTAAAGGTGTTCCAGAAGCTGGTTTAAACGATTTTGTACAAAACGTAAAAGAATCTTTACTACCTAGACTTTATAAAAACTTTAATCCAAAAAAAGGTGGTGGTAGTTTGTATGGTTATTTTAGTAATATAGCTGTGCCTTTTGAAAAAACTAGAGTTCAAGAAAACTATGTTAAAGGCAAAAAAGAAGGTACTGAAGGTACTGTTAGTTTAGATAAATTAGCTGATGTTGAAGCTGCAAAAGATACTCGTTTACAAGAATTAGAAAACGTAAATATTTTAAAACAACAAGCTTTAGAAAGAAGAGATAAAGCAGCTGGTATAACAAGATCAGAGTTTGGAGAGTATAAACACTCTCAAAAAATGGGTAGAGACAAAAACGGTGTTGAAACTGAAGTTCTTAATATTATTGAAAAAGAAAATATTAATCTTGATGTTAAAAAACCTAATTATAAAGAAATAAAAAAGTGGCTTGTTGATCAAACTAAAATTATTAATAAGCAAGGTAAAGCAGTTATACCAACAAAGTCAAGTGATGTTAGACCTATAGGTCATTTACAAAACGTTATGAGAATTATTTCTGAAAAAGAATATGGTATACCTTTTAATAGATTATTAGCAAACCAAACTCTTAGCGGTAAAATGCGTGATAAAGCTAGAGATTATATTAGAAATAAAATTACAGAAATACGCGAAGGTGTTTTTCCAGAAGGCGAAACTCCTAGTGGTATAGCTACTGGCGTTGGTAATACATCATGGGCTTTTTTATATAATTTTCCAGGTGGTAGAGGTAAATTTGCTGAAGGTAAAACCGCGGCAGGTAAAGCACCTGTAAATAAAAGAAAAAACATAACTGATGCTGAAATATTAGAAAAAGTAGGTATAAATCCAAAAACTGGTCAGTACGCGGGTAAAAGTGTAACAAAGTTTGACAGCGCTATTAAAGAGTTAATTAAGCTTGACGCTACAATGCATGCGCAAGAAGCTTTAAGAATACATGGTAAAGCTAAAGGTTTTAAAGCAACTGTGTTAGGTGAAATAGGTGCTGGTAGAGCAGAGGGTTATCAAAGTAAAAACCTTGAAAACGCAAACTTTGCAGATAAAGTAAATTTCTTTTACGAAGCTCAAAGTAAATCTTTTGACACTATGTTGCGTGCTAATATAAGAAGTTTAGGTGATAATAAAAAAGCGTTGAAAAAAACTCTTGTAGATTATTTTACAGACTATAAAAACAGGGGTAACGATTTTAATATAGAAAAAGATGTTTTACGTAAAATAGCTACAGATTTTAGCAAAAACATTAAAAGCGGAACTACTTCTCGTAAAATTGCTAGTGCTGCGGCTAAAACTATAGAGCTCCCAAATGATTTAAAAAATATAGAAAGACAAGCTGGTTTATCTACAGTTGATTTTAAAATAAACGATATTGGAAATGTTGCTAGCGCTAGAGTTGTAACTAAAATTGTTTCAGATAAACTTATAGAAAAATACGGAGACGGCGTTTATGAGGCTTTATTAGCAAGAGCAGAAGCTGGAGGTAAAGGCGTAGGTTCTTTTAGAAATTTTGCTGATATGATTGCTGGTGTTGGTGAAGGTAGAAATAGGTTTTCACTATATGAATCAAACCAACAAGCTTTAGACTATCATAACTATAAAAACTCTAAAGGAAAACAATATACTGGATTTGGAAAAACTAAAGTAGGAAAACAAGGAGATAAATCAAGACAACTTAACGAGCTTGTTGATAAAAGAACTGAAGACTGGGATGTTAAAAAATTAAATGAAGCTTATGAAGTTGGAGAGTTTACTAAAAAAGTATTAAAAGATGCTGTAGAAGCTTTAAGAGAAGCTTATAAAAATAAAGAAATAAGTCATGTTCAAGCTAGACAATGGATAGAAATACATGCTGGAACTATGTCTGGTTTAATAAAACTATCAGGTTCTTTTTCTTTAGTACCAACAATGTCTGCTAAGCAAATGTTTAAGATGTATGGTAAAGAAGGTTCTAATTATGTTTTAGAACACACTACACCAGCTCAGTATGTAAAAGCTAGAATATANGATTATATTATTAATGGTGGTTCTGTTAAAAAAAGCAACATGAATCTTGTGTTAAAAGATTATCACACAACTTTAATNCCAAAAGTTTTTGATACAATNGTTAATAAAGTTTTAAAATCTGATTTACCATCATTTCACAAGCCTGGTATGGACCCTGTAAGTTCAAGATATTATGAGTTTACTCACTCATCTGATTTTACTTTTGGTTTAAGAAATTTTAAAACAAACAAAGTTTATTCACACTATCCTAATAAAACTCAAGCTGAGCTTTTAAAAATGGATAAACAATTGAAAGAGGCTAATAAAAATATTTTACCTAAAAATCTTAGAAAAGGTTTAGGCAAATTAAATTCAAAAAACTTAGAAAGTATTGACAAACTAGGCAAAGCTTTAAGACTAGGTAGAAAGCGTAACAAAAGCCCAAGAGGTATGTCAACTTTTGATTTTGATGAAACGTTAATAGTTGGTGGTAAAAACTTTGTTACAGCTAGAAAAGGTAAAGAAGTTGTTAAAATTAGCAGTGCAGAGTGGCCAACTACAGGAACTAGATTAGCTGCTGAAGGTTGGAAAATGGATTTTAAAGATTTTGTAAATGTAAGAGGTGGTACTGAAGGACCGTTGTTACAAAAAATGAAAAATCAAATTAACAAGTTTGGGCCTGAAAACGTGTTTGTTTTAACGGCTAGACAGCAACAAGCTGATGTAGCAATACACGGTTGGTTAAAGTCAAAAGGCATTAACATACCTTTAAAAAATATAACTGGGCTAGGTAACAGCACAGGAGAGGCTAAAGCTCTTTGGATGGCAGGTAAATTTTCAGAAGGTTATAATGACATGTACTTTGTTGATGATGCTTTGTCTAATGTTAAGGCTGTTAGAAACATTTTAAATCAACTTGATGTAAAGTCAAATGTACAACAAGTTTTAGAAGCAAAAAATTTAGACGGTGAAGTAAACAATATATTAGAATATTCTTTAGGCATTGCTTCGCAAAAAAGATTTTCAAAAGCAGAGGCTAAGGTTAGAGGTAAGGATATTAAAAGAAGAAGATTTTTCTTGCCAGACAAAGCTTCTGATCTTGAATTGTTACTAGAACCTTTGTTTGGTAAAGGTAAAAAAGGTATTAAAAATCAAAAATGGTTTCAAGATAATTTTGTTAGAGTTTGGGAAAGAAATATAAATGATTACAACAACGCTAGACAGGCTATAACAAGTGATTATATGGCTCTAAGAAAAAACAATAAAGATGTTGTAAAACTTCTTGGCAAGCCAGTTCCTGGAACTAANTTTACTCATGATGTTGCTTTAAGAGTTTATATATGGCAAAAAGCAGGTTTTAAAATACCTGACTTAGCACCAAATACTCAAAAAAAATTATTTGATTATGTAGTAGAAAACCCTAGACTTCAAAGCTACGCAGAAAGTTTAAAAAGATTAACTAAAATAGAAACAGGTTTAAAAGAACCTAGTAAAGAATGGTGGGGCGAAACAATAGCTACAGAGATAAGTGATATGGCTAGGGGTGTTGGTAGAAAAAAATATATACAAGAGTTTATTGATATTAGAAAAGAAATATTTTCAGAGCAAAATTTAAACAAAATGGAGTCAAAGCTAGGTACTAACTGGCGAAATACTATTGAAGATATGTTTGATCGTATGGAAACTGGTAGAACTAGAAGACAAAATTTAGGTGAAACAGAAGCTGAGATATTAAATTATTTAAACGGTTCTGTTGGTACTATAATGAACTTTAATACTAGATCAGCAATATTGCAGCTTATATCAACAGTAAACTTTGTTAACAGTAGCTTTAACAATCCGTTAAGAGCAACGGCTGCTTTTGCAAACCAACCGCAATACTGGAAAGACTTTATGATGATAATGAACTCTGACATGCTTAAGCAAAGAAGAGCTGGTTTAGAAATAAATGTTACTGAAGCCGAGCTTGTAAGTGCTACAAGAGGTAGTAAAAACAAAGCTAGAGCAGCTATAGCATATATACTTAAAAAAGGTTATTTACCTACAAAGTTTGCTGATAGTTTTGCTATTGCTTCTGGTGGCGCTACGTTTTATAGAAATAGAATAAAACATTTAATTAAAACAGAAGGGTTGTCAACAAAAGAAGCTGAAAGAAGAGCGTTTATTGATTTTCAAGAAATAGCACAAAGAACACAGCAGTCTTCAAGAGCTGATTTATTATCACAGCAACAAACTTCTTTAGCTGGTAGAATTATACTACCGTTTGCTAATACACCTTTACAGATGAACAGAATAATGATGAAAAAGATTTTAGATGTATCAAAAGGTAGATATGAAGGTTTTTACGGTGAAAACTCTATAACTGAAAAAATGGGACAAATAGGTTATTATGGTTTTGTTCAAACAGCTATATTTGCTGCTTTACAAAGCGCCGCTTTTGCTGTGTTTATAAACGAAGATGACGATGATAAAAAGGCAAAAAAAGCATCTCAAGTAGCAAACACTATTACAGACTCTTTTTTAAGAGGTATGGGTATACAAGGGGCGGTATTAAACGGTTTTAGAATAGCTGTAAATAAATTTATAGAGCAAAAAGCAAAAGGCGGTAGAGCAGATTATAGTGAAGTTGGTGAAGCTTTNTTAAACATATCTCCTTCTTTAGGTTCTAAAATAAGTAAACTTGATGCTGCTGGTAATACATACAAATATAACAGAAAACAAATAGAAGAAGAAGGTTTTACTTTAGGTGGTCCAGCAATGGACGCTACTTTACAGACTATAGAGGCTGTTACTAACGCGCCTGTTCACGGTGTACAAACAAACGTAAACAACGTTAAAAACGCGATGAACAGTGATTATGAAAATTGGCAAAGAATATTATCTGCTTTAGGTTGGAGTGCTTGGAGTTTAGGTATTTATGATGAAAAGAAAAAAACAAAATCTAAGCAAAAAACAAAAATAGTAGAAAATCCTTTTTAATGAAAAAGTTATTGATACTACTTTTATTTGTATCATGTGCTAAAGAAACTGATGATTTAGGTTTTAGAACATATATTATACCTGCTGGTGAACATAGTTCCGGCACGTTTATAAATCACCCAGACAACTCAAGGATTATATTTGACTTTATTCTTGACGAATCAGCAATATATTACACTGAAGTNCCNGAAAACCAAGACGATGTTAACAAAATTTATGGCATGAGTGACTTNGGTAAGCTTCATCAAAAATACTCTATACGTCTTGGTTGGAGATATATAGATGGAGAAATTGAGTTGTGCTGGTTGAGACATGAAGANGGTAGACATANCTCTGCTACAATAAGAACTATAGAGCCANATGNAATTTATAACGCNGTTATAGATATAAAAACGTTTTATTATGTAATAGTAATAAATGGTGATACCACAATGGTAAGGCGTAGGCCTGAAGGTTATTGGGGTTTAATAAGAAGATATTATTTATATCCATATTTTGGTGGCAATGAATACGCGCCACATGACATAACAATTAAAATAAGAGAATGAAAAAATTAATTATATTATTATTAATAACTTTAGTATCTTGCGCAAGTCCTAAAAAGTGTTGTGCCCAAGATATAGATTTACAATCATTATTAAAATTTTCTACGTTTTACGCGGCTGTAAATGGCGGTACATCACTGTCAGACGTTAAAGTGTTTTCAGTAGACAATGGTTTATCTACAAGTACAATATCAACGCCATACGACTACAACTTTACAGTTGGTCTTCGT
>FUFK010066453.1_pt1 | contig 18752 bp, 16 predicted proteins | sample 1021851 | NCBI WGS metagenome assembly FUFK01 (sample SAMEA51879418, study PRJEB19060) | metagenome
TGGCGCCGAGAGAGAGATTTGAACTCCCGAGGGAACGGGCCCACGCGATTTCCAGTCGCGCGCACTACCAGGCTATGCGATCTCGGCTCTGTGGTTGCCGAGCCCCGCTTCTCGTTTAATCATCACCCTCCAAAAGCACCACGGCTGGGCAGGGAAGCGAAAGGACTCAAAGGGGCGACCTCCAACCGCAGAACATGGCCGAGGCCGGCGAGGTTGAAGCGGAGGTCTCCGCCGGCAAATCCCCGTCCCTCCCGTGGGATCTTGGAGATGCTGCGGACACCGCCGAGGGCGACGTTGATACGTCCACGCTTCCGTTCAGAATGACAGACATCACGCTGGCCAGTCCGCTTCGAGCCGACATCCCGATGTCGAACGGTCTCAACACCCTCATGAGAGAATGGAAGTTCCACTACAAACTCCTTCGGCATGAGTGGAAGCGAACCCACTACGTCACGGTGTTGTTTGGATTTCTTGCCCTGATCCTCGGCTCGGTGTCCGTTGAGCTTTGGAGCGGCGGCGATGCGAAACTGACCGGCCTTGAAGGCATCATGGCCATCAACGGTTTCCAATTCTTCCAAATGCTCGTTTCCGTGATCTGTTGGGGGTGGTTTGCCTACCAGGCATGGATGCTCTTCCCGGTGATGCGGGTTCACGCCATCTCGTTGCTCATCATGTGGAACGGCATGATGGCTGCCCAGATCATGTTTCACAGAAACAACCCAACCTTTCCCATCGGTTTCAAACTCTCTCAGATGATGGAGGGTACGCTGTTCCTTCTCATCGTTCTGTTTTTCTTGTTCTTTTTTTGGAAAGCGGTCGTCGAGACGCGAGACTTGCACGTTGAAATCAATCACCTCCACCAGGACGTCCGGGTCATGGAGGAGGCCCTGGCGGAGCATTCCCTGAAGGGTTGGTCCGCCATGTTCGGCATGTGGGTGCTGCTGATTGCGTTGTCGTCGTGGTCGGGCCTGCAACACATCGCCTCGTACGGCGAAACCAACTTTGGGTTCCTTGCCGTTCACTTGCTCACGGGGCTTACGTCGGTTCCACTGCTCCTCTTCATCTTGTGGTATCCTCAGCGAATGCTTGGAAACCAGACAAGCGTTCGCACCCGAGCGGCACTGGACGCATCGTTGGAGATGTCGGGTGAAGAGCTCGTGGTTCGCAAGGTTGGCGCCTCGTGCCCCGAATGCGGCGCAGCCTCTCCGCTCAGGATGAACGATGGTGGTGAATTGATGCACCCCTGCTTGGCGGCAGGCTGCTCGACCATGGTGGCCGTTGGCACAACGTGCACCACCTGCAGCGAACCAATGCCAACCCGTATAGCCTGCCCGTCCTGCGGTGTTAACGCACCCGCCCTCGACTACATGCCCGATCAGGAAGCCTGGTAAAATGTTCAGTAAACACCGCGAAGATTTCCCGACCCTGCGAGGGGACCATCCACCTGCCTATCTCGACAACGCCTGCGTGACGCTCAAACCTCAATCCGTTGTGGATGCCATTCACCGATACTACACGGAGATGCCCGGGTGCGGTGGCCGCTCCGTCCACCGATACGGAACCGCCGTGTCGAAATACGTCACCGACGCTCGGACAAAACTTGCGTCCTTTCTGAACGCTGGCAACCCCAACGAGATCGTCTTCACGAGAAACGCAACCCACTCCATCAATCAGATCGCTCACGGCATGAAGTGGAACAAAGGGGACGTGGTGTTAACCTCGGATCGTGAACACAATTCCAACCTCGTTCCGTGGCTCCAACTCGAGGAAGAACAAGGCGTGGACCACCGAGTGGTTCCGAGCCATGCGGACAACACCTTCGACATGGAAGCCTTTGAGGCAGCGTGTGCTGACGCAGGTGACCGTCTGAAGATGGTGGCGGTCAGCCATGTCGGCAACCTTGACGGCGTGGAAATTCCAATCGCCGAGGTGACCAAGGTTGCGCACGACCACGGTGCGCTGGTCGCCATCGACGGAGCACAGTCCACGCCGCACATGAACGTCGATGTTCAGGCCCTTGACATCGACTTTCTCTCCTTCTCCATTCACAAAATGTGCGGCCCGTCGGGGATGGGAGGCTTGTGGGGCCGCTATGAGCTGCTCGACGGTCTTCGGACGATTCAGTCGGGTGGACAAACGGTGAAATCGTCCACCTACACCGAAGCGTCTTGGGCGCCACCGCCTGCTCGGTTTGAAGGCGGTTTGGGTAATTTTTCAGGCATGATGGCAACCGGAGCGGCCATTGATTACCTCTCGAGTCTTGACATGAACGCCGTTCACGAACACGAGGTCAAACTCAACCAAATCATGACCGATGGCGTCAAAGATCTACCGGGTGTATCGCTCATCGGCCCCGAAGATGCCTCAAGGCGTGGCGGCATCTGTTCGTTGTTGATGGACGACCTTCCCGCCCACGATGTGGCGTTGCTGTTGGACGAGGCAGCGGGGGTCATGGTCCGCAGCGGACAGCACTGCGTGCATTCATGGTTTGCCGACCGAGGCCATCCACAAGGTTCGCTTCGAGCTTCGGCTTACCTCTACAACAACGAAGAAGACGTTCGTCGCTTTGTTGACACGTTGAATGAAATCGTTCACACATTGAGTTGATGTCAATGACGACCGAGGACGCACCATCCGCTGGTCCACAGGCCGAGGTTGCGCCACCCGGTCAGCCGGTGGCGGCGCTCGTCGCAGAGAAAGCCTCCGACCTCCGCGCCATTCGGATCATCGTCAGCGTCACCGTGGGCATCACGCTTGTCCTCGCTGCCGGCTACCTTGCGGCCGTGGTGCTCAGCGATGGAGCCATTCTTCTACGGCCCAGTGAAGTTGCCCTCGAGCGCCACGCGCTGTACAACGATTTGGTTCATCCAGCCTCGGAAGACCTGACCGGTGCGGGCGTGACCGCATGCATCGTGGACTCGGGCATTGCACTCGACCACAGCGACCTCGAAGACGTCAATCTCGCCGGCTGGAAAGACTTCGTTAACGGAAACGGCCAGCCATACGACGACCACGGGCACGGCACTTCGATGGCGGGTTTGTTGGTTGCCAACGGTTGGCTCAAAGGCGTTGCAAAGAACGTCGATCTGCTGGTCGCCAAAGCCCTCAGTGCCGACGGGAGCGGGAGTGACAACATCGTGGCCGATGCAGTGGATTGGTGCGTTCAAAACGGAGCCCACGTGATCTCGCTTTCGTTGGGTGGAGCGCCCGGTGTTCTTCCGTTTTCACTGGGAGAGGGTCGCAGTTCAGGCGACGCTGCCAACGACGCTGTTGATGCGGGTGTTTACGTCGTCGCCGCCGCCGGTAATGACGGTGAAGACGACGACGGAGACGTCGCTCACCCTTCAAGTGAAGCCGGGGTTATCTCGGTGGGCGGTGTGACCATCAAAGGCACCATTTGGCCGGGTTCGTCCAAAGGCGACAACAACGGACGCCTGCTTCCGCTGCCGATTTTAATGCCGAGAGGTGACCCGGACAAGAAACCCGAAGTGGTGGCCCCCGCTGAGGGTGTTCCCGTTCTGACCAGTGACGGTGGGTGGGGCATTGCAGACGGAACCAGCGCCGCGACCGTCTACGTAACCGGAGCACTCTGCCTGCTCCTCGAGGAAAAGCCGAGTCTGATGGCGGACCAATCCACGGGTGGTGCGGACAACGTGAATGCGGTGAAGGAGTGGCTCAAGGACAGTGCCGTGATGGAAGACGGTCAAACAACGCACGACGATTATTACGGGTACGGATTGTTGAACGTCACGGGTCTGATACAAGAAGCAACTCAGTCCTGAGCCGACAGCCAGGCCACCAGCGTGCCTCCGAACAACGGCATGAAGGCAACGTGATGCGAGGACTGCGTTTCGCCGACGAGTTCAATCCAGCGGTTGAAGCCGTTCACCAACGCCATTCCAACCTCGTCGTCCTCCGCAACATCTCCGGTTGGCATGTCGGGTTCGACCGTGAACAACACGCCGTTGGGTTGCAGAAGCGGAAGATAGGTGGAAACGAGCTCGGCTCGAACGGAAGATGGACCGTCCACCACGATGACATCGTAGGCGGGCTCGAACGGTGTTTGCGAAAGTTCGGTGGCCGTCGCCGATGCGAGTTTCCATGCTTGGTGTTCGGCAGCCAAACGTTCTGGGTCGCCCACCACGACGGTCGACCAGTCAAGAGCGTCGTATCGCTGAAGAAGACGCTTGAGAATAACCCCGAACTTTCCACCTTGCTCGACAAGGGTCAAGGCTTGTAACGTTCGCTGTTCCCGCTCGAAGAGATCCATCAGCCAGGCCGTGCGGTGGCCGATGCTCGCACCGACCTCAAGCAACGTCTTGGGTTGGAGGCGCCCCACGGCGTCTCTGAGCCGTCGCTGGAGGGAGATGGACCAGGTGGACAGACCCATGTGCTGGAGCTGTTCGTTGATGTTTGAGGCGATGAGCGGCTCGTCCTGCGGTTGTTGGGAATCCTTTGCCAAAACGTGGGCAAGGATTTCGTTTCGTTCAACACCGCCCGTGGACTCGCCCATGGTGGCTGCTTTGACGCCCCCAACATCAAGGCTTGCACACGTGCCAAGTCGGAGGGTCTAAACCAAGTGGGTTCGGGCAAGGGGTGAGGAAGCACCATGGTGGAGGGGGAACCGTTGGAGGAGGAAGAAGAAATCCTCGAAAACGCCACCTATTGCCCCTCGTGTGACGAAACAACGGCCCACGACATCCTCAGAGAGAAGAAAGTCGGGGACGGTGCAGACTTCATGCTCCGCTGTCTTGTCTGCCAGCACGTCCACACCGTGGAATTTCGGCCCCCGCCACCAACGAACATCCCCTTCATTCTCACCGACGGACCGCGTTCAGAGCGTGTGGTTTTGGTTGTTGACGCTGACGAAGCGTTTGTCGTGGGCGACGTCTTTGAAGAGAATGAAATGCTGTGGAGCATCCACCAGATTGAAACGCGAGACGGGACGATGACCACCGACGAAGCAGCTGCCAACATTGCACGCATCACGGCGTTGCGAACCGACATGGTCCGTGTGAAGTTGACGTTGACACGGGGCGAGGACTCCACTGCGGACGTCATCGTCGTGCCTCAAGAAACCACCTTCACGGGGTCGCATTTGATGGAACACAACGGTGAGACATGGAGAATTCGAGCCATCCACACGGGCGCAGGACGGACCATGCGAGGGACGGTGAATGCACCGGACATCAAACGGATGTACCTTCACGAGCCTCCCAACCCAGAGCACTTCACACCCCGAACGCCTCGCGAACGACGTCAGGCGTGGAAAGAAGGGCGCCTGGGACACAACCCCAACCCTGAACGGCCCAAAGAGCACGTCAAGAAAGGGGTCAACCCCAACGCAACGAGAAAACGCCCGAGGAAGAAAAAGAGAAAGTGATCAGGGACGGTTGGTCCACGGCATCAAAAACGCCTTGGCCACGTGCGAGCCAATGGTCGGGTTTTCTTTCAGGCGACGAATGCTGTATTCGTACCATTTCTCGCCGTACGGGATGTAGACGCGAGTCCGATGTCCCTCCGATAAAAGACGACGACGCATGGGCCCTCGGACGCCGAGGAGCAGTTGGAATTCGTACCCGGGCCCTTTGTGGTGGCGTGCGCCTCCTGCGTTTCGTCTCGGGTCGTCAATGCCCGGACCCATGCCGTGTGCCTTGAGCGCTGAAAGGGTGTGGTCGATCACCGGCGTATCGTGGCTTGCGACCCCAACGTAAGCACCGGCGGAGAACATCTTGTCGATCGCGGCGTTGGTGGCGTCCACGATGTCCCGATAGGCCGTGAAGGAAATCTCCTCTGGCTCGAGATAAATGCCCTTGCAAATTCGATAGTCGGCAGCAGGACCGAGCGTGGTTTCGAGATGGTCGATGTCCGAGAGCGTGCGGAACAAACGACCTTGAAGAACCGTGCCCACGTTGACCAGTCCCTCGTCGTGCAACGTGGTCACCACGTCGATGGTGCTCTGGGTCACCCTGTGGTCCTCCATGTCCAAACGAACAAACATGTTTTCCTCAGCGGCCATTGAAACCATTTTCCGAATGTTCTCCATGCCTTTTTCGGGGTCGATCAGCAAGCCAAAAGCCGTCGGTTTGATGCTTATGTTGGCGTCAAAGCCGTGCTCCTTGATGGCTCGCATGACGCGAATGTATTCCTCGAGAAAGAACGCTGCTTCGTCCATGCTTGAGATCTCTTCGCCCAGCACGTCAACGGTGAAACAAGCACCCTCACCGGACAGTCGTTTCATCACGGCCACGGCATCCTCGAGTGAGTCGCCCGCAACGTAGCGGCGACTGACCCACCGCACAAACCATTTGGGCATCCGCACGGTGGTGGCGACGACCAGCTTGGAGAACCAGCTCACCATGGCCCGCCCACCCCGAAGGCGCTCTTTGACCCTTTGTGCCGTTGCTTAAAGCAGACCGAGGCGTTCTTTGATTTGGTGCGTGGTCAGCAACGGTACATCCTCTGAATTCAACAGCTCGCGGACGGCTTGACGTTGCCACCCCTTGAACGCCTTTTTGTCCATGGAACACACAACCGTGCCCTCTGGAAATGCGCGGCGGGTGGCGTCCAGAGCCGCACGAATGGATTGCTTCCAACGCCCGCCGACCTCGCCGTCCGGACCTTGCTCAAAGGGCAACGCATAGGTGGCCAACATGTGACCCAGCCATACGCCTTCGAGCGATGCAAGTTGATTGGCACGGGGGGCATAATGGCCTCCACCAAGGGTTACCAGCACCAACTGACCTGCGTGAACGGCCGGGTCCCATGCGTTGTTGGGTTCCGTGAGCAAGCCGTCCCTGATGATCCCCGCAAGGACTTCGGCCGCACCTTCATGACCCCACGTCGCCTCTGTCGAACCCACCTCAATGAAAAGGCAGGGCACGTCAAGGGTTGGGCCGTGGTGCGTGACTTCAAGGGACACGTCAAACCCCTCGACCTTGTTGTTTCCATTTGAGCGCTCGAGAAGCATTTTCCACCAGGTCGCCAAACGCGTTGAGGGAGGTGGAGCCGAACCTCCGTGCCCCCCGTATCGCCCTTGTTCGTTCAGGGGGAGATGCGGTACGCCGATGGGGTGCAAGGTCAGGGATGCTTGTCCGCTTGCTGCGACGTGGCGAGAGGGAAACACGACNTCACNCACGGTTTCACCTGTGGCTGCTCGCCAGCGACGATCGAGGTGGTCCTCGAACAGCAATCCATCGGGCAGATACATCATGCGAAGGTGATGAAATGCGTAGGATGGACACCCTTCAACCGGGTCCATCGAGGCCCACTCGTCCCACGTGCGCAGCAGGTCAGCCTGGTTGGTGCTGGCGACATCACGCTGATTCACGGCGATCAAAATCACCGCATCCTCGACCATGCGCATACGTTTGCACACCTCTATTTTGAAATGCCCCAGACGAGACTTGACATAGATGTGACCCCACCCAGCGGTATGAACGAGGACCTGCCGCCCAGCATCCCGTTTCTTCCCGACACCGTTGTTCACCACGGGGGAGGGGCTGTTGTGTCTGGGATGGACGGTGAATTCCAATGGCTGGACGTTGACATGCGTCCTTTGGGCGCCGTATCCCTGCCCCATCCGATGCGGCTTCGCCAGGCCGTCATCGTCGACGACCATCTCATCGGCACGTGGCTGGACAGGGAGCTGATGCTGGCTTGCATGGGTGCCATCCCGTTGGGTTCACAGCAAGACGGAAAGCCTCGTTCGGAACTCCGAACTTCAATCGGTACGCGAACCACGCACTATCCTGCGGGAAACACATGGGCGCACGCGTTGGACGCTGAACCCATGGCGCTAGCAACCGATGGAAACGTGGTGGTGTTCGAGCTCTATCGTCGAGGACTGTACGGCATCGGGTTGAACGCCGAAGAGCACTGGCGAATGCCATCACCCGAATGGTCCTACCCCAAGCGACGTCCACGAAACGAGGAGACCATCGCTCTCCATGTCCACAACAACGAGTGCTGGGTGACCTCGAGGGGCGGTCGGGTTCAGCGACGTACGCTCGACACAGGACAACTGCTGGAAGAGCACCTGTTCGAGGGGGTCGAAGCGCCCTTGGAGCACCACTTCAAACACGGAGAGCACGATCTGATCTGCACAACCGACGGGATGGTGACCTGGTTGGCCAACATGGCCGTGGTTCAACAAGCACAACTCAGCGGCCCGGTGCAGGACGCAACGTGGGATGAGCAACTCAACGGCTGGCGAGTGGCCGGATGGCGAGAGGAAGTTGTCGTTTCACCAACCATCCTTGACCGCAGAGCCACGGATGAACTGCCCGTTCACATCGTCCCGACCGGTGACGGGGCTCTCGTGCTCTACAACGATGGTTCGTGGGAGCGGAGTTCGTTCGCACCCTCCGGTGAAGACGAATAACTCACTCAACGGGGGCCGTGTAGCCGCATCGACCGCACGATTTCCGGTTGTTGTGGACGGCCAAAAAGACGCCGGGTCCACAGTTGGGACAGTGCTCGGCGCGAGTCAATTTTCCATCCTCGACCTTGTACTTTGACCACTTGGCCTTGGGATTTGGTCCGTCACCCATCACTCATCGCCCCCTTCACTGGGCGCTTCGCTGGTTTCTTCGCTCGCCGAACCGGCGGAACTTCGCAGCGATTCATGACGCTTGTGAATGTAGCCAGGTTCAACGGACATGGCCTCCTTGGTTCCGTAGATGAAGGCCAGCCCCGTCGTGAGCGGTTGCCCGAAACGAGTTGAGCAGTTTTTGACGACGATGAGGTCGCGGTCGGACCCCGGCTCCAGCGTTTGAACAAGGTCCATGACTTCTTGTCGAGAAGGCGTGGATTTCTTGTCGTGTTTCCAGCTGAACGAGATTTCAATCCGGTTCAAGATTTTGTTTTCCTTTCGTTCTTTGATTTCCATGCTATCACCTTCATCGGATGTTGACTTTCAGCGCATATCGTCCTGGCTTGTCCACCTGCAGTCGCTTTGCAATTTCGGAGCGCTCAGGGTTTACGATGATGACATAGCCCGTCCAATCGGACGAAACAGGAGCGGACGGATGGTGCGGGCACTGGTCCACACCGTCGTTGAGAATCATGTGGCATTCACCGCACGCAAAGGGCATTTTTGCCATGTTCACTCACTTCCTTTGGCGCTCCATTGTGGGGAGCCGAGACCGTCTTGCTTGCTGGTCAAACCGATCTTGGAACGTCGTGGGTCCGAAGTATCGGGGGAGAGCGACACGATTCGAGCTCGAACGAACGAACCGATGGAGAGTTCGCGACCTGTTTGGCGGCCGGTGATCTTGTTGGCTCCGATGTTGATGTCCACCGGTTCGTCCATGATCTGAGACTTGTGCAGCAACGCTTCCATCGGCCCGATTCGGACGAACGCTCCAAACTCGTTGACCTCAGAAACAGCGCCTTCGACGACTTCCTGGTCGTCCATGCAGAAAAGAACGGCATCGAATTGAACCCGCTGGTAAATGGCTCCGTCGCCGTGGATGATGCGGCCTCGGCCAATGGTCTTGTGATTGTTGGTGACCAAGACAAAGCGATTCTCAGCGTCAAACTTCCCTTCAAAGGCGTCCATTGACAATCGGTCGATGTGTTGGTCGAGCGATTGCCCCTTGCGCATGTATTCCGCGGGGATGCGGATGGTGTCTTCCTTGGTTACGACCTTGTACATTTTTTCACCTCTTTGCGTTCTCAAGAGGTACGGAGAAAACGGGCCAGTCGAGCGACTGTTCCGTCCTTCACCGGGGCTACCTCAGGAGAGAATGCGACCGAAGTCGTTCCTTCCACCGACGACCCCTATTTAATTGAAGCGGCATACCCAGCCCACTGGTTCCTCTCCGTTGCCCTGTTACGGTCGTTCTGATGCAACCAAGAAAAGGGGTTTTAGGCGTTGACGGAGCCATAAGCAATAACAACCCCCCGGAGCAGGTGAACAACCATGACAACATCAGCGCCCCGCATCACCGTGCGTGGTGCTGGAGCGCTTGCGATGATTTGGCTCATGATGAGCGCCGTGGTTGCACCGCTCATGACCCACCAAACGCTCGCCGAAGAAAAGGTGGTTTTCCCGTCCGGGGACGTCTGGAACCAAACGCAACAGCCTTGGGCACAGTACGCACGAACGCCCACCCACAACCAAACGGTTCCACCGCACGGACCGGACGGTGGGCCGGGGGACGGGAGCGTTGCCAACGTTTCGGAACTGGCGACGCTCCACACCCCTGTCGTCAACTGGCAGGTGTTCAGCGATCAAACCGAAAGCGATGCCTACGGATCGGTCATCGGTGATTTCTCTCAAAGTGTATCCGCAAGCGAATCGGCCGTGGAACGCTGCGGTGCAGGAACCCTGTTTCCCGTGATGATCTCCAGCGAATTCGTGGACGGAAACCGCCAGAGCCACCTGAACATCGTCTCAGGAAACGATGCAAAAATTGCCTGGAGAGCGAGCCTCGGTGCGACCGACGCCGTTCGGTCCACACCGATGATTCACGACATCGATCACGATGGATTTCAAGAAATCATTGTGGTCTACGACACCGACGGGTCGTTCAACATCGATGTTTGGTCGCCTCGATTGACGTGCACGGAGGCCAACTGGCAAACCTCCGGCCACAGCAACGAACTGGTGTGGTCCTACAGCGATGCAGACGTTCGCATCGGCTCCCCGTCCCCACATTTTGCGACCGCCAACAGCGACCATAAGGCGGTGACCCAACCGTTGCTGGCTGACCTTGAATTGGACGGCACACCCGAACTCATCGTCGCGGTTGTGGACGACCCGACGAACAACCCCCTCGTCAAGGTCAACGCGTACACACTGACCAACGCCCAGCCCACCGAAGCGATGTGGAGCGTATCGCTTGACCGCGGCACCCACCCATCCGACCCCGTTTGGGCTCAGCTCGACAGCAGCACGACGTCCGTGGTGTTGACCACCATCGACGGGGACTCCGGGAACATGTGGATTTGGAAAATCGATGGCTCCAGCGGTTCACTTGATTGGGAACGCGTTGCGGTTCAAGGCACNGACACCGATTCGGATTCCCCCCGATTGCGCCTCCCGGGACCGGTCATCGTTCAACTCGACCAGGACAGCGCTCCTGAGATGATCGTGACCGTGCCCACCGACGCCAACGGGCGAACGCCCGGCAACGGCGCCCGATTCATCGGGATGGAGTTGACCGCCACGACCGAGGTGTTCAACTTCAGGGCACAGAACGGCTATGCCGACGCCCATCCAATGGCTTTGGACACCGACGACGACGGCGTGGACGACCGACTTTGCTGGGTGACCTGGTATTCTGAATCCGCATTGAACTTTAATCGAAAGGGCATGCTGGGCTGCACCGACATCTCCGATGCGACGCCGGTCACCGAATGGACCCGTGATTTGCAGCGCGGTGCGGGTAACGACAACGATGAAATCGCCGCATCGCCGCCCTTCTGGCTTGACATCGATGGCGAGGGAACGCCGGAAGTGTTGGTGGGCTTTGGTCGACGGTTCTGGGCGTTTGATGGCGATACCGGAGCCTCCGCAGACATCAACAGTGCGTGGTCAACGCCGCTGAGCATGCCCCACCGGGTTTGGACCGCCCCTGCGGTGGCGGACGTTGACGGCGATGGTCATCTGGACGTGCTGTACGGCGACACGCTCGTTTCGAATCAAGGACCCGACCTTACGCCGGCGTTGGACAACCGAGGCCTTTCGTTCAACCCTGCTCAAGCGGATCCGGGAACCACCGTCACCGTCACGGGGCAGTTTGCCAACGTTGGGACGGGTGAGGCCGACGACGACATCGACGCTGCCATTTTGATGAACGGTGTCGAGCTCACACGCCAACGGTTCGAATCGAGCGAGCCGGTTGCGCCAACTGGAGAAGGCGGGCCGATGACCTTCTCTGCGGAGTTTGTCGCGCAGCTGGGCGTTCATCAATTTGAGTTGGTGTTGGACGTCAACGACAACATCACCGAACAGCGAGAGGACAACAACCGGGCCGCTGCCACCCTGACGGTGGTTGAACCGTACCGTGCCGATCTCACCGGCCCCCTTGAAACGCCACGAATTTCACCCGGCACGTCCCAACAAGTGGACGTTGATGTCATGGCCACCGGATCGCGAACGGCCTCGTGGACCCTCGCGCACACCAACGACCAACTGCCCGAGGGTTGGACGTTTGCACCGGCGAACGGCGAGTCGCTGACCCGTGAGTTGGTGCCCGACGTTTCACAAACCATCACCTTCGATGCGAGCATTCCATCGACGGCGCTGGGCGATGAGTCGGGCGTGGTGTCCCTCGTTCTTTCGCTGGACGACGATGCCTCGGTGAACACAACGCTGGAGTTGCAAATCGATGTCTTCAGAACCCGTGGGCTCGACCTGACCGGTTCGACGGGCATGAACGCGTCCAACGGCCACGGACGACCGGGCCAAACGGCCAAGGCGTGGTTCATGGTGGAAAACCTCGGGAACGCCCCCGAAACCACCACCTCCATCACGTGGACGGCGCCGTCGTGGGGCGGCTCGCCGTCCATTCACGATGCTTCCGGGCAGCAACTGTTCAGCATCTCCTTGCAACCTGGAGAAAGCAAGGTGTTGTTCGCCCACCTGGCAACGCCCGCATCCATCAGTTACGGCTCGTCGACCCACTCGACCCTCACGCTCTGCATGGGCAGCGGTGACGAAGCACTCTGCGAATCCATGCCGTTCAGTTTCACGGCTGAAAAGGTCGTCGCAACACCCAATCACCATCGAACGCTGCCGGACACAACCCTCATGTGGACCGTAGAAGGGACCCTACCCGCATCGGGAATGCTCCAGTGGAGCATGGCCTCGATGGACATGCAGCAAGCCAACTGGGTTTGGAGCACCACGGGTGACCTGACGGTGAACGGCAGTTCAATCGAGGCACAGGGTGCACCGAGCAGCACTTTTTCCGGAGACGTCGTCCTGGACCTCCCAAAGGATGCGGTGCCAAAACGGCATTTGTTCACGCAAACGGACGGCGTTGACCTTGACGCAACCTTCAACATCAGCCTTCAGGTCTTGCAGGTTTACCGCTCAAACATTTCGCTGATCGAACCCACACCCCCCACCTCCGGCACACCTGTGTCCCTGAACGTCAGCGAACCGCATCGTTTCTTGATGTTCCTCTCCAATCCAGGGAACGGTGAAGACACGTTTGAGCTGACAGCNGCAGCCTCCACGTCTNCGACGGGCGCCCCCTACGAGGTCGACTTCACCTTCTTTGACCCGCAAAAAACGCTCGGCGCTCTCGCCACCAGCATCGGTACGGTGGACGTGGTTCTCTCCTCTGAAATCCCCGCTCTCGAGCCGTTCGACCTCACCTTCACGTGGACATCGCTGGGTGGCGAAAACATCGCCAGCACCGTCGTCGTTTCCGTTCAGGCATCGCAAAGTCACGAGTGGGTGGTTGAATCCATTGGTGCGGTGCCCGACACCGCCGGCCCGGGAGAAACCGTCAGCTACCTGTTCAACGTCACCAACAGCGGCAACGCACCGGACGAATTGGAACTGTCGCCGATGCTCACGGTAAGCGCCTTTGGCGAGGACGATTCGGTGTGGACCGCAGCGTCGGTCGCAACCGACGTGGTCCCCGTCAACCAAACTGCGCAGTTGAACCTCTCGTTCACGGTCCCCAACCAAGCGTGGGCGACCTCCTCGGTTGACATCGACCTCTTGCACGTAGCCAACGGATACACCATCGGTACAACCACGCTTCAGTTGGCCGTCAAATCGGTGTCGGGCTGGCGATTGAACCTGACAAACGCCGACCTTGAGGTGGAGCCCGGCGGTGAGAACCTAACGCTTCAACTGATTCACACAGGGAACGCATACGAGCGTCCGTATTTCGCAAAAGCCGGCGCAGGATGGAACATCACGCTGCCCGATGAAGCACCCGACGTGGCACCCTACGCAACCTCAACGTTTGACGTTCATGTTCAACCTCCGGACGACGCATTGGCCGGCGAGGTGGGGGTCCTGCGAATACGCATCACCGGCAACGACACCAGCGGGCTGGTCGTGGAAGAAGTTCCCGTACGGGTTGGTGCAGCCCCCCAGATCAACGTTGACCATCGTGGCTCTTGGATCGTCAACGAAAACGGAGGATTCCCCACCGTCTGGGTCGAAAACCAGGGGAACGATGTTGCGTTCCTCACCCTCGACATCGACGGCCTTCCCGATGGTTGGTCCGTGAATCAAGGCACGCAGCTCATCCTCGCACCCGGTGAATTTTCGGGTCTGCCGCTGAACCTCACCCCGTCCGCAGATTGGAACGAGCAGCGGTTCTTGGTCACCATCAACGTCAATCACCCGCTGCTCGGAGCCGTTTCCCACACGGTGGAGGTGGAACACGGTCTGGTAACCTTCACAGAAACGCCGGTTGTTGACGCTTTCACCGGCACTAACCAGGCCATTGGCTACGTTGTTTTGGACGGTGAATCCGTCACGTTTGACGGACCGTTGAACGCAGTCAAACAACCGACAGAAGTCCAGTTCATCCAACCTTCCACAACCGGGGAGTACGTCTTGACGTACGCACTTGGTGAAGCGGATGGAAACCTCTCCACCTACCTCATCGCAAGGTCCTACCCCGACGCAACCATTTCCTGCAGTTTTGTCAACGGTGCGTTTGACGACCTCGGCCGTTCGGACCTGCCGGCAACCGTGGCGACCTGCGTCCTTACTGCATCGGACGATGATGACCTGAGGGCGGTCTTGACGATGGTCACCACCGCCGGCGACCGAGTGAACCTCGAAAACGACGTCGAGGTCGTTCGTGCAGGCGGTCAAACCACGCTCAACATCAGCGTTGTCGGTTGGACCCCCAGTCCCGGTCTGTTTGATGTTCAACTGACCGGACACGACCAATTCGGTCGTGAATTGGCGTTTGAGAGCACCTCGGTTGTGGCCCGGGCAACCGGTTGGAACGTAGGCATCCACTCCATCGATGCCAGTGGAGACATCGAAGTCAGCATCAAGCGAAGTGGATACGAAATTCTCACCAACGCCGTTTGCGAGGTGACCGTTGAAGCCGAGGGTGGATGGAGCACGAGCATCGTTGTTGACATCACCTATCCAGAATTACTCGCACGACCGATTGGCATCGACAACCCGGGCGGTCTCACGAAGGACGAGCGGATCACCGCCTCAATCGCATGCAGTCTACCGTTCGACCTCGATGACAATCCCGACGACGACAGCATGAGTGATTTTTACGAAACCGAGAGCCTGCTTGCCGTGTCGTCAAGCGACGTTGGATGGATCGTCGGCGTGGGTGCATTCATCGTTGCCCTCGCATGGCTCCTCGGCTTCATTCAGCCACAGCAAACGAGGAAATCGGACGTCAAAAGCGCATCCACAACGAAAAAGCAACCTGCGGACACGGTGTTGAACAGCGAAGAAGTGGACGTTGAGGTTGAAGAAGACGATTTCAACTTGCACATCGACGAGGTTGATGTGCCCGAAACCAACGAAGAATCCACGGAAGAAACCTCCACTGAAACGGTTGAATCAACCACCATTGAAGTGATTGAACGCATTGAAGAAGCGGTGGAGGAAGAACCCACGGCCAGTGGAAGGCTTGCGAGTCTCCGTGAGGAGATGGGCACCGACAGCGGTGTTGAACGTGAGGGCAGCCTCGAGGACCGTATGAGCAAATTNTTCGGCGACGACCGGTGAATGCAAGTCCTTATTTCGTTCAAGCGACGGGGAAAATCCATGGACGAACTCGCTCAGTCCTCAACAACAGCGTTTCACACGCTGGACGCCTTCAACGGTGACCTCGCTGCCGAGATTGTTCATGCCGTTGAATCCGCCATGGAAGGCGACAACGAAGCGTGGACTGAACTCGTTCACCGACGGGTGNAACTCAGCGATCGTCTCAAAGGTCAGGGGATTGAGGAGCCCAGCGCATACACCACCATCCGTTGGGACCCGGCAACGCTTCTGTTCACCACCTGTGTGGAGTTGACCGGTGACGGACGACCGCTCCAACTTGGCGAGACGTTGACTCGAGAACGGTTCGGACGGTTTCCACACGGCGATGGGTCAGCACTCGGCTACCTTCTCGAACACATACGACCAAACCGCAGCGTCACCGATAACGACGGAAAGGACGTGTACGATGCCATCATCGGCTCGCTTGAACACCTTGCGCACGGATGCGAGGAACAACACCGAGGCCATCCCTCGTTTGAGGACGGTTTCGGTGGGATGCAGATTCACGGGTTCCTGAGTGCTGACGGGGTCAAGGAACTTCGCAAAAACCTCGCCAGTCGAGCTTGGACGGCCTCGTACGACGAACCGTTGGACGGTGGCGTCGCTGATGTTGCCAAGCACTTTACGACGCTGCTGAAAGCCGCGGAGCGCCGACGTGTCGGCCTCGCCCTGAGGACGCATCGTTGATTCAGAATTCTTGGGATGTAAGACGTTCGAACATCGAGGCGTAAAGCGCAGCCGTCTCGTCAATCACCGATTGAGGAAGGGCCGGAATAGGCGGCTCGTCGGTACCGGCGTCTCGAGCCGCTTGGAGGGCCGACTGATGACCTGTCTCAATGTAGTGCGAGCGAACAAATTCCTTTGACAACTCGATGCATTCTCCGTTGGCGTAGGCTTCTGCGTCCCACCAGCGGTCCTCGTCAAGCGTACCGAACGTGTCGACCAGCACCACTTCTCGGTTGGTGCCCAGAGCGAATTCCTTCTTTCCGTCGACGTGAATCAAGCCGTTTTTGCCAGCCTCACGCTCAATGATTTCATCCACGGCCAGGGCGGCTGCAACGATGTTGTCCAACTCTTCCTCCGTGATGTTCGAGATTTCGAGCGCCTCCTCACGACCGATGTTGCGGTCAAAGGTTTCGAACTTGGTCGTGACTTCCACAAAGGGTTGCGTGAGTTTGACACCGTATTCGCAATCGGCGGCAACGCCGAGTTGCTCAGCGGTCAGTTCACCGCGTTGGAATCGTCGCCATGCGGAGCCCGAAAGGTAGTGTCGAACGATGACTTCCAAGGGTACGAACACCCACTCCATGTCCCGCGGGATGGCACCGGGTTCCTTGATGACCTTCACCTTGCGGACAAGGCATCGATCCGCTGCGTTGACCTCGATGAGGTGCGTTTTGCAGATGCCAGCCTCTTCGATGAGCTTGAACCAGTGAGCAGTGGTTCTGTTCAGCGACTCGCCTTTTCTCGGAATAAGCGAAGGGATGATCTGATCGAACACCGAAATTTGATTGGTGAATCGAAACTCGTAAACATCATCGTCATCGGTCGACCAAACTTGCTTCACTTTGCCTTGGTAGAGCATTTCTCCCATGGGCTGAAACCGCCGGAATCAGCCTTTGAACATTTCACAGGGCAAAGATGGCGGCGTCAGAGGAATCCCAGGGCATCTTCGATGCGGTTGAGCTCTGGTCCTGTGGTCTGCGTTCCGCTGATGGCGCCTTGGTTGGAAGCACAGACGCCGGCACCGACGTAGGGTGAGCCGAAGGAAACCGTTCCCACCATCGGTTTGACACCGAGGACTTCTTCGATCAACAAGGCCTCATCGGGCGTCACGTCTGGATGGAGCAGCACACCGTTGTCGTTGGCGACTGCGAGGCTGCCAACCACGTCATGTCCAGCAACGGTGGTCGCAGCCACGTCAACCCCGAGCACCTCGGCGAGGATTTCCAAGCCATCCTGAGGAATGCTTGGCGATGCAATGGCGCCTTGTTCGTTGACCACCAGGAGGTTGCCAGCCGTGTTGACGCCACCTTCCATCACCACCACGTCGCCGTACGCCGTGAGTTGGTCAATGTCGTCTTCTGTTGCGATGTCAGCGACGGCGATGCCTCGACTGTTGCCACAAACCAGTGCACCGACCAGACTGGAACCGCCCACCGTCATCGGGTGAAGTTCGAGTTCAAGACAGGTTTCGAATGCCTCAACGGTCGGCGCCGGCAGCTCTGGAGGATGGAAGAGGACACCACCGACGCTGGCGAGGTGAATCCCCACCTGGTCGCTTCCAAAAATATCGACCGTGTCAATTGGCATGTGCTCATCACAACCTCGGCCATGGAGTTCTAAAACGTGGTGTTGGGGGGTTCGCTAAAACGCAAAAAAGGCCGGCCTCCGTTGGAGGTCCGGCCTTAAGCGCCCTTGCGGGTCGAGGATCCCGAGGTGAAAAGAGAGGGGCACAGTGACTTCCTTTCCCGTGGACTCTCGTACCACAGTAATGGGAGAGACGCAGAAGGGCTTGACTTCTGGGTTCGGAATGGGACCAGGTAAACACCTTCGCTGTGACCGTGCACCCATCTCTTTTCGAATCGGATAGGTTGCGACGGAGCGTCGCAAATTGAATTGGCATGAACTTTTAGACGAAGGGCACTCATGGTGCGGATACGATACACACACGAAAAAAGATGCTCGAACATTAGTGCAGCTGGACTGAATACGTCGCCGAAGCTTCGTACTTACATCCGCTGTCTATCATCTCGTCTTTTACGAGCGTTCTGAGGTGTCTCGTCTTTGGGGTGGCTTCGAGCTTAGATGCTTTCAGCTCTTATCCTTCAGGGCGTGGCTACCCAGCATTGCCTTGCCAGACAACTGGTAAACTAGTGGCCCCGAGCCCTCGTTCCTCTCGTACTAAAGGACCCCTTCCATCAGACACCTTACGCGATTCTACCACCAAGCAACAAACCTGTCTCACGACGGTCTAAACCCATCTCACGATCCCTTTTAATGGGCGAACAACCCCACCCTTGGG
>FUFK010039133.1_pt1 | contig 18747 bp, 19 predicted proteins | sample 1021851 | NCBI WGS metagenome assembly FUFK01 (sample SAMEA51879418, study PRJEB19060) | metagenome
CTAAGTTCGCCAAGATTCTGTCCACCTGGCAACGTAGTGATCTCAGTGCCTCTGCCACCTTCTCGTCTTGGTAGCCAGAAGTCNTCGAGCATNGACATGTGTTTTCTATCATCTCTNATTTCTCCTGTNGATGCGTNNTATACTAANTTGTTTCTNTAACGGTTCATCACCTCTTTNAGGTATTGTTCCGCTTTGATCTTNGGTANNTTACCNACATCAATATAGAATATTCTTCTTTCTGGAGCACGAGAAAGTCTGTATATAACNAGACTATCTTCAATCATTCTAAGTTGATTGAGTGCNTTGATTGACTTATGTAAGTAAGAAAGAATAGTTTGTTTGTTTCTGTCAACTAATCCTGAGTGACAGAATGTGATGGCATCTGGTGCAATCTTTACTGGTCTTTGCTTAGTTGCAAAAGGGGTTTGACCTATAGCACCCAAAGCATTCTTACTTTGAGTTGCACTAGGATCATACTGATAAAACTCTTCTATCTCAGGATTTTCTATGTCAGCAGGGTTGTTTGCATTTACTTGTTTGATTGCCCCTCTGAGAGTGGGATCAGTCTTTAACCTTCTTACTAACTTAATTTTAAGTGGATCAATATATCTAATCTCTTGAATACCTTCTTCTGGTTTATTGACATCAATTACCTTGTGGTAATAAATTCTACCATCAACGTACCAGTTTCTAAGAATCTCATGACACTTCTTATCGAAGTTCATGACTTCTTTAATAGTTTTAAACTCATCTCTAATGAGATCTTTAAGCTTCGCAGATGCTGGAAGATTCTCCAAATCGANTTCGACAGGAGAATCATTCTGGTCTGAAACTATTGCTTCATTTATTATATCTTCAATGGCAGAGTCCACTTCTGGATGTAATGCCATTTCTCTATATCTTTTTATTAACTCAAACTCTGACTTAAATACGCCATCAATATCAACGTACTGCCCATAAAATCCGCTAGACACATAATAGTCTGACGAATCTTCATTCGTTTGGGGTACAGGAGAGACAACGCCTTTGTTCTTCTCGTCATCCCTCTCTATTTTAAAACCAAATAATTTAGCCATTAACTCACTAATACTGGGCTATTCCCAGTTATTTATATGTTATATTATAACACTAATTATCTAATTGTGCTAAAGTCTGCGTCAGGACCTGTTGAATCAATTGCTTGATTTGTTAATAGTGGAGTACTATTACCATCAAAAACATCCCACCACTGAACTTGTAAATCAACTGTGAACTCTTCGATAGAATCTGTTTGATCGTATGAAAGTTCGATTGCACTTACATTAGTTGGGAATGTTCCGTGGAACTTATACTTTCTAAGTATAGGAAGTTTCTGTTGGTTTGTCTGTGACCCACCAAGACCTTCTGCAACAGGAGCTCTACCGATCTGGTTAACATACATATCTGTTTGATAATCAGAAGGTGTTACTTCTCCAGTAGCATTGTCATGCTTGTTGATTGCGTTCATCCATCTTTCAAAAGCATTTCTGATGAGGAAATCAGTGTCGTTAATAACAGTGATTGTCCAGACATCGAATGTTCTGTCACCAGCGATTTTTAAATTCCTTCCTCTGAAAGGAACGTCAATTACGTTGATGTTGGATGCAGGGAGGTTTGCCGCCTTAACAAGGAATCTACCTCTTTCTTCAGCTGCTTGTTCACCTAATCCTTGAGGGAAAACTAATTCTACCTCAAACAGGTTAGGGCGAGCACCACCACCGACGAGCTTCGATTTAAAGTCATCAATGGTTCTTGTATCTAATCCAGGCGCATTTTTAGTTGCCATTTCTTAAGTCCTCTTCGGTTTATTTAGTAAAGTTAGGCGGAACCTACAACTTCATCAAAGCTGATGCCAGTTCTAGTTGCAACGAATGTTAGTCCGATGAAGTTGATAGAACGTGCAGGCTTCACGAAGATGTCTGCCTTGAAGGTATTTGCGTCAATAACATCCGCTGTGTTATTGGTTTCATCACAGATGACCACGAAGTCTGAAATACCTCTCTTAGCCTTAACATCACGAAGATATGGTTCAACGATATTTAAGAAGTTAGTTCTTGTTAAATCATCATTGAATTCAAACAACTGTGATCTTGCAGCTCTCTCGATAGTTCCTTCGATTGTTAGGAACAAACGACGAACGTTGATTCTGTCAAACGCAGATGCTTCTTTCTGTGCAGTTTTGTCACCGAACAGAACGATACCAGCGCCAGGAGAGAAGATTACAGGGTTGATTCTCTTAGGATAAAGAGTATCTCTCTGTCCCTGAGATGGGTTGTATGCAAGTTTAAGAGCATTGTTAATCGAACCTCTTTGAGCTCCAGCAGGGGAGAACCAAGGGAATGAGTTAATAGATGTTCTTGCCATCAATCCAGCAATGTCACCATTTAGAGGAACATATCTGAATGTGTTATTGAATCTGTCAAAGGTGTACTTATAACCAGAGTCAAACACTGCATAAGAACTAGATGTCAAACTATCGTAGAATGATACGATGTTGTTTGTTTGTTGTTCTGTGTTAGTTAAACCAACAACACCTTGTCTGTAAGGTGAAATACATGCGATACAATCTTTACGACTAGTAGCAATTTGGATTAACTTGTTAGCCTTAGCCTGTGCCTCATAGATGGAGTCTCCACTTGAAGGACCTTGAATGAGGAAGTTAACTGAGTACTCAGCAGGGTTATCAAGAACTGTGTAGGAACTAACGATGTCTCCTAATTCACACTTGAATCTTCCAGTTCCACCGTAATCCATTCCATTTGATAGTGAATAGATCTTAGGACCAGAACCGTTGAATGTAACTCCCTGAGTTTCTTGAGCCCAAACACCAGTTGAATCGATTGTGTATCCACTCAACATTGTATGTTTTAGACCAATACCTGTTTGTGCAGCACCAACAAATGCGTATTGTGAGAACTGTGCGAGGTAATCTTTGTAGTAGATGTTTGTAGATGGAGATACCTTAGCATCTGTTGCCTTGGATAATCCTACCCACTTCTCTACAATGTTACCAGAGGAACCAGTAACTTTACCTGTGTCATCTACGACTACAAGGTGCATTTCGTCATACTTAGAACTTCTACCTTTTGCGTATTCAGATGTAGAAGGACGATCTGCGATTTGACTCCAGTAAACAGTGCTGTTTGTTAAACCTAGAGTTTGTTGAGCGTACCAATCCTGAGCAGTGTTACCTTGTCTTAGATAGATTCCACTATCAATACCAGACATAACAATGAAGGATGTGTTAGCAAATGCAACAGTTGCTGCAGTGTCCATAACAACTTCCTGAGTACCACCGAAACTTGGTAATGAAACAATAGTACCAGAGTATGTTCCGTTGAGAGACTTAATTGTATCGCCTGGTTCAGACTTAATTGTTGCGAAGTCATCTCCGAATGAAATCACAGTAGAACCGATACCTATTGCAGCAGTAAAACGAGTTCTTTCAACTTGTACAGAATTACCACTATTATTAAAGATCTTAATTCTGTTTGGATGGTTAACATCATTCGCAGCACTGAAGAAAGCATTGTAGATACCTTCATCATATCCTTGGAAAGAAGCAGTTCCAGATCCTTCCTCATAGTCTATTGAACTCCAGACATCTGTTGATACATTGTGTTTTGAAACAATTTTAACATCAATAGAACCGTCGTTGACTCCAGTGATAATACCTTTGATGTATCCTGTTTCGATACCAACTGTACCATCTAACTGAGCAATACTTGTTGAGAATCCAGCAGTAACCGCAAATCCAACAGAAAGTCCTTCTGTACCAATAGCTAATCTTTGATCTGCTTGTGAGTCAATGGTACAAATCTTAAGATCGTTAGCCCATGAGCCAGGTGATCTTGCAGCGTATAAGAATTGTTGTGCTAGGTTGTTGAAGTTATTGTAGTAATCTTCTTGTGACTTGATTGTTAAGTTTGTGATTGCAACACCGACAGGTGCGTTAGCATTGGATAGCATTGGGTTTGTGCTTCTCAATACTCTCAACACTCCACCGTATGATAGATATGATGATGCAGTCATCCAGTACTCATATTGAGCATCGGAAGAGTATGGTTTACCAAACGTTTCAAGTAAGTCGGCTTCTGTCTCGATTAGGACTGGTTCATTGACAGGTCCTTTTGCAAAAGGTCCAGCAATAGCTCCAACCTGATCGTTGATACCGTCAATCCTTCCTACGGTTAGGTCTACCTCTCTTACCTTAACGCCTGGAGATACTAGATTAAGCGCCATGTTAGTGTTCCTCGAAGATCTCAGTTGTTTTCTCTGTTATTATTTAGAAATTGCTACTTTTCCACTGGGGAAACGATACATGAACCCCCTACCAATCAGGATATATGTCTGGTTTATCTCTTCTTCTTTTAGTTTTTACTCTGTCAATAGTACATGTTTTACATTCATATGAATATGAAGATGGTTTTTCACCTCTACTTTTTCTAGTGAGGTAGAAACCTTCTGTTAATGAATAAGTTTTGCCACATACTCTACATTTTCTCTCATGTAGAAATAGGACTGGATCATCTAAGTCCATTACAGATAATCCCACATATATGATCTATCACCATATTCATCTACATTCCATCTAGTGCCTTCATTATCTACAAATGATTGTTCTTCTTCCAATCCATCAGCTATAAATCCAAATGGTGCCATGTCTTGTTCTATCTGATCTCTTTGATCATCATATACTCTCTTCCTTATATCATCATCTGTCATCTCTTTGAAATAATCTTGCATCACCAACCATGCAAATATTACTAGACACATGGCAAGGTCATCATTACAACCCTCTTCTGCCTCAAATGAGTTTGACTTCTCGATAAAAGTTGTAAGTTCTGCAATAATATTGTAATCATTGACTATCAACTTATCTGATTCTATGAGAGTTTTTAAATTCAAAGCACCTATCTTTTTCACAGTCTTAGACATCTTCACTCCCAGTTGAACCTTACTACCAGAGAAACCTTGACCCAATACTTGTCCAGCTCTACCTCTTATCGCAGTCATCAACACGTTTTCGTATTCTAGATCATAGAATAGAATAGATGCGATCTGATCTCCTATATCATTTACCTCACATAAAATGTAAGCATTATTATATGCCTTAGCAAATTCCTGTATGACACTAGGAAACAACATGGGTTTGATAGTATTATTCCTATATTTTGCAACTACTCTATATGGAAATGTTGTCGTGTCAAACACAATAAAAGCGGAGTAATCTTTCTCTACACCTCTCGCAACGTCTACTGTAATTGAATAGTTGTGTTTATCTATTGGGTTTTCATATATCTCACCACCTCTCCTTCCAGTATTAATTGGTTCATCATACACCATAGTTTTTAACTTAGATGGTGCAATCAACGTATCAACAGATCCTAAGAACTCACACTCAAACTCAACACGGAACTGTGCTTCTGATGTGTTCTTGATTGTCTGTTCTTTCCACGCTTCATCTCTGCCTGGCACTTCTGACCAGTGAACGTCTGTGGTGACGTATTCGTTTCTACCAAGTTCTGCATCATGCCACAGTCGGTAAAAGTGATTCATACCACGAGGGGTAGAAACAATAATTACCTTAGTAGACTTACCAGAACTAATAGTAGGATATACACTACTAAAGAAATCATCTGCTAAATGGTTGGCAACGAACGCAAATTCGTCTAAGAATATGATGTTGAATGACATACCCCGAACAGCAGATGCNGAGGTTGATGCAGCAATGATCTTGGATTTGTTTTCCAATTCCATAGATCCCTTGTTCCATGCAATGATACCCTGTTGCATCCACTTGGGTAAGTTCTCATATGCAATTTGTAATCTACCAAGTAGATCTCTTGCAGTCTGAGCCTTGTTTGCAAGGATTCCTATTGTAACACTATCATTGAAGATGGCATAGTGTAAAAGATATGATACCACAGTCGTTGACTTACCTGACTGTCGAGGCATCTTACATATATTGAATCTGTTGTTATGGAAATTATTAACTAACTTTTCTTGGAAGTCATACATCTTGAAAGGCACTAGACCTTCATCCAAGTTGATGATCTTTACATACTTCTGTGCAAAATATACAGGATCTTGAGCACATTTTAGAAACTCAGTAACTTGTTTCTTTGTAAAGTTCTGAGCAACATTCGCTTTCTTTAGATTAGGATTTCCAAGGTACTGTTCATGATCAGGCATTTTCTTTAGGGGTCAATTACTAATAAAGGTTTCGTAGGATCTTTATCGCTAGGCATAAAATATATTACTTTACCGCCTGGATAAATTTTTTCTAATTCTGATTGAACATTCTTCTTCAATGGTCTTGCCCTTTGAGGGAAAAACATTTGAAGCATTTTGGTCTGTCCTCTGAATATAAACGTAATGCTATATGTTGCACCGTACTTATTCAGTCTATCCCAATTTTCTTCTCTTAGTGATTTAAAAGTTTTCATTGGTTCTCCTTTTTCATTTTTTTCAACATCTTTTGTAAGTCAGCAGTGCTTCCTACAAATAAAGAATTGTTAGTTACGTTAGTAGTATTCTTATCTTTGACTTCATCAATCTCTTTTACTTTTTTCTGGAGATCCATTAGTTTATCTGCCGTATCTGCAACGTGTTTAATAAGTTGACCAGCAACTTCATATGCCCTTGCAGAATCAGATTGTTGTGCAACATCTAATGCACCATCCACTGCTTCTTGTCCTTTCTCAACCAAAGAATACAATTGAGCTCTACTATACTCATAGTCTTTTGTAATATCCTCTTTACCAGATTTTATATTCTTAGGACTAGTTCTTGTAGGTTTATTAACAGGTGCTTTCATGATCTCAGCTCCTCTGTCAATATCTAGAGTTTCATCTATTTCATCAAATGTTTCGTCTTCCATCATAAGTCACCATCCTGTCCTTGACTACTACTGTAAATAGAACCATCCTCACTGGTGAAAGCATCTACACCAAATCCAAAGTCATCACCTTCAACCATTTGAACAGTATCCTGTATTGTAATTCTATTTACAACAACGCCAGTATCATGTGGTTTTACCACACTTCTGTACTGACCACGTTTTACTTTTACTCTGTTGCCAGTTATAGAACTAATTAACATCTTTTCTTCGTCTATTTGTATATAATCTCCTTTTCTAAGTGTAGCAGCACTATTGACATCAAATTCTGTTTTGATTGTATCAAATGCCTCACTTGTTTTTACTTGACTATTATTGGTATAATCTTTTACTGCTACTGGGGTTGTGGTGTATCTTACTTGTCTTGATGCCATTCTTGTATTATCAGTATCAGCAACGTAATCAGTTTTAACTTTTTTGATCAATCCTTCACTACTATTATTGATAGGCCCAAATAGATATGTCTTGCATGTAAATGTCATGGTATATACTAACGCTCTTCTAGTAAGAAAATCATCTTCATAATTATCCTCCATCTGTATTCCTTCTAGAGTGATGGGCATATCTCTTTTTTCACCAATAACATCCACTAAATCTATTGTCAAATTAAACGCTGGTTGAAAATATGGTAGTATCTGTTCTAAAATCTGTATTGCATCCTCATTTAACTTTGCAAGGATACTAAGTTGCATATTGATATTATATGGAACAGGCATGAAAGCCTTAACCATTTTGTTTGTTGTTTTATTGACAGACTTAAAAGTCTGCATTGTAGATACTTTTCTGGTTGCATCATAGTTCATGCCCATGACTTCAAAAGACATTCTAGGTAAGGTCAATGTTGTACCTACACCGTCTTGATATTCTCTACCCTGAGCAACCCTTGCTAAAAATTTCTGTTGTGGCCCATATGATATGGGAACTTTGATAACACTTACAGCGTTACCACTATTATCTTTATGTTGGATCTCAATGTTATTAAACAAGGTTCCGAAAGACACGATTGTCTTACGGATGATCTCATGGTAGAAGTGATTCGTTAACATAATATTAGCACCTTATGAAACTATTTAGAATTCCCCAAACGGATTTATTTCTGAGAAGTCTACAATCTCGTCTGCTTCAGACTCAATTTCCTCATTTCCAGAGAATCCAATATTGTATTCATCATCTATAGATAACAGTCTGTAACTGGAAGCTGCACCGACAATTATCTCTCCTATCTGGAAGTCTCCAGTGGGTTCTCCAACTTTGAGAATATTATCAGCAGTATTCCAATAAGCAACATATGCCTGTGTGCCACTGGTTAGTCCTCTAATTAATTCATCCTGTTCAAATTCGCCGTACGAATTAGAAGTTACAGATGATATTGCAACGTAAGCTGCAGTATTAGTATATCCAGCACCAGCGTTACTGTACATGATTTGGGATACAGTTCCAGCAGAACTTACAACAGCCTCTGCCTGTGCGTTCATGAGTAGAGGTATGGTTTCATTTGACTGTTGTATGTACACAGAAGTAATGCCAACTGTAGGTGTGAATGTGTATCCTAATCCTCCAGTAGTAATTCCTATAGGCCCTAGTACAGCTTCTGAAATGACAGCAGTAGCAACAGCTACAGATGTCGGAGAACCACCAGTAAATACTACAGTTGGTGGTGTAGTATATCCTGTGCCTGGATTTATTAGTAAAACTCTGTCTACAGATTGATTAGGAACACCAGATCTACTTGTCATAATCGCAACAGCTGTTGCCTGAGTTCCTGATTCTGGAGATTCTATAGTCAAGATTGGAGGAGAAGTATATCCCCATCCCTCATATGCTATTGATAATCCAGATACCTCTCTTGATGCATTAGTTGTGACGTTAACCACTGGATGTTCATTATCCAACTTACGAATGAACTGTGCAGTGGTTCCTGTCTGTACATCTGTCTCTTGTTGAGTTTCTGATGTTGGAACTTGTTCTGCACTGGCAGTTCTTGTAGAGTTATCACCTGTTAAGTTAAGAGTAATGTGATCTAAGTAACCTTCCCACGATGCAGTCTGAGATGGAATGAAACCTTGTCCTGAAGCATCAGCACCCAATTTCAGGGTGTCGCCTGCAAAGAACATAATTGGGTTTGCTGTGTTAAGACTGTTACTTACGGTTCCGTTTACAGATATGGTTGCATCAGTGTTGTACTGTTCTACTCTGATAAAGTTCCAAGCATTTAGATTGAGTTGTGTAGTATTCTCTATAGATCCAGAACCAGAAGCAAATACTATGTTTCCTGTCTCTCTATAATATATCTTGAATCTATCAGTCCACATGACTGTTCCACCATTGACTGCTGGGTCAAACTTAGTAGGATACAACCAGAAACTCAATGATAGTCTACCATTACCACTATCTCTAGAATCTACATTGCTGGCAAATGCAAAGTTGGCACCAATCATATCTGATGTAGATGTATGATGCAGTGAGTTATTACCAAACTTAATCTGAGATGATGTAGTTAGATTGGGTGGTGTAAAACTGACAGATGGCACACTTAGATAATTTGATCCACCAGAGGTTAGTGTTACGGTGTCTATACCTCCCTCAGCAACAGTTGCTGTACCAGTAGCTGTATTCCCTGTATTTGGTTTGTGTATAGTTACAGTAGGAGTTCCTTTGTAATTACCGCCATGGAACATGGGAACACGTTGCACAGATTTAACTCCAGCAAATGAGGATGCAAGAGATACATATGCTACAGCATTTTCTGATGTATCTTTTTCCATCTGAAGGGTTATAGTCTGTCCTATTGTATTGACTGCTTCGACATCCACACCTTCTTGATCTGTCAACATATCAGGAAGATCAACTACCTCACTGGATTCTGGTTCATATATTTCACATCTGAACTCATACATATAGAGATCATTTAGTTGGTAGAAAGGTACTTTTCTTTCAATGTACTTTATTTCAAATAAAGCATTATCTAATGGTAAGTATATCAAATCCCCCTCGTTTGGAGTTGAAGCATTCAGTCTTTCTGTCTCTGGGAATAACTTCATAAACGGTGCAATGAAGTCATCATATCTTTCTTTGGATACAACCAATGTAACTTCATCTTGATCCCTTACACCAAACTTAGTTAATACGTCTGATGGTGTACCAAATCCATCTGTGTTTACAAGGTACGCTTCTAATCTAAAACTGTCATCAAATTTGGACGCTGTAATCTCTCTGATCACAGTGTTCCTATCAACAATTTTTCTAGGAAGATATAAAATATCTTGGCCAAATAATTGCAGATGTTCGTTTACCAAGTCTTGAACTAGTCTTTGTTCACTTGGAGATCCATTTAGAAAGAAGGGTGATAAAGGCATTATCCAACAAAGTCTAGGGGTGGCATTGCGTATTCTGACATTAACTTCTCGTCAAGTTTTTCTAACTCCATAACAGCATCGTCATATATCTGTCTACCATTCAGTTCTAATCCACCAGGCAACTTAACACCAGTAAACTTTATGAGGTTTTGTCCCCATTGTCTTTTTATTAAGGATGTGGTATACTGTTTAAGCCAATGATCATTGTACACAGCAGTTTCACTCTGAGGATCAACGATTCTAAAGGCATCTATGATTAGAAAATGATTATCAGTAAGTTCTTTTATGTTCAAATCCATGTATAATCTACTATTTTTCTTATTGAATCTCACTTGAACGTCAGGATTCAACATATAATCAAGAGTTTCTAAGTATGATTTTACCATACCATAATTGAGTAAATCAATTGCCCCGTAGTAGTATAAATCATTAAGGAAGATTTGATATTTGATGTTGAACATCCCTGCTGATATAGTAGATGAATCAGCTTTGAATACCTTATTGACTCCTATTATACTATCAGGTAAAGGCAAATAGTTTGCGCCCTCAGTATAATCTACCGAAGCAAGTCCGCCTGCTGTACTAGTACCTGTAGTTGTTGCTTGTACATCAAGCATCTTTTCTTTTTCAGCAGCAGTAAGTTGATGTTTTAAGAATACTCTATCAATACCCTCTCCATGTCTCTCATGAAACAATTGAATAGCATCGTCGATAAGATCATCAATTTGATCGTCATCAACGTTGATTTCCAGAACTGGTTTTCCAAGTTTTCTAAGTGCGTATTCTTTCAAACCTTCTTTACTATTAGGTTTTGCCACAACATCTCCACATTAGTTCTCCGAAGTATTTAGTTATATGAAAAAGTATTTTATAGACGAAGCAAAAACCTTCGCAATTAGTGATGAGTTGGGAGCAAGAGTAGAACTTATGGGGTGGGAAGAAACTCCTATAGTTTATATTGATAACTTCTATCAAAACCCAGACAAGGTAAGGAATCTAGCGCTTAGATGTCCTCCTACAAACAATCCTAGAATATGTGGAGGAGTGCCTGGTCTTAGAGTAGATATGAATATGAATTTAGATCATATGCATGATGTGTTCAAACAAATTGCAAAGAATGTATATGGATTGACAGTTGAAGAAGACTCACAATTTGATCAAGCATGCCTTAATATTCCCTTTTCTGTCAATGTAACTCAGTCGAAAGATAGAGTCAAGATACCTCATGTGGATTATCCACCAGAAACCAAAGGTAGAGGATGGGCTGGTCTAATATATCTTAATAAAACTAAAGAATGTAAGGGTGGCACTGGGTTTTATACATATAAAGGGCAACAAGTTAATCCACATCAAAGTGGCATTTGGGATAAAGAATTTGTTGATGACAGTATAGGGCCATGGGAATTAATACATCTAGCAGAAATGAAATATAATAGAATGATTATGTATCCTGATAGTATTCTTCATGGTGCATATGACAAGCCAGGATATTTTGAAGATGATATCTACAGATTGGTTCAAACATTTTTCATACCCTTACATTTTTTCTCATGATTATTCTTACAGGTTACAAAGGTTTTATAGGCCAAGCATTTGAAAAAAGAATCGATCCAGAAAATGTTTATAGAGTTGAACAAAGTGGTGCATTTGATTTTCTAAACCAATATGATAAATGGGATGAGGTAGAGATGATTCTACATCAAGGAGCTATATCAAGTACAACAGAAACAGATGTAAATAAAATTCACAAGTACAACGTAGAGTTTTCTATTGCACTGTTTGAGAAAGCAATAGAACATTCTATCCCAGTCAAATATGCCTCATCTGCATCTGTGTATGGTAAGATTCATAGTGAATATGGATATCTGAAGGGAACTATCAATCCACTAAACTTCTATGCACTATCAAAAGCAACTGTGGATTACTGGGTAATTGATAATATGGATAGGTTTGAACAAGTACAGGGATTCAGATACTTCAATGTATATGGTGAAGGTGAAGAACACAAAGGAGATCAGGCAAGTCCGATAAGTAAGTTTACCAAACAAGCAAGAGAGAATGATATCATCAAAATCTTTGAAGACTCAGAGTATGCCTTTAGAGATTTTGTATGTGTAGATGACGTAGTAGATGTTGTCCTAGATAATACGGCAGGGAGCGGCATCTATGATGTTGGGACTGGCAATCCGATCTCTTTCCAAGAGGTTGCAGAATTGATTGCCAAAAAAGAAGGGGCGGAGATTGAAGTAATCCCCTTCCCCAAACATCTAGAAGGTAAGTATCAAGAATATACATGTGCAGATACCTCGTGGTATTCACACGACTATACAGAAGTTAAGCATTATTTGCAAACGAAATAAAAGCAGTTATAGCATACTTTGGTTCTGATATTGGAATAGTTCCTTCATGAGGCCAAAGATAATTACAAGGAAATATACAAACATCTCCTCTCCTAGCTGGTATCTTTCTGTCTTGAAGATGAAAGTAAGTTTCACCACCTAACTCTACATCATTAAGATAACCCACAATACCAAATACTCTGTGAACATTTACTCCAGGCCCTTGATCCTGATGTTTAGAGAAAAATCCTTTACCTTTATGATATACACGAACACAATAGTCTCTATAAACTAAAGGATAATCTTCTGGTGGAACTGGACACTCTTCAGCATATCTATCATACACTTCAAAATATGCTCTAGATAACAAATCTGATACTCTGTCATCTGGTTTTGGATATATCTGTCTCGTATCTTTAAAATCTTTTACTACATGATTTTGTCTGACATCATTTGGTCTTCCATATACAGCACCGTCTACATGTCTATCTTCTTCTTCCCAAAACCACTCTATGATATCCTCACACTCTTCTTTCGATAATACGTTATAGACCTTGATTAGATCATTGGTATTCATATCAGATCTCCAGGCATGATCCTATGTGAATCTGAATCGGAATGTTCTGTACTAAACTCAAATAGTTCAGTATCCTCTATCGCAAACATACGATGTTTCAGACCTATAGGTACATGAAATTTATCTCCTCTATTCAGTATTGTTATATCTGCTTTTTTAATATCCATATCCCAACCATGATATAATTTTATCTTACCGCTCTGAATAAAAAATACTTCGTCTTTTAATTTGTGATAATGCCATGAACACTGTTTATCTTTTGCAATAAACAAAAGTTTACCACAATACTTTTCGCAGTTTGCGATCCATTTTTCATATCCCCATCCCTTCGGTACATACTTGATAGGTTCTGCCGCACGAGCATTACGAGGTCTTCTACTTGGCCCTAAAGAAGTCATCAGAGTTTACACCTTTGTCATCAATAAAGAAATCAGCATGTGGTTTACCTAATATCAACGAATGATATTTACATCCCCAATCTTTAAGTTGTTTTTCTGTGAGGTCAAATAATAAAATAGATGCCTTTGTACTTGCATCTGGATCATCACCAAATCGACCCATACCTCTAGCGGTAAAGTAGGTGATATTATGACCTTCATCATATAACTTATTTATCGTAGCAATCCGATCCCACCAAGGCATTGCCTTGTGGTAATCCCTACCCACAGTTGGACTACAGATAGTTCCGTCTATATCAACACAATATCTCACTCTTCTTCTACCTCTTCTAGTTCAAGTGATTCAATAGCATCATGTGGAACCTCATGTTGTCCTATCCTGTAAAAATGTTTTTCTTCACCAGTATGATCTTTTTTTATGCCAAGGTATGCAATGTCCTCACATGTATTTTCTCTTAACCATGCTTGCAATCTATGATGCATTAAATCTTTTGAACTAACTTTCATTTTCTTCTCCTATTGAGTCTATATCTTTTTTACTCAGTCGGTATGCGCCAGGGTGCGTTACAGATATTGCTGCAGCCTTATTTGCATAATTGATTGCATTTTGCATACTTCTTGTTTTTAAAAATTTGTAAACTAAAGCTGCAAGGAAGGTATCACCAGCACCACATACATCAAAAACTTTGACTGGTTGTGGTTTATATATCATACCATTCCATAATGCACCACCAGATCCTAAAGTAACGATTAGATGATCATCATTGGGTAGATGGTCTTGTATAAGATCATCATACTCTTTCTTGTTTATTTTCCAGTATACATTATCTTTCTGGAAAAGGCGACGTTTCTTTGTATCCACAAATACTGGTCTGTTAATATTGTTACATATTATCCAAAGATCCTCCTCCGAAAGATATCCTTTGTCATAATCTGAAATAACAATGGCATCAGGATTCATATGCATGAAAGCCATTTTCAATTCTGCATTGGCAATTCTACTCACCTTTGGAGTTTCATCCAATCTCATCAACTGATATCCACTATTAGAATCTACAAATCTGGTTTTTATTATTTCTTCTCTCTGAGAAAGCAATACAGTATTGACACCGAATGCTTTCAGATTCATCTCAGTGTTGGCAGCCATACCTGGCTTCTCTTCTATTTTTGTTTTATCTAATACTGGAACTGGTTGTTCTGGACTGATTCTTTTGCACTCACCAAAAACATACTTATCAGTACACTTATCACCAATAACAATTACATTATATTGAGCCACGAATCTTAGTAATAATATGTGATGTTGAGTAATTTAATCTTGGCAAAAATCTAACTTCTTTGGCAAATTCTACACCTACCACATCTCCTCCTTGCCAATCATCACCCAGTAATAGTATATCAGGTGTATATAATTTTATCAACCCCTCTAGTTCTTTTCTTGTATTGAAATATAATACTTCATCAATATATCTTATCGCTTGTAACATGCAAATTCTGTCACATAAATTGTTGACGGGCTTAGACGCACCTTTATCTTGACGTATCTTTTCATCTGTATCTGTTGCTACTATGAGTTTATCTCCTAGAGATTTTCCCACTTTAAATAATTCTATATGGCCTGGGTGTAGAATATCAAATGTTCCGTTACACCATACTATTTTTTTATCCATTCTTACCAAACATCTCCTTCAATAATATTTTCTGTGGTGTTGCCTCCTTGACACTATTATCTATTATTTTTAGATAATTGTCAAATCTAGAAAGAAGATCAACTGTGTCAGGATACCAATATGTTTTCTTATTAATTTCAGGCATTAACTGTAACAACCATATGTGCCAATTAGTGCCTCCGAAGAAAGAACTAATTTTATCAGTCTGCAATGTATCACGATTTGGATCTTGTATTTGGTCTTCCATTAATATCTGCATACCAGATTTTTCGTGACATAATCTTACATAATCCCAGAACTTACCTTTCCTTTCACAGTAAGAATAATGCATATTTACATAATCGACAGCAGTTTCAAATGATGCTTTCATTCTAATATTGTAAATATCGGGTTCAAATGTTGGATTATAAATGCATCCATATAATGACTCTTCCAAATATTGACAACCTCTTATCATCATCGCAAGGCCAGTGCTTTCCAATGGTTCTATGAATCCAGCACTCAATCCTATAGAAACTACATTACCTTTCCAAAACTTATCAAGCATCTGTGGTTTCCAATCCAACAACCTCATATCTTCTGGTTTGATTCTACCATTCCAGTGTTCTGAAAATTGTTGTGCTACCTCATCTGGACTTGTTATATTTTTATTGAAACAATATCCTGTTCCTATTCTAGATCTTGTAGGTATTCTCCATCTCCAACCATGTTCCATGGCCTGACAATCTGTATAAGGATGCATTTCCTTATCTTGATTCTCATACTTGACTCTGCCAGCAAGTGCTGCATCTATGAATAACCTATCACTCAAATCTACATTATTATCTTTACCAATTAGTAGTTGGTTCCAACCAGTGCAGTCTATGAATATATCTGCCTTTATTTCAGATCCATCTTCTAAAATTATCTTCTCAACGTTGTCTTCTACTTTTACCACTGCCTTAACGTCTGACTGAATATAATTACAGATTTTATTACAGTTATCATGTAAGAATGTAACTAATTTTCCACAATCTATTTGATAGGCATAGGTATCTTTTATATAATCTATTTCTATTTTATTTTCCATTGCAGTTTTATACAATGGTGATATATCCTTTATATCATATTTGTTTTGATAATTAGTCCAGATATCGTACATTGGAACTTTCTTATCGCCAATGCTAGTAAATCCAAAAGGATGCCAAATAACCTTATCTTCTTTACCCCAGCCTGGAAATAATATACCAGCTTTAAATGTTGCGTCAATTCTATTGATCCAATCTTCAACTTTGAATCCCATCTCTTCCATTACGCTTGGGAAACTTAGGAGTGTCGCTTCTCCAACACCAACTCTTTCGGGTTTATACTTATCAATGATGGTTACATCCATTTTGGCTCCCCATCTTCTACTGAACCAAGATGCAGTTATCCAACCAGCACTACCACCACCAACTATAACTATTTTTTTAACTTCTTTCATAGTTGAGAATAATACATGTATTTAGCTAGACCTATAGATGTGCCTGCATCACTACTCACTGGTTCAATATACAGTTTAACATCTTTTGGTAAATGTTTCAAGTATTCATAATTTGCAACACAGTTTAAAGCACACCCACCAGTCAATACTATATTTTTGAATTCACATTTTAAAATAAAATCTGTCATCCATTTCTCAAAATCTTTTTGGAGTCTGTAAGCAAGATTCATGAACCTTTGATCCTTTATATTGACTTCTTCTGGAAGATAATCGTATGGAATAAAGTTGGCACTATATTTTGTTCTGTAAAATAATTTAGAGTTAACTCTACCATCTATTACAAAAGGTTTTATGTTTGGATCTTCTTTTCCGTATGGTGCTAGACCCATAACTTTACCCGATCCTAATTGTCCAAATCCAAGATAGTCTGATATAGATGCGTATGCCATACCTACACCCATAGGCCAGTAACCATGTCTATCTGTTTTTATTCCGAATCTGGATGCTCCTTGTCTCTCTAGTAATTTAATTTCAGCTGGTTTTTTAATATGCCATCTTGTAGCACATTCATGGTTCTCTTCATCAAAAAAATTACCTAATCCATCCACTACAACTACATCTGCTTCTTCAAATCCAGAATTATAGAAACCACAACATGCATGTAGATAGTGATGTTGATTGTAAGTTCGATAATCGTGGTCTGGTATCTTTTTTCTGAAGATAACATCAAAGAAATTGCAAGTGTCTCTCAATGAATGATTGTGATATTCTAATCCAGTAACACCAGCAAAATTGCTTTCTTGTAATTCCATCACAGTTTTTACTGGCATATTATCATGTTTCTTTCTACTAAGACGTTCTTCTTCTAAAAACATATCTATTTCACCATTCACACACCGACAGAAAGAGGCGTCATGGGTTACATTTACGCCAACTGTCTCCATCAGTTCTTCACTTCGATCATAAGACCGTATTCAGGCAAATAGAGGTATTCTATCAAACTATTTGCAAGAGTCCTTAGAGCGTCGTCTAGGGTCTCTACAAGAGGTTCTCCTCCCAGATTAAATGATGTGTTGAATATTATAGGACATTCTGTTTTCTCATAAAACTTTTTGATTAAATTATAGTAATGAGGATTAACATCTTCTGTGACTGTTTGAATTCTACATGTATCATCAACGTGAATAATTGCTGGAATTTTTTCTTTGATTCCGTCCTGACATCTAACGGCATACATCATAAATGGAGTATCATCCATACCACGAAGATCAAACCAGTCATGGACATGTTCTTTCAATATTGATCCAGCAAAAGGTCTGAAATATTCACGACGTTTGATAGTATTGACATGATCTTTTCCTTTTGGATCTCTAGGATCATACATGATGGATCTGTTACCCAATGCACGAGGCCCTGCCTCAGATCTACCTTGAAACATTGCAACAATGTTTTTGTTAATTATAAGATCTACTGCATCTTCATGGTCAGCTTCAAATATTCTAGTTGCATCATAGTAAGTTGCTAAATTTGCAATATACTCTTTATCGTATTCATACTTAGGCCCATAATATAAATCAGTAATCATTGGTTTGACCTCCTTACTCTTACTTACTCTTTGGTACTGTAAATATGCTGCACCAATAGCCGTGCCAGCATCATTACTTACTGGTTCTACAAATAGATTGATACCTTCGTCTTTTAGTTGTTCAAGATACCAATAGTTTGCAACACAGTTTAATCCATATCCACCTGATAGAACTACATTCTTTTTACCACTCATCTTAACTGCCTTACGAATCAAATCTAAAACCATTTGTTCTGATTCAGTTTGAATTGCATATGCTAAATCTCTACGACTTTTCAATTTAGTCAAGTCAGTTTCGGGTGTCATATCAGGAGGATTTTTAAGTTCCGTAAATCTACCTTGATTAACTACTGCACCATTTGGATAAGTAGGTCCAATCAAATCCCTGTTCGTTGTAGACCAATCACTCATGCCATCGTAATCAGTATAGATGTCAGGTAT
>FUFK010038293.1_pt1 | contig 18744 bp, 21 predicted proteins | sample 1021851 | NCBI WGS metagenome assembly FUFK01 (sample SAMEA51879418, study PRJEB19060) | metagenome
TCTTTTTTATTGGCAGCAACAACAACAGGCAGATTAGCTTCAAGTGATCCAAATTTACAAAATATTCCAATTAAATCAGAAGATGGAAAAGATATAAGAAAAGCGTTTAAGGCTAAAAAAGATCATTTATTGGTATCTGCAGATTACAATCAAATTGAGATGAGAATTTTAGCAGATCTTGCAGATGTTAAAGAACTTAAAAAAGCTTTCAAAAATAATGAGGATATTCACTCATTAACAGCGAGCCAAATATTTAATATTGATATCAAAAAAGTAAATCAAGACCATAGAAGGAAAGCCAAAGCAATAAACTTTGGAATAATTTATGGTATTTCTCAGTATGGTTTAGCGAAACAAATAAACGTTTCAAATTATGAAGCTGAAGAATTTCTAGAATCTTATTTTGCTAAATTTCCTGAAATTAAAGTTTACATGGATAGCACAATTAAGTTTTGTAGAAAAAGTGGCTATGTAAACAACATATTTGGAAGAAGATCTCATTTTAATGGAATAAATGATAAAAATTTTAATGTTAGAAATTTTCAAGAGAGAGCAGCAATTAATGCTCCAATTCAAGGGTCAGCATCTGAAGTTATGAGGTTAGCAATGATCAGATTACACAAAAAATTAAATGAAGAAAAAAATTTGAAATCAAAAATACTTCTTCAAATACACGACGAGCTTATTTTTGAAGTCCCAAAAAAAGAGGAAAAGGCAATGGTCAAGTTAATACAGAATGAGATGACCAGTGTTACTCAAAGTGATTATCATTCCTTTTCTACCCCTTTAACAGTTGATGTAAATGTTGGTGATAATTGGGGAATGCTTCACTAATTATATTTAATTGCCTAATTTAGAACAATTTAATATTTTTATATAAAAATAAGAATGCAAACACAAACTATAGCTTTAATTGATGACGATAGAAACATACTAACTAGTCTTAGTATTGCTTTAGAAAAAGAGGGTTTCAAAGTTCAAACATATATTGATGGAGAGAGTGCATTAATCGGTCTTACTAGAATGCCACCAGACTTAGCAGTTATTGATATTAAAATGCCAAAAATGGATGGAGAAGAATTACTAAAAAAACTAAGAAAAAAAACTTCACTTCCTGTAATTTTTTTAACATCTAAAGATGATGAAATTGATGAGTTACTAGGATTAAAATTAGGTGCAGATGACTTTGTAAAAAAATCTGGGGGATTTTCCATCAAAGTTTTGATTGAAAGAATAAGAGTTCAGTTAAGAAAAAAGGATTCAAATAATTCATTAGAGGAAAATAAAAGCTTAATATCTCATGGTAGATTAAAACTTGACCCATCTCAGCTTGAGTGTGAGTGGAATGGCAAACAATTACCAGACAAATTAACAACTACTGAATTTTTGATTGTCAAAGAATTAGCTAAAAGACCTGGGATAATCAAAGAAAGAGCTCAGCTAATGGATATTGCTTACAGAGAAGATACAGACATAGAGGACAGAACTATTGATAGTCACGTCAAAAGAATAAGAAAAAAATTCAAAAAAGTAGATCCTGATTTTTCAGCTATTGAAACTAGATATGGTAGTGGATATAGATGGAATGTTAGCTGATGTTTAGTAAATACTTAAAGACACTTTCTATACTTAAAAAATTTCTATTTATAAACTTTGTAATATTTACAATTATAGGTTTATTTACACTTATTTATCTCAATAACATTGAACCAAGTTTATTAAAAAAAAAATCCGAGGATCATAGAAATATTATTAACAATACAACTGATAATATTAAAAGATTAAATATAAAATTTGAAGAAAATGATATTAGAAAATTTTTATTTTCTACAAGATTTATTTTTCAAAATTTAGACCGAGTTATTTTTTTTGACAATAAATTAAATTTAATTGGTGATACTGATACTTTAGATCTTGATCCGCGATCTTTTTCAACACGTTTAGATAAAATTGAATTTGAAAATTTGAGTGATGAAGTGAATGAAGATGAAAACAAAGAAAATAATTCTTCTCAAAATAATGAAACAAAGGCTTCATTTAAAGATTTATTAGAAAGGTATAATAATTCAGATAACTTTGGAAATTATTATACTTTTACAGAAGATAATTTAAATCAATTTAAAGTTACAACAGTTAAAAATGTAAAAAGTGATGAAAATAATTTAGGTTTTATAGTTATATCAGAAAATGCTAATGAGATTAAGACAGCTATAGATGAGAGAAGGGCATTTGTAATTAGAACAGCTATATCAGTTGGTTTTGTAATTTTAATTTTTTCTTTTGTACTTAGCAGATATTTTATAAAACCAATTCAAAACTTAGTTGGATACACAATCAAAGTAAAAGAAAAAAATGCAGGTAAAACAGGAATTGAAAATTTAAAGAATAGAAATGACGAATTAGGATTATTATCCAGTTCAATGGAGGATATGACAAATGAATTACANAAACGAATTTCTCATGCAGAAAATTTTTCAACAGATTTAGTGCATGAAATAAGAAATCCATTAGCTTCTTTAAAAAGCGCATCGGAAATTTTAAAAGATACAAAAGATATAAATCAAAGAACCAAGCTTCTAGATATTCTTACTCATGATGTACAAAGAATTGAAAGATTAATCACAGATTATTCACAAATGTTGAAAGATGAAGTTGCTCTTAGTAAAGAGCAAATGAAAAAATTAGATATACANCCAATNATCCAATCTGTTGTTGATGATTATAATAATATTTATAAATTTAAAAAAAATATAAGTATAAACTATCAAAACGATGGAAAGTCAGAGTACNTTATTAATGGAATAGAAAATAGGATTGAGCAAATTATTGCTAACTTATTAGATAATTCTATTTCATTTAGTGACGACGGTAGCGAGGTAATTGTAAATGTTTCAAATGGATTAGAAAAAAAAGTTANANTTAAAATNTTNGATGANGGACANGGATTTAAAGAGAAAGATACNTCAAAAATTTTTAATCGTTTTTATAGTAATAGACCAGAAAATTTTGGTGAGCATTCAGGATTAGGTCTGAATATTGTAAAAAATTTAGTCGAACTTCATGATGGAAAAATTGAAGCATCCAATAGGCTAGATAAGCAAGGAGCATTGATAGAAATACAATTTCCTAGTTTGTAATCTTTAGTTGATAAAATAGAACTTAAATGTATAAAGCTCGCTATGGAAGATTTTAAAGTAAAAGATATTTCTCAAGCTGAATTTGGAAGAAAAGAAATTTCTATAGCAGAAAGTGAAATGCCTGGTTTAATGGCATTAAGAGAAGAATATTCAAAAGAAAAGCCCTTAAAAGGTGCTAGAATTATCGGATGTCTCCATATGACTATCCAAACGGCAGTACTAATTGAGACATTAGTAGATCTTGGAGCAGAAGTAAGATGGTCATCTTGCAATATATTTTCTACACAAGACCATGCTGCAGCAGCAATAGCAAAAGCTGGAATTCCTGTTTATGCATGGAAAGGTGAAACAGAAGAAGAGTACTTATGGTGTATTAAACAAACAATAGTTGGAAAACCTGATTGGAAACCCAACATGTTATTAGATGATGGGGGAGATTTAACTGCCATCATGCACAATGAATACAAAGATTTAATGAAAGATATAAAAGGTGTTTCAGAGGAGACTACAACTGGAATTAAAGCATTAAATAAAATGGAGAAAGATAATTCTCTATTAGTTCCTGCAATAAACGTTAATGACTCTGTAACGAAATCTAAATTTGATAACTTATATGGATGTAGAGAAAGTTTAGTTGACGGTATCAGAAGAGCTACTGATGTTATGATGTCAGGTAAAATTGCAATAGTTGCTGGTTTTGGTGACGTTGGAAAAGGAAGTGCCGCATCTTTAAGACAAAGTGGTGCTAGAGTTCTTGTTACTGAAGCAGATCCTATTTGNGCACTTCAGGCAGCNATGGAAGGTTATGAAGTAGTTTTAATGGAAGAAGCNATTAGNAGAGCAGACATAGTTGTTACAGCAACTGGAAATAAAGATATAGTTACAGCTGATCATATGAGAGATATGAAAGATAGAGCAATCTTATGTAATATTGGACATTTCGATAATGAAATTCAAGTTGAGGCATTGAAAAATTATAAATGGACGGAAGTTAAGCCCCAAGTACACGAAATCGAATTACCAAGTGGAAAAAGAATTATCCTTTTAGCTGAGGGAAGATTAGTTAATTTAGGTTGTGCAACCGGACACCCAAGTTTCGTAATGAGCGCATCTTTTACCAATCAAGTAATTGCTCAAATAGAACTTTGGCATAACCATAAAAATTATGAAAATAAAGTTTATGTTTTACCCAAGCACTTAGATGAAAAAGTAGCAACATTACATTTGAAAAAAGTTGGGGCTAAATTAACAAAATTATCAAAAGAACAAGCAGATTACATAAGTGTTGGAACAGAAGGCCCATTCAAACCAGATGCCTATCGCTATTAAAAATAGCAAGATCGATATAAGTTCAGAAGAAACAACAAAAGTTTTAGCAGAAAGTTTTAAAAATTTTTTACAAGGTGGAGAAATTATATTTTTGTATGGTGAAATGGGTGTAGGCAAAACTACATTTATAAAATATTTGATTAATGAATTTCAAAAAAGTTCAGATTTTCCAATTACAGAAGTTTCAAGTCCAACATTTAATTTATTAAATGAATATCAAGCAGGTCCCAAGAAGATAAAACATTACGATTTATTTAGGATTAAAAATAAAAGAGATACAAATGATCTAAACATATTTGAAAAAGATAATAATTTAATTACTTTTGTTGAGTGGCCAGAGTTAGTTAAAGATATTCAGGAAAAAGTTATTGTATTAAAATTTAACTATGAAAATGAGCTAAATAATAGAAGTGTTGAAATCACAGGCATTGATTAAGAATATACTAGAATGAAAAATTCAAAAGATTTGCAAAAAATTAAAGGGGACGCATCATTTAGGACATTTTATAGAAGTAAAAAAAATAACTCTATTGTTGTTTATGCAAAAAAAGAAAAAAAAAAAAATTTATTAATTTATGATGCAGTCAACAAAATTTTAATAAAAAATAGAATTTCCGCACCAAATCTGATTAGTCATGATTACAAAAAAAACTTTATTGAAATTCAGGATTTCGGAAATGTCTCATTATTTAAAGTTTTAAAAAATAAAAAAAAAAATAAGTTTTTATTTTTTAAAAATATTATTCATATACTGAATAAATTACAAAGTATAAAAACTAAAAAGATAAAAAATTTTTTAAATCAAAATTACAAACTTGAATTATATAAAAATAAAATTCTATATAATGAAGCAAAACTTTTTAGCGACTGGTATGTTGAAAAAAAATTAAATAAAAATAAATCTTTATTCAAAAAAAAATTTAAAAACGAGATAAATAAATTGTTATCTAAACTTGATAATAAAAATATTACTTTTGTGCACAGGGATTTTCATGTTTCAAATTTAATGTATTTTAAAAATCAAATTAGTTTAATTGACAATCAAGACGCTCTTATTGGAAATAAGGCGTATGATTTAGCGTCATTGATAGATGATGTTAGATTGAAAACTAATAACAGATTAAAAAAAAAGATTTTTGATTATTACATAAAAACCAATAAAAAAATTAACTTAATTAAATTTAAACAAGACTTTGAAATACTATCAGTTCTAAGAAATTTAAAAATCATTGGAATTTTTACAAGGCTTGCTTATAGAGATAATAAAAAAAAATATACTCAATTAATACCTTATGCGTGGAAAATGATAGATTACAGATTAAAACAGAATAAGATTTTTAAGGATTTAAAATTATTATTAAAAAACAATTTTCCAGAATTTATCAATTAAATTATGAAAATAAATACAGCGTTAATATTATGTGCAGGATATGGAAAAAGATTAAACCCAATAACATTAGATACACCCAAACCATTGTTAGAATTACATAATGTAACAATATTAGAAAAGTGCATCCAATTGATTAAAAGTTTAGGAATTAAGAAAATTTTAATAAATTCATTTTATTTAAAAGATCATTTTCCAAAATTTTTTAAAGATAACAATTTTGATATTGATATTGAAATTATAGAAGATGGAAAAGAAATTTTAGATACTGGGGGCGGTATTTTAAATTTAATTAAGCATTCTAATGAAAATGATTTTATTGTTTTTAATCCTGATACTGTTTGGACAAAGGAGTATTTTGATGAAATTAATAAAATGGAAGAGTTCTATTTTAGTGAAAAATTAAAAAATATTCTTTTATTAGTAAACAAAAATTTAAGTTTTGATAAAAATTTAAAGGGTGATTTCAATTTAGAAAATAATCTTATTACTAAGGAATTAGATAAAAATTATATTTACATCGGCTGTCAGATATTAAGTAAAAAATTGTTTAAAAATGAAACTAATGAAAAATTTTCAATCTCTAAAATTTGGGACAAATTGATTGACTCCAAAGATTTGCATGGATATGAAAGCAAACAAAATTTTTATCATTTAACTAATTTGGAAATCTTCAAAAAACTAAAAGATCTTTAGCTCTACCTGAGTCTAAATATTTAGCACTTAAAACTTTTTTATCTCCATTTACTTCAATGAGTAAAGGATTACCTGTTGGTATTTCTAATTTTGAAATTACATCATTATCCAAATTAAATAGGTACTTGCAAAGAGCTCTAATTGAATTTCCATGTGCAGATATTAAAATATTTTTATCATTTATGATTTCAATTTTCTTTTTGTAAAAATCTATTACTCTCTCATAAGTGTCTTTTAGAGACTCTGTACTAGGTATTTTATCTTCAGGAATATTTTTATAAATTTCTATATTAGATGGATGATATGGATTTTGTTTGTCTAGAGGATCAGGTCTTAAATCCCAAGACCTTCTAAACTGATGTACCTTATCTTCCCCTAATTTTACCTTCATTTCGTCTTTGTTTAGACCAGTAAGTGAACCATAATGTCTTTCGTTTAATTCCCATGCCTCACTAGGAACTTTATTGTCCTTTAATTCTCCTTGAATTATTTTTAATGTATTTTTGGCTCTTAATTGAACAGATGAGAAATAAAGATCTATTGTTAGGTTATTTTTATTAATTAATTCACCTGCTTTTTTTGCTTCAGATTTACCATTTTCTGTCAAATCAACATCTACCCATCCTGTGAATTTTTTTTCTAAATTCCAAACACTTTGACCGTGTCTAACTAAAACTAAATAACTCATCTTTCACCTTTTAAATTAATTTGATAAATAAAACTACAAGATTAATGAAATATTTTTTTCAAAAATATAAATATTTTTTTTTATTATTTAATTTTATTTTACTTTCTGCTTGCTCATCAATTCCATCTAATACTGCAGATGGTTGCTCAATATTTAATGAAAGATATCTTTGGTATAAGCATGCTAAAAAAGCAGAAGCAAAGTGGGGTACACCTGTGTATTTACAATTAGCTATAATAAAGATGGAATCTAGCTTTGATAGGTTAGCAAAACCTCCAAGACAAAAAATATTCAAAGTTATCCCTTACAAAAGACCTTCTAGTTCTTTTGGATATTCTCAAGCAGTCAAAGGTACTTGGAAACAATACAAAGAAGAAACAGGAAATAAATTTGCAACAAGAACAAGATTTAAAGATAGTGTAGATTTTATTGGTTGGTATACAAACAAAACTGAGAAAATTTTAAAAGTTTCAAAGAAAGATGCTTTTAAACAATATGTTGCATACCATGAGGGGTGGGGGAATTACAAAAATTATAAAAAAAATAATAAGGTTATTAACTTAGCTAAAAGAGTTGAGAAACAGTCCAATATTTATAAAAAACAATTATCAGATTGTAAAAATAAATTAACTACAAGTAAGTATATTATTTTTTAATTTAATTGTTTTTTCAACTCTATATCTACGGCATCAATCCGCTTAGTATTTTTTGCTAATGCTAAATACATTGTAGGGGTTACATATAGAGTAAAGAATGTTGATATAATCATTCCACCTAAAATAGTTGCACCAACTGCTAATCTTGATCCTTCTCCAGCACCAGGACCTATATTTCCGATAACCAAAGGTATCATAGCAATCATAGTGCTTAATGATGTCATTATAATAGGTCTTATTCTAAGCTTACAGGCTTGCAATACTGCTTCTTGAATTTTAACACCTGTCGTTCTTATTTGGTTAGCATAATCGACGATTAAAATACTATTCTTTGTTGAAATACCAATAAGAATGATAAGGGCAATTTGTGAAAAAATATTGATAGAACTATTTAAAAATAAAATAAATACTAAACCACCAAATACAGCTAAAGGAACTGTTAAAATAATTATGAAAGGGTGAACAAAAGAGTTAAATGTTGCTGCCATTACTAAATATGCAGTCAATAAAGCTAAAGCAAAAATCAAATATATTTCATTTGTTGTTTCTTTTAATTCTTCTGATTTTCCTTTCCAAGTAATCTGGTTTTGGGGTGCAACTTTTATCATTACATCTTCTAAATATTTAACAGCTTCAGTAAGAGTATAATTTTCTGAAAGTGCAGCTGAAATTGTAACAGCTCTTTGTCGATTGTATCTTGGTAATGCCTCCGCAGTTCCTTTTTCCTCAAATTCAACAAGACTTGCCACAGAAACTAGTTTTCCTGTTGTTTCAGATCTTACAAATATTTTTGATAAACCGTCTTGGTCACGTCTATCAGCTAAATATTGCTGTAAGATTATAGGGTATTCTCTTCCTTCCTTACTAAAGGAAGTAACTCTTTTTCCCCCATAAAGTGTCTCAAGGGTTCTACCAATATTCTCTGTAGATACACCTAAGTCATTGGCTCGATTCTTGTTAGTGATTAATTTAACTTCAGGTTTGTTTTTTGTGTAATCACTTTCAATTCTGAACATGTTTCTATTTTTTCTTAATTCTCTAAGTACACTGNTTTGAATGTCTTCTAATTCCTCATAGCTCGTTCCATAAATAACCATTTGAACTGGTTTATTGTAGCTTGAAACTCTTATTCCTTGTGGGGATATTGGAAAAGCAAAAGTTTCTGGAACTGAAACTACTTGTCCAATAGCTTCTCTTAATACTGTTTGACTATTTTTTTCTCTATTTTTCCATTCGTCGAGTAAAGCAATTATTATAAAAGTATTATAAGTCGTTGCAGATCTTCCAAAGCCAGGAACTCTCATAATTAGTCTTTCATATGGGCTATCTTCCGCCTGTAGTAATCTCAATATTCTACCTTCAATTATCTGAGCTTTTTCTTGAGTATACTCAAATGAACTACCTTCATCTGTTGAACCTATTATTAAATAAGAACCTCTGTCTTCCATAGGCAATAATTCTTTTTTTGAAAAACTAAAAAGATATGCAGATGCAGCAATTATAAAAATAATAAATATCGAAATTGTTTTTTGCCTGTTTATCCAATACTTAAGTGAATCAATGTAAAATCCTGTAAAAGATTTAAATGCATTGTTAAATTTTTTAACTAAAAAATTAATTTTTTCTTTTTTATTTAAAAATTTACTTCCAAGCATTGGAGATAGAGTTAATGCAACAAAAGATGATACTACAATCGAAAATGATAATGCTATCGCTGTCTCTTTAAATAATGTTCCAGATATTCCTTTAATAAAAATTAGTGGTAAGAAAACTGCAATTAAAATTAAAGTAGTTGCAATAATAGCAAAAGTAATTTGTTTTGAACCTTTGTAAGCAGCAACTAGCGGTGTTTCTCCATTTTCTATTCTAGTATAAATAGCATCAGTCATAATTACAGAGTCGTCAGTAATTATTCCTATTGCTAAAATAAAACTTAATAATACAAAAATATTTATGGAAAGATCGAAAATGTACAATCCAAGAAATGAACCAATCAAACTTACTGGAAGAGCTACAGCTGGTACTATGACAGCTTTAAGGTTTCCAAGAAAAAGATAAATAATTAAAACTACCAAAACAAAAGCAATAATTAAACTTTTGTAAACTTCTTCGATTGCAGCACCAATATATGTTGCTCTATTAAAAGCTATTTCCAAATTTAATCCATCTGGTAGTGATTTATTAAGCTCTTTTATTTTAACTTTAATTTGATTTGATAACTCTACTGTTGAAGCCCCACTTTTAGCATAAATACCAATTCCAACAGTTTTTAGGTTTAGTGCATTTTTACTTTGTGCTTTGAATAACGTTTTTTCTGAAACAGGTCCAAATTCAACATTTGCTACATCAGAAAGTATTACTACTTTGTCTTTATTTTTTCTAAGAGGTAGTTGCTTTATAGTGTCTATGTTCGAATAAGATTTATCTATATTTAAAGTCAAATCTTTATTATTTGCTTCTAACGTACCAGCAGGAATATTAAGATTTTCATTTCTTAAAGCTCTTTCAACTTCTTGAATTGTCAAGTTATTGGCTGCTAATTTGATAGGATCTATCCAAACTCTTACACTAAGCTCTCTTAGTCCACCAACTAAAATTCTACCAACATTTGGAACACTTGAAAATGCATCTATAAGATATCTTTCAGCATAATCTCCAAGATCTAGATCGTTCCATGTAGGAGATGTCAGTGCTACCCACATAGTAGTTGTAAAACCTGCAGCTTGTTTTAAAATTTGAGGTGGATTAGCTTCGCTAGGTAAATTATCAACAACACGCGCAACTCTTTCCCTAATGTCATTTGCTGCATCGTCTAAGTCTATATCAGTATTAAATTGAATATTAATTCTGCTTCTTCCATTCAAAGAGCTAGAGTCTATGTTTTTAATACCTTCTGCACCGCCTATAACATCTTCAAGTTTTTGCGTAATTTCTTCGTCAACAATTTCTGCTGATGCTGATTTATAATCTGTTTGAACCTGAACTACTGGGGGCTGTATTCCATCTGGAAGTTCTCGAACAGGTAGTTCTGCAAATACAAATATCCCAAAAATAATTAGTATTAAAGACATTACCCAAGCAACTACAGGACGTTTAATGCTAACTTCGGTTATATACATTTAATTATTTTTTTTCTTTTTCAGATTTTTTAAAAATATTTTTTAACCAATCAAATTTACCTTTTTTATCTTCAGCTTTTTTGGATCCCTTTTTTTTACCCCAACCAGAATTTCCTTGTTTTTTCTTTGCACCTTTTTCAATAGGTCTGATCGTTAAGTTTGGTCTAACTTTTTTTGTTCCCTCTGCAACAATTTTATCACCTTTATTTAATCCATCTAAAATCTCTACAAATCCTAAATATCTATCACCTATAGTAACGTTTGTTTTCATTACTTTATTTTTTTCGTCAACTTTATATATAAATATATTCTCACCTTCGACTATTGTGCTTGTATCAGGTGCACTTAAACCATCTCTTACATTATACTTAATTGAAATTTCTAAAAATGAACCTGGTAATATTTCTCCAGATTTATTNTCCATCTTTATTCTTGTAGCTAAAGATCTGGTGTCTTGACTTATTCTGCTNGCAAAAGAGTCAACTTCACCTTTGTAAATTTTATTTTTGTATCCTGAGAATTTTATATCAACAGGCAAACCAACTTTTATAAATGGAACAAAAATTTCAGGTATATCAACATCACAATATAGTGAGCTAGTATCCTCAAGATTAATTAATAAAGAAGATTTTGATACTTCTAAATCTTCAGAGAATTCCCTTTTTCCAATAACTCCATCAAATTGAGCGATAATTTTTCTATTTTTTAGATTAGCAATAACATCACCTTTTTTAACCTTTTTGTTAAAATTTATTGGTTTAAGAATTTCATACTTTTCAACCTTAAATGACTGTGTTTTAACTGGAGCTGCAGTCCCATAGGTACTAACTACATTTTCAAAAACTCTTTCTTGAGTAGTAGTTACAATTATTCCAGGAGGAGGTCTTTTACTAAATTTTTTCTTAAAATGATTTCCAATCATTGTTCGACCTATGATCACCGTAGCAATGATTAAGAAGAATATAATTACTATACTTGTTATTTTTGTTGATGTTTTCATATTTTAGTTTTTTCCATACTCCGCCCAAGAACCATCATAAATGGTCGGCATATATTTAGCATTTATTAAAGAATAAGCTAGTGCCAATACACTTGCGGTCACTCCAGAACCACATGAAAATACTATATTTTTATCCTGGTCAAATTTAAAAGACTTAAATTTTTCTATTATTTTTTCTTTACTAACAAAAGTGTGGTCTTCATTTATTAATTCAGAAAAGGGTAAACAAAAAGAATTTTTTATTGATCCACTTCTTAAACCTTTTCTTGGCTCCGCAACTTTGCCTTCAAATCTTTCTCTACTTCTTGCATCAACAACATTAAATTCTTGTTTATCGATATTTTCATCTATTTGTTTTTTATTTTTAACAAGTTTTATATTTTCTTTACATGTATACTTAGAAGCTTGAGTGGTTACATCTTTGTTGTTAGTAGATTTATTTTCTTTTTTCCATTTTTTTAATCCACCATCTAAAACATGAACTAATTTGGGATCATGACCATAATAAATTAAATTGTACCAACACCTACAAGAGCTAATAACATCAGAGTTATCGTAAACTACTATTCTATCATTATTTTCTATACCCATGTTACTCATTATTTTTTCCCAAGATTTACTATCAGTTAGCATATGAGGTAAATCAGTATCTAATTTAGAATTTTTGTCTAAATCGAAAAAAATAGCATTTGGAATATGTTCTTTATTATACTCATCAAAACCGTTTCTTTGAGTTTGAGGCATATGCCATGAACAATCAATAATTTTTACTTTTTCAATATTATTTTCTAACCAATTTGTATCAACTAATGACATTTTATCTTTTTTCCAAATATCGTTGATGATACTCTTCAGCTGGGCAATAATTTTTAACTAAAGAGGTTTTAGTTACAACTTTTCCTGATAATTTGAGGTTTTCTTTTTCTATCATTTTTTCAGCAATAATTTTTTGCTGATCATTTAAATAAAATATTTCACTTCTATATTGAGTTCCAAAATCTGGTCCTTGAGAATTTAAGGTTGTTGGGTCATGAATTTCAAAAAAATATTCAAGAATTTTTTCATAAGATATAACTTTTGGATCAAAATCTAACTTAACCACCTCAGCATGATTAGTTGTACCAGAGCATACTTCTTTGTAATTTGTTTCAGCATTGTTACCTCCACAATAACCTACTTCTGTTTTTATAATTCCATCAAGTTTACTAAACTTAATTTCTGGTCCCCAAAAACACCCCAATCCTAAAATTGCTATTTCCATTGATTATTAACTTAATTAATTTAGAGTTAATCATATGCTATCAAAAAATCAATTAGGCTTTTTTTATATGTTCATATCGGTATGTGCATTTTCACTTATGGATGTGATTGTGAAATGGTCTGATGACTATCCTGTTGGACAAGTATTATTTTTCAGGGGATTTTGTGGAATAATTCCTATTTTATTTCTTATCCCTAAAGACAGATATTTAGATTTTTATAAAACAACTAGACCATTTCTTCATTTTAAAAGATGTTTAGCAGGATTAATTGCTTTGGTTTCTATATTTGTAGCATTAAGAAATTTACCTTTAGCAACAGTCGTAAGTATTTCTTTTGCAGCACCAATATTTATCACTATATTTTCAATTTTTTTATTAAATGAAAAAGTAGGCCTTTATCGATGGTTAGCGGTTTTAGTTGGATTTGTTGGTATAATTTTCATAACTGAACCAGGTTTTAGCTCTTTAAATTTATATTATATTTATCCAATAATTTTTTGCTTAGGTCTATCTTATGTTGCTATTGCTATAAGAAAATTATCATCAACTGAGCCTGCATGGTTGATTAGTTTTTTCTTTTCTTTCTCGATAATGCTTCTAAGTTTTTTATCTTTTTATCAGGGATGGGTCTTGCCAACTTTACTTGATTTATTTTTGCTATCAATGGTTGGTATATTAGGTGGTCTTGCAAATTTATGGCTATCACAATCATATAAATATTCAGAAGTGAGTTTGGTTTCTCCTTTAAAATATCTTGGATTAGTATTTGCAATAATATTTGGATATTTTATTTGGAATGAAATACCAACTTCTAAAACTTTATTAGGTGCTTTATTGGTTATTGTTTCATCTATTATTATATTTAGAAGAGAGATGTATTTGAAAAAAAAGTTATCTGTTTCACGTCATGAGTAAAATTCCTCCATACTGGAACACAGCCAAAAAATATCTTTCTAAAAAAGATAAAATTATGTCTTCTCTAATTAAAAAATATAAGTCACCATCAGAAACTGTTCTCACATCAAGAAGAGATGTTTTTTTCTCGCTTTGCAAAAGTATTATTGGTCAACAAATTAGTGTAGCTGCTGCTAACTCAGTTTTTTTAAAGTTTAAAAAAAAGTGTAAAAATAAAATTAATGCAAAAACAGTAAGTAAATTATCTAGCTCTCAATTAAAAAGCTGTGGATTAAGTAGACAAAAAGTAAAAGGTATAAAAAGTTTAGCAGAACAAGTATTAAGCAAAACATTTAATCCAAAAATAATTCCAAGCATGTCAGATGAAGATGCTATAATTTATCTTTCTAAATTAAGACAAATTGGAAGATGGTCAGCTGAAATGATTTTATTGTTTACTTACAATCGTCCTAATATTTGGCCTATACAAGATATTGGTTTATTAAGAGCTATTTCAAAAAATTATAATAAGAAGTATTTACCACCAGAATCTTACTTAAGATTACTGAATAAAAGATTTTCACCATATTGTTCTGTTGCTACTTGGTATTTATGGAGAAGTATTGATCCCGAGCCAATACAATATTAAGTGCCTTCGATTATTTGATGATTTCTAATAACACTATTAGCTAAGATAGCATGTGCAGCTTGATATTCTTCTGAGTAAAAAAAATTTTTAGCTATATCAAATGTTTCAAATTCGATTACTACTGTTCTAACAAATTCTTTTCCTTCAGTTGTAATCTTATTTCCTCCTCTTACCAAAAAAATACCCTTATATTTATCAACAGCACTTTTTGATTTTGATGCATAATTATTTAAAAGTTCTTGGTCTTTTATATTTTCGTAAACACAAACAACGTAACCTTTTTTCATTTAATCAATTTATTTTTTTATTTTTTAGAGTTCAATATTAATTTGTTAGACTCCAGAACAAGTTGAGAAACAATTGAGAGAGCTATTTCAGGACCAGATTTTCCTCCAAGTTTAATGCCTATTGGGCCGTGTATGGAAGCTATTTCTTCTTCAGTAAATCCACTCTCCTTTAATCTTTGACATCTTTTGGTATGAGTTTTTTTGCTTCCAAGNGCCCCAATATAAAAAAATTTATTTTTCAGTGCATGCTTTAATGCTGGATCATCTATTTTTGGATCATGAGTTAAAGTGATTAAAGCATTATTAGAGTCTGTTTCTAATTTCTTAAAAATTTCTTCAGGCCAATCATTTATAATTTTTACATTTGGAAATCTTTCGTCAGTAATAAAAAATTTTCTAGGATCAACTATTGTGATTACAAAATTCAGATTTTTAAATAAATCAACTAAATATTGAGCAATATGAACTGCTCCTACTATAATAACCTCTATTGGTTTTGTAAAATTTTGAATGAATATTTGAGTACCATCAATTACTCCATTTTTTTTTAAACTATGATAATTCTCTATTTGTTTTTTATAATTCTCAAAATCGATACTTAATAATTTACCAAATTCAAAAATTTCACTATTTCCATTTGTCAGATTTGTAAGTAAAGCAAAATTTTGACTAGAATATTTTTTTTGAATTATTTCATTTAGTATTTCTAATTTCATGAATTTATTTTCTCAATATAAATTTTGATTTCACCTCCGCAGGCAAGGCCCACATTCCAGGCGTTGTCATCAGATACTTTAAATTCTAATTGCTTAAATGAATTATTATTTTTTAACAAATCTAAGCATTCTTCTATTACATTTGATTCAACACATCCCCCGGAAACAGATCCAAAAAATTCGCCTTTGTCGTTAACAATCATGTTACTTCCAACTGGGCAAGGAGAAGAACCCCATGTTTGTATTACTCTTGCAAGTATTACTTTTCTATCAGATTCGAACCAGTCTCTTGCCTGTTCTAAAATTGTTCTTTTGATCTGTTTTTCCATTAAAGANATTTATCTTTTTAGTTTTTTTTATTTATGATACCAAATTTATAGTGAAAAAATTATTTTTAAAATATTTTATAGCTTTCTTTATAATGCTCTTTTCATCAAATATTTATGTTAATGCTGATGAATTATTTAATAAAGGAAAAGAAGTTTTTCTAGGAGCTGGTAATTGTGCAGCATGCCATATGCTCTCAGATGCTGGATCGAACGCAATGGTTGGTCCAAATTTAAATGAAATCAGACCTGATATTCAAAGAATTATAATGGCAGTTAGAAACGGTATAGGAGTAATGCCTGCAATGGAGGGTATACTAACTGATGAGGAAATAGAGGCAGTTGCTCATTATACTTCTATAGCTGCAGAACAATAATAAAAATTTTAACTATAATTTTTTATCCAATGCTTTGCTATATCCACTCTTTTGCAAATCCAAATATCCTTAAATTTATGAATATAATTTAAAAATTTTTTAAGCGACTGTATTCTACCAGGCCTTCCAATTAATCTACAATGCAAGCCAACAGACATCATTTTTGGTGAGGTTTTTCCTTCCTCATAAAGAGCATCGAAACTATCTTTTAAATAATTATAAAATTGTTCACCTGAATTAAAACCTTGATTGGTTGCAAATCTCATATCATTGTTATCAAGTGTGTAAGGAACCATGAGTTGTTTTTTATTACCTTTTTTTATCCAATAAGGAAGATCATCACTGTATGTATCGCTACAGTATAAAAAATTACCATTATCAATTACTAAATCTAAAGTATTCGCACTACACCTGCCAGTGTACCAACCAGCAGGTTGAGTGCCAAAAATTTTTTTTATAGATTTTATTGCAAGTTTCATATCATTCTTTTCTTTTTTCTTTGATACATTTTGATAATCAATCCATCGCCACCCGTGACTAGCAACTTCATAATTTGCTTTTTTTATAGCTGAACAAACTTCTTTATTTCTCTCTAAGGCCATACCAACTCCAAAAATAGTAAGTGGAATTTTTTTTTTATTAAATAAATCGTGAATTCTCCAAAAGCCTCTTCTTGATCCATATTCATAAATTGACTCCATATTTAGGTGTCGTCCTTTAATTGGTTTTGCTCCTATAATTTCTGACAAAAATACTTCTGAAGTTTTATCACCATGAAGGGTACAATTCTCAGCTCCTTCTTCATAATTAAGTACAAATTGTAAAGCCAACTTAGCATTACCAGGCCATCTTACCTTAACTTTTTTGGAACCATATCCTACCAAATCTCTTGGATATTTTTTTTTCATTTTTTTAAAATAATTTTATCTTTTTTAAATTTATAAATTACAAGATTGTTTCCTTTTCCCTTTCTATCAACAATTAGAAAATTCATATTTTTCATAGAAATCAGTGGAAAGTGCCAAATACCAGCATTGTAATTTACGCCAGTTTGTTTNGGGACTACAAAGGATTGAATTTTATTTACATCTGGTTTATCTCCTCTTGGTGCTACAAATACTAAAAATTTTGTATCCTCCATTGGTATAAAGGCTTGGCTTCCTAAAGGATGTTTTTCCATCATGTCAATTTTCATAGGAAACTTTCTTTTTTTTGCTTTAAAAATACTAACTATTGCTTTTCCTTTTTTTTTAGAAGTATCTATATTGATTAAATTATCAAATCTTTTTGCATAACCATCATTAATATTTATAGGATTTTTTTTAGATGTATCTATTAATTGACCAAATTTAGAAAAATTTTTTTTAGTTATTTTTTTTGCTTTTATTAATTTCATTTCACAAAATTTCCGAATGCCCTTATTCTTGAAATTCCACCATCTGGATAGATATTTATTTTAAGATAATTTTCCTTACTTCTTTTAATTAGGAATTTTTTAAAAATATGTTTCTTGTGAGCTGACAGCTTTGACTTATTTAAAATAAACTTCCAATTTTTTGAATTATTGACAATTGATTTATTGGACAGATTTTTTGAAATACTTGCAGTTTGAATTGAACAACTATCTGGATAGTTTCCTTTAAAATGATGGGTATCTATCTCTAATTTTTTTATTAATCCTGGTTTTCCAAATTTTATTATAAGCCAATCAAAGTTTTTTCCTCTACTTCTTCTTGTTTCCCAACCATCTCCCATATTTTTTCCNACCCCAGGGCTAAGAACATTTTCAGCTTTACCAAAATGCTCATTGTTACAACCAACAATTGTAGATCCATTTAATATAGAGCTTAAATTTACATTTTTTCCTTTAAGATTAATTTTTTCAAGATCTACTTTTCCATTAAGTCTTAATCTTGCAACACCGCCATCAGGAAAAATATTTAACTTTATAAAGTTGAATGTTGAGTGATTTTTAATTTTAAAATTATGGTTTTGATCTGGACCTAATCTTTTTTTTTTAAAATAGTTTTCCAATTTGTTTTTTTTGTAGGTTTTTTTTTTGAAAAACATGCTTGCAATGATGTTTGTGAAGGTTGGTTTCCGGAAAAAAAAGATGTATCAATATCTACATCATATATTTTTCCTGGCCTACCCAGTTTGATGATTAAAAAATCATGACCATTTTTTCTTTTTCTTCTTGTTTCCCATCCATCCATCCATT
>FUFK010040973.1_pt1 | contig 18735 bp, 13 predicted proteins | sample 1021851 | NCBI WGS metagenome assembly FUFK01 (sample SAMEA51879418, study PRJEB19060) | metagenome
ATTATCTGACTTGCCGCCAGTAGAATTGGGATCCATCGCCGACTGCGCCTCACCTACTGAGGTAAATATATTAGTCACCCCTGGCAGCGCTAAGATACGCTCGCTTGCCATCGCAGCGACGCGCTCAGTATCCTCTAGCGCTACATCGGGCGTCAGCTCGATGGCGACTCGGGTTTGATCGATATCATTATCCGGAATAAAAGCAGTCGGCAGCAATTTGACGAGCATCAGCGAGGCGACAAACAGGACTAAAGTCACACCCATCGTTAGCCAGCGATGATGTAGCGTCCAAGACACCACTTTGAGATACCAGTCCATAGTCTTGCTTTGTTTTTCTACTCGATGTTTTTCTGGCCGTAATACATAAGCGGCCATCATCGGCGTTATTAATCGGGCCACCATTAATGAGGCAAAAATAGCCAACGCCGCGGTCCAACCGAACTGACGGAAGAACTGACCGACGACGCCGCCCATAAAGGCGGTCGGTAAAAACACTGCTATTAAGGTAAAAGTCGTTGCGACTACCGCTAGGCCAATCTCATCAGCCGCCTCCATCGCTGCTTCATAAGGCGTCTTACCCATGCGCAGATGGCGAATGATGTTTTCCACCTCAACGATAGCATCATCGACAAGCACCCCAATGACCAAAGATAGAGCCAATAGCGAGATGATATTAAGACTAAAGTCGAACAGATACATTGCCAAAAAAGTCGGGATAACTGATAAAGGTAGTGCTACCGCAGCAACGATAGTGGCTCGGACGTTTTTTAGAAATAAGAACACCACGACAACGGCTAAGATACCGCCTTCGATTAGCATTTTTATCGAAGCCTGATAATCCTCCGCGACTGGCGTGGCTCTATCGTAGACTTTTTCGACGCTGATATTGCTCATCTCTGCATTGAGGGTGGCAAGCTCGGCATCGACTCGCTCCATCACCTCCACCTCACTGGCGCCGCGAGAGCGGGTGATATCAAAGGCTACTACTGTTTGACCATCGAGCTTAGCGATTGAGGTGGGGTCTGCGGCGCCATCGGTGATCTGTGACAGACGCCCGAGCGCCTGTGTCGTGCCGGTAGTTGGTACGGTGATTTGCAAATTATTTAAAGCATCAGCACGATCCACCGCGCCCAATACGCGAATGGTCTGCGTGGTATTTCCGACTTCGGCCTCACCGCCTGAGCTGTCTTGCTGAATACCAGCCAACTGCTGCGAGAGCTGGACAATGGAGAACTGTAAGCCGCTCAGCGCAATAGGGTCAGCGGCGACAGTAATCTCTCGCTCAAGTCCGCCGATACGGCCAACTTCACTGACGCCCGGAATATCAGAGAGGCGCTTGGTAATAGTATCATCAACGAACCAAGACAAGTCCTCGACGCTCATATTCTCAGCGGCGACTGAGTAGGTAATCACAGGGAAACCAGCGGTCGAGACTTTGGTGATAATCGGGTCGTTCGCTGCTGCCGGTAGATCGCCTCTGACTTCACCGACTGCCGAGCGTACGTCGTCGACCGCTTCTTGGATGTCTTTTTCGAGTACAAACTCCGAGGCAATCGTCGCCGCACCTGTTTGAAGGGTAGTACGAATATGCTTGATGCCCTCGATACTGGCGATTCTGTTTTCAATCTTTTTAGCAATATCGTTTTCTAACTGAGAGGGCGCAGCACCCGGCAAGGTGACAGTCACTACGACGGCTGGCAAATCAATATCCGGAAACTGTTGGACTTTCATTTGCATAAAGCCATAAATACCGCCCAAAGTGAGCAGTACAAAGAGCAAAATAGCAACTAGTGGGTTTCTAATCGAATAAGCGGAGACATTTAAATTCATAAAGGTGCCTGCGCCGCGTCAGTCGCTACTTGTGCTTGCTGAGCCGTATTGTCATCCACTACCCGTACTAAATCGCCATCATTGAGGAAGCTGCCGCCTTGCTTAACCAGACGACTATCGGCAGGCAATGGCTCTGTTACCGCAACTTTATCACCGAGACGCTCACCTAAAGTCACGCGCTGCTGCCGGATACGACCAAGGGTTTTGCCCCCTTGGGTCTTTATGTCAGTGACTAGCATCACATAATCATAGCCGTCATTACTCACGATAGCTGCGTTCGGGATAGTTTGCGCGCTGGCGCTACCTAATAAAAACTCGCCCGTTTGATACATACCTGAGCGCGCTGCTGGATCTTTATTGAGACTGGCGTAGATAGTAATTTGGCGGTTGTTGTCAGCAGTTGGCGCAATACGGCTTACCTGGCCCATTACCGATTGGTTATTCGGCAGGCTGACTCTGACTGGCGTGCCTACCGTGACCTCGCCGATAAGCTTAGGATCGATATCCGCTTGCCACTCTAAAATACCGTTTTTGATAATTGTAAATAGCGGCTCGCCTGCTGATACGCATGCCTGATACCATGCCGACTTCCGCCATTTTTTTACTGATAATACCGCTGACGGGCGCGATCACTTGCGAATTATTGAGATTTAGCTTTTGATTACTGAGGCGCGCTTTTGACGCTTGTAATGCCGCTCTTGCTTGTAGCTCTGCCGTACGATAACGATCCGCTTCTTGACGACTGATTGCGTCAATATCGATCAAAGGCAGTACCCTAGCAGCATCGGCACTAGCATTAGCGAGCGTCGCTTCTGCTTCGGCAACCTCCGCCTCGGCTTGCAGGATTTGCTGCTCGGCGGCATCGGAGTCAAACACGGCAAGCACTTGACCGGCCTTGACCTGTTGACCTTCTTCTACGAGCACTTGTTCGATCGCCACTCCGTTGACCTTGGCACTGACATTAGCGGTATCTTTGGGGCTAATGGTGCCATCAGCACGCAAATTATTACCGATGCTATCTTGGCTTGGCGTTACCGTTTCTACCGACAGTACCGCTTGCTCTACGCGGTCTACCTCAGAGGTGCTACTGACTGTATCTGAGCTGGTCATGACTTGCTCATCACCTGCGGCCTCATTCGTGCCCCAATACCTTCCTAACAGCACGCCGACTACCAGCATAATCGCCAAGACCGGTAGCAACCACGGCGGCATTTTAGTGCTATTGCTAGCGACTTCAGGTTGACGATAAGGCGGTAAGTCAGCGTTGCTAGGCGTTTTTTTATCATCAACAACTGGCTTGCCATTAGGGTCTTGAAGGTCACTCATAAGCGGTCTCTATAGATAAGGGCCATAGCGAAAATCTAGCGTCTAAAAATCTAACATCTATCCATCTGTTAATGATGATAAACAGTCAAAAAAATAGGCATAAGTTTTGAACATTGTAGCTTATCCCATTAGCGCGTCAATGCGTATGGGTATCTTGCGCGTCTATATTCTGGTACTAGAATAAGAGAGCAAGTCACTGAATCTCATTGAGAATTTGCTGTTGCTGNTAGCAAATGAGCAGCATGGTAGTGGTCGTAATGTCGCTAATAGCATTATTAATTTGACTTAAGTCTAAAGATGACGCTCATCGAACTTATCGGCCAAGCTTAAGCCCTGACTCAGTACTTTTGCGCTACACCAACTGATAATATCGCCCGGCAAACGAATGGTTTTGCGATTGACGATCCAAAAGTCAGTTAAATCGCTATCTTGTTCGCTCAAGAGTTGCGCGATTAGCTTGCCATTGAGGTGCGTCAGGGAGACGCCATGACCGATACAGCCGCAGCTATAGATAATTTTTTTAGAGTTCAGATAACCGATCTCCGGCGTCATATCGAGATTGGATGATACAAACATCCACTTTTATAGCAGCGGTCAGTGGCGGATTCGCCCTATAAGGGCCATAGCTATGTAACCAAAACGACTTCTCTTTACACCTTGATTGCTCATTAGCCATCATAGCCCTACCTCGTTGTCGATCAGTAACTGAGCGTCCATTAAAAACAGCGATGTAGCCAAAGCAATCTATTAAGCATTGGTATAGCGGCTGGCCTCAGGCATCCAGCGATGTATCAGTTGGCTGACGTCAGCTTTGCGCGTTGGGTCATCTATTAAATGTCTCGCCAAACGCTGGGCAATAGCGAACAGCTCTTCATCACGAATCAGATCCGCCAAATAATAGCCGATATTACCCGTTTGCCGTTTGCCGAGTAGCTCACCTGGCCCGCGCAGCTCTAAGTCTTTTTGTGCAATGACAAAACCATCAGTACTATCGCGCAGTACCTTTAAGCGCTCAGTTCCGGTCTCTGATAACGGTGTTTGGTATAACAGTACACAAAAGCTTTTGGTTGAACCTCGTCCTACCCGTCCGCGCAATTGATGCAATTGTGATAGCCCTAGACGCTCGGCATTTTCAATGACCATAAGCGAGGCATTGGGCACATCAACGCCGACTTCAATCACTGTCGTCGCGATCAATAAATCCAGCTTCCCAGCCTTAAACTCCTGCATAATGGCTTGCTTATCAACGCCCTTCATTTTTCCATGTACCAGACCGATGCGAATATCTAAGCGCTCGTTTAAGTCCTCATAAGTCGCCTCAGCCGCTTGTGCATCTAAGACGCTAGACTCTTCGACCAGTGAGCAGACCCAATAAGCTTGTCTGCCCTGAGCGCAATTAGCCGCGATACGTTCGATCACTTCATCACGGCGATTGCGGTCAATGGTCACCGTCGTAATCGGTGTGCGTCCAGGCGGTAGCTCATCGATGATAGAAGTATCCATATCGCCATAAACACTCATCGCCAGCGTCCGCGGAATCGGCGTTGCAGTCATAATCAGCTGATGCGGGGTGCTACCGGCGACGCCTTTGTTGGTCAAAGCCATGCGCTGCTCAACGCCAAAACGATGCTGCTCATCGATAATTACTAACCCTAACTTTGCAAACTCAACCGTATCTTGAAACAGCGCATGAGTACCAACGACGATTTGTACGCTGTTTTCCGCCACCGCTGCCAAGGCTTCACGGCGCTGCTTGGCCGTTTGCTTACCCGCAAGCCAGCCCACCTCGATACCTAATGGCTCAAACCACTGTCTAAAATTGAGCAAATGCTGCTCAGCTAAGATCTCCGTTGGCGCCATCACAGCAACCTGCCAGCCACTATCAAGCGCGTAGCCTGCCGCCCCTGCCGCCACTAAAGTCTTACCGGCACCGACATCGCCCTGCACTAGCCTGAGCATCGGGATAGAAGTCGCCATATCGCTAGTGATATCTTTCATCACCCTTTGCTGCGCGCCAGTTAATTCAAAAGGCAAGGCGGCAAACAGCTGATCAGTCAGCGCACTGTGAGCCGTACATCTTGGCGCTTTATACTGATGCAACTGTTGACGGCGATACAAGAGACTGAGCTGATGCGCGGTCAACTCCTCTATAATCAAACGCTGACAAGCGGCATGCGTACGCGCGGTTAGCTGAGTCAGCAGCTTATATTGTTGGTCGGCATCGGTATAAGTCGGCGGTGTATGCAGTAGTACTAACGCTTCAAATATCGATAAATTATAGACGTTATCATGCTGTTTATTGTCAGTAGTGACAGCAGCGGGATGGTACGCTTCTGAGTGATTATAAGGTGCAGGCTCAGCTTTACTCACACTACTATTATCTGGCACGCTGCGAGCAAGCGTTGAGAAGATATCCTCAACATCTTGCTCAATAGCTTTGCTAGGTTCAAACGGCGCTAACGGTAAATCACTGACAACCGCAAAATCAGCGTTAGTAAACAGCGTCATCGGTAGGCCTTGACTACGCACCGTTTGCAATGCCAGCTTAATCAAAGTGCGTAGCTTGTTTTGGTGCAAGCCCTTTACCGTCGGATAGATAGGCTGCAGGCCGATATCAGTGATCGGCGCCCCATCGGTGATGATCTGATATTCAGGATGATGAATTTGCTTACCATAACGGCTGACTTTGACCTCACCGAACAGCTGCAACCGAGTCCCTAAACTCATCGTTTGTGCCAGTCCCCGATAGACTTTAAAAAAACGTAGGCCTACCGTTCCGGTGCCATCATCGATGATGACGGTCATGCCGCCGCGTTTATTATCGATATGCACGACTCGGCCGGTAATGAGCGCCGCTTGTCCGTGGGACACGTCACTGATAGCGACTTGGCGACTGCGGTCTTCGTAGTCTCTTGGCAAATGCAGTAACAGATCAAAGATACGCGCGATACCTAACTGCGCCAATTGCTCAGCAACTTTTGGCCCCACGCCTGCTAATGCAGAAACGGGCATATCTAGTGCTGAGGCCGGCTCGCTATTGACCGGATGCGGTATCGAGTGAGTCGCAGAGAGAGGCATCACAAATCCTAATTCAGTTTTGACTCACTGTCTGTAGAGTCATAGGCCCTGTATTTTAGCGCGTGTCCAGCATTCATAAGCAGGCACTACTGATAGCTCAATACACGCTTGTATTATCACTGACAAGCCGCTTTATTATGCTAAGCTATTGAGTACTGCTACTCTTGAGATGGTTATGCTCAATAACATAAAAACTTATTGCTTTCAGCGCTCACTCACTTTATTCATAAAAGTAAGCTTACTCACTACTATAAGCTTACTGGCTAGCGCCTGCAATAGCCTTACACCCTCAGCTCATTCAGAGCCGCCTACACTTGCTGCCCCTAGTGTGGCCTTAGTATTAGGTGGCGGCGGTACCAAAGGATTTGCCCATGTTGGGGTTATCAAGGCGCTGGAGAAAAATGGCATCAAGCCAAGCTTAGTCGTCGGTACTAGCGCGGGTAGTATTATCGGTAGTGTTTACGCTAGCGGCTATACCCCTGCTAGGCTTGAGCANTTAGCACTAACGACCACCGATAGCGAGCTGATGGACTTTACCCTGTCCAATCAAGGTTTTGTAGCAGGTAATAAGCTCAAAAACTTTATCAATACACATGTCAGGCAGCGACCGATAGAAGACTTGCCCATTGCATTTGCCGCANTTGTAGCCGAAAAGCATAGTCTAAAAAAGGCGGTATTAACTACTGGTGACACCGGACTTGCAGTGCAAGCCTCTAGCAGCGTGCCCAATATCTTTATTGCGCCGCGTATTCCCGCAAAGGTCGGCAAAAAATACATCGATGGCGGTGTCGTCAGCTTAGTCCCTGTTGATAGCGCTCGCGATTTAGGAGCAGATATCGTGATCGCGGTCGATGTCACTGCCCCAAGCACCAAAAATACCAGCGCCAATAGCTATAAGATTAACTTATCTCAGCTCCGTTCACTGAGTAGCTTTTGGGGGTTGTTAGAGAACAGCATTATCGCGAATGCCAGTGCTAGTGCAAACGGCTTAAGCAATAACCGTAGCACTCAGATGCGCCTTGAGCGCGATCGTGCCGACATCGTTATTATTCCAGACGTTGGTCACTTAAGCTCATTAGATAGTAGTCAACGCCAGACCCTTATCAGTGCTGGTGAGCGGGCTGCTAATGAGCAAATANCCGCTATCAAACGATTAATTAACGCTAAAACGTCTAGCAAATATACAAAGCTTCAGTAAACCCTTTGGCGGCGCTCGATAACGAACGTCAATGCCTGAAGTTGATTGTTAAATGTAGTCCAAGTTTAGTCGTTGAAGTATCTTACTGATTGACTATAAATGGTTCATAAAATATGAATAGATCATAAAAAAGCACCGCCAATCTCAATGGCAGTGCCTCGTTATACTATTAACTCTTGTTATACTATTAACTCTTTTACGCTATTACTATTTTACTTTGGCGCGGTATTGCACCATTACCGTATCGTTTAGGCCCACGCCTTCGATATCCCAGCGCACCGCTTTATAATACCCTAAAGGAATCTCTTGGTTTTGGCCGTTGACATTACCTCGTAATGGCATACGCGAAAAAGAGTTGCCATCGACGCTACCATAAGGGAAGTCTGGCATCACTCCGCCTAGCAGCTCTACTTGCTCAGGAATGCTCATCGTGACTGTCATTTTGCGCACTCGATCAGCATTGGTATTGGTAAAGTAGCCTTGATACTCCAAGATATTTCCCGATTGTAGGCGTGTCTCAGCAGTGACTGGCACTAACGTTTCATTGCCATTGGCATCGACACCAACAAGCGAGGCGGTAATCTTGGTATTCACTGCTTGTGCGTTGGAGTTGGTATTAGAGGGGTTGTTAGCATTGAGAGCTGCTGTTTGCAAAGCAGCTGAGCTGTTATCAAGTGCCGGCTCCGGAGTGGGCAGCATAGCTGAAGCTTGGGTGACGACCATTGCTCCGACGAGTGTGCCTGCGACAACATGAAATAAACGGTGACCGCCCCAAGCAGCAAATGGGTTGGCAAAATGGTTGCTTTTTTTCATAATGATTATCTTTCCTAGTTGAGATAGCAAAAACAGTAGATGGGCAAACAATAACGCTTAGCATAGCAAAAAGCGATTCTAGCTACATCAGCCCCGTGTTTAGGTTATGTATATCGATAACTATCTATAAAGAGCCAAGAGTCGTTAAATAAAAAGATAGCTCATAACTTGGTTTTTTGCTATGGTAAATCTCTAACCTTCCTATTTATCCTACTATTACTGTTTCTATTATGACTACTAGCGCCATGCCACAGATTAACCCTGAATATGTCCATTGGTTTCGTAACTCTGCGCCTTACATCAATACGCATCGCGGCAAGACGTTCGTGATTATGTTTGGCGGCGAGGCGGTGAAGCACCCAAATTTTAGTACGCTGATTCATGACTTTGCTTTATTGCATAGCTTAGGTATNAAGCTTGTCTTGGTGCATGGAGCGCGTCCGCAAATTGAAACCAACCTAAAAGAAGTCAATATCACCTCGCCACTGCATAAAGATATCCGTTTAACGCCGCGAGAAGCGATGCCCAGTATTCTGCAAGCAGTAGGCGCGATACGTCTGCAGATTGAAGCACAGCTGTCAATGGGTCTTGCCAACTCGCCCATGTATGGCTCGCGCATCGATGCTGTTTCTGGTAATTTTGTCACCGCGCGCCCTTATGGTATCCGCGATGGCGTCGANTATCANATGACCGGNGAGGTGCGCTCNATAGATNTCGATGCGATCAAGAACAACTTACTGCACAATCACATCGTCATTTTGGGCTCTATGGGCTACTCTGCTACTGGTGAAGTCTTTAATCTGTTGGCAGAAGACGTGGCGCTTAGCGCTGCTGTCGCTCTGAATGCTGATAAGCTGATCTTCTTAGGGGAAGAGGCGGATATTGAGGATAATGGTCGTCCGCTACATGAGATGATTCCAAACGAAGTCGATCGCTTTTTACGTGAGCGCAATATCAACCATGAGATCAATTATTTCCTCCACTGTGCTAGCGATGCTTGCCGTCAAGGCGTGCATCGCACTCATATTATCTCTTATGCCAAAGACGGCGCGCTGCTAGAAGAGCTGTTTACACGCGATGGTTCAGGCACGCTAATCAGCCATGACCCTTACGAAGAGATTCGCCGAGCCAATATCGATGATGTGGTCGGTTTGATCGAGCTATTAACGCCGCTTGAAGAACAAGGCATCTTAGTGGCCCGCTCACGCGAACGTATCGAACAAGAGATTGACAACTATAGTGTCATCGAGCGTGATGGGATGATTTTAGGTTGTGCCGCCCTGAATCCTATAGATGAGAGCTCAGCGGAAGTTGCCTGTGTCGCTATCCACCCTGATTATCGTAGCGGTAGCCGCGGTGCGGATTTATTGGCCTTTTTAGAGCAGCAGGCGCGCAGCCACGGAGTGCATAAGTTATTTGTCTTAACAACGCGTACCGCGCATTGGTTCGTTGAGCAAGGCTTCGCTGAGGTCGACAGTAGTGATCTTCCTGAGGCGCGCCGTGAGCAGTACAATAACGGCCGCAACTCCAAAGTCTTCCAAAAGATATTATAAATAAAGTTGTAAATAATATTTTGGCGACATAAAAAAGCTCTCATAATAATGAGAGCTTTTTTTATTACCATTATTTCTGCTACGATGATTAAGACTAAAATTTATTAGCCATAAAACCAGTCACAGAGCTGATTATTTTACTGATAGTAGCTCAACAGTAAAGATCAAAGTACTATTAGGTTCAATGCCCTGATTACCCGCTTCGCCATAAGCTAAGTCAGCTGGAATATAAAACTCATACTTACCGCCTTCTTTCATTAGCTGTAGGCCTTCGGTCCAGCCAGCGATCACTTGATTCAACGGAAACTCGATAGGCTCGCCGCGCTCATATGAGCTATCAAACACCGTACCATCAATCAGCTTACCTTCGTAGTTGACTTCGACAATATCAGTCGCTTTTGGTGATTCGCCTGTACCTGCAGTCAGCACTTTATATTGCAGACCTGAATCAGTCGTTTTCACGCCTTCTTTGGTTGCATTTTCGGCTAGAAACGCTTCGCCTATTGCAGTGTTCTCAGCGGCTTTTTCTTGCATATCACTGACGAACTTCTCTTCTTGCTCTTTTTGGTAATCCATCAATACTTGCTGCATCTGCTCCTCGGTCAAAGCAGAGTCTTTACCTTGGTAACCGTCACGGAAACCTAGCTCAAAGGTATCTAAGTCAAGATCTGCAACCGCCTCTTTATTACCTTCTGCCATCATATAGCCCAAGCTATAGCCCACTTTTTGGGTTTGTGAGCTTTGCTCAGTCACAGCTACGCTTGCAGCTGACGTATCTTGATTGCCGTTATTGGTACTACAGCCTGTTACTAGTAGCATGGCGCCAGCTAGCGTACCCATCGTAAAGGTAGTGATTTTTTTCATAAAATACTCTCAAGGTTAAGGAGGTGATAATAAGTTATTGGTTCGTCATCATAACAAATCTTGGTTTTCGTAACTACGTCTGCTATCAGCTTTAAGATAATATTTAATCTACAGGTGTACATTTTTTGTTAACAATTCTAATCATGATAACAAGTTATCACACAACTATAGCGTTAAGTAAAGCATTATGTCTTTAAACCAAACATCATATCAGCTAAGCTTAACCAGATTAAAGAATATGTAACGAAGAGTCCTATTTTCTATATNAATCATTAGATTACCAAAATAGCTTAGATGGTTTAGCTCCTCTCTGTTTATCTCTTCTAAGGACCTTCTATCAGGTTGTCAGTTGGTATAGAAATTATCAGTTANAATAGCAGTTTANGNTNAACGCTTAATAACAGAGCTTTTATTGTGNAATGGACTGCCATTCTCATAATCATCTGCTCTATATTGCAGNTTTATAATTAAATAATTTTATTAAAATACTATTTATAAATAATGATGTCATCTTTTAGTGAATGTTCACAATTTATTCATTATCAAGGCATGATTATTAAAGGAGGATAAGATGAATCCAATGTTTACATCTTTTAATGGTTATCTTGGTGGGCCGATTGGCTCTATCATTGGGGCTATCTTGATTTTTATTATTGGCTGGTTAGTGGCTTTAGGTGTTGCCGCTTTAGTGCGCAATGTATTGGCCAAAGTAAATTTGAATCAACGTATGGACTCTTCTACGGGTAAATCCTACGACTTGGAAGGTATTATATCCAAGATCGTTTTTTGGTTTATCTTTATCATCGCTATTTCAGCGGCTCTAAACACACTTAACTTAAACTCTATCTCAGNNCCATTTGCCAACATGGTGGGTCAAGTGTTGTCCTTTATTCCTAATCTTATTGCCGCCATTGCTATTGGTATTATTGGNTGGGTTGTGGCTACTGTGGCCCGTACAGCGCTTAATACTGCACTATCCAAGACGACAATGGATGAGCGTTTGAGCGCGCAAGCAGGCGTTAAACCTATGAGCAGCACTATTGCTGATATGGTTTATTGGTTCATCTTACTTATTGTCCTAACTATAGTACTAGGTCAATTAGAGCTTGATGGTTTATTTGCGCCTTTAACCAATATGGTCGACAAAATCNTTAGCTTCCTTCCGAACATCATTATTGCAGGTGTTGTCTTTGTTGTTGGTTATATCATTGCCAAAGTGGTACGCGGCATCGTAACTAACCTTGTATCTACTTTTAACGTTCAAGAGCTTGCTTCTAAAGCCGGTCTTAGCGAAGAGAACAGCTTGCCTAATATTGCAGGGTCTTTAGCCTTTTTAGTAGTGATTATCCCAACGATTATCGCCGCTTTAAACGCACTAAAAATCGAAGTTATCGCTCGTCCTGCGACTAATATGCTCAATAAAATCATGGAAGCTCTGCCAAATATCTTTATGGCCGCTGCTATCTTGATTGTGACTTACTATGTCGTACGTATGGTTGCAAACATCATCAAAGGCTTGCTTGAGAACACAGAAGTCAACCGCTTACCTGCTAAAGTCGGTCTACAAGAGATGATGGGTGAGAAGAGAGTCTCTGATGTCGTAGGCTATGCTATCGTCTTCTTTGCGATGCTATTTGCTGCAGTTGCAGCCGCTGACCTATTAGGTTTTGAGCCTATCTCAGCGATTATCACGATGTTTATCGCTTTTGGTGCCAACATCATCCTAGGCGCGATTATTCTATTCATCGGCTTTTGGCTTGCTAACATCATCGCTGGTGTGGTTGAGCGCTCAGAACAAGGTTCACAGTTCTTAGCCAATATCGTACGTGTATTGATCATGGGCTTAGTACTTGCTATGGGTCTAAAAGCAATGGGTATTGCTGACTCTATTGTTAACCTAGCCTTTGGTCTGACTTTAGGCGCGGTAGCCGTAGCCTTTGCTCTATCATTCGGTCTTGGTGGTCAAGAAGCAGCCGCTCGTTTGTTACGTAAGATGCAAGACAAAATGGACAAAGAGCGTGACGAAGCCAAAGCTAAATCAGCTGTAGAGCCAAGCAAATCAACGCAAGAAAAGGTTCAAGAGTCGGTTCGCGATAACACGCCTACTGCTACAAGCACGCCAGCTGCGCCAAGCGTTGCAACAGAAGACTTGCGTACAGATACCGTAGATACTAGCAATCTTGATACTGACACTGTCAATATCGTGCCTGCTAGAGGAGATACGGACTCTGAGCTGAACACTGGTAATGATAATGAAATCTTACCGGGTAGCGGTCTTGCTGACGATACCAATAAGTAAGCTTTGCTATAAATAAGCTTTGCTAGACATGTATTGATAACGATAAAACAAAAGACAGCTTAGGCTGTCTTTTTTTATGCGTGGAGATAAAAGGCAGGTATAGCTGCTAAGCTTTTTGGCGCTATGACTGCTTTTTGCTAGCGGGAATATTGAGACTAAGATGCATAGTAGGTAGCGGTTTTTTGCTTTTATCGACATCGGACTTATCGTCTGTCGCATCGCTTTTTTGAGTACGCTGCTGCTGGTTATGGAGCCGTTGTAGCTGCCGAGTCAGTTGCCGCTCTTTTTCACTCATTGCGGTGACTGGCTGAATAAACAGGTCAATATCAATAAAGGTATCTGCCGCCTCTACTATAAACTCTATACCTAGCACAATAACATGGTGTAGCTCGGCGATAGGCAGCCGNGTCGAGACATCTTTAGCTATNGTAGCCAAATTGGGCGCGAGAGCTTCGCGGCTTTGTTTACCGCCTGATTGTTGACCATAAAATATCAGCACATAATGCTGGCCTAAATTCTCATAAGAGTGCTGATGTACCACATAACCGGTCTGCTGCTGTTCCATGCTGCGACTTGGATGCTGATAGAGGGTGCGGATCAGCTCATAGCGCGAAAACAATGACTCTGCTAACAACTGGCGTTGCCAAAATGGCAACTGCNCAGCTGATGACGACTCTGAGAGCATCTGCGCGCTGAGCTGATACCATAAGATGGACGCTTGCCTCATCTGCTCATGAAAGCGCTTGGTAGTCGCCGCTTTGTTTCTTTGCGCCAGACTCATAGCCACTAACCTACTATTCGGCTCATCTTGAATACCATACTTTATTAAAGCATTATCGATAGTAAGCGCTTGTGTGTAGATAGCTGGACTAGCCATAAACTGGCTAAGCAAAGTCTGCTCAGATGCAAAGCTTGGCTCAGCATTTACAAAAGCTTTTTGCAGTGCGGCTTTATGATAGTCCAATAGTCGCCACAGCTCATTTGGCGTCTGCAGAGTGGCTAAGATTTGCAGCCAGTCTTGCCGGCCAAAGACCTGTAGCACTACTCCAGATGCTTTAGCATCCGCGCTTTGCTGCTCTATAACCTCCTTTGTAGCAAAGCTCATACTCATAGACGATGCATTATGATTATGATTACGGTGCTGATGGTCGATCGAAGTGTCGCTATTGACAGTAGGTTTGATCTCTACTATCAGTACATAAGCGCTGGCTATTTGCTGAGCTTCATCTTGTTTCAATAACGCCTTTTTCCATCTTAAGCCAAACTTTATAGCCGCTGAGCGCGTAGCACTTATAGTAGTCTTAGTATCGCTTACAGAAGGTGCTGCCGTTACTCTCAGCACTCTAAGTTGCCCTAAAGGTAGCTGATAGAGCTGCTGCATTGTGGACTTCTCATCATGGATATTTTGTTTATCGTCTGGCGATTTGGGGGCTTGCAGGTAGCTCTCTAGCCACTGTGTTGACTGATTATGCGGCTCAGATGTAGGGTTCGGTGGTGTCAAAGCAAAGGCCTTTTTTTCTAGTGCTNTTGGCAATCAAGTGGTTTATCAATCGATTTACTTCGAGCGGGTTATCGTAAAATCAAACCTAGCAAAGAAGNTGATTTGGTATCTTTTTATAACCATGGCTTGTTATGACAAGTCGATAAGGCTATGGTAGATTTATCACTATCCATACTCGAAATCACTACTAAAAAACTTATCTAAAATTTATATCATAACAGGGATTAGATATTATGAAACGTTTCAAAGAAAAAANCGTCATNGTCACTGGAGCCGGCTCAGGTATGGGACGCGCCACTGCTCTGCGTTTCGCTAATGAAGGCGCGACTGTGGTANTAGTGGGACGNACCTCTGAGACTTTAGAGGAGACCGCAAAACNGTTTCCACATGACAAAACCTGGATTCATACCGACAACTACATGACCATCACCTGTGATATTAGCGTACAAAGCCAAGTACAAGAAATGGTAAAACGAGTGATTGAGAGGTTTGAGAAGCTCGATATCGTCGTCAATAATGCGGGCAAAGGTATGGAAGGCAAAATAACGGACTTATCTGGTGAGGATTGGCGCGCAGCTATTGATGTCAATTTAAATGGTACTTTTTATGTCTGTCAGGCTGCAATGCCGCATCTCATCAAGACGCAAGGCAATATCGTCAATGTCTCCTCGCTCTCAGGTATCGGCGGTGANTGGAACATGGCCGCTTACAACGCCGCCAAAGCAGGCGTCACCAACTTGACACGTACGTTAGCGATGGATCATGGCCCTGATGGTGTGCGCGTTAATGCGGTCAACCCTACCGCGACTAAGACCAGCATGACCAAAGACATGCGAGAAGATCAAGAAAAGGTCGATAAATTTTTAGCACGCTGCCCTCTAGGACGCTTTGTGACTCCTGAAGATATCGCCGCTGCTATTACCTTTTTAGCCAGCGAAGATGCGGCGATGATTACGGGCGTCAATTTGCCTGTCGATGGCGGCGTGAGCGCTTCGAACGGTCAGCCTAATTTCTAAACTCACTATCCTCTACTAGTACTATTACCCTTTACTAGTATATTACCCTTTAAAGGCTCGATTGACATCTTGTAGCGGCTGTGAGAGTCGCTCAGGATGATAAGGCATTACCCCGCCGTACTGCGCATAAATCTTTGGCAAATCCTCTTCGATATCACCCGTCGGGTAAACCGTCTCCAAAAATCGCACTTCTTTAGTATTATAATCTAACGCTACTGGCAAGATAGGTACATTCGCCCCTACTGCCAAGTAATAAAACCCTGTTTTCCAGCTGTCAGTATATTTGCGCGTGCCTTCAGGCGCCAAACCCAAAAACAAAGTCTTATTATTTTTAAACTTATCGATACTCGCTTGTAGCACTGAGCCTTTGGCTTCGCGATTAATAGGTATGATACCAAGCCAGCGTATGAGCTGCGCCAGCACTGGTATTTTGAACAGCGTATGCTTGCCCATGATACTGATTTTGAGATCCAGCGCAAACAAGCAAGGTAGCGCATATATCCCGTCGATGTTGGAGGTATGAGGGACAGCCAAGACCACCGCTTGTGAGATATTAGGGATAGAGCCTACGGTCTTCCAGCCCGCCGACTTCATTAGCATACGACCTATTTTAGGAGTCAGTTTACCGCCGCGCTTAGGGATTAAGTTGCCCAGATCTTTTTTATTAAGCTCAGGCAATACTTTAGAGCGTCTGTTCGCAGTAGGTTTAGCAGTGGGACTGGTTTTTGAGTTTGAGGACATAATAGCACTACACAATGAGAATACCCCATCATAGCATTAACCTGAGCGGACTAACTTATTATTTATCTTTTGCTTTATCTGTATAGCTTGACTAGATTTTGGTCATAAAAAAGGGATAACGCTTAACGCTTATCCCTTTGTAAGAATCGTTTAACAGCCTTGTAACTCTATAACGCAATATNGGCTAAGTTACCTTTATTCTCAAGCCATGACTTACGGTCAGCAGCACGTTTTTTGGCCAGCAGCATATCCATAATGCTATTGGTCAGCATCATATCGTCCATGTCTAACTGCACCAGTCGGCGAGTATCGCGGTTCATTGTCGTCTCACGCAGTTGCTCTGCGCTCATCTCGCCTAAGCCCTTNAAGCGNGTGATTTGCGCTTTTTTATTGCCAGGGACATTGGCTAAGATATGCTCAAGCTCGCCTTCATCTAGCGCGTAATGCACCTCTTTACCAATGTCAACTCGATACAAAGGCGGCATCGCCACAAACAGGTGACCGGCATCAACTAAGGCTGGAAAGTGTTTGACGAACAACGCACAAATGAGGGTAGCAATATGCAGACCATCAGAGTCNGCATCGGCTAAAATACAGATCTTGTCATAGCGCAGCTCAGATAGGTCATCAGAAGCCGGATCGACACCGATGGCAATGGCAATATCGTGAATCTCTTGGCTTGATAATACGGTATCGGACGACACTTCCCAAGTATTGAGAATTTTACCACGCAGCGGCAATATCGCTTGATAATGACGATCACGCGCCTGCTTGGCACTACCACCTGCCGAATCCCCTTCTACTAAAAACAGCTCAGCACCGTCGCGTAGATCACCGCGGCAGTCTGCAAGCTTACCCGGCAGTGCTGGACCTTGCGTAATTTTTTTACGTGCTACTTTTTTGGCGGACTTAAGGCGACGACCGGCTTTATTGATCGCCAGCTCTGCAATTTGCGCCCCTATATCGGCATGCTGATTGAGCCAAAGACTAAACGCATCTTTGGCCAGTGCCTGTACAGCGCCTGCGGCCTCACGGCTTGATAAACGCTCTTTGGTCTGCCCTGAAAACTGCGGCTCAGAGAATCTGAGTGACAAGATATAGTTGATGCCATCCCAAACGTCTTCGCCAGTTAATTTAACGTTACGCGGCAATAGATTGTGGATGTCACAGAACTCACGCAGTGCCTCCAAAATACCTGTACGTAGTCCATTAACGTGCGTGCCGCCTTGCGCCGTGGGAATTAAGTTGACATAACTCTCTTGCACCGGATTACCGCCTTCAGGTAACCAAGATAACGCAAAGGTAATCCCTGCGCGCTCACCTTCCGCGGCATCATGATTATAGTAAAAAGGCACATCAGGTAGCGTCTCAAGACCATCGAGCTGCTCAGCAAGATACTCAACGACACCATCAGTAAACTGCCAAACGACTTTTTCATCGTTTATATTATCGGTAAATTCGATAGTCAAACCCGCTGACAGTACTGCTTTGGCCTTTAGGTTGTGCTTGAGCTGCTTAACACTGAACTTAGGCGTGTCAAAAAAACTGCCATCGACCCAAAAGCGCACTCGCGTACCGCGTTTACGTTTATTGGAGCTGACCGATTCGGTCAAAGGCGTCACTGGTGCACCATTCTCTAGTGCCATATCGAACTGCGTACCATCACGCCAGACCGTAACCTCAACGCGAGTTGATAGCGCATTGACGACAGAGATACCAACGCCATGCAGACCGCCTGACACTTGATAGTTAGAGGTTGAGAATTTACCACCGGCATGCAGGCGCGTCAAAATCAGCTCGATACCCGACTGGCCAAACTCAGGGTGAATATCGGTTGGCATGCCGCGCCCATCATCTTCCACCGACAGTGAGCCATCTTCATGAAGCTGTACTTTGATAGTTTTAGCATATCCGGCTAACGCTTCATCGACAGAGTTATCAATGACCTCTTGTGCCAAATGATTGGGGCGTGTGGTATCAGTATACATACCGGGGCGACGGCGTACTGGCTCTAATCCTTCTAAAACTTCTAACGATTGTGCATTATATTGACTCACAAATGCTTTCCTTTATTATTCACATATAACGGTTTCTATCTGACCATTATAACCAAAAACAGCGCGCTTTACGTCAATCATCAGTGGCTTACGTCAGATAATGTCGTCTAGTTCTAGGGCTTACGTTTAAACGCTTGACGCTACTTTTTGAACCCTCTTACACCGCTTATCACCTAAGCTACTAGGCTCGCTCTATAGCTGCTGCACTAGCCTCATAACCTCTGGTAAATGCTCCCTAAAATCACTAAACCGATGATCACCGCCTTCTTGCAAAATAACTCTAGCACCTTGTTCACTATAGAATTTGGCTGAAAGACTGGCATTGAGCAATTCATCACCCTCTTTAATGAGCGCAGCCACTTTTTTAGGGTTAACGATAGATGATAATGGATGATCAGCAAACCACTGTAAATGGTTCTTAGTGATCGCCCAACCGCCAGAAGTCGTATAAAGTATTTC
>FUFK010064286.1_pt2 | contig 18734 bp, 25 predicted proteins | sample 1021851 | NCBI WGS metagenome assembly FUFK01 (sample SAMEA51879418, study PRJEB19060) | metagenome
CAGNNGATCCAGNTNNNANNGTNANAGTATTTGTACCAGACANTTNGTATTGAGTACNNNCCGGAGCTCCAGCTAACCTCTGATCNATTTTTACATTATTNACNTATANTTCAAANTTAGNNACNCTAACNCCAGCNACNGCNGCTANTAAATCTACACCTATAGATTTATATCCAGCACCACTTTGATTTGTACCGCCTGTCCAAACAAAAGTAGTTTGTGCAGCAGTAGCAGTAAAAACTTGTTGACTTGCGTAATATTGTTCGTTAGTTTGAGTTACTTGTGCCATTTATTAACTTTTTTCGTTTACAGTGTCTTGTTGAACAAGCTGCGCAGCTGTTTGTACTATTTGTGGATCTCTTATTATAATGCCACTGTATTGTAATATCTTTAAAATTATTTCTGTCTGTTCTGAAGCGTCTAGTCCAAAATATACAGCACCTGTTTCTGTAAAAACATAAGCACCAACACCATTAACTGTAAAAGCCCAATTTATTTGATCTGGAACTTTTACATAACTACATTTAATACCAGACTGTATGCTAGTTGGGTATACAAATATTTTATCATGTAGCACTGGTGGTGGACCTGCAGCTGATTGATGTTCGCCGCGTTGTACGTATATTGGATGAGTAACCGTTGGAGAAGTTAATGGTGATTTATTGATTAATAAATATTCATTTTGTTGTACAGGTTGTACAATAGTTGCATCATTGTAATATATTTCACCTAATCTATGTAAATTAGATGGTAAGTAAAAGAAGCTAGTATCAAATGTAGCTGTACCTTCTACTTCAAATGGTGCAATTTTATTTTGTATTTGCTGAACTCTATCAGAAAATTCAGTATTAGTTTGTGGCTGTCTTTGTAGTTGATTTAATTCTTCAAAGTAAGCTTCAAATATTTCTAATTGAACTTGTTGACCTACCTTGTTAAATTCATCAGGCGTCATATAACCTCTTTGTTCTTTGTTCAGTATATATAATACTGTTTTATAAACCGTGTCTACGTTTACTGCCATATTTTATTATTTAAAAAAAAAGGTGGCGATTAAACCACCTTTATTATAATCACTTGTTATTTAAGTTTTTTATCTATAGACTTATAAACTTCTAAACCTTCGTCTGTTTTAAACCATGCAGCCATAGCTGAGTAAGGGTTTTCATCAAAAGGTACTGTCATTAACTTCTTATTATTAGTAGCCCACGTGAAAGTTCTTTGATCAGGGGCTAATTTAATTATACCATTATCAACAGCATTTATAGCAAAATTTCTAAGTATAACATTATCATCATTAGCTAAATCTATAAATAATCTAGGGTTTTGTCTAGCAAACAATAATAAATCTCTTTTTAATTCTTTTGTAGACAAATTAACTACACTAGAACCAACTTCAACTCTTAATATAGCTTCAGCTTGCTCTATATCCATCGATCTAGCAGCATTTAAAGCATCTAATTGTAAATCTAATTCTTCTAATTGATCTACAGCTTCTACTTGCCTGTCTAGTTCGTTAAATATAATTCCTTTATGAGGATGATGATTTAAAAACTCTTGTAAACTTCTTTTTTCTTTAGGCACATGTAAAACACCATTTTCAAAAACTATATGTTTTAGTGTTACACTTCCTTTTTGTTCATCTACAAATATACTTTTTTGATTTGTAGCATACCTAAGTTCTCTTTCAAATCCTTTTTCTTGATCAAACCAAACTAAAGGATACCTTTGAGTATGTCTACTAGGTATAGTATATGTTAAAGGTTCTTTATCACCTAGTAAGTAATAATGTCTATCTTTATATTCCCAAGTATCTTTTTTAACCTCTTGCTTGGGAGCAGGAGCCTTTTTTACTTTTGTTTCCATAATATAATATAATATAATAATTAAAAAAGACCCCGCCGAAGCGGGATCTCATTATTTTAATAAATATTAAAAAGTTTCCCCTTTAATAGTTTGAGCAGTTACATTCATACCTGCTACTGCTACATTTTTGCCAGTTAAACCAGCGTTTTCTATAGCTAAAATTACAGCATCAACGATGCTATCTCTTGTTAGTGTAACACCTGATTTTGCTTCTACAGTTAACTCATGAGTTAAACACTCAGGAGAACTAGCTTCTGCAACAGGATGTGTTATAATACCGTATTTTAATTCTACAGCAGTAGCTGAAGCAGATTTAACAGTAATTATATTTTCTAAAGGAAGTAGTAAAGAACTACCTTCATTAGCTTGATTTCTATCAAATTTTATATATCCCATAATTTCTATTCTTTAAAAATGTTAATAATTATACAGTCTTAAATAACACGAAGTTATTAGCAGCTTGTGTTACTAAACATCTTTCAGTTAAGAAATGTACGTCCATAGCATCTATACCATCAGTATACGCTCCACCAACTGAACCAGTAATCCAGTTTTTGTAACGTCTATCTTCAGTTTCAGAAGCTCTATATCTTACGTGTAAGAAAGGACGTCTGATATTTGATCCTAACATTTGATCGTATACTGTAGTAGTTCCAGCAGGAATTAATACACCATCAATAGCATTAGATAAACCTCTTGTAGAAGCATCATTTAGATATTTCCAATCAGTTTTATAGAAGTCATAAGAACCTCTTCTAAAGCCAGTAAAACCAAAGTTAAGTGCCATTTCTGATTCATTATCAAATAAACCATAAGAAGCAGCAGCAGAAGAAGCAAAAGCTCCNTTCATTGCAGCAATCATATCATCAAAATCTAAAGCAGTAGATCTTTGTAAGAAAAGCATGTTTTCTTCAATAGCTCCTTGCTTGTCTAAGTTTTTAAGGATTTCATCGAAATCACCTAAAGCNCCAGANCCAGGAGCAGCAGCTCCAGCAAATCCTTGATANATNTTACCTCTTGCTTCAATAGCAGCAAATAAACCTTGCGTACCTTTTAAGTTAACNGTNGTTTGATTAGGCATAGCAACTGTATGAGCNGCTAATTCACCTTCAACCATTGCCATTTCCATATAGTCTTCAAATCTNAATCTTGTTTCAGACTCAGCTTTTAAGTACCATAAGTAACCAGANGTNCCATCTTCAGTAGCAACTTCAATCCAACCAATTTGAGCAGCGTCAGAACCATTTACTTGGTACTTGTCTCTAATGATAATTGGAGAGTTGTTAAACTCAGTAAATCCAGGCTCAATTGAATCCATACCAGCGTCTGTAGACCCTTTACCAAATTCAGAACCATAAACAAATAAGTTAACGTCGTTAGCAGTTGTTAAAGCTTGTAAAGCAGCTGGAAAAGCAGCAGCAGCATAAGGCACTACAACTATTTCAGCTACAGTAGCTGGAGCAGTTGGTTGTGTTACTGTTGATACAATAGCTTTAGAAGTAATTAAACCTGTTGCATTATCTGCAATTAAAACAGTTTGATTTACTTTAATAGCTACAGTATTGTTACCTCTACCACTAGTCGTTGGATTAGCGTTAGCTAATTCAATCTGAATAGTATTGGTAGGAGCAGCTCCTTTAACATTACACTCATTATAAGATACATGTAATCTATTTTGTTCAGACCATAAAACTTGATCTGATGTCATTGGCATTTCAGCGCCAACCATTCTTAAGAAACCTGATAACGTTCTGTTACCATATCTCTCAACTTCAGCTTCATAAAGCTCAGGTAAATACTGTTGAGCCCAGTCAGACGATCCGTCTGCAAAGTTCAAATAGTTATTATCTAATGCTTGTTTCTTTTGAGCTGGAATTAAACTCGCGGGAAAACTCCCACTTGTTGCAAAACTCATAATTTATATTTTTAGTTTAAGTTATTTTTTTTTAATTTTTAACTTAGAACTATCTACACCACTAATTGCTCTGATTTTTAATCCATTAATAAACATTTCACCAGAACTTGTAGCTCTAATTTCATTTGATATATTTTTAGATTTAGCGTTCATATCTTTAATCGCGTCAGTTTTACCTTGCTCATAAAAATGTTGTGCTATTTTATCAGCGTTATTAGCAGTATATAAGGCTTTATGATAACCTCTGTAATCTTTGATTTCACCTTTTTTATCTAGGAACTTCCCAACAAAATTATTCAAATCAGATTGATTTTGAGCAACGTCACTCTTGTTATTTACATTATATCTAAAAGCTTTATCACCAACATTATATTCAAAACCTTTGAATTCATCGGCAAAAAGTTTTTTAGTATTGTTTGTAAAACTTTCATGTCGTTGTTTTATAACCTTCTGTTCTTCGTTGTATCTATTGAAAAAGTCATTGGCTTTTTGTTGCTCTTGAGATACTGAAGGCTTCAACTTGATTTCTTCATAGTATTTTTCTTTAGAACTATTTAAAAAGCTTTTGGCTTTAGCAATTTCTTCTTTGTAAGCTAGTTTTTTCTTTTTAACTATCCTTTCATCTTCGTCTTCATCCCAAGCAAAATTATCGTCCATTAAAAATTCTACTTCTTCTGTATTTAGATGTGGTTTGCTTACACTATAATATTCTTTAAGTAATTGTTCTCCACCTAGTTTAGAATAATCTTTATTAAGTTTAACATAGTCTTCAACAGATCCGCCAGTTTCTTTCATAAAGTCAACTAGTTTTTCTATGTTTTCTGGTAATTCTATTTGTGGATTTTCTTCTACTTCTTCTTTAATATCTTCTACAACCTGTTTAGTTTCTTCTTCTACTTTTTCTTCTTCTTTTTTAACTTCTATTTCTTCTATAATAGGAGCTTCTTCTTTTGTTTCTTCAACAGGCTTTTCAGTTTTAGTTTCTTCAACAGGTGTTTCTGTTTTAGTTTCTTCAACTTTAGTTTCTTCTTTTGGTTCTTCTTTTGGTTCTTCTTTTTTACCTAAATCTACTTTAGCTATATCTTCTTTTACAACTAATTTTTTAGGTTTCTTTTTTACTTTAAAATCACCTTGTGATAACTCACCACTGGCGCTTTCTTTTATTTCTTCTGACATAATATAATATAATAGTTAATATAAAATTATCTAGGTGCAAACTGTTCTAGTCCTATACCACCTAAATTATCATTACCTTTAGATTCAAAGTTTATAGGTAAACCATCTTCTCTTCTTTGGGTGATCATTTCACTCTGTTGAGTGCCTTGAATTTTAAGTCTTTTATCTTTACGATCTTCTATTTGTTTTTCTTTTTCAGCTATAACTCTAGAGTTTTCTTTAGCTAATTGCATGTTATAGTTAAACTCTTGTTGCATTAAGCCTCTTTTTATTTCAGCTTCTGTTTGAAGTCTTTGTATTTCAAACTGAGACTTAGCTTGTTCCAACTGCACTTTACTATTAGTCATAGCTTCTTGCTTTTGAAGTTCTGCTAATGCTGTTTTTTCTGCAGTTTCTGCTTGAGCTTGTCCTTGGGCTTGTATTTGTTGTAACTTTAATTGTTGATCTTTAGCTTGTTTTTCTTGTCTTCTTTTCTTTAATAAAGTATTAGCAAGTTTAAGGTTGTTTACATTTCTAATATCTATAGCATCTTCTAAGTCTATAGACTGAGTAGATAAAGCTACTTGTATATTCTGTTCTAGTTTTGCTTTTTCCTCATCATCTGGCTCGAGTTCTATAAATATACCAAAGTCATGTACGTTTACTTTCATTAACTCATCTAATGTATTAGTATTAAAATTAGATATACTATTAATTAAAGACATTCTAGTAAGAGGAAACATTAACGAGTCGTTAACTCTTAAAGATATATTTTCACAAGTCATTAAAGTTAAATATAAACTAGCTTGAAGTATATGCCTAGTAGCTGTATTAGAATTAGCAGCCGCTAATTTTTGTAAACCTACTAATGAATTTTTATCAGGATTACTACCATCTCTAGCTTCATTTAACCCAGTCACATCTCTTATCATTTGTAAATAATAATTATATGTCTGAATTAATGATCCAATTTTAGCACCACCAGAAGATGATTGAAGTTCTTGAACAGGTACTCTTCCTCTATTCATTTCACCATCTTGTGTTAAACTTCTACCTATAACACTACCAGTTTGAAAATACATATTTATTGCTTCAGCTGGATTATAATTAGTCCCATTACCAAGATCAACTTCTGCTAAACCATCCATGTCTAGATATACACCATCAGGTACCATACGAGACATTACTTGCTGTAACTTTAAATGTGTTAATTGTATCATATCGGCAAAGCCAGTAATTCTACTCACTAAACTTTCTATTCTACCTTGATACATACGTGGAGCTGTTATAGTATAACTAAGATTTACTTTACTTGTATCAGCATATGGTCTTGTCATATTTTCTGCTAAACGCCAGTCCAGCATTTCCTCCATACCTAGCACTTTAGCTCCGCTATATAAAGTTTCAATTGACCTAGAAGCTTTTTTAAAGTTATCTGTTTCTTTTACTTCTAAAAATGTATCTTGTTTTTCTATAGTTTTCTCTAATCCTGTAGCAGTAGTTTTTATTTTAAATACTTGATCTATATAACTTTTCCACTCAAAATATAATACTTGAACAGTATTCTGATCATACCTACCGTTGAAGTTAGGGGAATAAGCTGTATTGCCTGTATAATTTTGTAATTTTTTAACTTGCTCTGGAGTTAAGCTTGGGAATTGTTTTTTAAGTTCCACTATGGGAACGTTTTTAACTTCACCTACATAATATACATCTTCAAAATTAGGATCGTTAGTATAAGAATAAACGATATTAGCTGGGTCTACATAATCAATAACAATACCTTCAGCTGGATTCCAAGATGTTTTCACACAAGATATACCTAATACAGTTAGATCGTAATTTAATCTTTTTCTAATTAAATGATATTTATTTTTATCTAATACTTGTTGTATAAGCTCTTCTTCTGCAACTTCTATAGACTGCTTGTAATCCATTTGCATATGAGCTGGAATATCATCTAAAGTTTCAGGTGTGTTTTTAGCAGTTGACTCAGATAAATCTATACCAAACTGTTGCATTACCATTTCATTAAACTTTTTAGCTTCAATATCCATCATGATACGTTGAGCGTATTGAGTTCTTTTTCTTAATGAAACAGGATCTTGAGCCATAGCTTTCACCTCATAAGATCTTTGAGACATACCATTAACAACTATATCTACAAACTTAGGAATAATAGGTACTGGTTTCCAGTCTAGATTTAAGTAGCTTAAGTCACCATTTATAGCTAGTTCGTCTTTATATTTTTGTACTGGCTGTTCAGCTCTGGCATAAAGTCTTAAATTATGAAAATTATTATAGTTAGTCATATATCTATAACCAACACCTTGTGAATTTCTAAACCATTCACCTTCAATAGCTCTCGCAACTTTCAACCCATACTCGTAAGTAGCTTTCTCTGCTGCAGGTACGACCTGATTTGGAAATGTACTATATGTAGTGGTAGCTTGCATATATATTAATTAATTTTTGATATTGCACCGGTATTATCATAAGTTCTAATACCAAGATTTATTTTGTTAATATTTTTTTGTGGAACTGGTCTATATAAATTTTTATTACAAGCCATTATAGCAAGTCCAGAACTAATGGTTGCATCATGTTTAGTTCTATTATTTATATTAAAAGTTGCCCAATCTTCCAGTGTTTTTTGATGATACATATCACCATAATTATTTTCTTTAGCACCTACAAAACCTTCTATATAACTTTCAACTGCTGCAGCGTGTGCTTGTTTAATATCTTCACTTGAGTTAGGTATTCCACCTATTTCTCTCTCTGTTACAGATAATTTATTTATAAGCTTGTCTGGTCTATTCATAGAAAAACCTCTATAACCTCTACGCTTTAAATAATACAATAATCTTGGTTTGTTATTTTCAGCAAGAATAGGCATGCCATAAAATACTAAAGCCATAAGAACATCTTCAAAAAATATTTCAGCTGTTTGTGGTCTAGCTATATATTCTAAGAAAAAATGATTATTAGGAGCATCTTCCATAGAGAATTTAGTTAGTCCGTGTAGTGATCCATTAGACCCTTTACCATCAACAGTACCGCTGATGTCGTAACTATCACAGCCAAAAGCTCCAACGTGCTCGTTGCCAGGATATTTAATTCCATTTTTTATAATCACTCGATTTTGTAGATTTTTAGGTGGTACCCAACTTATTTTAAATCTACCTTCATTATTTGGGTAAAACATAACGTTAGTGTCTTTAACTCCATTTATCCAGTTAAAACTACCTTGTGTTAAGTTTGCGGCATTATTTAAACTATCGTTATAGTCTATCTGCTCGTATATTTTAGTTAAATTAAAAAGACTTTGTTTTGCTTCATCTCTAAATGCGTGAGCTTCAGTTCTTGGAAATTGTCTGTAATATTCATTTAAACTGTCTTGATCACTTTTGAGTCCATCGACTTCGTTTTCCCAGTGTTCAATAACTCCTGTTGTAATTTCGTAACCATCAATTCCTTTGACTGGATTTTTACTTCTAATGAAGACAGGTAATCCATAAGTATCCATGAATCCTTCGTAGTTCCACTCCATAGGTATGAACAAGCTATAGAGCCCAGAAGATGTTTGTCCGTTTCTATTTCTTTTAGTAACGTCACTATTGTAGTAAAGTTTTTTGAAGTTTTCCCCACCTTTATCTAAAGAGTTTGAAGTAGAGCCCATCATACATTTACCTACGACTCTTGAACCTAGACGTAATGTAGTTTTTGTAACTCTCCAGTTGTTTAATATATTATCAGGTCTTTCCCATTTACCACTTTCATCATGAGCTAATAGTTTTAGCTTTTCACCATCGTAAGAGTTATCACCAGTATTTTTCCAATCAATAGTTGTATCTAATCCTTCTAATTCTAATTCTTTAATATTTTCCTGGAGCTTTCTACGAGTAAGCTTCGCGGCCGGAACTCTATATGCCAGTTCAGTTTTTGGCCTGTCCATCCCGTCTTGAATAGGTTTAAAGAAGAACGGGTAGTTAACGGATATTGGGACAACTTTATCTGTGAACATTTTTTTGGCATCGGCACCAGACTTGGACAATATACCGAATCTAGAATCGGAAGATATTGTAGCTTGGTTAACAAGTTCCGCGCTTGACATAAAACTGAATCCAGATCGTCTGTTTTTAAGGTAGCACATACCGTAGCATCTTGTATCGGCTTTACATGCTTCCCAAAATATAAAGAAGAGTCTGTTTGCTTCTCTAAAATCTGGTGCTCCAACGTCGATCTTTGACCATTGCAAGTACATGTAATGAGTACCAGTAATATATATAGGACTGCCGTTATTGAAGAAATGAAAACCTTCTTCTCTACGTTTAAATTCTTGATCAATATAGTCATACCATTTTTCTTTAAACTCTACAGAATATTCTTCCCAGTCAAACCTTGTTTTTATTTTTTGTAATTCTTTTGGATATTCAAACTGTTGCCAGTATTGCTCCTTTTTATCTTTGCTTCGTTTATACGGTTCATCGACTGCTGGTAAAGCAATTCTGAGATTTTGTATTTCAATGATTTGTCCAATTTTACCTGTTTTACTTATTACTATAAAATCATAATCAGGATTATAACCATACTCCCATTTTTTAAACCTATTGTTTTTAGCTAATATCTTAGGATTTACAATGTCTTTAACTTCTTTCCAAAGAGTTTGTTCATAAATCATTTACTTCTCCCTTCTGCAAAGCCTTTAAAAGATTTTGTTTCTTTAGGATTGTCAATACCTTTTAAAACATTTTCTTCTTCTTCAATACGTTGTAATATTTCAAAAGCATCCATTATGCAAAGCTTTTTTGTAGCTGCCGCGTTTTTTAATCTATCCGCTGCAAGATCATCATTACCTTCGTTTATAATTTCTTCTTCAGCTACTTTAATTAACTCGTCAACTGCTTTTCGCCCAGCTCGGATTATATTCTTTCTCGTTTCCTTTGTGTTCATGGATTAAAGCTATATCATTTGATTTCATACAATAAAGTCGCTCATTACCTATTATAAATTCAAACTCTGAATTTGGTGTAAATGTGATAAGCGTCCCAGGTTTTATTTTAATAGCATCTAAGACATTATTACCATATTTTAATATACCAATATGGTTTTGTTCTTTATTAATGCTTAAATAGTTTTTATTTAACAATGGTTTTACAAAGCAATAATTTAAATGAGATTTATTATTGTACATATATATTTGCTCTGGATAAGCGAAGTATAAATTATCTTTAAAAAAAGTAGAAGAATTTTTTTCTCTACCTTTCATATCATAGTATCTTCTAAATATATTATGATGTACATAAATCTCATCGCCTTGTTTGATTTTAGTTTTATAAGCTTTAGGAGTTGATATTACTTTAGCTTTTTTACTAACAAACCTATGATCTTCAATACTAGTATTAATAATAAGTTCATTATCATTAACTTTTCGTATATTATCATACCTATTATTTAAGGGTTTAATTATAAATTGGTATAAACTTTTCATTAATAATTTAAATCGTATTCAACAGAAATAGCCATATTACGATTAAATTTTTTCCAAGGAAGTATTTCTTTATTTTTAGTTATATAAATGTTGTATGATTCATCTTTTTTTTCAAACAATATATCATTTATAATATGTCCTCCATATACTTCTTGACCTAGAGAATAATGCATGGCTTCGTTTTTATAATCAGCACCTATACTAATCTTTCTTATCTTCTTCATTTTCTACAGGTGTGTAAGTGCCATCTTCAAGATTTATATTAACGTGGCCATATTTTTCTTCTAATACTTTTTTAAGTTCTTCAATTTCAGTGTTTATATCTGCTATTTTATGTAGCATCGCGTGTTTTTTAGTTTCAATAACACCTATATCTAATATTACTTTTTGAAGATCTTCTTGTTGTTTTGAAGCTTGCTTAAGTTCTTCTTTTGTTATTTTATTTTCCATTTAATTTAATTTAATTATATTTTATTTTAAGGACCTGGATTAGGATCTGTCCAAGCAGCAGTACTTAATAAAGCTATAGCTTCAGCATGATTTAAAGTTGCTATTGGTACAACTGTACCATTAGTAATAAAACTAGGAGTAACTTGATAAGACAATATAGCTTCTGTATTTGCTAAATTTCTTCTCATAGTTTGAGCGCTAGTTGTATCTATCTGACTAAAATCAATTAACTTAGCCTGCGTATCTATATCTATCACTATATATGTTGTCATTTTACTTTTTTTTTAAAAATTAACCAGGTACACTTGTTGTTCTACCTGAATTAGCTGGAGTTACACCTTGGCTATTTGGATCTCCATAATCAGCCATATTAATACTATATGAATTTTTAGTACTTCCACTCATATCGCCTTTTAAATTACTTATATCTAAATTAGCGCCAGTACCATTAGCATTGCTTCCAGGTGCATTTCCTTCAATAGAAGTTATAACATTATTATAACCTAGCATATCATTATTGCTTATAGTATCTCTTATAGTTAAACTAGATCCATTAAAGTAAGTAGCTCTTTGATCCATTGGATACCAACGAGTAGGAGCAGTTCCCGAAAAAGTACTTAAGTCAGTTGGAATACCAGCATTGTAAATCTCTCTTATTTCTGTAAATGTTAGCGCTGTGTCTTTCCAAAAAGCTATATTTGAATTTTTTCCATCTGCATAAACTGAAGTAGAATATTTACCTATAAGATTATCGCTTGTTACTGAATCTAAAGTACCTGAAGCAGCTGTAGACGAATATAAAACTCCATTTACATATATTTTCATAGTGCTACCATCCCACGTTCCTGCTACATGATACCAAGTATCACTTGATATTGTTATAGTAGCTGTTACGCTTAGTGTTGTTCCTAAGTATAAATAAAATTGAAATCCTCCACCAGACAAATTCCATCTAATTAAATATTGTCTTCCTCCTGACAGCCAGTTGCTTGCTAATATTGATGTAGTTTCACTAGGATCAACATTCATCCAACCCGAAATACTAAGACTAGTAGCTCCATTAAAAATACCACTAGTAGCTCCATCTGAAAACCATTGAGTAGCGCCATTAAATTTAATACTATAATTACTATATGGAGTTGTTCTAGATAAATTACTTTGAACTAAGTTAGATGAAGTCATATTATCGCTAGTTCCATCATTACCACCAGAACCAAAATCTTTTATTGTCCAATTTGATCCATCAAAAGTATCTTCAATACCATTAAGTTTCCACCAAGCTGTAGGAGTACTAGTGTATGAACTAGCTGGAATACCATTATTATATATGTTGGTTATTTCTGATGATTGATCAGTATTCCATACAACTATATTAGAGAGAAAGCCGTTAAAGTAATTGGCTGCTGCTCCATTAAGATTTAAAGCGCCTAAATACAAATTTTTTGTGCCTGTTACAGTTTGTCCACTTCCTGAAGACTGTGTTACTTTTAAGTCTCCATTAACATAAATTTTATGCGTTGTTGAACCATCAAACGTAAACATAACGTGAGACCAAGCGCCTGCCGCAACCGGCGTGTCTGTTCCTTGATAATCATTATCGCCTGTTGCAGAACCATAAGCGTAAGACGCATAGCCATTTAATATTCTAAAATACCATCTATCGCCTGTATCCATAGCTCCAATAATCTTGAAATTATTTCCAATAACACTTGTATCTGGGTTAACCCAAGCAGAAACTGTGTAGGCATTACTATCGCCTACTAAAGATTTAGGTGTAACACCTATGTCTATATATTCATTATTACTACTATCAAAATCAAAAACGCTACCTCCAACAGCGTCGTTAGGATAACCAGCTAAAGCATTAGGATTAGAGTTATCTCCAAGTGAATAATAAACTACAGGTTTTGCACCTGTAATAGCCATAGGGTTATTTAAGTTATATAAATAAGTTACTTGATCAGTAGACAATGTATAATCAAATACACACCATTCACTTAATGATCCATTCAAATAATATAAATTACTTATTTGATTTAAACCTATTTTAAGAGTATTTGTAGTAGATATAGTTGGGCTGCTTGATACATCTAAAGTAGAAACAGAACTTCCATTTAAGTAACTAGTTAAAGTAGTACCATCGCTTGTAAAACATATATGATTCCACTCGCCATAAGCTGATATAGAAAAAGCGTCAGTATCTGTAAGATTATTTAGCTTTACAGTAATTATTTTGTTATCTGTATTTTTACTCCACGCAGCTAGCCCATCTGTAGAGCTATCTCTTTGTGATAAATGATAAGCCCAATCACCTGCATCTTCAATTTTAATCCAGTATGAAACACTCCAAGTATCACCAGTAATATTGTAATTAGTATCTATAGATTCATTTGTACTTAAAGCTAAAGAGTAGTTGCTTAGTTTACTTTGGTTGCTATTCTCTGGCATCCTCCAGGTTGGTGCTATGTAATTTGTTGCCATAATTAATCTCCCATTCTATACCATGCTACAGGCGATAAAGAGCTTAAGTCTGCTGTTTTACCTGTAGTTGTAGCGTTATAAATATTTTGAACATCTGTAGCTGTTAATGCCGTATTCCATACTCCTACTTCGTCTATCTTGCCATTAAATGCAGTGGCGCTTGTACCAGCGCGGAAGTCTCCATCTCCTATTATTAAACCATTAGTTAAATCATCTAATGATTTAGTATTTACTCCTGTTGTAGTTAGTGGTGACCCATTAATGTAAAATACAGCTGTTGTAGCGTCATTAGTAAGAACAACGTGGTACCACTGTGCTGCACTTGTGCTAAATATTCCTTCAATTTTTTCTTCTGTTCCAGCACTATTGCTATCATAGCTATAGAATTGAAACTTGCTAGAGTTTCTTCTTATTATAAAATTACCATTAAATCCAGATATAAAATAGTTTGGAGATGCTAAAAAAACAACGTTAGCAGCCCAAGAATTAGCGTTTAACCATAAAGAAAAAGTAAAAGTATTTCCTATAGTAATACTACCTGTTTGGAACCTGCTTTCTACTCCATCAAACTCGTATGAATAAAGATTATCTATTTGAGCTACGCCGCCGCCTCCGCCGCCACCGCCGCCGCCACCAGGTCTTGATGCTCCAGGTAGATTAGCTAATCTGGGTATTGGATTACCTACGCCAATAAACATATCTTAATATATGGCTAGTAAGTCTCCGTTAGCATATGTTCCTGAACTTAAAGTAACAGCTACAACTCTTTTAGCTAATACTGGTAAAAAAGATCCAGCTGTAATACCTTTTAATCTTGAGGTATAAGTAGTATTATAAAGCTCTCCACTTTCTAGTATTAAATCTAAACCTGTGTCAATAGCTATACCAGAATATAAACAACAACCTCGCTCGTGAGTGTATGGCAGGTCTATATTTCTAACTGTAAAACCAGCCCCACCAATTGAAGTTTCATTTAATGCATCACCAACAACATATCCTTCTCCATAAGGCGCATTAGCAGTACCAGTAAATGATAGCTCAAAAGTGAGGATAGCTCCTCCAGCGTCAACTGTAAGTACTTTAACTTTAGCTTTTGTTGTTCCTGCACCACCTGAATCTAATGTAATTATACTATCAGCTGTATATCCAGTTCCACCACTTGTTAACTCAAGGCCATTAGCAATACCGTTAAGTGAAGCTCCAGTACCTTCTTGACGCGGATTTATAGCTCCAATAGCTATAGGGACCATATCATGAGCAAATACTCTTGGTTGAGCGGCTTCGTTTCCGTTTAATCCTCTCATTATTTATTTATTTATTTTTGTTATTTTTTCTGCGCCTCTAGAACCAAAGTACGCTACATATACCGTTACCAGTAAAGTTTTCAATAAGTTTATCCACGCATCGTCTACATCGAACTGCATGTGAAAAGAATCTACAGCCATCATAAATACTGATGATGCAGTTAAAAATACTAATGCTAAAGGTCTAGTATTTTTACTTAACCAAGAGTCTGATTTCATATCTGCTCTCCACCTGCTTGAAACTTCTTTTAATTCTTGTAAATCTTGCTCTATAAGTTTCATTGCAGTTTCTTTATCAGCAGGCGCTATGTCATCATCTTTAGTAATAATATTTTTTACTATACCTAAAGTTCCTTGATCTGGCAATATACTACCGATAGCATCTAAAACTTTAGGCGCTTTTTCACTTAGAAAAGCACCAACTTTAGTTTCTTTAAAAGTTTTATTTGACATAATAATTAACCTAAAAAGTTACTTGCTGTTTTAGGATCAAATTTCTTAGGTCCTTTTTTATATATTTTGTCGTCAGTTTTAGTTTTCTTTTGAATTGTAAGATCAGCTGGCGTATACGTTTTACGAGCTTCATTTGCAGTTTTTTCATACTTAGCAAAAGATTCTCTATATAGATTTGCTGCAGTCTCATATTCTTTTCTAGATTTTTTTCTTAATTCTGGATTTTTAGAATTAATTGTTTGAGATAATCTACTAAGATTAGCAGCAAGAGGTTTGCCTATGTCTGTTTTATTAAAATTTGCTTTATTTATATCTTCTAAATCTTTTCTACCTCTACTTAAAGTTTCACTTCTAGTTGTAGCAGGTCTTTTTAAATTAGCGCTGCCATTAGCAGTTGGTCCTAATAAAGCTGATACATTTTTAAAAGTTGCCATTGGGCCTCTACCCGGAGTTTGTTTATATGCCATAATTTATTTTTTTACTTTGTATGTTTTTCCATTAACCTCAAAAGANTCTTTACCTGCTTTTNTAGCTTCANTCANNGCNCCAATAAATTTATTAGCCATAGGACCTTCTTTNATAGCNGTNNNNCCTTTACCTTTNCCTTCTACACTACAACCAAAGTTTTTAGCATAGTTAGCCATTTTAACAACAGCTGGTTTATATTTCTTTTTGTTTTTCATTACAGCATCAGCTCCATCACAAGTAGATTTACCAGGCATATTTTTCTTTACCCATTTGGTAAACTTACCTTTATTCTTTGGATCAATGCTTATGTCATCTTTTTTCTTAGGCATAATTTATCTTTTATTCATGTTATATGGAAAATTTTTATTAAACCACTCTTTACGGTGGTCACACCCGCAGCCACCAGGTATTTTATCGGCTAATCTTTTTATACCAGTAGCTTTAGTAAACTTTTCTATCGTATCGCCTAAACCTTTGGATTTCATAAATTCTTATATTCTTCAGTTGCATCAAAGCTAGGACAAGCTTTATTAGCAAACTTGTTGTGTGAATAAATAGCAGCGTGTGGATACATGGCTTTTAAAGTTCTAAGCACCGCAAGTAAACTTTGCTTTTGAGTTTCTGTTCTAGTATCTTTCGGGGTCTTGCCATCTTCTTCAACGCCACCACAATAACATATACCGATAGAATTACGGTTATGTCCTGAACAATGAGCCCCGATTTTAGCTATATCTCTACCTTTTTGTATATCTCCATTTATATCAATATAGAAATGATAGCCTATATCTGACCAGCCACGGCCTTCAACGTGCCATTTTCTTATAGTATCAACACTTATATCTTGGCCTTCTCTAGTAGCTGAGCAGTGAATTATTATTTCTTTAATATTTCTCATTTATTCTTAAGTTTCCACCATTTATGAGCAGTGTACCCAATAGTCATTAATAACAATATTATTTCTAACGCTGGTTCCATCCAATCTAAACTTGCTATAGTGAATGAGGTTATATTTAAACAATATAACTTTAAATCTTCTATACCCATTATTTTTGAGCTAATAAGTTTGCATTACCTTTATATGGCACTGGATCAATATCTAAATCTACTTCAATATTCTCATCTCTTGATTCCATCATTCTTTTACCAACTGGCATACATCTTTTAGGTGTAGGAAGTTTAACTCCTGATCCTGTTATTCCTTTTCTCATTTTTTTATTTTTATTTATTCAAAATTTGAAGCGGTTTCTAATGCTTCTAAATCTACTTGATCTTTAAAAGCTTTAAAAGCATCTCTACGTTGTTGTCTTTGAGCTTTTCTTACTGCTCTTTTTTCTTTACCTTTTAATCCTGCTTTTTTTCGAGCTTTTCTATCAGCTTTTCTATCAGCTCTTTTTACATCTCTTGCAGCTGACATACCAGACTGCTCTCCTTTTCTAGCTTCTCTAAAAGCTTTAATAGCTTTAAGTCCACTAAAAGGAGCAGTTGTTGTTCCACCTTGAGCTAAAAATTCTTCTCCAGCAGATTCTAAAGATTCTTTAATAGATTTTTTCTCGCCACTCTCTCCTTCAAAAGCATCTTTATATTCGTCTACTTGCTCTTCAAATTGATCTTCTTGCTTTTGTACTTGCTCGTCTTCAGCTGTAGCAAACTTTATATCTGTAGGTATTACTTCTTGCTCTGTTTTAACTAAACCTCCAACATTAGCACCTCCTGATTCTAAAGCTTTACCTTCTATAGTAGACGTACTTGAAGTAGGCAAAGGAGTAGTTACATTGCCTGTTCCAATAGGACTTGCTACGCCAGAACCTTTTGTCATAGCAGAAAAATTTTGTTGTGTGTTAACACCAAAACTACCTGGGCTTACAGTACCTGATTCACCTGGTAATGGTACTGGACTCGATAAAACGGCTATATCTATTGGACTTACTAATGGCATATTATCTATTTTTATCTNTNTTNAAGTTATCTATAGAAAAACTTAAAACTTTATTAGAATANGTATTTTGNTTTAATTTATTAGGTATATCTTCTTCACCTAGCATTATACGATACATCCTACTTATTAGCTGCTTGCACTTATACGAAACTTTATATATATGATATTTTTGGGTAGTGCGATTTCTTTCTCTCCACACAACTATCCACCCTTGTTTCAATAATCTGTTCCAGCGCCTGTTATCCCAGCTATAAGAATATGTACCTGTTATAAAATCGTTTTTATTAAAGAACTCAATAGCATCAAGATATATTAAAAGCTCAAGGTCTGCATCTTTAAGATTACATGTTTTACACGCCCATTTACGTATTATCCTGTAATGTTTTAAAAGTTTTAAATCTTTCAGATCTGACGATGTTAATTTTCTCATAACACTATAACAACGTCTTGCTCTTTAATTACTTTATACTGTTCTTTTTCTATTTCAATATTAAATCCAGCTGCTTTATCGTAGTAAACTTCATCACCTGTTTTTAATAAAGATACATCAGAGCCAGGTTCTATAACCTTAGCTCTTCTATATCTAATGTCTTCTCTTTGTTTTTCAGCTAAAATTAACCCACCTTTTGTAGTAGTGTTAATTTCTTTAATATGCTTTATAACTATATATTTTCCAACTGCTCTCATAATCTTATGTTATTTACCACACAGTCTGTTGATAATATAGTTTTTGCTACTGAAGCCGCGTTTTGAAGTGCACTTTTTGTTACTAATAAAGGATCTATAATACCGGCTTTTACCATATCTACCGTTTTTCCTGTAACCACGTCTAATCCTCTACCTTCTTCGTCTGGATCAACATATTCTATTACGCCTGCATTTTTTAATATAAGCTCATATGGTTTTCGTATTGCTTGATACAATACTTCTTCGCCTATTGACTCAGGTTTTAAATGCATGCTAGCGTTTAATAAAGCTATACCACCTCCAGGTACTATACCTTCTTTAATCGCGGCTTTTGTAGCACAAATAGCATCTTCAACTCTATCTCTTTTTTCTTTTAATTCAACTTCAGAATTTGCTCCTACTTTTACTATAGCAACTTTTGCTTTTAATTTAGCTAATCTTTTTTCGAGCCTAATGATAATATTTGGGTTTTTAGTTTCCTTAATTTGATCTTCAAGTAACCTAATTGTATCTTTAACTTCACCTTTA
>FUFK010752015.1_pt1 | contig 18729 bp, 16 predicted proteins | sample 1021851 | NCBI WGS metagenome assembly FUFK01 (sample SAMEA51879418, study PRJEB19060) | metagenome
GCGCGGCCGATCTCGACCAGCTCCTCGGCAGTGGCGGTGGTGCCGGGGACGACCTCNCCGCCGATATCGCGGTGGAGCACCGTACGCGAAGTGGAGAAGCCCAGCGCNCCCGCGCGCACGCCGTCTTCGACGATGNGGCTCATGGCGGCGATGTCTTCGGCGGTCGGAACGGCACCGGGACGCTCGCGATCGCCCAGAACATAGGCGCGGACCGAACCGTGCGGGACATGGGTGCCGACATCGACGGTACGGGGCAGTTCTTCCAGCGCATCGAGATATTCGGGGAAGGTTTCCCAGTTCCACTTCATGCCCTCCGCCAGCGCGGTCCCGGGAATGTCTTCCACGCCTTCCATCAGNCCGATCAGCCATTCGTGCTTGTCGGGACGCGCCGGAGCGAAACCGACACCGCAATTGCCCATGACGACGGTCGTTACGCCGTGCCAGCTCGACGGGGCCATTTCCTGGTCCCAGGTCGCTTGTCCGTCGTAATGCGTGTGAATGTCGACGAAGCCGGGGGTGACCAGGTGACCCTNCGCATCGATTTCCTCGGCGGCGTCGCCGCTGACGTGGCCCACTTGAGCGATGAGCCCGTCCTTCACGGCGAGATCCCCGGTAAAGCGGTCCTGTCCGGTACCATCGACAATGGTCCCGTTGCGAATGATCAGATCATATGCGGGCATGTTGGTGCTCCTCTCTCCGCCGAGGAAGGTTCCACATTGCAACCGATGAGTCCAGCGCCGAGCTATTCGGCGTGCGTGGGCATGCGGACAGCAAGCAGGACGAGGAAGCCGATCGCGAACAGCAGGTGGATCGAAGTCATGCCGATCCGCTGGTCGCCCGACCACAGGGTGAACTGTTCGACCAGCAGCGGCCCCATCCATACGGTGATGGTGCCGGCAATCGCGTAGAGGCCGAAGAATTCACCGCTACGGCCCGGCGGGGCAAGCGTGACCAGCATCGTNCGGCTCGANGAAATGCTGGCGGTGGCGGTCACCGCGATCACGCTGATGAGNCCGAGATAGACGAGGTCCGACAGGGTGCGGAAGACGAGCCCGTCCCACACCACCACATTGTCGACCAGGCCGAGGAACAGGCTTTCGCGGGTGATACTCAGCTGGAGNAGNCCGACACCCACCATGGCGAGGATTTCCAGNGCCAGCGCGCGCTTTACGCCGACCTTTCCTTCGAGCCAGCCGCCGAAAATGCCGCCGCCGAATGCGCAGGCGCTGGCGAAGATCGCGTAGCAGAGCATTTCGAGGAAATTCCAGCCGAGGAAGAGCGCGACATAAACCGCGCCGAGCGCCAGCAGCGCNGCCATCGCGTCGGCGTAGAACATCCGCGCGATGAGGAACCGCATCAATTCGCGGTATCGCGCTGCCTCGCNCANCGTGCGCGCAACGCTGCGTGCGCCTTCCCGGAAGGCGCGCATCCAACTGGCNCCGGGGACGCCCGGGTCNCGTGCCCTGGTGAAGAACGGAATCGAGAACAGCACCAGCCACACCGCGCAGATCGGGCCGGCTAGCCGCGCATGTTCGAACNTCGTCAGGTCNATTCCGAATTGCGGCGCCGCGAATGGCCAGGAGATCGCAGCGGGCAGCACGAAGAGCACGGCAATCGCGAGAAAGATCAAGGTCGCAGCGAGGTTGCCGAGACCCAGTCCGAGACCCGATATCATCGCCAGNCGGCGTGGTTCNCCCGACACGCTGAGCATCGCATTGTGCGTNACCTCNGAATAGGTGTAGCCGACATAGGCGACCACCAGCAGGNCCATGATCGCGGGAACCGGCAGGCCTTCGCCCCCCGGCATCGCGAACCACAGCAGCGCCGAACAAACCGCGATGGCCCCGAGNAANAGCGCGAGGATCGGTTTCAGCCGCCCGCCGCGGTCGAGCGCCGCACCCAGGACCGGCGCGGTCAGGGCGGCAATGAAACCGGCCCATTTGGTCACCGAGGCTATGGTTGCCTGCCCCTGCGCATTGGCCGCGGCAAGCGCGTCGCCGGGCGGCAGGTCGTCCAGCGCACCGCTGGCAAGCAGGTCCGCGCCGATAATGTCGCGCGCAAAATAGGGCGCGAAGATGTAGATCACGATCAGGATGTAATAGGGGTTGCGGGCCCATTCGAAGATCGCCCATGCAAAGCCGGTTCGACCGAAAGCGCCGCCTTCGCCCGTGGTCTGGCGCGGCGGTTGGCTGGCAAGCGGGTTCGCTAAGAGCGCGGGATCGGCAGTCATGTCATTGTCCTTGCGATCCGCCTGGTCCGGGCTGGACAGCAATGCTGGGGGTATCGATTGCGGAGCGGCCGGGCGGGCAAGGGCGGTATCCCCCGGTCTGCTTGGCCGGGGTGTCGGACCTGTGCGATCGAAGGACGATCACGCGCCGCGTGCTGCGATCATGCTTTCGATATCGACGAACTTTTCCCGCGGCGCTCCTTCGCGCGCGGCTGCGATNTCGGCTTCCTCGATTTTCTGCCAATCGCGGAAAGTGACGATCTCGATCCCGCGTTCCTGCGCCAGTTCGTCGAAACCCGCGCGGCCAGCTTTGCCGGAGCTTGCGGCGATGTCTTCATCGACCGTGTCTATGACCCCATATCCATCGGGCCGGTTGGTGCCGATCGTGCCGCTGGGGCCGCGCTTGGCCCAACCGACGCAATAGAGGCCGGGCAGGATCCGGCCCTCGTCATTGGCGAAATGTCCCGCCCGCTGGTCGAACGGCACGCCCTCTATGGCCGAGGTGCGATAGCCGATACAGCTGACGACCAGATCGGCCGGCAGGTTATAGGTTTCGCCGGTACCCACCGCGCGCCCGGTTTCGAGNCGGGTCCGCTCCACTTCTATGGCACTTACCCAGCCGTTNGTGGCGGTGATGGCTCGGGGACTGGCGAAGAAATCGAACTCGATAGAAACCGGTTTGGCATNGCGGTCGGCTGCCGCAGGCTGCGCGAATTCGCGCAGCAGCGTGACCGATTTGCGCACCCCCGGTTCGAGAACGGCATCGTCGGCAACCGGCGGCANNTCNGCCGGATCGACGTGCGGAGCGGCGCGGTCGAGCGTCCCCAACTCGCCCAGTTCCTTNGGCGTCATCATGATCTGGTGCGGACCGCGCCGGCCGAGGATGGTGATTTTCTCGATAGCGCTGCCGCGCAAAGCCTCGAGCGCGTGGGCGACGATGTCCGAGCCGGCAAATTCGCCTTCGGTCTTGGCNAGGATCCGCGCCACGTCGAGCGCGACATTGCCCATCCCGATGACGACNGCATGCTTGCCCGACAGCACGGGGTCCATCCCCGCNAACTCGGGNTGGCCGTTGTACCAGCCGACGAATGCCGCACTGCCAAAGACATTTCCGGTCCGCGCGCCAGGGATTTCCAGCGGGCGATCCTGCGGCGCGCCCGTGGCCAGGATGACCGCATCGTAGAGCGAACCGAGCTCCTCGATGGAAACCGAACCACCGACGTCGACATTGCCGATGAAGCGTACCGATTGGCCGATCGCCGTTTTTTCGTACCGACGCGCAACCGCCTTGATCGACTGGTGATCGGGCGCGACGCCGGTGCGGATCAGGCCGAACGGCACCGGCAATTTGTCGAAGATATCGATCCGGGCGTCATCGCCCCATTTCTTGACGGCGGCTTCGGCCGTGTAATAGCCCGCCGGACCCGATCCCACGATCGCGATATGCCGCATGTCTTTCTCCCCCGAGACATGCCTTCAATGCACATGGTCGGGGCAGCTGGCAAGCAGCGGACNATGTGCGGTACACCGCAGATCACATGGTTATCCGTTTGGAAAGAAGTTGCGTTTATCTACATGGTTCGCTGCGCTGAGAGGGAATTTCGGCGCACAGAGGCTACTCGGGAGCATGAGTTCACATGGCAGGGTTCTTCTCGCGTGCGTCGCGGGCGAAGACGGAACGACGCGAAGGTTCACAGCCTGCGCCGCTGCGTCCGATCGCCATCANCGATGCCGAACGCCGGGTGGAACTGCTCGACAGTTTCGAGGCCGCAGGTCTGGGCTGGTTCTGGGCGACCGATGCCGAAGGCCGGCTCATCTACCTGTCCGACAATGCGGCGAAAGAGCTCGACTGGACGCAGGGCGAAGCGATCGGCAAATCGCTGAGCGAACTCTTCATCCCCGAGAAGGTCGATGATCCCGACCGGCCCGAGCGCCCGCTCGCGTTCCTGCTGCGGGCGCGCAACTCGATCAGCCAACTCAATGTCCGCCTCGCCATAGAGGGGCGCGAAGTCTGGTGGGAAATCGCGGGCAAACCGCAGTTCGACGAGCAGGAGCGCTTTACCGGCTATCGCGGGAGCGCGAAGGATATCACGGCCAGCCGGGAAAACCGGCGCGATGCCGAACGGTTGGCGCAATACGATCCGGTTACCGGTCTGGCCAACAGCCACCGGATGAACCGGCGTCTGGCCGAATTGCTCAAGGCCTATCGCAATTCCAAACGGACCTGCGCGTTGCTGATGGTCGACCTCGACCGGTTCAAGCAGATCAACGATTCGCTGGGTCATGCCGCGGGCGACGAACTGCTGAAGCAGGTTGCTGCGCGGCTTGAACGGATCATCGGGAGCAAGGGGGAAATTGCACGCCGGAGCGCGGACTCGTTCCAGATCGTGTTGCCCGACATGGATGACCGCGGCGCCCTGGGCGATCTGAGTCAGCGCGTCATCCAGATGCTGTCGCAGGCCTATTCGATCAACGATTCGCGCGCGGTCGTCGGAACGTCGGTCGGGGTCGCCATTGCGCCTTATGACGGGCTCGATCCGGAAGGGCTGATATCGGCCGCCGATCTGGCGCTGCATGCCGCCAAGAGCGGTGGGCGNGGCCAGTACCGCTTCTATTCGGCCGAGCTCAAGGANGGCGCGAANCATCGCCGGCAGATCGAGGAAGACCTGCGCGACGCCATCGAGAACGGGCAGGTGGTCATGCACTACCAGCCACTCGTCTGCGCCAAGACGCATATGGTCCGCGGGTGCGAAGCCTTGATGCGCTGGAATCATCCGGACCGCGGCGCGATTTCGCCCGAGGATTTCATCTCCGTGGCCGAGGAAATCGGCATTGTCGGGGAAATGGGCGAATGGGCGTTGAACGAGGTCTGCCGACAGGCGGCCGAATGGCCGCTCGAACTGCGCGTGGCGGTAAACGTCTCGCCGATGCAGTTCGCGCACGACAATTTTCCGCAGATCGTCGCCAACGCGCTCAAGAAAAGCGGCCTGACACCCGAGCGGCTCGAACTCGAAATTACCGAGAGCGTGTTCCTCGGCGATGCCGGACGCACCCAGCGGATTTTCGAGGAATTGAAGGCGCTCGGCGTAAAGCTGGCGCTCGACGACTTCGGGACCGGATACAGCTCGCTCAGCTACCTGCGCACTGCGCCGTTCGACAAGATCAAGATCGACCAGAGCTTCGTGCGCGGCGCGACCGAGGAAGGCAACAACAACGCGGCCATCCTCAGCGCTATCGTCAGCCTTGCAGATGCGCTCGACATGGAAACAGTGGCAGAGGGCGTCGAGGCGAAGGACGAACTCGATCTCGTGACCAAGCGCGGGGCAACACTGGTCCAGGGGTATATCTTCGCCCGCGCCATGCCTCACGCAGAGTTGCTCGAACGGCTGGAGGCGGGCGAGCTCAAATATGAACCGCGCGGCCCGGCGAAATACCGCGCGACCCGCAAGACCGTGTTCCGCCGCATCGGACTGATCCACGAAGATAGCCGCTACCGGGTGGTCATGCGCAATCTCTCGAAGACCGGGGCGCGGATCGAGGGGCTTATGGACGTGCCTCTGGGCACCGAAGTCGTGCTCGATCTGGGCAATGGCCAATTGGCCGTCGCAACCGTACGCCGGTCGAAGGGCTCGGTGCAGGGCGTCGAGTTCGAGACCCCGTTGATCAGCGACGGCGCCGACGGCCTGTGCACCCGGCACCGCGTCTCGCCCTATCAGATCGAAGCGGCCGGCAGCCCGCTGACGACCTTGCCGCAGGATCCCTACTCGCTGATCATGGCGGGGCGGGGGGAAGCCTCGTCGAAGCGCAAGTTCGTCGAGGTCGAGGTCGGCACGCCCAAAGCGGGTACCAGCTACTGATTATCGGACCAGCTGCGGGAATCGCGTCGCAGAGGGCGCTTGGCGAGAATGCCTGCCACGGCTAAGGCGCGGGCGAGGCATGTCGTGTGCCATCTTTTCCGATTAAGCAGTTTGTATGACCGATCTCAGAAAAATCCGCAATTTCAGTATCATTGCCCATATCGATCATGGCAAGTCGACGCTCGCCGATCGGCTGATCCAGCATTGCGGGGGGCTGACCGATCGCGAGATGTCCGAGCAAGTGCTTGATAACATGGACATCGAGAAGGAGCGCGGGATCACCATCAAGGCGCAGACCGTGCGCCTCACCTACACCGCGCGCGACGGCGAGACCTATGAGCTCAACCTCATGGACACGCCCGGCCATGTCGACTTCGCCTATGAAGTCAGCCGCTCCCTCGCAGCGTGCGAGGGCGCGCTGCTGGTGGTCGATGCGGCGCAGGGCGTCGAAGCGCAGACGCTCGCCAATGTCTACCAGTCGATCGAGCACGATCACGAGATCGTCCCCGTCATCAACAAGATCGACCTCCCCGCCGCCGAACCGCAGCGCGTCGCCGAGGAGATCGAGGAGATCGTCGGCATCGAGGCCACCGGCCCGTGGGAAGAGGGCGGCGCGGTGCTCACCAGCGCCAAGTCGGGCATCGGCATCGAGGAAACGCTGGAGGCGCTGGTCAAGCGCATCCCCCCGCCCACCGGTGACCGTGACGCGCCCTTGAAGGCGATGCTGGTCGACTCATGGTACGACCCCTATCTCGGCGTGGTCATCCTCGTCCGCGTGATGGACGGCGCGATCAAGAAGGGCCTCAATGTCCGCTTCATGCAGGGCGGTACGCAGCATTTGATCGACCGCGTCGGCTGCTTCACCCCCAAGCGCACCGATCTGCCCGAACTGGGCCCGGGCGAGATCGGCTTCATCACCGCGCAGATCAAGGAAGTCGAGCAGGCGCGCGTCGGCGACACGATCACCACGGTGAAGGGCGGGGCGGACAAGGCGCTGCCCGGCTACAAGGAAGTCCAGCCGGTGGTGTTCTGCGGGCTGTTCCCCGTCGACGCCGCCGATTTCGAGAAATTGCGCGAAAGCATCGGCAAGCTGCGGCTCAACGATGCCAGCTTCAGCTTCGAGGCCGAAAGCAGCGCCGCGCTGGGCTTCGGCTTCCGCGCGGGCTTCCTCGGCCTGCTGCACCTGGAGATCATCCAGGAACGCCTCACGCGCGAATACGATCTCGACCTGATCACCACCGCCCCCTCGGTGGTCTACCGCATCCAGCTCAACAAGTCGCGGACCGACCCGGCCCAGGAGCTGATGCTGCACAACCCCGCCGACTATCCCGATCCCAGCCGCATCGAGCAGATCGAGGAGCCGTGGATCAAGGCGGTGATCTACACCCCCGACGAATATCTCGGCGCGATCCTCAAGCTGTGCCAGGACCGCCGCGGCATCCAGGTCGATCTGACCTATGTCGGCGGCCGCGCGCAGGTGACCTACGAACTCCCGCTCAACGAAGTGGTGTTCGATTTCTACGACCGCCTCAAGTCGATCAGCCGCGGCTATGCCAGCTTCGACTATGAACAGATCGGCCTGCGCGAGGGCGACCTCGTCAAGATGAGCATCCTGGTGAACAACGAACCGGTCGATGCGCTGTCGATGATCGTCCACCGCGATGTCGCCGAAAGCCGCGGGCGCGGCATGTGCGAACGGCTGAAGGACCTCATCCCGCGGCACCTGTTCAAGGTGCCCATCCAGGCCGCGATCGGCGGCAAGGTGATCGCGCGCGAAACCATCGCCGCGATGCGCAAGGACGTGACCGCCAAATGCTATGGCGGCGACATCAGCCGCAAGAAAAAGCTGCTCGAGAAGCAGAAGAAGGGCAAGGCGCGGATGAGGGAATACGGAAACGTCAGTATTCCTCAGGAAGCGTTCATTGCCGCGCTGCGGATGGGCGAGGAATAGGGCGCGTCCCCAGCGCCAGCGCTGTCCAGCCCCCCCGCACACACACAGCCGGCGCCCCCCGCCGGCCAACCAGAAACGAGATTACCGCCTATGTCCGGATATAAGGACCCCGATTTCCAGGATCGCCGCGCGCTTGCGCAGAAGGCGCGCGCCAGGGCGCTCGAGAAACTGGCCGACGCGCCCAAGCTCGACGAAGCGACGATTGCCAAGCGCAAGGCCGCGCAGGAAGCGCGCGAAGCCGCCATCGCCGAAAAGAGCGCCGCCAAGCGCGCCGCGATCGCGCAGGCCAAGGCCGACAAGCAGGCCGCCGCCGCAGCCAAGGCCGAAGCCGACGCGGTGCCCGCACCGACCGAAGCCGAGCTGAAGGCCGCCCGCGACGCGAAATATGCGGCGCGGAAGAAGCGGAAGAAGGGGTAGAGTTGGGGGAGTATGGTGTGACTCAACCCGCGAAATTATCGCCGCGTTTCGCCGGGGCGTGACGGCGAAATGCTGCGGCAATGACATCAGATACAGCAAAAAACTGTTGGAAAAGCAGAAGAGGGGGAGGGCATAGGTGCGGAATTATGGCAGTCTAAGTATTCCTCAGGAAGCGTTCGTTGCGTCTCTTCGGATGGGGGCGGAATAGGAAGTCTATTGTGCGGCTGAACGAGTATGAAAAATTTGTTCGTCAGAGCGATTGGACGTCGGATAAAAGCTTAGACGATAGAATTCGTATTGCGCGGTATGGTCTGGCGGCGGAGGTCGGCTCACTTGCAGCGACATTGAAGCGCAAAGTAATACATCACTCTGACGAAAGCTGGAACCAGCCCAACGAGGAAATTGTCGAGGAATTGGGTGATTGCCTTTGGTACACGACGCAACTTTCGACCCTACCGGAAGGCGGTAGCTTGCGCGCTGTAGTCCGTGCAGATTTTGATGCTCTGCCGACCGAGATTGAGAAGCGCCCGGAATTTCGTGAAGCTCTCAATCCGGAGAATTATCAGCTGTTCCTCAAAGAGTCTTCAATGGTACTTGAGCGCGGCGGTCATGCGAGCCTTGATGACTACCAGAAGGTAGCCTTTCTAACTGCACGAACGCAGGGCCGTGAATTGCTGGACGTCTGTATTACTAGATTGCTGCTTTACGCAACTTCAGTAATGAGTCGGCAGTTTCCAGATACTGAGTACTATCTTCAGGAAGATATACTCGCTTTCTCTGCGGATCGGACATTGGGGATGTTGCTTTGGCATTTGGGTGCGGTAGCAACTCTCTACAATACGTCTTTGGATGCCGTTGCGCGCGCAAACGTTGAGAAATTGGAAGGCATTTTCAATCTCTCTAACGCTCCTCCCACGGAGTTGCATGATCGAAAAGTGGACACTCCGCCAAGCCAAGTGTTCCCGCTAAAATTTGATATCACTTTCGTTGAAACGAAACGCGGACGCCTTCAGATGTTTTATCAGGGAAGGCCCCTTGGCGACGAACTCGACGATAACTCTGAACTTGAAGACGGGTATCGTTTTCATGATGTTTTGCACCTGGCGAATGCCGCTATTCTCGGCTGGTCGCCAGTGTTGCGATCCCTGATGGGGCTTAAGCGCAAATTTTCCCCTTCGATCGATAACGCACAAGACGGTGCTAGAGCGCGTATCGTCGAGGAGGCGATTGTTAAAGCGGTACACTCAGAAGCACAAAGGGCCGCACGAAGTGAAGGCCTCACCCCTGAAGAAGCCAGAAAGCGGCTCTTTTCTGATAAAAATCAGATCAAGCATGAGTTTCTTAAGCTGATAAAGACGTTTGCTGAGAAATTGGAAGCTGAAGAGAACCAGCTATGGGAATGGCAAAGAGCTATTGTCGAAGGGCACAAACTCTATAGCCAGTTGATGGAAGAGAAGCAGGGCACCATCAGCGTGGACCTAACGAAAAGATCGGTTAATTTTAGCTCGTTAGTGGTTGCTGACGTCAGGGCGCCGGTTGTCGACACATCAATTGAAGTTTTTGAAGCTCCGCATTTGCTTTACCGCAACCTCAATCAAGCAGATCAAATTGAGTCTGAGAAGGTCGCAATCTTGAGACTATTGGGACTTAAAAAGAATTCTGGGAACAAACGCCTGATTAGTATAGCTTATTCTGTTCAAGGCGAAATAAGCGTGAAGGCCGACGGTATTGTCCAAGAGCGGATTTGGGAGCGCTCAATTGTTGGATTCAGAACGAAGTGGTCGAAGGTCGGAAAGCGCTGGGTCTGCATCGCGATGGCCATCGGTATGCCGCCCTAGACACCAAACTCCAGTTGCGTTTCGTATCGTTCGGGCGTTGTGTGCTCCGGCACCGATATATGCTCATTAATTCGCCATTTCGGGGGGAAAAAGGGTCTGTCTGTCGGAGTTCTGTGATGGCTTGAGAAGGTTTGTTTGATACGCGTCCTACCCGTTGTGCCCTCGAGGTTTGGGTGAGCAATACGACAATACTTAGATATCTCACAAAAGATGTTCTGGCAATCTATTGCGCGGAGTGATCGGCCGAAAAGGCCGTCGAATTCTATGCCAAGTCGGCTAAACTCCCGCTCTTGGTTTTCAACCATCCAGAATATGATTGCCTCGGCCTCATCTGGTGAAGCCTGGGGGAACACCTTTTTAATACCGTCATGGGCACCAGGCCCAGCAACTACGAATTCGTTCTCCTCGAATTCGGTCAGTTGTGAATAGTTAATGTCGATCGCGTACTGAAACGCCAAGAATGGCCCAAGCCCCTTGAAGTCTAGTAACTCATGATAGAGCGCTTGCAGCGATTGTGCTGAATCTACACGCTGAGTTAGTCCGCCTGCCATCATCGATTGCAGTAGACGTAAATGGTTCGTATGCTTTCGCTTCGCACCGAATGCAGGCGAAGGCATTATATAGGCCGCAGAATAGATCGTTTTACCTGAGCTAATGAGGTTCTCAAGAACCCTATTCGCTCGGTCGAAATCAAAATCTAGCCAGCGGATCTGTCCGAGTTCTCTTTCTAATAAACTCCAAGTCTCAATGTTGTTAAAAACCTNGAAAAGCAAGGTGCGAAACAGGAGGTCTTCATCGCTGATATCATTTGAGCGATCATATTGAATGTTGTTGATCAGAAACTGGCTAACACGATCAGCGGCACGAAATGCATTCGTAAATCTAAAGCGCGCGATGATGGGATCGTTGGTCCAAGGCGCAGGTAATCCTTGTACCCGGTTCAGGTAGGCTTCGTGTCGCTTCGCCGCAAATTTCCAATAATCATCAAACGCAGGGCTACGAGCGAGGTGATCCATACCGCTGATCACTACAGCGAGTTGACCGATTCGTCTTTATGGCTGCGCCGATCAGTGGTGGATATCGGCCCAGTCAGTGGGGAGGCCGACGATGCCCTTAGGATCGTCGATGTTGAGCCAAGCGAGCAACCCATCCTTAAGTTTGTCAGGGTGATGGCAAGCACGATTCCTCTGAGGAAACATAGGACGAAATTGTTCGGGAATCTCTGGCCCTGATCCACCGTAATAACTGAACTGGCGTCCCAGAAGGACATTAGTCGTTGTACCCGTATCCGTTTCAATGTCGGTCGGGCTTTGGACGCCATTCTCATTGCTGTGAAAGGAGTCCCGCTGAACAAACTCGTTCGTTATCGGATCACGAAAATACATGTTGTCGCCGTAGCGGAGCATGGTGCTTGCGCTCATGTCTGGGATCTTCGCGGAAAACCTAGGGTCTGAATCGTAGTCCTCGAAGGTCAGGATTTCATCTATTCGCATCCAATAAACGAGATTATTGCGCCGACCTACCCTCGCGCTGCCCCTCCCAGCCACCACATCACCAATTGAGGCGTACTTTCGTAGCTGAGGCGCGCAACATCCCAACGAACAAACACCGTGAAAGGGATTAGGGGCGAAGCCAAGATCATGTTCTACGCAATAGGTATGGACAAGCATCAGCAGCAATGCCGATCAGTCTTAGGCGCGGGGTATTGCCCACCGCCTGGGCCGTCGTTGTGGCTCTGCTTCTTGCAGATAACGTCGTGCAAAGCTTCTGCATCAAACTGAATCAAGGCTGCTCGAAGTTTGCGAAGGATATCAGGCAAAGCAAGTTTGGCTCCATTTGGAGGCCAAATGACAATGATCTTTACGCCCTTGCCAATGGCCGCCATCATGGCTTGTTCGAGTTCTGCGTCTTCGGCTATTTCCTCGTTGTTCACAACAAGGAGGAAGCGTTCGTCGTCGCCAAGATCACAGTCGATCGTCGACAGCAAATCGTCGAGGCCTTCTACTTTCTTCGCGTTGTAAATGCCGATTTGTTCCATGAGCGGTCCTCATTTCCGTCACGCGCAGTATTTGGGAAGTCTAAGCACGAATTCAAGCAACACTTATCCACTGTTCTCCCCAAGTACATACGTCTCCTAATCCCACCCCTCATCCTTGATTGATCGACACCGGGGTCCTGTGCCTTCCGGCGTCTCCTCCGGCGCCTCGCCCGCGCTCCCCTCGGGCGACGGTAGCGGCATCGCCTCCTCCGCTGCATCCCACCGCGCTTCGGGATCGTCGTAAAGCTTGTGCTCGGGGTCGTCGTAGCAGAGGTAGCCTTCCTCGCGGTCGAGCGCTTCCAGCCGCCGGTATTCCTTCCACGCGGCGCGGGTGCGGGGGCTTAGCTGGGCGTACCAGTTCTCGTAGGACGCGTTCAGCTTGGTGTTGAGCGAGCGCAGCGTCTCGGCCTCTTCCTCGCCTGCGGCGGCGCTCACCGCTGAGGTCTTTCCAGGGTTCGAGTTTTTTGTTTGCGCCCTCAAACGCCGGGCGGGGCGCGTCCTCGCCCCTTGGCTTCGCGGCATAAGCCGCGGCGCGCAGTCGCGCTTGCCTCGCCTTCGGCTCGGAGCCAGCGCCTATGATCAAACCAAGCTCTCGCCCTCATCCTTGATCGACCGCCAGCGCGGGTTCTCCGGAGGCTTTGGCTCGGCATCTTCCACCTCGCGCTCGGCCGCTTCAGGCGAGGGTGGGGGCATCGGCTCTTCCTTCACCGCCTCCCCGCGTTCCGCATACAGCGGGTGCTCCGGGTCGTCGCTTGCCTGGTAGCCGCGCGCGATGTCTGCGTCGCGCAGGCGTTCGAATTCGGCGTAGGCAGCCAGCGTGCGCGGGCTTAGCTGCGCTTCCATCTGCTGGCGGAAGACGGCGACCTTGCGCGCGATGGAGGCGCGCACTTCGGCGGGGGAGGTGCGGCGCTGCTCCTTCTCCCACTGCCGCCGCCATTTCGCCTTGAGCCGCTTCTTCTCTATCCGCCCGATCGCGTTGAGCGCCTTGGGGCGGCCGCCCGCAAAGCGCTCGGGCGCGCGGTTGCGCAGCATGAACATCAGCAGCCGGTCGTTGTGCACGCGGCGGCTGCCGACGAGCTTGCCATAGGAATAGACCGGCACCTCGACCCCGTTCAATGCGCGGTCCATCGCGACATCCTCGATCCGCTGCATGCCGAGATCGAGCGCGGCCTGCCACGCGGCGCGGAAGCTGGCGGCATCGGGATGGCGGCGCAGGAGATAGGCGCCGACCTCGGCGCGGCCGACCTGGCGGCAGGCGCTGGCGACGCTGCCGGTGTCGGCCAGCGCTTCGATAAAGGCTCGCTGGACCTCCGGTTTCCACCCGTTCGACCGCTCCTTCGCGCGCGGGACGGGGNTGAAGGCGGGCANNGTGCCGCGCGCGCTCTGCGGGTGCTGGGTGGGGGCGGTGTCGGGGTCGTGGTCGGCCATCTGCGGGGATGGAGCAGATTTGGCGCGAGTAGGAAAATCTGGGGGAAGGGGAGNCCTTGCTTTTCGAACCCGCATCCGCGGGTTCGTCCTCGGGGCTGTTCCTCCGTCGCTGCGCTCCTGCGGGCCCCTGCGGGCGGCCGGTCGGCCTTGCCGTTCGCTGGTCGCGAACGGGACTNGCGCGTTACGATAGCGGCTCGCACTGGTNCCGAGCCGCAGGCGAGGCAAGGNCGACCGGCCGCCCGCAGTGACCCGACCTTCCGGTCGCATGAGCTAGGATAGCCTAAGGCCGCGGATGCGGCCGCCGGCGCTTGAGGCGAACCAAACGAGCACTCTAGACAAAAGCAGCATCCCGTCCCATCTGAACCCTATGCAGAGCCAGAATCCCCTGATCGCCGATTTCGTCAAACTCGCCAATTCGGCAGCCGGTACGCTGGCCGGCATGGGGCGCGAGGCCCGCGACGCCGCGCGCGAACGGGCCAAGGAAAGCTTCGGCGGGATGGACTTCGTCACCCGCGAGGAATTCGACGCGGTGAAGACGATGGCGAGCAAGGCGCGCACCGAGGCGGAAGACCTCAAGGCCCGCGTCGCAGCGCTGGAAGCCCGGATCAAGTAGGCTTTTGGCCGCTCGGCGGTCTGCGGGCAGAGAGCTTATCTAGGCCCCTGCGAAGGCAGGGCCCAACCGACCTCTCGGACCGCGGCCTGATCGATGCCGGGCGGCTGGGTCTATATCATGACCAATGGCCCGCACGGCACGCTTTACATCGGGGTCACCGCCGACATCGCCGCGCGCGTGCATGCGCATCGCGAGGGGCAGGGATCCGAATTCTGCCGCAAGCACGGCCTCACGCGCTTGGTCTATGCCGAGCAGTATGAGGATATCCACGACGCCATCGCGCGAGAAAAGGCGATGAAACGGTGGAAGCGGCAATGGAAGCTCAGGCTGATCCGGCGCGACAATCCCGACTGGAACGACCTGTTCGAGACGATCCTGTAATGGTGCAAGTTCGCTGATCTTACCTAGGCCCCTGCCTGCGCAGGGGCGACAGACCACCTGAGTTCTCTCCGTCGCCCCTGCGCAGGCAGGGGCCCANCTGACGNCGCAGTCCGCGATANAACGCNCCANAAGTCGACTNCGCCGTCTTCGCAGGATCGNNGCNAGCGGCTAAGGCNGCCCCATGCAGCTTTCCGCTCCCGCCATCCTGCTTGCCGCGCGTGCGCATGGCGAGACCGCGGTCATTGCGCGGATGCTGACCGAGCAGCATGGCATGGTCGCCGCCTATGTCGCGGGCGGGCGCGGGCGGCAGCTGCGCCCGGTGGTGATCCCGGGCAATATCGTCCAGGCGGAAATCCGCGCCAAGTCGGATAGCCAGCTGCCCTTCGCCCGGCTCGAACTGGTCACCAGCCGCGGGCCGTGGCTGGGCGAGCCGCTCGCCGCTGCGGCGATCAACTGGGTCACCGCGCTCACTGCGAGCGCGCTGCCCGAGCGCAATCCCTATCCCACGCTCCATTCCGCGCTCGGCGGCTTGCTCGATGCGATCTGTTCTGCCGACAGCGCACGGCAGTGGGTCGAGGCGCTGGCGGTCTATGAAGCGCTGCTGCTGCGCGAGCTGGGCTATGGCGGCCAGCGGCCCGCGATAGCCGGCCTCGGGCAGGCCTTGGAAATTCTCGACCGGCAGGAGCCGCTGATCGCGCGCTATTTGCTTGCCGACACCCGCGCCGACGTGATGGGCGCGCGAACGCTGCTGCGCCAGCGACTGGAACGGATGGTTTAGCCGCGTTCAAGAATGGTTCGTCGCCCCGGCCCATGCAGGGGCCTAGACACTGTCCGTTGAGCGCCCCGAGGGGCAGAAAGGCTCCTGCGCAGGAGCGACGAGGCTGGAGAAACACGCTTGAAAATCGCAATTTTCGCCGGCGACGGCATCGGGCCCGAAGTGATCGCACAGGCGCGCCGCGTGCTNGAANCGCTGNNGNTGNCCGGNNTGACGCTGTTCGAAGGCGATGTCGGCGCCGCCGCCTATCGCCGCCANGGCCANCCGCTGCCNCNNGANACGCTNGANATGGCGCGCGCNGCCGATGCGGTGCTGTTCGGCGCGGTGGGCGATTTTTCCTGCGACGACCTGCCGCGCGAACTGCGCCCCGAACAGGCGATTCTCGGTCTGCGCAGCGAGCTTGGCCTGTTCGCCAACCTGCGGCCAGCGGCCGGCTTCCCGGGGCTCGAACACCTGTCCTCGCTCAAGCCCGAAGTCGCGCGCAGCATCGACCTGCTGGTGGTGCGCGAACTCAATGGCGATGTCTATTTCGGCGACAAGGGCGAACGCGGCAGCGNNGGCGGGCGCGAGGGCTGGGACNNGATGTCCTACAACGAGGCCGAGGTTCGCCGNATCGCGCACNNCGNNTTNCGCGCNGCGATGGGGCGCGGCAAGAAACTGACCAGCGTCGACAAGGCCAANGTCCTCGAAACCAGCCGCATCTGGCGCGAAACCGTGATCGAAGTCGCGCAGGAATATGCAGAGGTCGAACTTGACCACATGTATGTCGACAATGCCGCAATGCAGCTGGTCAAGTCGCCGGGCCAGTTCGACACGATCGTCACCGGCAATCTGTTCGGCGATATCCTGTCCGACCAGGCCAGCGCCTGCGTCGGCTCGATCGGCCTGCTCGCCAGCGCGTCGCTGGGCGAACGGCAGACCGACTACGGCACCTTCGGCCTGTACGAGCCGATCCACGGCAGCGCGCCCGANATTGCCGGGCAAGGCAAGGCCAATCCGGTCGCGGCCGTGCTCAGTCTCGCCATGCTGCTGCGTCACTCGTTGGGGCGCGAGGAGGACGCCGTCCGGATCGAGCGTGCGGTTGAGGCGATCCTTGCCGATGGCGTGCTGGGCGGTGACCTCGGCGGCAGCGCTTCGACGCAGGAAGTCGGCGATGCGATTGTTAGGAAGATTGTAACCATATCTTGAGGATTGCCGCATAACCGGGTCATGCAATGGACATGACACCGCAGATGCAGCCCGATCCGGCTACCTCCACCGCTGCCAGCGCTCGCCCGCTGGAGCTGGCGATCATCCTGCCCACGCTCAACGAGCGCGACAATCTCGCCCCGCTGGTCGAGCGGATCGAAGGCGCGCTGGGCGCATCGGGCTGGGAAGTGCTGGTGGTGGACGACAATTCCGCCGACGGTACCAGCGACGAAGCGCGGCGTCTGTCGCTCTCGGATCCGCGCGTGCGGGTACTGCAGCGCATCGGCCGGCGCGGCTTGTCGAGCGCGGCGATCGAGGGCTTCTGCGCCACTGCGGCNCCCTATGTCGCGGTGATGGATGCNGACCACCAGCACGATCCCAAGCTGCTGGTCGANATGCTNGGCGCGGTGAAAGCGGNGGACGCCGATGTCGCGGTCGCCAGCCGCTTCGCCGAAGGNGCNAGCANNGAGGAATGGGGCCGCCCCGACCGNGAGAAGCTNTCNAGCGTCGCCAACATGCTGGCGCGCAAGCTCACCGGGGTCGAACTCAGCGACCCGATGAGCGGCTTCTTCCTGCTGCCCAGCGCGACTGCACGGCGGCTGGTGCCCAGCCTTTCGGGCATCGGCTTCAAGATCCTGCTCGACCTGCTCGCCACTTCCGAAACACCGCTCAAGGTGAAGGATTTCCCGATGAATTTCTCCGCCCGCCGCTCCGGCGAAAGCAAGCTCGACCGCGCGATCGCGCTCGATTTCCTCGCCGGGCTGTACGACAAGAGCTTCGGTCGGATCATCCCGACGCGCTTCGCGCTGTTCGGCACGGTCGGGGTCATCGGCATCGGCGTGCACATGGCGATCCTCTATGCCTTCATGCTGGTGGCAGGGACCAATTTCGGCTGGAGCCAGGCGGTCGCGACTTTCGGGGCGATGACCTTCAACTTCTGGCTCAACAATTTCCTCACCTATCGCGACCGCCGGCTGAAAGAGGCGGACCGCCTGTTCTGGGGCTGGCTCAGCTTCATCGCCGCATGTTCGATCGGCGCCTTCGCCAATGTCGCGGTGGCCACCACGCTCAACGATCGGGGCTTGCACGAAGTCTTCGCCGCGCTGGTCGGGATCGGCATCGGCTCGGTATGGAACTACGCGCTGTCGAGCCGCTTCGTGTGGGGGCGGTATTAGGTTTGCCGCCGCAAGGTTAGGACATCCGTCCAGACTTTGCGGCGGCCTCAGCCCACGCCTGAGTTTTTGTTGTGTGCGCCTTCGACATCCGTCGAAGGCTTGCGGCACCAGCCCACTCCCCCACCCGGCCACCCAGTCAGTATGATCCCGTGGGTGGCCGGGTGGGGGAGTGGGCCGGTGCCGCCGCAAGGGAAGCGCGGATGNGCTTCACGCACCCCACCAAAACCCTATCTCCAGCTTTCCATCCAGGTCCACACGGCGAAGCTGTCGGGGCCGGCGAGCGGCGCGGCGCTGATGATCGGGTAGAACCACGCGAANACCAGCACGCTGCCGATCACCGGCGCCAGCGCGCTCTTGCGCCAGCCGCCCTGCCACAGCGCATCGCACACCAGTGCCAGCGCGGCGAGCAGCGCCATGCTCGGCAATGCGTAATGGTAGTAGAACTGCACCGGCTTGGTTGCGACCACCCAGAAACCCAGGCTCGCCGCATAGAGCAGCGCCGTGCCCAGCGCCGCCCAGTGACGGCGCATCACCCCGTGCCAGGCGCACCACGCCAGCGCGGGCAGGCCGAGCAGCATGGTCAGCGGATTGCCGATCAGCATGATCCCGCGCTGCACCCCCGCGACCGGTTCGTAGAGATACCAGATCGACCGCGCATTGAGCACCCATTGCTCCCANGTNGACTGGTAGGGATGGGNCTTCAGCACCTGCTCCTGCTGCGACAGCATGAACTGGTGGTGGAACACNAGCCCCTCGGTGATCGGGTGCAGGCGGAAGAAGAAGGCCGGCAGGTAGGTCGCGGCATAGACCGCCAGCGGCACCGCGCCGAGCCACAGCGCGG
>FUFK010043593.1_pt1 | contig 18727 bp, 22 predicted proteins | sample 1021851 | NCBI WGS metagenome assembly FUFK01 (sample SAMEA51879418, study PRJEB19060) | metagenome
CAAGTTCAATGACCACGACTACGACATCGTAGTGTGGGCAGAAGAAGATTTGCCAGATATGGAATACCTAGATGGGTATTGCGATGGCATTAATGAGTTGGCGTCTGTGGCCGGTATGGATTTGCACCTTATGGTGTTCCATCCTGACTACGACGCTACAGAGGCTGGTCTTGATTTCCTTGTCGATGATGACGTAACGGACGACAGCCTGTCATACTGCATGGTCTTTGTTCAGTTGTTATCTAAACTAGACGATGCAGCCTTGTATCTGGAAAAGTCTAATTACTATGAACATTTTCCAGAAGACGTGTACGATGCTTTAGTGCTTGACAGAAGGAGATTACGAGATGGCAATGGGCAAAGCTAAAATGGCTAAGAAGAAAAAAATGATGCGTGGCGGCGGCATGGGCATGAAGAAAATGCGCGGCGGCGGCATGGCTAAAATGGCTAAGAAGAAAAAAATGATGCGTGGCGGTATGGCTAAAAAGAAGAAGTAATGCCATATGTTGCAAATTCGGAAATACATGGACTTGGTGTTTTCGCGGATAAGGACTATGCTCAAGGCGATACAATTGAGTTATGTCCTTATCTGGTCGCAGATTATAGTGACGTGGGAGATGAGTGTGTCCTCCATGACTACATGTTTCACACGCCTTATGTCGATGTTGAAGAGTATTATATCCCACTTGGCTTTGCTATGGTATATAATCATAGCGCAAGTCCAAACGCTGAGTGGGACATTGAAGACGAAGATGAACGCTTTGTTAAGTTTTATGCGCTTAAAGAAATAAAACAAGACGAAGAAATACTTCACGATTACGGTGAAGAGTATTGGGAAAGCAGAGTATCTGAACAGGAGTAGGAGATGGCACGTGTCTCTAAAAAACCCCCCGCTAAAAAAGTCAAAACCTCACAAGCTAGGACGAAAACGAAACAGGCTAGAACGGTTAAACTTGCGAAGGGTGGTGCGCCAAAGAGCAAAAGCAGAGTTAATGAAGCTGGCAACTATACTAAGCCCGGAATGAGAAAGCGGCAGTTCAACCGCATTAAAGCTGGTGGCAAAGGTGGCGCACCCGGACAGTGGTCGGCACGTAAAGCCCAGATGCTTGCGTCTGCCTATAAGAAAGCAGGGGGCGGCTACAAGTAACAATGAAACACGTCTTCCTCCTGTTTGTCTTTCTTGGCATAGGAGAGGACAGGCGTCAAGTTAGTGGAGATATGTACTTCCGTGACTTGAACGATTGTGTTTGGTATGCACAGAAACTTCATAAGCAGGGTGAGCGTATTACAGCGTACTGCTTACCTGCCATTGTAAATAAAGATATGGAGACTTACTGATGCTTGCCGAATTGGCCGCAGCAAACGCGGCGTTTAGTGTTATCAAGCAAGTTGTATCTAACGGCAGAGATATAGCTGCTGCAGGTAGTGCAATCTCTAAGTTTGTTGGAGCGAAGCAAGACCTAGAACGCAAGTCACTCAAAAAAGGTGGCGGCTCTGACCTAGAAGAGTTCATGGCTCTTGAGCAGATACGTGAACAGGAAGAGCAGTTAAAGCAGATTATGATATACACAGGTCGCCCCGGTCTGTGGCACGATTGGCAGAGGTTTCAGGCAAAGGCTCGTGTAGCTAGAAAAGAAGCAGAAGACAAAGCTAGGCGTAAACGCAAGCAGTATTTTGAAATAGCCATTATTACATTTTTGCTTATTGTAGGTTTAACTATTCTAGCTTGCATTGTATTGTTGGTACTACACGGACAAGGACGACTATAATGACACTAAAGAAGTCACAGAAAAGTCTTAAATCTTGGACAAAACAGAAATGGCGCACTAAGTCAGGTAAGCCGTCTGCCAAGACAGGTGAAAGGTATTTGCCTGAGAAAGCAATAAAATCCTTGACATCAGCCGAATATAGTGCTACAACTAGGGCTAAGAGAGAAGGTACACGCAAGGGGAAACAGTTTGTACGCCAGCCTAAATCTATTGCTAAAAAGACTGCACGATTTCGCAGAGGCGGGTAATGACCCACGAGATGTTCGACTAGCAGACATGGAGCCGGATGTAGAACAGCGTGTGTATTTAATTAAGAAAAAGTTATGGGAACTAAAGAATGTGGACCGCACTGATATCACCGATAGCAAGTCTAGCAGGGACATGGCTTGAAGGAAAGGTTGAAACTAAGAAAGCAGAAACTGCAACAAAAGTCGCAAAGGCAAAGGCTGAAGCAGTTATTATGGAAAAAAAGGCCACGGGTGAAATCGACTGGGATTTAGAGATGGCCCGTGGAAGTCAATCCTCATGGAAAGACGAGTGGCTAGTAATACTATTTTCAATCCCATTGATACTAGCATTTATACCGGGCATGGAAGAGGTGGTAGCTAATGGTTTTTCACAACTTGAGGCCATGCCACAATGGTATCAGTACAGCATTGGCGTTATTGTTGCTGCCAGCTTTGGTGTACGCAGTGCTACAAAATTCTTCGGTAAGAGGTAGTCCAGTTGCGGATGTGGAGTTTGCACGAGAGAACCACCGAAGAACAAGCGAGGAAAAATCGTGGCAGAAGTAACAATGGAAAGAATACTGAAGTGGAAGATACTACCACGTCTGATGATGCTTGGGATGTCCTTATCCGCTTGGCGGGTAGTGGAGTGGTTCATGTCACTACCAGACCCAACAAGTCAACAAGCAGCACTAGTGAGTGTAGTCACGGGGGCCATGACAGGTGCATTTGCGGTATGGATGGGACATGAAAAATGAAATATGATAAAGACCTTTTGATGCAAAAGCTAGTTGCCCACGAGGGTATGCGTCTTGACGTATACAAAGATACGTTGGGCATCAACACAATCGGCATTGGAAGAAATCTGGATGACCGGGGTATTACAAAAGACGAATTAGATTGGATGGACTACCCAAGTATTGAGTATGTTTTTTCTGATGGCATCACAGAAGCAGATGCAATATACCTCGCACAGAATGACGTACAGATAGTCGAAGAGGAACTGGTTCGCGCACACCCTTGTGTCGAGGAGTTAGACGCTGTACGTCAACTTGTACTTGTGGACATGGCATTTAATCTTGGGGTGCCTCGTCTTAACAAGTTTAAAAAAATGTGGGCCGCTATACACGAAAATAAGTTTGACGTAGCGGCAAAAGAAATGCTTGACAGCAGGTGGGCAAATCAAGTAAAATCGCGTAGTACAAAACTCGCTCATGCCATGCATCACGGAGAGTTTAATGGCTAGACAATTAACAGGCAAGCAACAAGCATTTCTAAATGTGCTTTTTGAAGAGGCTGGTGGTAATATGGTGACAGCTAAAAAATTAGCTGGCTACTCTGAATCTAGTTCTACCGTAGAAATTGTCAAAGGTTTAAAAGAAGAAATCCTTGAGGCCACACAAATGTACATGGCGCAGAATGCACCGAAAGCTGCAATGGCTATGACAGGTGCTTTGTATGACCCAACTGAACTTGGCATCCGTGACAAGATGTCTGCTGCTAAAGAATTGCTTGACCGTGTAGGTCTGGTGAAGACAGAGAAGATGCAAGTAGAGGCAAGCGGCGGTGTTATGCTTATGCCACCTAAAGCCCCGGTGGAGGAAGAAGATTGATGAATATACAAGATAAAAATGTACAAGAGTTAACTGATGCAGAACTCCAAGCCTTGCTAAAGGCAAAAGGTCGGCTGGCAAAAAAAGTTGCACAAAGAGAAATTGATAGGCGAAAAAAATTGTCTCAAGCAAAGTCTAATACAGGTAGTCAGGATTTTCGTAAAGGTGGCATGGTCCTTTCGACAGTAGACAACCGCAAAAAGAAATGACACGCAGTATAGGCAAGTGGAAACTGCCACAGCCCACCGACATTAAAGATAAAAACGAATGGGTGCAGATACCTCGCATTGCAAGGACTGTGCCTTTTGGTTACAAACAGAGTGAAGAAGACCCCGACATTCTTGACCCTATTTCAGTAGAACTGGACTTGTTAGAGAAAGCACGTAAGTATGTCAATCAGTATTCATACCGTGAGGTGGCTAACTGGCTGACAACAAATAGTGGCAGATACATCTCACATGTAGGATTAAGGAAACGGCTACAGCATGAGCGACAGCGTAAGGACACGGCTAAAAGCCTCCGCAAGTGGGCAGAATATGCGGAAACGGCAATCGCCAAAGCGAAGGAAATCGAAGAAGCAAGAACCGGCGCAAGAACCGCAACCGCAGATTGAAGAAGTTTCATATGAAACATCTGATGTTGAAGAACACGCAAATGTATTGTTTAAGCCCAATCCGGGGCCGCAAACAGAGTTCTTAGCAGCTAGTGAACGAGAAGTTCTTTATGGTGGTTCTGCTGGTGGTGGTAAGTCTTACGCTATGTTGGCAGACCCGCTCCGCTACATGGGGCATCCACAATTTAGTGGATTGTTATTAAGGCATACAACCGAAGAACTGCGAGAACTTATTTTTAAATCGCAGGAGTTGTACCCCAAAATCTGGCCCGGTATTAAGTGGTCAGAAAGAAAGATGCAGTGGACCGCGCCATCTGGCGCAAGGTTGTGGATGTCCTACCTAGATAGAGATGAGGATGTCTTGCGGTATCAGGGTCTAGCATTTAGCTGGATAGGCTTTGACGAACTGACACAATGGGCCACACCATATGCATGGGATTACATGCGAAGTCGTCTACGGTCCACTGCACCTGACTTGCCTATTTTTATGAGGGCTACAACCAACCCCGGTGGTAGGGGGCATGGCTGGGTTAAAAAAATGTTTATTGACCCCGCACCTTACAATAGAGCGTTTGATGCAACAAACATTGAAACAGGAGAAGTTCTTCGATATCCCTATGGGCATAGCAAGGCAGGAAAATCTTTATTTAAGAGACGCTTTATCCCGGCAAGACTTTCTGATAACCCATACCTTGCGACAGCGGGAGACTACGAAGCCATGCTCCTCTCGCTTCCTGAACAGCAAAGGCGTCAGCTTCTTGAAGGCGATTGGGACATCAAAGAAGGTGCGGCATTTACTGAGTTTAATAGGGATATTCATGTTGTGGAGCCTTTCCATATCCCTGCTAACTGGGTCAAGTTTCGTGCATGTGACTATGGTTACGGCAGCTATTCTGGTGTTATTTGGTTTGCTGTTGCGCCTGATGAACAACTGGTCGTCTATAGAGAACTATACGTCAGTAAAATACTGGCGACAGACTTGGCCGATATGATATTGGACTTGGAAGCTGAAGATGGAAATATTAAGTATGGTGTTTTGGACAGTAGTCTTTGGCACAAGCGTGGCGATACTGGTCCTTCTCTTGCGGAGCAAATGATTAGCAAAGGATGCCGCTGGCGTCCCTCTGACCGCAGCAGAGGCAGTCGTGTGGCTGGCAAAAATGAAATACACAGGCGTTTACAAGTAGACGAATTTACAGAGGAACCAAGACTTGTATTCTTTAATAGCTGTACAAATGTCGTCAGTCAGTTACCGTCCATCCCTCTGGACAAGAAAAATCCAGAAGACGTTGACACGAAATCTGAAGACCACCTTTACGACGCGCTACGGTATGGGATTATGTCCAGACCCCGGTTCTCTATTTTCGACTACGACCCGCATGGCCGACCATCGACAGGTATGCAAATAGCAGATTCTACGTTTGGATATTAACATGGAAGTAATTTGGTCATTAATGTTAACAGTATGCATGGATAGTCAATCTTGTATAAAACAAGATGTTCAATGGTTTGAGGAAAAAAACCAGTGTATAGAAATGCAAGCCGTACATGAAGAGTTGCCGATAGATGGTGATTGGAAAACCGTAGACTACAAATGTATAGTAGTTGGAGCAAAGGAAGTATAATGGCTGAAGATGAAATTATGATTGAAGACGATGCTATCGCATTAGAAGATACACAAGATACTGTGGCTGAAGATGTAGATGTTTCTAATATCATTCCTTTTGTAATGGAAAGATATAAAAGAGCAGAAGATTATCGTTATCAAGATGAAGAAAGATGGCTTCGTGCATATCGTAATTATCGTGGTTTATACGGCCCTGATGTACAATTTACAGAGGCTGAAAAGTCTCGCGTATTTATTAAAGTAACAAAAACTAAAACACTAGCTGCTTATGGACAAATTGTAGACGTACTATTTGCAGCTAATAGATTTCCTCTTTCTGTNGAGCCAACAGAGTTGCCAGAGGGTGTTGTAGAAGATGTGCATTTTGACCCGCAAGAGCCACAACAATTGCAAGGACAGACTGCTCTCTCTAGTCCTTACGGATTTCCCGGAGATGGAAAAGACTTGCAGCCGGGGGCAACAGCAAAAAGTCTTCTTGAACAACTGGGGCCGGTTGAAAATAAACTAGAGCCAGTAGAAGATAAACTTAAAGAGGGTCCGGGTAAAACACCTACATCTGTTGAATTTAGTCCTGCTAAAATTGCAGCTAAAAAGATGGAAAAGAAAATACACGACCAACTGGAAGAGTCTGGTGCTAGTAAAGGTTTGCGTAGCAGTGCGTTTGAAATGGCATTGTTTGGCACAGGTATTATGAAGGGGCCATTTGCTACAGATAAAGAGTATCCTAATTGGAATAATACGGGCGAATATGACCCTATGTTCAAAACAGTTCCACAAGTTAGTCACGTATCTGTGTGGAATTTCTATCCTGACCCAGACTCTAATAATATGGACGAGGCACAGTTTGTAATTGAACGACACAAAATGTCTCGCACACAAATACGAAATCTTAAAAAACGTCCATATTTTAGAAGTCAAGTTATTGATGAAGTTGTTTCTCTAGGAGAAAACTACAATAAAAAGTATTGGGAAGATGACCTGTCAGACTATGCTCCTGAACATGGTGTAGACCGTTTTGAAGTTTTAGAATATTGGGGTATGTGTGACACAGAGATGTTGGAAGAAAACGGCATCGATATACCCGCAGAACTAAAAGACTTTGATGAACTGCAAGCAAATATTTGGATTTGTAACGGAAAACTTTTACGTATGGTTCTAAACCCGTTTAAGCCAGCCAAGATTCCATATGTAGCAGCACCATATGAACTTAACCCTTACAGCTTCTTTGGTGTTGGCATTGCAGAAAACATGGACGATACGCAAACGCTAATGAACGGTTTCATGCGTATGGCTGTGGACAACGCTGTGTTGTCGGGCAACCTGATTGTAGAAGTAGACGAGACTAATCTNGTGCCGGGGCAAGACCTCTCACTATATCCGGGCAANGTATTNCGTCGTCANGGCGGCGCACCGGGGCAAGCTATCTTTGGCACAAAGTTTCCTAANGTAGCNTCTGAAAACATGATGCTATTTGATAAGGCGCGTGTGCTGGCAGATGAAAGCACAGGGTTCCCTTCATTTGCTCACGGTCAAACAGGAGTGTCTGGTGTAGGAAGAACAGCCAGCGGTATATCTATGTTAATGGGTGCCGCTCAAGGTTCTATAAAAACTGTTATTAAAAATGTGGATGATTATATGCTTCGTCCTCTTGGTGAAGGGTTCTTCCGATTTAATATGCAGTTTGACTTTGACCCTGAAATCAAGGGTGACCTTGAAGTCAAAGCACGTGGCACAGAAAGTCTGATGGCTAACGAAGTGCGTAGCCAACGTCTAATGCAGTTTATGCAGGTTGCTAGTAACCCAACACTGGCACCGTTTGCAAAGTTCCAATACATTATTCGTGAAATAGCAAAGTCTATGGACCTTGACCCCGATAAAGTAACCAACAATATGAATGAGGCTGCGTTACAAGCTGAACTTATGAAACAGTTCCAAGCACCAGCAGAGGGACAACCACAGGGCGCTGGTCCTAATCCTATGGACCCTACAGGTGCGGGTGGTGCAACTATGGGTACAGGTGTAGTTCCGCAGCCGGGTGAACAAGGATTTAGTGGAAATGCACAACCAGCAAATACTCAGCAAACTCAAGCCGTGGGTCAACAACAACAGGCAGTGGCAAGCGTTCAGTGATTATCTTGATGTTGTAATAGATATGCAGCACAAAGCACTTGAACAGGCTGATGACAATGTAATGATGTATAGGTCGCAAGGCGCTATCGCGGCTTTACGAAAACTTAAAACACTGAAGGATGAAATCAATGGCCCTTGATAAACAAATGGACCTTTTCCAAGAAGGTGGAATGATTGATGAAGGTGGCACTACAGACCCGGTATCCGGTAATGATGTGCCTGTAGGCTCTTTGCAAGAAGAAGTTCGTGATGACATTCCAGCACAACTTAGTGAGGGTGAGTTTGTTATGCCAGCAGATGTAGTGCGCTATCATGGCCTTGACAAAATGATGGCTTTGCGTGATGAAGCAAAGATGGGCTTACAACGTATGGAAGCAATGGGACAAATGGGAAATGCTGACGAGGCCACTCTTCCCAGTGATGTGCCATTTGGTCTTGAAGACTTAGATATTGCTGAAGACCCACGAGAAATGCAGGTTGGTGGTTTTGTACCTGCTGCTCCGCAGTTTACTCCGGGTGGAGTTCAGCAATCTCAGTTTCAAAATTATGCTCCGCAGTTTACTCCATACCAAATGCCTCAATATACAACACCAGATTTTTCAGCGTATCAGCCCCCTCAACAAGCATTTACGCCAATGGCTCCCACACAAGCGCCACCATTTACGCAGTTTGTTAGACCTAAAACTGTTACTTATGTTNATGCAAATGGTAACGAAATACAGGTTCCTGTCGGTGAAGATGGCACACCTCTTATTCCTGTTCCTCCGGGATATAGTCCTAAAGCAGATACGCCGACTACACCAGACCCCACGCCAGACCCAGTACAACAACAACAGCAACAAGTTGGCACACAACAGAAAGAAGAAGACCCCTCTGACGGTAGAGAGTTAGGTGGTGGCCCTGCTGGTTTGACCATGAACCAATCTAAGATTTCCGTGCTTTCTCAACTTGACCCGTCTTTTAGTCAAACTATATCAGGAATTAAAGATAAGTATAAAGCACCACAGGGTCTTGCTTCTTTAAATATTATTGGAGGTATTGGCAGAGCATTTAAAGAAGGTAGTGAAATTCGTACTGCACTTAAAGATTATGACTATGATAATCTTGCCACACAGTCAGGTCTTACAAGAGAAGAACTAGACGGTGTTATTCAAGAACTTACTAGCGAAGTTTATAGCGGATACCGTGACCCCGTTACGGGTGAGGTGTCCGGGCAGAAAGACCCGCGCAGTGCATTTGAACGTGGTAAAGATTTTCTTGCAGGTATCGGCGGCAAAAAAGAAGAAGACTTTGGTGACGAGTTTGGTAACATTGCTGATGACGGCACCATGCCCACAACCACAGGTGTAGAAACTGCGCGTGTAACTGAAACGGGAACGGCGGCTGATATTGCTGCTGAACAGGCTGCTGCACAAGCTGCTGCAGGTAAAATAACAGAAGGGTTTCCNACTAGAATTAGTTCTGCGCAAGATAGAAGAAATGACCTTGTAGCCCAAACTTATGAGTCTTTAGTAGCAAGAAATGTACCCGGTGACCTTGCTCTTACAGCAGCAAAACAAGCAGTTGACGAAGGAACAGTTAACGCTGAAGTAGCTTCTTTGTTTGGTGATATTGGTTCTGCCCTAACTGATGCTGCTACTGCTGGTTCTACGTTAGGTCGTGCAACTAAACCGACTGAAGGTGTTGCCGCATCAATTCGTCGTAGCCAACAAACAAAACCAACAGAGCCAGAAAGAGATACTCGCAGGTCTCCCGGTGCGTTAGGTAGGCCACTAGATGCTATTGATGCTGAAGGTGTAGTAGCGGGAGAAACAAGGCTTCAGCAACAAAGGGTTCAACAAAAACAAGAAGAAGATAATGAGGCAATAAGACAACAAACTCAAAACTATCGCAATAAAGGATATAGCGCATCAGACGCAAAAAAAGCTGCTAGAAATAAAGTAGCTGCAGATAATGCAGCAAAACAACAACGTCGTGACCGTGGAGAAACAGAAGCTAATATTGCTAAGACTTCTGCTGTCACAGACAGTAATGGTAATGCGGTAACAAGTGGTTCTGATNNCTCTATTGTAACAAGCGGTCCCCAGACCGAAGACCCCGGCCCTAGNAAGATTGTTTGTACAGAAATGTATAGGCAAACNCAACTTGANGATTGGAAACAGGCCATAAAAATTTGGGGTGTATATGAGAAAAAATACTTGACACCATACCATGAAAAAGGGTATCATTGGTTGTTTATGCCTTGGGTAAATGGTATGCGCCGTAGCACAACATTAACTTCTATAGGCGCATATTTAGCTATGGCACGAACACAACATCTAAAACATGTTATGACTAAAGGAAAAGCACCAGACAGCATTGTTGGAAATGTGTGGTGTAAAATCGTACATCCTATTGTTTATGTTGCTGGAAGGACTAAAGAATGGCTGAAACTGTAGAAGAACTAAAGCAAGATATTATTGATAGGTTTGCTGCTTTGTCAGATGATGATAAAGACACGTTAACAAGCATGGTGGGAACACAAGAATTTCGTATACTTGGCAAAGTTCTTGGTCCTGAAATTTCAAGAATTGCGAATCTTGCTGAGATAAAGCCAGCAAGAAAACCCCGCAAGCGTGGTCTAGCTACACGTTAAATAGCTAGATATGTTGGCTACCTAATCCCCCACCCCGGCGTGGCTACGGTTGGCCCCAACTAGGAGAAGTAAAATGGCAGAAGCCGCAGAAGTAATGGCTGAAGAAATGCAGTCGGAAAAGAAAGTTGCATTTGCAACACGCAAATATAGTAATGCTGATAAACGTAAACAAGAAGAAGCAGAACTAGAACAAATGTTAAAAGAACAACGTGGGGAAACAGAAGAACCTATAATTGAAGAGCCAGAGCCTGTAAGTGCAGAAGAAAAAACATTCAAAAAACGATATTCTGATTTGCGCAGGCATCAACAGCAACAGGCTGAAGACTTTAAAAAAGAACTTGCTGAACTTCGTTCACAGCTAGATAGCGCAACTAAAAAAGAAATGAAGTTGCCTAAATCGGATGAAGATATCGAAGAGTGGGCAAAAAACTATCCTGATGTTGCGGCCATTGTAGAAACAATTGCAATGAAAAAAGCAAGTGAACAGTCTAGCGCACTTGAAGAAAGAATTAAAGCAATTGATGAACTGCAGTTGTCTGCTACAAAAGAAAAAGCAGAAGCAGAACTGATGCGATTGCATCCTGATTTTGATACTATTCGTGATAGTGACGAGTTCCATGAATGGGCAGATAATCAACCAAAGTGGGTACAGGACGCATTATATGAAAACGACAACGACGCACGTTCTGCTGCTAGGGCGATTGACCTCTACAAAGCTGACATGGGTATTAGCAAGAAAAAACCCAAGTCAGATAAAGAAGCAGCCAAGTCTGTTTCTACAAGGAATAGCCGTAGTAAACCGCAAGAGGATGAAACGTCTACATACATAAAAGAGTCTGAAGTGCAAAAAATGTCACCTCAAGAGTATGAGGCTAAGTCAGACGAAATTATGGAAGCTATCCGTAGCGGTAAATTTGTCTACGATATTTCGGGGTCAGCGCGATGAGTGTAATATTTAAACCCGAAAAAGAAATGGAACTGTTTGCTCCGTTTGGCCCGACGATGGGATACTACCGTATGCCGGAGGAACTTGTAGACAAACTGAACAGTAAGATGTCTGACAAACTTCAAGACTATTCTGACAACCTTGTCGGTAAAGTGTCTGAAGAGTTAGCGTTTGACGAAGAAATAGTACAAATTGCCCAAGAAGGTTTAGGGCAGTTTATTGGAAAATATCAAGCCTACACTGAATTGCGTAACTCTTTTGGTGCAAAGTCGCTTGATATTGACAACTACGACTACGGACTACAAATTGTTTCAGGCTGGTTTGTACGCCAGTTTGAAAATGAATACAACCCTCTTCACATACATACAGGCTCTCGCCTATCATGCGTGGGTTACTTAAAACTACCAGAAGGTATTGAAGAGGAATGGGAAGAAGACTACGAAGACCACCATCCCGCTAATGGTCACATTCAGTTTGCCAATGGTACAGCTTCAGGCTACACCTGCACAAACTTTGTTGTAAAGCCACAGGTTGGAGACTTTTATGTCTTTCCTTCTCAACTATTTCACTGCGTGTACCCATTCTATACGAAAGGGGAACGTAGGTCTTTCAGCATGAACATGAACTTTCTTGAAGTGCCGAAAGAAAAAAGTGTTGACAAATAGTTATTTTTTCGTATAACTATAGTCATCAAAGGTGTAAGTAGGTTCGCTACCCGCTTACACCAATCTGCAAACAATACAGTCTTACGGATTACCTGACGAGCATGGCCCGTTGAATATTCGGTCGGCCAACTGAATAGAATACGCACCCATTGTGAATCAGCCTCTGATTAGTCTGGTAAGTTTGCATCTGTTAAAATGCCTAACTAGGAGATAATATCATGGCTTTTTCAACCGCAGCCGGGTATGGTAATCTTCCTAACGGTAATTTTTCGCCCGTAATTTACAGCAAACAGGTGCAACTTGCTTTCCGCAAGGCATCTATTGTTGAGGCAATCACCAACAACGATTACTTTGGTGAAATTGCACAAATGGGTGACTCCGTTAAGATTATCAAGGAACCCGAAATCACGGTTAAGGAATATGCACGTGGTACGACTATCACGCCGCAAGACCTTGACGACGAAGACTTCAACCTAACCATCGACAAAGCTAACTACTTTGCGTTTAAGGTTGACGACATTGAAGAGGCGCACAGCCACGTAAACTTCCAATCTCTGGCAAGTGACCGTGCTGCTTACCGCCTTGCTGACCAGTTTGACCAAGACGTTCTTGGCTACCTGTCAGGCTTTAAGCAGTCATCCATCCACGGTGCTGCTGATACTGTTAACACAACTGTTAACGGTGGTAAGGCTGTTTCCACCGCTTCGGATGGTTCCAACCTTGTAGGTGCTGAACTGCTGGCTTCCATGTCACTGGACGCATCTGACTTTACCAATACTTCTGGCACTGCTGGTGCCGCTAATAGCTGTATTGGTGTAGAGCCACGTGCAGGTGGCGCAACGGCTGCTAAGTCCGGTACTGCCGGTAACGCATTCCCGCTGCAAATCATTGCACGTATGTCACGTCTTATGGACCAACAGAATGTTGACACCCAAGGACGCTGGCTTGTTCTTGACCCGGTTTTCATTGAAGTTCTGAAGGATGAGGACTCACGTCTTCTGAACGCTGACTTCGGTGGTTCTGGACTCCAGAATGGTCTTGTAATCAATAACCTTCACGGTTTCCAAGTTTACTCGTCTAACAACCTGCCGTCGCTGGGTACTGGCCCTGCAACTACCGGCGGTGTTAACTCGTCAAACATGGGTATCATCGTGGCTGGTCATTCGTCTGCTGTTGCAACTGCAGAGCAGATTAACAAGACTGAAACCTACCGTGACCCGGACAGCTTCGCTGATATTGTCCGTGGTATGCACCTGTATGGTCGCAAGATTCTTCGTCCTGAAGCAATCGCTACTGCGGCATACTGCTTGGCTTAAAGGGGGATTGAATTATGGCTCTTGGTGATAATACTACCTCTGTAGCACGGGGTGTTGGCGCACGTGGGCGTCAACCATACATGATTCAGGCAGACCTGAACTTTGCAACTGCAGCAAGCGATAAGGGTACAGCCCTCGCTGCTAACGATGTAATTCCGGGCCTGACTGTCCCAGCGAATACCCTCATTCTCGCTGCTGGCTTTGAAGTAACATCCGCTCACACGGGCACTTCAACCGACACCGATTTTGACTTTGGTATCACTGGTGGTGACTTGGACAACTTTGTTGATGGCTTCGACTTTGACGGAGCATCAGTAGGTGACTACGCATTTAAGGCAGGTCAAACTCCTGTTCTTATCGGCGGCACCGCTGACACCATCGACGTTGAAATCCAAGCCATGACAGGTACGACAACAGGCGGCGTAATCCGCATGTTTGCCGTCTGCATGAACGTGGATGACACGGGTGACATGACTGCTAATGAAGTAGACCGTGACACTCTTGCCTAAATAATATGGGGGGCGGCAGAAGTCGCCCTCCTAACTCTTTAAGGATTTCAGATGGCGTACACTTACCTTGACATCACGAATGAAGTATTGGCCCGTTTCAATGAAGTTGCATTGACGAGTTCTAACTTTACTACATCTCGTGGATTTCAGACGCAGTGTAAAAATGCTGTGAACGACGCCATCAACTACATTTTTCAACGAGAGTTCGGGTGGTCATTTAGCCACGGCCTACAAACCGAAACTCTTGTAGCTGGCACGACACGTTATTCTCTTGGTGCCACTATCTATAATGTGGACTATGAAACATTCCGCATAAGTAAAAACGACACTCTTGGCACAGCAGGTGTAACCCTACGTGTCATGGAATATAAAGAGTACGTGGATAAGTACATTGACCAAGAGACTACCTCTGACGTGGGAGGTGTGCCTATCTACGTATTCAGAACACCAGATAATAACTATGGATTGTTTCCATACCCTGACAAAGCATATGAATTAAAGTACGATGCATATGTAAAGCCCACTGCTTTGTCTGCCGCCACTGACGCACCAACTATTCCTGAACAGTTTCGTCAGGTGATTGTGGATGGTGCAACAGCTTATGGCTATCAGTATCGGGGTGAGGCACAACAGTATGGCATTAACTTTGCCCGGTTTGAAGAGGGCATCAAGCATATGCAAAGTCTGTTTATTAACAGAGATTTTAGCTATGTGCGGTCAACATATCTTCCGCACTCACAAAGGTACGGCGTATCCATTTTCCCATCAGGAGCATAACACATGGCGGATGAAGCACAACTTAGCCCCTTTGTGTTTGCTTGTCAGGGTGGTCTTGTACTTGACCAATCTACGTTTGCTATGCAACCGGGGATGGCACTTGAACTGCAAAACTTTGAGCCAGACATCAGTGGTGGCTACAGACGCATTTCGGGATACGCTAAGTGGAATAGCAATATTGTTCCACAGACAGCGGCATCTACAGAGCCTGTGCTTATGGTGGCACTGTTTAACTCAAAGGTTATTGCGGCACGTGGAACAAAGATATACGAGGCTGGTACAACAGGCTCATGGTCAGAGATAGATACAGGTAGGACAAGTGCTGGACGCTATACATTCTTTAGGTACAATCTCGCAGGAACAGATTTTATCATATGGGCAGACGGTGCTAACCACGCTACTAAGTATGACGGCACAACCCTTACAGACATCAATGCATCTGGCGCACCAGCTAATCCAAAGTTTGTAACAGGATTTAAAGACCACCTGTTTTTTGCTGGTGCATCCAGTACACCACAGCAGCTTACGTTTACTGCACCATTTACTGACAACGATTTCAATTCAAGTAATGGTGCGGGTACAATTAAAGTAGACAGTAATATTACTGGACTGTTTCCATTTCGTGATGCACTGTTTATTTTCTGCGAAGAACGTATCTTTAAACTGACAGGCAGCGCACTCGCTGACTTTGCTATACAACCTGTCACCAGAGAGATTGGGTGCCTTAACGGATTTACCATCCAAGAATTTGCCGGTGACATTGTATTTCTTGGGCCTGACGGTCTTCGTACAGTGGCTGGTACTGAGAGAATTGGTGACGTTGAACTTGGCACGATTAGTCGTCCTGTACAGAAACGGTTCCAAGAACTTACGGACGTGGATGAGTTTACAAGTCTAGTTATACCCGATAAGACACAGTATCGTATTTTCTTTAGTAATGCTGCCACAGCACGAGCATCAACAGAAGGTATTATTTGTGTGCGTCGTGGAGAAGGCTACGAGTTTGGTGATACTCTTGGCATCAGAGCAAGTGCAACAGACTCAACGGTTGTAGCTGGCACTAGCTTTATCCTACACGGTGACTTTGATGGATACGTGTACAGGCAAGAACAGGGCAACGACTTTGACGGCAATCAAATCGTTGGCAAGTATCGTTCACCTGACCTGACTATGGGTGATGCTGGTATACGTAAGAACTTTCAGCGTGTGATTATTAACTACGCACCTGAAGCTGCAGTGAACGCAGATTTGTTTCTCCGGTATGACTATGAGGCACCGGATGTTGCAAGACCAGCAGCATACCCGTTTGATACATCTACTATTGTGGCTGTGTATGGTTCAGCCCTATACAACACCTCAACATATGGTGGTCAGACAAACCCATTGGTAAGACAGCCTGTAGAGGGTTCAGGTTTTGCGGTGGCACTACGAGTAAATGACAGAGGAACATCTGCCCCATACTCACTAAAAGGTTTTCAGTTAGAATTTGACGCAGGAGCAAGAAGGTAATGGCAGGATATACTAGGCAATCTTCGTATACTGACGGCGACGTTATTACCGCTGCCCATAGTAACGATGAATTTAATCAGGTACTAGCTGCATTTGTAAATACAACGGGTCACAAACACGATGGCACGGCTGCGGAAGGTCCGGTCATTGGATTAATTGGCGACCCCGGTGAGACTACTCCGCTTAACAAAGTCGTTATCGACAACCCCAACAACCAGATTGAGTTTTCGGTTGACGTATCTAGTTCGTCCGTAGAACAGTTTGTTGTCAAGGATGGTGTTATTGAACCTACCACTGACAATGACATAGACCTTGGCTCTAGCAGCAAAGAGTTNAAAGACNTGTACATTGATGGCACTGCNNATTTAGANGCTATNAATTTTAATGGCACGGCTATTACNTCCACCGCTGCTGAACTAAANATTCTTGACGGAGTTACTTCTACNGCTGCNGAACTTAACATTCTTGATGGTGTAACTTCAACGGCAGCAGAACTTAACATCATGGATGGCGACACAGCTGCTTCTTCTACCACTGTAGCTGACGCAGACCGTGTAGTATTCAACGATAACGGAACNATGAAACAGGTGGCGGTCACTGACCTTGCCGCCTATTTTGATGACGAAATTACGGCAATGCCTAATCTTGTCACAACTGGCGCACTAAACTCTGGCTCNATTACATCTGGCTTTGGTACTATTGACACAGGTTCATCAACCATTACTACCACTGGCCTTATTACTGGTGGCTCTCTTGATATTGACGATGTTGTAATTAATGGGTCAACGATTGGTCACACTGATGATACTGACCTGATTACTGTTGCTGATGGTGTAGTCACTGTAGCTGGCGAAGTCTCAATGACAACGCTGGATATAGGTGGCACAAATGTTACTGCTACCGCAGCCGAATTGAATATTCTTGATGGTGTAACATCCACTGCATCAGAATTAAATATCCTTGACGGTGTAACGGCAACTGCATCAGAGTTGAACATTTTAGACGGTGTGACATCTACTACATCAGAGTTGAATATCCTAGATGGTGTTACCTCTACCGCCACCGAACTCAATATTCTTGACGGTGTAACGGCGACCACCGCAGAAATAAACATTCTNGANGGNGACACNGCNGCNTCATCNACNACACTNGCNGNNGCNGACCGTGTTATTGTNAACGACAACGGCACGATGAAGCAGGTTGCNCTGTCTGACTTTGAGACATTCTTTGAAAGCGCACTTGANACAACCTCTAACATTACCACAGTAGGCGCACTGAACTCTGGTTCTATTACCAGCGGGTTCGGCACTATTGATACTGGCTCTTCNACAATNACAACCACGGGTTTGATTACTGGTGGGTCACTNGACATTGATGACGTTGTTATCAACGGCACNACNATTGGTCATACTGATGANACAGATTTGATGACGGTAGCAGACGGCGTANTGACTGTNGCTGGTGAAGTGTCAATGACNACACTTGACATTGGTGGCACTAACGTAACGTCNACTGCCGCTGAANTAAACATNNTAGATGGGGTCACAGCCACCGCATCAGAACTGAACATTCTTGATGGTGTTACGGCTACTGCATCAGAACTTAATATTCTCGACGGTGTTACTGCCACAGCTTCGGAACTAAACATTCTTGATGGCGTCACCTCAACTGCTTCTGAACTGAATATTCTTGACGGCGTAACCTCTACAGCTTCAGAACTAAATATCCTTGATGGTGTTACTGCTACAACAGCAGAACTNAACTACAGCGACACTGGTTCTGCTGTAGGNACNGTNGTTGCAAGTAANGTTGTAACNGTAGATGCCAACAAAGATGTNTCTAGNTTCCGTAANATNACACTGACAGGNGAACTNGANGCAGGTTCACTGGANGTGTCNGGNGATGCCGACATTGATGGTACACTGGAAGCAGATGCAATNACAGTTAACGGAACTGCATTGAATACAGTAATCGCTAACGAGGCCACAGCCCTTGCAATTGCACTTGGCTGATAAAATAAATGCTTGACAAAGCGTTATGAGTATGGTATAATTATACTACAATTTGGAGAAATAAATGGCTAATACATTCAAAGTTGTATCGCATGACGTTATGCCAGCCTCAAGCGGTACTCCAGAAGACCTGTACACAACNCCAAGCAGTACNACTACTGTTGTGTTGGGCATGGTCTTNGCTAATGTACACACCAGCCAAGTCACAGCTAGTGTAAAGCTAGTCAGTGATACATCTGGTGGTGGACGTACAGCAACAAATACAACAACATTCCTGTTGAAAGATGCCCCCATTCCTGTTGGTGCATCTCTTGAAATCCTTGCCGGTAACAAAGTAGTGCTTGAAACTACAGACAAAATTCAGATTGACTGTTCCGTA